>Ga0316621_10000224_pt1 | contig 10535 bp, 6 predicted proteins | sample OWC_Aug_OW2_C1_D_2_FD_207664 | JGI IMG/M metagenome (GOLD analysis project Ga0316621, IMG submission 207664) | Wetland soil microbial communities from Old Woman Creek delta, Ohio, United States - OWC_Aug_OW2_C1_D1_C | ecosystem: Environmental > Terrestrial > Soil > Wetlands | place: USA: Ohio... | reverse complement strand
CTTGTGGCCTTCCGGATCCGTGCCGATCAGCGTGACCTTCTCGTTGCCGAGCGCGCTCGTCGCCCAGACCGGGCCGTACTTCGGATCCGTGAAGTTGGCGCCGCGGCCGGGGTGAGGGATCTTGTCGACGTCGATGAGCGCCGTGAGTTTCTGCTCCTTCGAGTCCACCACGGCGATCTTGTCCGACTGGTTCGCTGCCGTCATGAAATAGCGCTTGGTGATGTCCCACCCGCCGTCGTGCAGGAAACGCGCGGCGCCGATCGTCGTGGTCTTGAGGTTGTTGATGTCCTCGTAGTTGACCAGCAGGATCTGCCCGGTTTCCTTGACGTTGACGATGAACTCCGGGTGCTCGTGCGAGGCGACGATCGCGGCAACGCGCGGCTCCGGATGGAATTCCTGCGTGTCGACCGTCATGCCGCGCGTGGAGACGACCTTGAGCGGCTCGAGCGTCGCGCCGTCCATGATCGTGTACTGCGGCGGCCAGTAGGCGCCCGCGATCGCGTACTTGTCCTCGTAACCCTTGTACTTCGAGGTCTCGACCGAACGCGCTTCGAGCCCGATCTTGATCTCCGCCACGCGGTCCGGGACCGGCATGAACAGGTCGATCAGGTCGATGCGGCCGTCGCGGCCGATCGTGTACACGTAGCGGCGCGAATCCGACAGGCGCGAGATGTGCACCGCGTAGCCGGTCTTGATGACGTTGATGATCTTCTTGGTGTCGCCATCGATGAGCGCCACTTCGCCTGCGTCACGCAGCGTCACTGCGAACACGTTGTCGAGGTTGAACTTGTTCTGTTGCGTCTTCGGCCGCTGCTCGACCGGGATCAGCACCTTCCAGGTGCCCTTGATGTCCTTCATGCCCCATTCAGGCGGCTGCGGCGGCTCGTGCTGGACGAAGCGGGCCATGATGTCCACTTCCTCCTGCGTCAGTTCGCCGGACTTGCCCCAGCTCGGCATGCCTGCAGGCGAGCCCTGGTTGATGAAGACCTTGAGGTACTCGGTGCCCTTGGGCTGCGTGATGTCGGGCGTGAGCGGCTTGCCGGTCGCCCCCTTGCGCAGCACCCCGTGGCAGCCGGCGCAGCGCTGGAAGTAGATCTTCTGCGCTCGGTCGAATTCCGCCATCGTCATGTTCGGCGCACCCGGCGTCACGCGGACCTGCGCGCCTGCCGCACCGGCGGGCGACGGAGCGCCCTGGTACGCCGTTTCGCCGACGGTGGTCGGGTGCTGCGTCGGCGAAGCGGCCGTGATGCCTTCCTTCGCAGCCGCGGCGCGTTCTGCCACGACGCGCTCGACGGTGATGCTGCCGCCCTTGTTGCCCCATGTATTCAGCGCATAGGTCAGGACGTCGGCGACCTGCTGGTCGGTCAACTGCGTCATGGCGGGCATGACGGAGTTGTACTTCTGGTTGTTGACGGTGACTTCGCCCTGCAACCCGCGCACGACGATGCCCACGGCGCGGTCGGGCTTCGACAGCAGGTAGTCCGACTTCGCCAGCGGTGGGAACGCCCCGGGCATGCCTTCGCCCGTCGCCTGGTGGCACGCGATGCAGGCCACTTTGAAGACCTCCTCGCCGGCCTTGATCCGCTCGGGGCTGGGTGCGGCGCCTGCGGCGACCTCAGCCTGGTGAACCTGCGGTGCACTGCTGCTGGCGGCCGGCTGTTGCGCGAACGCGGCCGCGCCGAGTGACGCTGCAAGCGGCGCAATCAGCCAGGGTGCCAGGCGCACGGTGCCGTGGCGGGGTGGGTGTACGGACATGCGTTTTCTCCTCGTCCAGTCCTGCAAGAGGGATCTTGCGTTCTTTCCTGGAGCAGGACTGTAGGAGTCGGCTGACCCGGCCGCCTTGACCGCGGTCAAGTGACCACGCCGGGGAGGGGTGCAGCGCCCTCAGGCCGGCGTGTCGAGGATCGAGATCAAGCGCGCGCGGCTGGGCACCACCAGCGTGCGCCCCCGCACTTCGATGGCGCCGGCATCGGAGAGATGGCGGAGGATGCGGGACAGCGTCTCCGGCTTCATCGACAGCCGCGATGCGATCTCCTGGCGGGACTCCTGCAGCAGCACCTCGGCAGGCCCGTCCGTGCCTGCAGGCAGCTTGCTTTCGAGCATGCGCACGAGCCGGTGCGTGGCGCTCTCGAGCGTCAGGTACTCGATTTCCCGCAGCCGCATGTGCAGCCGCTGGCTCAGGTGCCCGAGCATGCGCAGGCAGGTTTCGGGGCTTTCCCGCAGCATCGCGATGTATTCCGAGCTCGAGAACCGCGCGATGCGCGACGGCGCGGCTGCCACGGCGGAGACCGGGTACACGGGTCCTGCCATGAACATCACGGCTTCGGCGAAGCTCTGCCCGGGCAGCAGGATGTCGACGATCTTCTCCTCGCCGGTCTTGGAATACAGGACGAGGTTCACCTGGCCTTCGAGCACGATGTAGAAGTGCTTCGCAGGTTGCCCGCGGTCGAACAGCAGCTGGCCCGCTTCGGCCGCGTCGATGTGGGCGGTTGCCAGCAGGCGCTGCAACTGGGGAGGGGACAGTCCGGCGAACAGGTGGTGCGCGCGAATCCCCGCAAGGGATGTCGTATCGGGTGCGGTCATTTCGTGCCTGCGAGTTTGCAGCACTATGCCACGGGACTCCGCAGGAGTCCGCAGACGCCGATCATGCCCGGATCATGCAGGCCGGGGCGACTACGGATTGACTGGTGGTGGGTTTGCGGCGACCAGGGCGGCGAACGCTCCCAGCGGATGGTGCGCGAGCGCGACGGAGACCAGGAACGCGATGGTGAGCAGCGCTGCCAGGAAAGCGGCGAGGCGGATGCGCAAGGTGCGTCCCCGCTTGAGCGCAATGCCGCCCAGCACCACGTACACGACCAGCAGCACGACCTTCATCGTCAGCCAGCCCGTGGCGAACGGGTACTGGTGGATGATGTTCGTGAGCATCAGCGCCACCGTGAGCAGCAGCGTGTCGATCGTGTACGACGTGTACCGCAGGGCGGCAATGTTCGTCCAGGTCGACCCCGCCAGCATCAGTCCGCCGCGCAGCGTGAACAGCATGACGGACAGGATCGCGAACCCGATGTGGGCGTGGCGCAACCCCAGGTAATACTCGGCCATCAGCCCGGCTTGCCGTCGATGCGCGGTTGCAGGTAGATCCCGCCGACCCGCCCGACCCAGGCGGAGACCGCCCCCAGCCAGAGGACGAGGCTGCCGAGCAGCAACCATTTGACGGCGGCGGGCGCGGTGACGATTTCGCTGCCCACGCGGAAGATGGCCGCGAGCTGGATGCTGAGGAAGCAGCCAAGCGTGACCCTGTCCATCTGCAACGGACGTCCCGAGTGCCCCATCGTCACGCGCGTCACCATCGCGACGAGCATCCCGCCGAAGAATCCCATGCCGAGCGCATGGATGGGTGCGCGGCCGAGCGCCCACTCGCCCGTCAGCGCGAACGTTCCGTCGCGAATCGTCTGCAGCAACGCGGCGACCGGAAGCCACGCGAATCCTGCATACAGCGACCACAGCAACGGGTTGCCCCTGGCCCGGAACGAGGTCCAGCGCAGGGCGCACCAGGCGGTCAGCACGAACAGCGCGGCGTCGACGAGCGGCAGGACCGCCAGCATGCCCGCGGTGCCGAGCAGCAGGCGCAGGTAAGCCAGTGCCACCACGGCAACGAGGATCCAGGCGGGCCGCCATGCCACGTAGCCCGGCACGACGTTCTGCGAAAAGAACGGGACCATGCGGTGACACACGGCAAAGAAGACCGGCAGCAGGCCGCCCCAGAGCGAAGCCCGCACGGCGAAATGCAGCGCGAAGTCATTCTGCTGCCAGAGCCCGCAGGTGAAGCCGGCGAGGGCGACGAACTGGACGCACAGCCCGATCAGCGTGACCACGGCATGCGACACGGTCTGCGGCGCGGCGAGCAGGACACGGAACAGTGCCACGACGCCCGTGAGCAGGCCCGCGCCCGTGGCGAGACATGCGAGCAACAGCAAGGGCAGGCCCACGAATGTCCCGATGAGCCACAGCAATGTGCCCGTGGCGAACAGCACCGCAGTGCCCAGGTATTCGCGGCGCGTGATGAGCGGGCCGTTCATCCAGCGGGGGAAGACCGTGAACAGGAAGCCGAAGAACATCGTCGGGAAGACGGCGAACAGCATCAGGTACGCGTGCGCCCAGATCGGCGCGGGGTGCAGCACGAGCGCAAACAACGGGGCGCCCTCGTAACGCGCGCACAGGTGCAGCGCCCACCAGGCGCTCGCAGCCACCAGGCTCAGCAGGCCGGCGAAAAAGAGCGCGCGATGCGGCGCAGACGTCAGCGCGAGGCCAGGGGATGGGTTGGGTTGATTCATGCGGTCAATGACACAAGCGAAGCAGACAGGTTCAGTAACGAAAACAGCGGGCGCCCTCGCGGACGCCCGCTGCATGGGACAAGGAGCTTAACGCCCCGGGCCGGCTGTCTGCTCGACGGTCGCCGACGTCCCCACCGCCACGGTGTCCTGCTTGGGCTTGCCGACGAACAGCCGGAACACGAACAGCGCGAGCAGGCCGACGCCGACGCTGAAGAGCACGTCGCCCGGCATGCGCATCCAGACAATCGTCTGCATCAGCGGCTGCTGCAGGAACTCGGCCGAGCGTGCATACCAGAAGCCGTGCGTGACTGCGGCGTGCACCTGGAGCAGGCCCTGCGGGGCCAGCGACAGCAGCGCCATCGCCGCGAGGCCGCCGTTCATCGTCCAGAACGCTCCCTTCAGCAGTTTCTCGTCCCAGAACGCCGTGCGGCTCAGGCCGCGCATGCAGAAGAGCATCAGGCCGATGCCAAGCATGCCGTACACGCCGAAGAGCGCGGTGTGGCCATGCAACGGGGTCGTGTTGAGGCCCTGCATGTAGTAGAGGGCGAGCGGCGGGTTGATGAGGAACCCGAAGAGTCCCGCACCGACCATGTTCCAGAACGCGACCGCCACGAAAAACAGGATCGGCCAGCGATATGCCGCGATCCAGGGCTTCGCCTTGCTGTGCTTGTAGTTCTCGTACGCCTCGAAGCCGATCAGGACGAGCGGCACGACTTCGAGCGCGGAGAATGCGGCACCGAAGGCCAGCACCGAGGTCGGCGTGCCGGTCCAGTACAGGTGGTGCAGGGTGCCCAGCACGCCGCCAGTCAGGAACACGACGGTCGCGAACAACACGGCGTTGGTGGCCGACCTGCCGCGGACGAGGCCCAGCTTCGTGAACAGGAAGGCGATGACCGCGGTCGCGAAGACTTCGAAGAAGCCCTCGACCCACAGGTGCACCACCCACCAGCGCCAGTACTCGACCATCGAGAGGTGCGTGTTGCGGCCCCACATCAGTCCGGCGCCGTAGAACAGGCCGATCGCGATCGTCGAGAGGAACAGCAGCATAGTGATCGAGCGGCCGTCGTCGCGGCGCTTGAGCGCTGGCCACAGTGCGCGGCCGACGAGGCCGAGCCACAGCATCAGGCCGATGAACAGGAAGGCCTGCCAGAAGCGGCCGATGTCGGTGTACTCATAGCCCTGGTGGCCGAACCAGAAGTTCGCGCCGAGGCCCATCTTCTGCATCACGGAGAACCACTGCCCGCCGAGTGCGCCGACGACGATGATGAGCAGGCAGGTGAACAGGAAGTTGACGCCGAGGCGCTGGAACTTCGGTTCATGCCCCGAGATGGCTGGTGCTATGTAGAGCCCTGTGGCGAGCCAGGCGGTGGCAATCCAGAGCACGGCGAGCTGCAGGTGCCAGCTGCGCGTGACCGAATAAGGCAGTATTTCCGAAAGCTGGAACCCGTAGAAACCCTGCCCTTCGACGGCGTAGTGCGCGGTGATCCCGCCGAGCACCACCTGCACGACGATCAGCGCGGTGACGACCCAGAAGTACTTCGCCGTCGCCTTCATCGAGGGCGTCGGCTTGAGCGCCCGCAGCGGGTCGCTGTCGGGCACGACCGGTGCCGGCTCCTTGCCCTGCACCGAAGCGTGGTACCAGGCGAGCGCGCCGATGCCGGCGAGCATCACGAAGATGCTGACGAACGTCCACATGAACGTGGGAGCGGTGGGGACGTTGCCGACGAGCGGCTCGGACGGCCAGTTGCTCGTGTACGTGACGTCGTCGTTCGGGCGGTTCGTGGTGGTCGACCACGCCGTCCAGAAGAAGAACGCCGTCAGCGCCTCGAGTCGCGCCGGGTCAGTGATCGTGCCCTGCTTCATCGCGTACTGCGCGCGCAGGGTGTTCAACTCGAGATCGGAGCCGAAGAGGCCCTGGTAGTGCCTGGCGACCTGCGCGATGACCGCAGCGCGGTCTGCCGAGACCGTCACGACGCCCGTGCTGGGATCGTAAGAGTTCGTGCGGAGTTCCTGCTGCAGCCTGGCCTTGAGCGCGGCCTGCTGCGGGAGGTCGAGTGCCGCGAACGACTTGCCGTGGTCACGGGTGGCCCACAGTTCCAGCAGGCCGGTAGCCTCGCGGTGCAGCCAGTCTGCCGACCAGTCCGGTGCGACGTAGGCGCCGTGGCCCCAGATCGAGCCGAGCTGCTGCCCGCCTGTCGTCTGCCAGACCTCACGGCCCGTCTCGATGTCGTCCTTGCCGAAGAGCGTGGCACCCGTCGTCGTCTTGACGGCGGACGGCATTGGGGGCGCGGAGAGATAGATCTCTCGCCCCAGGAACAGGAGGGTCCCGAAGGACAGCAGCATGATTGCTGCCAGGACCTTCCATAGCTTGCGTGTGTCGGTCATGTGGTTACTCCAGTGGCGGTCCCGCGGTCTCGCACGGGTTGGTGCGAATCGTGGGCCGGCGCCGGACGCTTGGCCTTGACTGAAATCAAGTGGCGTCGGCGCCGCGCTAGGGACTATCCGCAGCGCGCGCCAGGTACGCGACGTCTCGCCGGGAGGGGGGCGGTAGGGGTACTGAGCGACCCCTGACGAAATGAGCAGCGCAAACGAAAAGAGGCGCCGCGAGGCGCCCCTTTCTTCCGTCCCTGCTTTTGCAGCTTCTGGCGAGGGGTGGTCACTCGCCACTCGCCACTCGCCACTAGATCGCTTTGGAGAACCTCTGTCCCGATGCCTGCACGCTCGGCAGGTAGGCGTCGAATGCCATTGCGAGATGGCGCAGCAGCAGGCGGCCCGCCGGCAGCACGCGCAGGCCCGGCTCGGCGAACTCGGCGAGGCCATCCGCGACCATCGGTTCGAGCGCCGCGATTTCGCTCGAGAAATACTGGTGGAAGTCTATGTCGTGCCGCTTCGCGGTCGCCTCGTAGTCGAGCACGCCGTAGCACATGATCTGCTGGATCACGTCGCGGCGGATGATGTCGTCGCGTGTCATCGAGTAGCCGCGGTGCACCGGCAGCTCGCCTCGGTCGAGCGCGCCGTAGTACTCGGGCAGCGTCTTCAGGTTCTGGATGTAGTTGTCGCCGACCTTGCCGATCGAACTCACGCCGAGGCCGATCAGGTCGAGGTAGCCACGCGTCGAGTAACCCTGGAAGTTCCGGTGCAGCGTGCGGTTTTCCTGCGCGATGACGAGTTCGTCCTCGGGCAGCGCGAAATGGTCCATGCCGATGTAGACGTAACCGGCCTCGGAGAGCTTCTCGATCGTGAGGCCCAGCAGCTTGAGGCGCGTCTCGGGCGTCGCCAGGTCCTCGACCTTGATCTGCCGCTGCGGCTTGAACATCTGTGGCAGGTGCGCATAAGCGTAGACGGCGAACCGGTTCGGGCGCGCCGAGAGCACCGTGTCGAGCGTCTTGGAAAAACCCTCGACCGACTGTTTCGGCAGGCCGTAGATGAGGTCGACGCTGACCGAATTGAAGCCGAACTCCCGCGCCTCGCGGATCAGGCGCAGCGTATCGGGAACCGACTGCACGCGGTTCACCGCTTCCTGCACGGCCGGATCGAAGTCCTGGATGCCGAGGCTGCAGCGGTTGAAGCCGATGCGATAGAGGTCGCGCAGCGTGTCGGTCGTGATCGTGCGCGGGTCGAGCTCGATCGAGTATTCGCGGTCCGGGTGCGATGACAGCTTGAAGTGCTGGCCGAGCTTCTCGACCAGCCGCTCGATTTCGAGCGAGGTCAGGAACGTGGGCGTGCCGCCGCCGAAGTGCAGTTGCTCGACGACACGGTCGCGGTCGTACAGCTCGCCCTGCATCTCGACTTCACGGTGCAGGCGGTACAGGTAGGCTTCGGCCTTCTCGTGGTTGCGGGTGATGACCTTGGTGCAGCCGCAGTAGAAGCAGGGGCTGGAGCAGAACGGGATGTGCACGTACAGCGAGAGCTGGCGCGGGATCGGATCCTGGTTGCTGGCCAGCGCCACGGCCCGATACTCGTTGACGCCGAACCGGTCCGAGAACTGGACGGCCGTCGGGTACGAGGTGTACCGAGGGCCCGACCGGTCGTAACGGCGGACGAGGTCGGCATCGAACCGGATCTGGTGCGAATTCATCAGTCTTCCTGGGTAGCGTGCAGCGAGACTGCACCGGCGGCGGAGTCCCCGCCTTGACGTTCGTCAAGGATGGGAATTGGACGCGTTCGGGCAATCGGTACATGCCGAATATACCAGCTGCGATCGGCAATGCGCCCCATCCCGGGGCGGCATGGCCGGCTTCCGCTAGAATTGCGCGACTTTTGCCGGAGATCGCCCTTGAACGCCCCAAGCACCGACGCCACCGCCGCCACGGCCACCATCGAAACCGACGCCTTGATCATCGGTGCCGGCCCCGCCGGGCTGTTCCAGGTCTTCGAGCTCGGCCTGCTCGGCATCAAGAGCCACGTCGTCGACACGCTCAAGCACCCGGGCGGCCAGTGCGCCGAACTCTATCCGGACAAGCCGATCTACGACATCCCGGCGCTCCCCGTGTGCGGCGCGCAGGAACTCGTCGACCGGCTCATGCAGCAGATCGGGCCGATGCACCCCGAGTTCCATTTCGGCGAGGAAGTGACCGAGTTGCGCAAGCGCGACGATGGCCGGTTCTTCCTGCGCACGTCGGGCGGCACCGCGTTCCTGGCAAAGACGGTGGTGATCGCTGCCGGGCTCGGATCGTTCCAGCCGCGGCGCCTCGGTGTCGAGGGCTGCGACGCGTTCGAGGACAGGCAGGTGCATTACCGGGTGAGGCACGCCGCCGATTTCGATCGCCAGCGGCTCGTCATCTTCGGCGGCGGGGACTCCGCGCTGGACTGGGTGCTCGACCTGCAGGGCAAGGTCGCGAGCATCGTGCTGGTGCACCGGCGCCCGGTATTCCGCGCGGCGCCTGCCTCCGTGGCACGCATGCAGGAAATGGTGGCGGCCGGCAAGATCAAGTACGTCGAAGGCATCGCCGCCGCCATTCGCACCGAGGGCGACCGGCTCACGGGCGTCGCCGTGAAGCGCTCCGACGGCAGCCTCGAGGAACTCGACGCCGACCACCTGCTGGCGTTCTTCGGCCTGCACCCCAAGCTCGGCCCGATCGCGGAGTGGGGCTTCGAACTCGAGAAGAAGGCGATCAAGGTCGACACCGCCAAGTTCCAGACCAGCGTGCCGGGCATCTTCGCCATCGGCGACATCAATACGTACCCAGGCAAGAAGAAGCTGATCCTGAGCGGGTTCCACGAGGCGGCGCTCGCGGCGTTCGCCATTGCCGAGCACCTGAACCCGGCGAAGAAGGTGCACCTGCAGTACACGACGACCAGCCCGATCATGCAGAAGCGGCTCGGCGTCAGCGAGTGAGCGCGGCGTGAACAAGGTCCTCGACGACCTGCTCCGACTGCTCGACCTCGAGCGGCTCGAGATCAACCTGTTCCGTGGCGAAAGCCGCGACATCGGCAGTCCGCAGGTGTTCGGCGGGCAGGTGCTCGGGCAGGCGCTGATGGCCGCGAGCCGCACCGTCGACCCCGCGCGGCCGGTGCACTCGATGCACGCGTATTTCCTGCGGCGCGGCGACTTCAACGCGCCGATCGTCTACGAGGTCGACCGCAGCCGTGACGGCGCGAGCTTCACGAGCCGCCGTGTCGTCGCGATCCAGCACGGCCAGCAGATTTTTCACATGTCGGCGTCGTTCCAGTTGCCGGAGGAGGGGCCGGACCACCAGTTGCCGGCACCGCAGGTCGCGCTGCCCGGCGAGTTGCCGGACCTCACGTCCTCGATGCGTCGGCACCTCGAGGACATGCCGGAAGAAGGGCGCCGGTACTGGTCGCTCGAGCGTCCGTTCGAATTCCGTTCGGTGGAGGCCTTGGGTGACGGTTCGCCGCAGCCGGGCGTCCGCCACGTGTGGTTTCGCCTGGCCGGCCGCTGTCCTGACGACGATCCGGTCATGCAGCGCTGCCTGCTGGCGTACGTCTCGGATCACCACCTGCTCGCGACCGCGACGCTGCCGCACGGGCTTTCGTATTACCTGGGCAACGTGCTGCTCGCGAGCATCGACCACGCCATGTGGTTCCATCGCCCGTTCCGGATCGACGAGTGGCACCTGTACGCGCTGATCAGCCCGAGCAGCTCGGGTGCGCGCGGCCTCGCGTTCGGCCGCATCTTCGACCTGCAGGGGCGGCTCGTCGCCAGCACAGCGCAGGAAGGCCTGATGCGCGAACGCGCGAAGA
>Ga0316621_10000223_pt1 | contig 10540 bp, 7 predicted proteins | sample OWC_Aug_OW2_C1_D_2_FD_207664 | JGI IMG/M metagenome (GOLD analysis project Ga0316621, IMG submission 207664) | Wetland soil microbial communities from Old Woman Creek delta, Ohio, United States - OWC_Aug_OW2_C1_D1_C | ecosystem: Environmental > Terrestrial > Soil > Wetlands | place: USA: Ohio... | reverse complement strand
GACGAGGCGCACGCCGCCATCGTTGTCCCGCAGGTCGAAGTACAGCAGCGTCGCGAAGCGGTTGGGCAGCCCATCGCGGCAGAGGATGTCGTTCGTCTTCGCCGCCAGGTCGCTCAGCGACGGCACGTCCGTCGCCAGCGCCCGCAGCGTGGACTGCACCTTGGCCATGAGCAGCGCCGCCGGCAGGGCCTTGCCGGCGACGTCGGCGAGCGTGAACCCCACGCGGCCCGGACCCAGTTCGAGGCAATCGACAAGATCCCCTCCGACGTCATTCGCCGGCCGCGTGTACAGCCACACGTCCCAGCCGGCCAGGTTCGGGCAGCGCTCGGGCATCAGCGCACGCTGCACCGCCCGGCCCGCCTCGAGTTCGTGCCGGGCCAGCAGCTTGTCCTTCAACTCCAGCAGCAGCAGGCAGACGAGCAGGAGCGCGCCGAACATCTGCCCGTCCGCGCTCACGCCCGCGCCGCCGCCGGCCGTCACCCGCGGCGACGCCGCGAGCAGCACCAGCGCCACGAGGAAGACGACCCGCCGGAGCGGCGTGAGCTTCAGGAAGAGGCTCTTGAGCAGCCACCAGGCGAGCCACACCCAGCGCCTGAACGCGCTCATGCCCGCGAGCTGCCGGCGGTGCCCAGGCGTCAGGTAGAACTCCTGGACCTCCGCCATCGTGGTGCGGAGCATGGCCCGCCACCCGGGCCGCACGTCGTCCCGGACGTAGCGCCAGTCCTGCTTGAGCGTGTCCCAGAGCGGCTTGTCAGGGGGCGCGGTGGCCGGGTGGTGCTCCATATCGCCTCGCGGGAATCGCGGGTCTGCGGGCCGGGCCTCGAGGGCCGGCCGGTTCCTTTACTGGATTGGACGGCCGGGGCCCGGGCGGGGTTCGGGCCCCGCCGGGCTGATATACTCGCGCGTGCAAGAAGGGGGAGATTCTGTGGCAACACGACGCGGACTTGGACTGGTGCTGGCCATTCTCCTGCTGGCCATGCTCGTTTCGGCGGCGGCGATGGTGGTGCTGATGCTGGCGGTGGGCCGGGAGCCGGCCGTCCCGTCCAACGCCGTCCTGGTCCTGCGCGTCGAAGGCGACCTGGCCGACTCGGCGTCCGACACGGTGTTCGAGTCCGTCATGGGCGCGCGGCGGAACGGCACCCGCGCGATCGTGGAGAACCTCCGCAAGGCGAAGGCCGACCGGCGCATCTCGGCCGTCATCGTGCGGCCGGTCGGGCTGGACTCGGCCTACTGGGCGCGGCTCCAGGAGGTGCGCGATGCGATTCTCGACTTCAAGTCGTCGCGCAAGGCGGTCGTGGCGCACCTGGAATACGGCGGCGACCGCGAGTACTTCGTGGCGTCGGCGTGCGACCGCGTCTTCCTCCTGCCGACGAGCCCGCTCGACGTGAGCGGCTTCGCGTCCTACGAACTCTTCCTCCGGGGCACGCTCGACAAGGTCGGCGCGTACCCGGACTTCCTGCACATCGGCGATTTCAAGACCGCGCCGAACCAGTTCACGGAAAAGACCTTCACTCCGGCCCACCGCGAGATGGCCGAGTCGCTCAACCGCGACCTCTACGACCAGTTCGTGCAGGCCGTGGCCGGCGGCCGCAAGAAGACGCCGGACGAGGTGCGGCAGCTGATCGACGAAGGGCCGTTTCTTGCGGAGGACGCGGTCCGCATCGGCCTCGTCGACGACGTGGCGTACGACGACGAGCTGGACGTGAAGATCAAGCAGCCCGGCAAGGCGCTCGTCCGGATCAAGGACGACGAGTACGCGAAAGTGCGCGCCGCGTCCCTCGGGCTCGGCGGCCGGTCCCGCATCGCGGTGATTAACGCCTACGGCGTGATCAACTCGGGGCGCAGCGGCATCGACCCGCTGAACGGCGCCGTGGCCGGCTCGGAGACGCTCGTCGAATACGTCCGCAAGGCGAAGAAGGACCGGACCGTCAAGGCGATCGTGCTGCACGTGGACAGCCCCGGCGGCTCGACGGTGGCGTCCGACGTGATCTGGCGGGAGCTGGTGCAGGCCCGCACGGGCCCCAATGGGAAGCCGCTGGTGGCGTCGATGTCGGACCTGGCCGCGTCCGGCGGGTACTACATCGCCATGGCCGCGCCGGACATCGTGGCCGAACCCGGCACGCTCACCGGCTCCATCGGCATCTTCGGCGGCAAGATCGTGACGGCCGGCACCTACGGCAAGCTCGGCATGAACGTCGAAGCCGTGAGCATCGGCAAGCACGCCGAGATGAACTCGCCGGTGCGGCCGTACAGCGAGGAGGATCGCGCGAAGCTCGACGAGCAGCTGAGGGCCTTCTACGACCAGTTCATCGAGAAGGTCGCGGCCTCCCGGCGCAAGAGGCCGGAGGAGATCGACGCGATCGCCCAGGGCCGGGTCTGGACCGGCCGCCAGGCGAAGGACCTCGGCCTGGTGGACGCGCTCGGCGGACTCGACCGAGCCGTCACGATCGCCAAGGAGCGCGCGAAGATCCCCTCGGGGGAACAGGTCGAACTGGTGTTCTACCCGCCCAGGCGAACCCTCTATGACCTGCTGATGTCGTCGTTCTCGGGGATGGACGAGCGCGCCGAGGTGGCCGCCCTGCTCGGCATTCGAGACCGGCGGGCGGTCGGGATGCTCACCGCGCCGGTCCGCCTGTTCCGGACCGGCGAGCCGCTGGCGCTGATGCCGTTCGGGTACGTTCGCTGACGGGACTCGGGATTCGGAACGCGGCCCGCCGCGCCAGCTCGACAGATCACGCCGGCGCGTTCCGGTTTCCCCGCCCGGTGTGTCGTGCCGAGCCCCGAAGCCCAAGCCCCGCGGCCCGACATCCGCCTAGCCGAGGATGCTGTTGAGCACCTCGCGGTTGAGATCGATCTTCATGCGCTCCCGCGCTTTCATCATGTAGGCGGTGAAGAAATCCGTCCGCCGCGCGTCGAGCAGATCCTGGCGCACCGACTCGCGCGAGGCGGCCATCTCGTCCGGCTTCACGTCCTGCCGCTCGATCACCTTGACGATGGTGGTCCCGTCTGCGGTGCTGATCGGGCCGCTGACCGACCCGGCGGCGAGGGCGAACGCCGCCTTCTCGACCGCCGCGTTCACGCCGACCTCGGGCAAGGCCGCGCCGCGCGCCACGAGCTCGCTCGCCTTGGCTTCGAACCCCGCCTTCTTCGCGGCGGCCACGAAGTCGGGCGCGGCTTTCAACGCGGCGGCCGCCGCCGCGGCCTTCTCCGAGGCGGCCTTTCCGGCCTTCTCGCTGAGCACGTCGGTGCGGACCCGGTCCTTCACGTCGTCGAGCTTCGGCAGGGCGGGATCCTGCCGGCCGGACAGCGCGGCAATGGCGTAGCCGCGGCCGACGCGCAGCGGGGCGCTGACCTCGCCTTCCTTCAACGCGAAGATGGCCGCCGACACCTGGGGCGTGGCCCCGAGCGCGAGGATCGGCTCGTCGGCGGCGAAGAACCCGGTCTCCTCGACCTTCCACCCGCGCGCCTTCGCCACCTTGTCGAGATCGGCCGGCGCCTCGATCTCCTTGGCCACCTCTTCGGCGCGGACGTCCGCCAGGCGCTGGGCCTTTTCGCCGACGAGCTGCTCGCGGATCTGCGCCTTCACCTCGTCGAAGGTGCGGGTCGACCCGGCCTTCTTGTCCACCACCTTGATGATGTGGAAGCCGTAGCCGGTCTTCACGAGTTCGGGGAGCAGGCCCGGCTGCGCGCCGAAGGCGGCCTCGTCGAACTCCGGCACCATCCGGCCCCGGGCGAAGTAGTCGAGGTCGCCGCCCAGCTTGGCGTTGGAGTCGTCCTCGGAGTGCTTCTTCGCGAGCTCCGCGAAGTCGGCGCCGCCCTTGGCCTCCTGCAGCACCTTTTCCGCGGCCGCCCGGACCGCCGCCTCGTCCTTGCCCTCGGTCTTGAACAGGATGTGACTGGCGCGCACCTGCTCGGGGGTCGAGTAGAGCTCGATGTTGTCGTTGTAGTAGCGCTCCACCTCGCGCGACGGCACGATGATGCCCTGGCGCAGCGACTCGACGTCGACGAGCAGGTACCGCACCTTGCGGCGCTCGCCGATGCGGTAGGCCTCCTTGTGCCCGTCGAAGTAGGCCGCGATCTCCGCGTCGGTCGCCGTCACCTGGCCCAGGAACGCCGACGCGGCGACGTGGACCAGCTGGACCTTGACCTTCTCGTTGCGGCGCGCATACTCGGCGTCCGCTTCGGCGTCGGTCACCGCGACCCAGTCGGTGACGACCGCGCGCAGCTTCTCGACGAGCAGCTGCCGGCGAAGGCCCGCCTCGAACTCGCCGGGCGTCATCGGCGGCCGCGCCGTGTTCAACATCGCGCGGTACTGCTCCTCGCCGACGAACTGGCCGTTCAGCTGGAACTCGGGCATCGCCAGAACCCGCTGCCGCACCTCGTCGTCGGTGACGGTCATGCCGAGCCGCTCGCCCTCGGCGACCATCGCCTGCTCGTTGATGAGCTGCTGCAGCACCTGCTGCTCGAATCCGAGCTGGCGCAGCAACTGCTCGCTGACGTTCGCGCCGTACGCCTGCCGGTACGCGGCCACCTGCCGCTGGTACGCGGTCCGGAACTCGAGGACGCTGACGCCCCGGCCGTTGACCTGCGCGATCTGGTCGCCCGGGAGGGCGCTGCCGGCGGGGTCCTTCGCGCGCAGGAAGTCCGGAATGTACAGAAGAATGAACGTCACCACCACAAGGCCGAGGCTCCACTTGAGCCAGCCCTTGTGACGCCGCATACGGTCGAGCATCGTCATGGTGCCTGCATCTCCATCCAGAGCAAACTCTTAGTCTAGCGCCCCGCGCGCCGCGATAGCAACAGGCAGGCCGCCCGCCGGGCGCCGGGCCGGAGCGCGCGGCGCGTCCGGCGCGCCCCCGCGCGCGGCCGCCGCCCGCGGCAGCCCGCGATCGCCCCGCGGGCGGCTCGGTCGCTGTGCTATATTTGCTGAGAACTGAGGAACTTAGCGGGAGAGACAAGGCTGTCCCCCTACAGGACTCCGGGTGGCGCGAGCGGGCATTCGCCCGACCTGGCCGAGCGGCTCCGGCTCGCCGGGGTACCCCTGCGCGCGAAACTGCGGCGGCGCGAGGCCCTGGAGGAGATCGTGAGGGAGGCCTACGCCGACATGGACCCCGGGCGGATCGCGCGGATGCTGGTCGGCCGGGCTTCTGACTGGGTCCCGGTCGACGCCTGGGCGCTCCTTTCGGATGACGGCACGGGCCAGCTCACGCTGATGCATGCGCAGGGCCGCGTGGACGCCGACGACACGGTGCTTTCGGCCGTGGCCGCGGCGGTGATGGCCGACGGTTGCGAATTGCTGTCGGCGAATCTCGGCGAGGACACGCGGGTGCCGACCGCCGCGCCCGCGTCCGCCCTGGCGTTCCCGCTCGGCGGGCGGGGCCGCCACCCGATGGCGCTGGTCGGCCTCGACCGCCGGCCGAGCGCGCGGACGCCGAGGCTGGTCGCCGGGCTGTCCCCGCTGCTGCACTCGCTGCTGGGCGTGATGGCGCTCGCCCTCGACCATGCCGTCCTGCTGCAGCAGGCCGAGGCGCTCTCGGTGACCGACGACCTCACGGGGCTGCACAACTCGCGCTACCTGCGCGACGCGCTGCACCGCGAGGCGAAGCGCGCGCTGCGCTACCAGCGCCCGCTGTCGGTGCTGTTCGTCGATCTCGACGGGTTCAAGCGGGTCAACGACACCCACGGCCACCTGTGCGGCAGCCGGACGCTGGTGGAGGCCGCGGCGCTCATCCGGACCTGCGCGCGGGAGAGCGACGTCGTGGCGCGCTACGGCGGCGACGAGTTCGTCCTCGTCCTGCCCGACACGCCCAGCGCCGGCGCCATTGTCGTCGCGCGCCGGGTGCGCGACCGCCTGGCGGCCCACCCGTTCCTCCAGGCGCTGCGCCTGGATGTCCGCCTCACCGCGTCGGTGGGGGTCGCGACGCTGCCCGACGTGACGCTGGTGCCCGAGGAACTGCTGCGGGCGGCCGACGAGGCGATGTACCGCGTGAAGGAACGCGGCAAGAATGATTTCATCCTGGCCACGCGCGCGTGACGCGGGCCGCAAGGAGTGACGGCGTTGGCGTTTCGTTCCCTCTTCTCATTGTTCTCCAGTGACCTGGCCATCGACCTCGGCACGGCCAACACCTGCGTGTACGCCCGCGGGCGCGGCATCGTGGTCAACGAGCCCTCGATCGTGGCCATCAACAAGATCAACGGCAAGGTCGAGGCCGTCGGGAAGGCCGCCAAGGAGATGCTCGGGCGCACCCCCGGCAACATCGTGGCGATCAAGCCGATGAAGGACGGCGTCATCGCGGACTTCGAAGTCACCGAGAAGATGCTGACCTACTTCATCAAGCAGGCGCACAACGGCGCCATGTGGGTCCGCCCGCGCATCGTCATCGGCGTGCCGTCCGAGATCACGCAGGTGGAGAAGCGCGCCGTGAAGGACAGCGCCTACCGCGCCAAGGCCAGCGAGGTCTACCTGATCGAGGAGGCGATGGCCGCGGCCGTCGGGGCCGGCATGCCGATCACGGAGCCGACCGGCAACATGATCGTCGACATCGGCGGCGGCACGACCGACATCGCGGTCATCTCGCTGGCGGGGATCGTCTACTCGAAGGCCGTGCGGGTGGCCGGCAACGAGATGGACGAGGCGATCATCCAGTACATCAAGCGCAACCACAACCTGCTCATCGGCGAGCGGACCGCGGAGCAGATCAAGATGGAGATCGGGTCGGCGTTCCCCCTCGACGAGCGGCTCAGCATGGAGATCAAGGGGCGGCATCTCGTCGAGGGCGTGCCAAAGACGATCACCATCACCGACGAGGAGATCCGGGACGCGCTGGCCGAGACCATCAGCGTCATCGTCGACGCCGTGCGCGTGGCGCTCGAGCGCACGCCGCCGGAGCTGTCGGCCGACATCGTCGACCGCGGCATCGTGCTCTCGGGGGGCGGGGCGCTGCTGCGCAACCTCGACAAGCGCCTCCGCGAGGAGACCGGGCTCCCGCTGGCCATGGCCGAGGATCCCCTGTCGTCGGTCGTGCTCGGGGCGGGGAAGATGCTGGCCGACTTCAACCTGCTGCGCAAGATCTCCATCGACTGACGCATGGCTCGCGCGGACGCCGGCAGACGTGCCCGTTCCCTGCTGGTCGCGGTGGTGCTGGGACACGTCCTGCTGATTTCGGCGCAGGTGGCGACGCCGGCGGGGCCGTCGGTCCTGCGGACGACGGTGGTGGCCGTGGTCACCGCGTTCCAGGAGGCGAGCTGGCGTGCGGCCGGCGCCGTCCACTCGGTGTGGGACGGGTATGCCGCGCTCCGAGGCGTGCGCGACGAGAACCTGCGGCTGGCCGAGGAGGTCACCAGGCTGCGCGTGCAACTCCAGCAGGTGCAGGCCAACGCGGCGGGCGCCGACGAGATGCGGGCGCTGCTCGGCCTGCGCCCGCACCTGCAGTGGCAGACGACCGGCGCCGACGTGGTCGCGGGGAGCCTGTCGCCCGACTTCCGCGCCATCACGATCGACAAGGGCGTCGGCGACGGCGTCAAGCCGGACATGCCGGTGCTCAACGCGGCAGGGGTCCTCGGCCGCGTCGCTCAGGCGTCGGCGCGCGCGTCCACGGTGCAGCTCATCATCGATCGGAGCGCGGCGGCGGCGGTGCGGACCAGCCGCACGCGGACCGAGGGCATCGCGCTGGGCAACGGCGACGGCCTGCTGCGCTTCGAGTACCTGTCCGCCACGGCCGACCTGGCCGAGGGCGACACGGTGGTGACCGCCGGCATCGACGGGGTCTATCCGCCCGACCTCGCCGTCGGACGGATCAAGAGGGTCGAACGCGACGGGCCGGCCTACCGCCGCGTCCTGATTGAGCCGTTCGCGGACTTTTCCCGCCTCGAGACCGTGCTGGTCCTGCTGTCGCCGGCGGCCGTGCCCGCGGAGGCCCTGGCGGCGCCTCAAGGGCGGGCGGCGCGATGAAGGCGCTCCGCACGGCGGCGCTCGTGCTCGTGGCGGTGCTCGTCCAGGGCGCCCTGCCCCTCACCCCGCGCGGGGCGCCCGGCGATTTCGTGCTGGTCGCGGTCGTGGCCGCGGGGCTGCTCCACGGACGCGTGGCGGGACTGCTGACGGGAACCATCGCCGGCCTCCTGCAGGACGCCCTGGGCGGCGGCATGATCGGCATGAGCGGCCTCGGCAAGTGCGCGGCCGGCTACCTCGCCGGGGTTGTCGGCACGCAGTTCATCGTGACGCAGTGGATGTCGCGAGGGTTCCTGTTTCTCGGCGCCAGCGTGCTCAACTCGGCGTGTTTCATGGGCCTGTCGATGCTGCTCGGTCTCCGCCGCTACGACAACCTCCTGCTCGAGGCGGCCACCCAGGCGGTGGTCAACGCCGCGGCGGGGGTGCTGCTCTTCGCCGTGATCGAGTTCATGCCCACCGCCCGCGAGCAGTGGAACGTGCTGCTCGAGCGCCGGCGGAAACGGCGGTATCACTGATGGCCGGCCCCCTCGTCGTCGATCGGCGAAAGACCGCGGCGCGGCTCATGGCGCTCTCGGTGGCCGTTGCGGCCGCCTTCTGCGCGCTCGCCGTGGCGTTCTGGTACTTCCAGGTCATCGAGAGCGCCACCTACGCGCGCATGGCCGAGAACAACCATCTCCGCCGGCTCTCGCTCCGGGCGCCGCGGGGCGTGCTGTTCGACCGCGAGGGGAAGCTGCTGGTCGAGAACCGCGAGGCGTTCACGATCTCGATCCTCCGCGAGCACAGCGCGAATCTCGACGAGACAATCGGCCTGCTCGCCACCGTCACGGGTGTCACCCGGGAGGACATCCGCGAGACGATGCGGCGCCACCGGGGTGAACCGAGCTACCGGCCCATCGTGGTGATCGACGATGCGACGCTCGCGCAGGTGTCGGCGGTGCTGGCGCGGCGCCTCGACAGCGAGTTGCCCGGGGTGGTGGTCGAGAGCGTGCCGGCGCGGAGCTACCCGGCCGTGGGCCTGGGCGCGCACGTGCTCGGCTACGTGGGCGAAATCGGCGAGACGCAGATGGCGGCCGAGGGCCTGCGAAGCGGGTCGGTGGTGGGGCAGTCCGGCGTCGAGAAGGCCTACAACAAGATCCTCATGGGCCGGGACGGCGAGCGCCGCGTGATGGTCAACAGCGTGGGCCGCGAAATCACCACGCTGGACGAGGACCCGGCCTCCGAGGGCCGCCGCGTCAGATTGACGATCGACCGGGACCTCCAGCAGGCCGCCGAGGATGCGTTCCACGCGATGGGGTACGAGGGCGCGGCGGTGATCCTCGACCCGCGAAACGGCGAGGTCCTGGCGCTGGTCAGCCTGCCGGCCTACGATCCCAACGACTTCGCGTCCGGGATCGATCGCGCGACCTGGAACCAGCTGAACACCGACCGCCTCCGGCCGCTGCAGAACCGCGCCATCCAGGGACGCTACTCTCCGGGGTCGACCTTCAAGGCGGTGGTGGCCGTCGCGGCCCTCGAAGAGGGTGTCATCACGCCCGACTTCACGGTCAGCTGCCGCGGAGGCGCCACGTTCTTCGGCCGCTTCTTCAAGTGCCACCTCAAGGGCGGGCACGGCGCGATGGACCTCCGGCACGCGATCGAGAAGTCGTGCAACACCTACTTCTACACGGTCGGCAACATGGTGGGCGTCGATCGCCTCCACAAGTGGGCGGCCGCCCTGGGACTGGCTGGCCGCACAGGCGTCGACCTCCCCAACGAGACCGAGAGCATCGTCCCGTCGACGGCGTGGAAGAAGGCCCGCACCGGGGAGAAGTGGTACGCCGGCGAGACCATCTCCGTGTCGATCGGGCAGGGCCAGGTGTCGGTCACGCCGATCGCGCTGGCGACGCTCTACGCGGCCGTCGCCAACGGCGGCATCCGCTTTCCGCCGCGCCTGCTGAAGGCGGTCAACGAGGGGAACGGATGGCAGGAGCCCGAGCCGCCGCCGCCGCAGGGCGTCCGGTTGAAGCCGGAGACGATTGCCGCGCTCCACGACGGCTTCTGGATGGTGGTCAACGGCGCCGGCACGGGAGGCCGGGCCCGCGTCGCCGGACGCGACGTGTCCGGCAAGACCGGGACCGCGCAGGTGATCTCCCTGCAGGGCGGCAGGGCCGCGGCCGGACGCACCGACATGGACCTGCGCGACCACGGCTGGTTCGCGTTCTTCGCGCCGCGCGACAACCCGGAAATCGCCGGCGCCGTCTTCGCCGAGCACGGCGAGCACGGCGCGAGCGCGGCGGCGCCGATTGCGCGGCACGTGATCGAGACCTACTTCGCGAAGAAGGCCGGGCTCAAGCCCTACCCGGTGTTCACGCCGCCGGCGGCGCCAGCGGCCCCCGCGGGCGTGCCGCCCGTGCCCCCCGCGGGCACCTCGGGCCGATGATCGATCGGGAGTGAGATGTTCGAACGCCGCCTCTACTTCCACGTGGCCTGGCTGCTGCTGGGCGCCGTGTACCTGCTGTGCGCGATCGGCGTGGTGATGATCTACAGCGCCAGCGGCGGCGCGCGCCTGTATCTCACGCAACTGGCGGCCATCGCCCTCGGCACCGTCGCGCT
>Ga0316621_10000221_pt1 | contig 10585 bp, 13 predicted proteins | sample OWC_Aug_OW2_C1_D_2_FD_207664 | JGI IMG/M metagenome (GOLD analysis project Ga0316621, IMG submission 207664) | Wetland soil microbial communities from Old Woman Creek delta, Ohio, United States - OWC_Aug_OW2_C1_D1_C | ecosystem: Environmental > Terrestrial > Soil > Wetlands | place: USA: Ohio... | reverse complement strand
CGAAGGGACCGAGCCTGGATCCGGGCGCGCGAAGGCTCGCCGTGCGCACGGAAGACCACCCGCTCGAATACGGATCGTTCGAAGGAACAATTCCGAGCGGCGAATATGGCGCCGGCGAGGTGCTGCTGTGGGACCGCGGCACGTGGGAGCCGAAGGGCGACGTCGCGGCGGGACTGGCCGCGGGCAAGCTTCACTTCCAGTTGCGCGGCGAGAAGATGCGCGGGGAATGGCTGCTCGTCCGCATTGGCCGCGACGGCAAGGAGTGGCTCCTGCGCAAGATGGACGATGCGCACGCTCGTCCGGGCGACGCCGATCGCATCATCATGGAACAGCCTGACAGCGTCCGCGTCGAGGCACCGCGCACCGTCCGCCGCGTTGTGGGGCGGTCGCCCCTGCCGGATTTCATCGCACCGCAGCTCGCCACCCTCGCATCCGAACCGCCGCCCGGTGCGAACTGGCGCTTCGAAATCAAGTACGACGGCTACCGCATGGGCGCGCGGCTGGAGGGCCGGGACGTGCGCTTGCTCAGTCGCAACGGCAACGACTGGTCGTCGCGACTTCCATCGCTGGTCCGAAGGCTCAGGGATCTGAAGCTGGGCAACGGGTGGTTCGACGGCGAGATCGTAGTGACCGATGCCGGTGGCCGCACCAGCTTCCAGGCGCTGCAGAGAGCACTTGATACTGAGCCCGACCGTGTGGAATTCGTGGTTTTCGACTTGCTGCACCGGGCGGGCGTCGATCTGCGCGAACGGACACTGCTCGAGCGGACGACCGCTCTGGCCGAAGCGTTCGCTGGCGTCGACGCAGGCGGGGCGGTGCGCCTGAGCCAATACATCGAGGCGCAGGGCGCCGAAGCGTGGAAGGCCGCGTGCCGGCTCGGTCTCGAAGGACTGATCGCCAAGAAAACCGACTCCGTCTATGTCAACGGGCGCAGCGACACCTGGCTCAAGCTGAAGTGCCGTTCCGGGCAGGAGTTCATCGTCGGGGGCTACACGGAGCCAGCGGGATCGCGCTCCGGGTTCGGCGCACTGCTGGTCGGCGTGCGTGCCCCCGACGGCCAGCTCGACTACGCCGGCCGTGTCGGCACCGGCTTCGACGAGTCGAACCTGAGGACGCTGCGCAAGCAACTTGAGGGCTTGCACGTCGATGTATCGCCGTTCCGCACTCCGCCGCCCCTGCGCACTGACCGCGTGCACTGGGTACGGCCGGTACTGGTCGCGCAGGTCGCGTTCGCCGAGTGGACGGCCGGCGGGTTGCTGCGACAGGCCTCGTTCCAGGGGTTGCGGGAAGACAAGGATGCACGCTCGGTCAAGCGCGAGCGAGTGCGGAGGATCGACGGCGCCGCTGCACCGATAGTCAAGGTCACTCATCCGGAGCGCGTCGTCTATGACCGACCGCGGACGACCAAGCTCGAAGTGGTGCGCTACTACGAACGCATCGCCGAGGCGATGCTGCCGCACCTCCGCGGTCGCCCGCTGTCGGTCGTTCGCTGTCCGCAGGGTGTGACGCAGCAGTGTTTTTTCCAGAAGCACATCGACGTGAAACTGCCGTCGGGCGTGCGGCCGGTCGCGATCCGCACGAGCAGCGGTGTCGAGGATTACTTTGCCGTGGAGTCGGCGGACGCGATTGCGCCCCTGGCCCAGTTCGGCACCATCGAGTTTCATACCTGGGGCTCGACGGTGGAGCGGCTCGAGCGCGCCGATCGCGTGACGTTCGATCTCGACCCGGACCCGGACGTGCCTTGGCCGCGGCTGATCGAGGCGGCGGTCCTGACCCGCGGCCTGATCGAAGAGCTCGGGTTGACCGGGTTCCTGAAGACCACCGGCGGCAAGGGTCTGCACGTTGTCGCGCCAATACGGCCCAATCGCGAATGGGAGACGATCAAGGCGTTCACACAGGCGGTTGCGCAACGGCTGGAAGCCGTCGCTCCGGAGCGCTTCACTTCGAACATGTCGAAGGCACGTCGCACCAACCGCATCTTCATCGACTACCTTCGCAACGGCCGCGGCGCCACGGCGATCAGCGCGTACTCGTTGCGCGCCCGCGAGGGGGCTCCGGTATCAATGCCGGTGCCGTGGGAGGTGTTGTCGCCGCGCCGCGACCTGCGCGCGGAAGCGTTCAATCTGCGCAATCTGCACCAACACCTCGAATGGTCACAGCATGCCTGGGCGGAATACGAAAAGTCACGCACGACCCTGACGCTGGCGCAACTGCGCAAGATCGGCGTCAAGGCCTGACCTCGCGTCACGTCGGTTTGACCGCCTGGCGCTTGCCCTTCGGCGTATCGCTGCCGTCGAAGCGGATGACGCTCACTTCGCCGTTGCTTTCCATCACCGCGCGCTTCACCTGGGCAAGATCGTCGACACCCTTTTCGCGCAGCTTGCCCATCAGGTCCTCGGGGGCAAGGAATTCGCGTCGCAGGTTTGCACGGTGCAGGCGGCCATGATGAACCAGGACCAAAGGGGCCGGCTCAAGCAGCCGGGCAAGCCGCGGCGACCGGTACGCCGCCCAGTCGAGCAGTGCGTTCCAGAACACGATGGTCCCGACCAGGACGAAACCGTCCGTGATCGAACGGTATTCACCGGCCATCGCGTTCTGCGACGCGTCGGCGATCAGCACGATGACGAGCACGTCGGCAATGCCGACAGCGCCGATCTCACGGCGCAACACCAGGCGAAAGATTCCGAACAGGAACCAGAAGACCGCGGAGCCGCGGATCACGATCTCGACCGGCGAGACCGTCAGACCGAACAGCTCGGACCAGTTCACCGGCCAGGAGTCCACGGTCGATGTTGCCGACGACCGTGGTGGTCACCAGCGGTCAGGAGCTCGGGCCTGCGGAAGCGCCCAGGCCCGAGACGTTCTCGCCTGGATGGCTGTCGCGCAGCGTCGAGTCGTGCTCTGTGTCTGCGGGAGGGCTGGAGGCCACGGCGTAGGGGCTGGTCGCCTGCAGGCGCTGACGCCGCTGGCCGGCCAGCCAGCGTGATGCGGCATAGGCCGCGCCGCCGATGGCGGCGGCCTTGATGATCAGGGGCAATGGCATGGTGTGTTCCTCTTCAGGTATCTAGGTGTGACAAGGCAAGCCGTGTACCGACACGTGACATGACGGGAGCCTCATGCGGTGGCACGGAGCTGAACGGCGACGGGCTCATGCGGCAGGCTCGCCGCAACGGGTTCACCGGCGACCGCCGGCGGCGGCGGTGCGTGGCGAATCGTGTGCTCGGTGTAGTGCAGCCCCGCCGTATCGAACCCCTGCTGTTGGGCGCGGGTGATGAACGTGGCCAGTGCGGTGCCCGGCAGTGTGGGCGTGCGGCTCAGAAACCAGAGATGGCGTCGGTCCGGTGTGCCGACCATCGCGGCACTGTAGTCATCGGCAAGATCGAGGATCCAGTAGTCGGCCCACACGAGCGGCAACACGTCGAGCAGGGAGGGGGCAAAGGAGATCTGCAGCTTCGCATTCGTCCGGGCATCAGCCACCCGGGCCCGGCCGACTGCCGCCTTGACGCGGCCGTTGGCCCGGTGACACCGGTTCACGACGCGAAAACCCCCGGCGGTAACTTCGTAATGAGCGGTGACGTCGCGTTCGCAGTGTCGCTCCGACGAGATCGGCAGTCGGGCCACCTCGAACCACTGCCCCGCGAAGCGTCCGAGGTCGACATGGGGCACGGTTGCCACGGCCTGCTTCGGTCGGCCGGAGGAAAGTCCGGCTGCGAACGCTGCCAGCGCGGCGATGCCACGGCTTATGAGCAGATTCACCAGCGGATTCGTCACGCGGCTCCACGCGGAATACGGTCGAACGGGACGCGGAGGCTTGCCTGCACGCGGAATGATGAGCAAGGCGGCGGCAACGAGACCCGCCACGCCGAACCCAGCGACCCATGGCAGGCGGACACTCCACCGCCGCTTCAGCGTAGACACGGCAAGGCTGACATGTTCGTCAGCACGGGTCACCTCGGCCTCGGCCTGTGCTACCTGCTTGTCGAGGTCGTCGAGAATCGGGAGCATCACGGATTCCTCGTCCGCCAGCGGAAGGCGTTGACCAGTGCGCGTCGTGACGCGCAGAAAGTGAGTCTTTCCGCCGATGAGTGAACTCGCCGCAGCAGCAGCGCTGCGCCGGCGCCATGGGCCGCGATGACGATCAGTGCACCGAGCCACCACGGCGCGCCCGCCGCGACTGCGGCATAGACCAGCGATGCGGCAAGCACGAGCCAGGCGGTGAGCGCCAGCAGTGCCGCTATTATCGCCATGGCTCCCATGTACGCGGCGGTCCAGGCAGCCCGCTTGAACTCTGCCTCGAACAACTGCAGCCGGGCACCGGCCGCATCGGAAAGCGCACCGACGAGCCGACCGTCTGCTCCATGCATGGACTGCCGGTCGGCTGCTGTGGCAGGTGCGGAGGGTTGGTCCACGTCAGCGCATGATCCGGCCGATCAGCAGGCCGGCGAGTACCGCGAGGCCCACTACGGCCAGCGGGCGCTCGCGCACCTGGTCGCGCATCGAAGCCATCCACTCGTCCTGCAATGAAGACAGGTCATCGAGCCTGGAGCCGACGGCCTCGGTGGCGCGCTCGGCCGCGTTGCGAACCTGGTCAATGGCCGGGCCCGCACGCTCGGCAACGCGATCGACAGCCTGGTGAGCGCTGCGCGAGAGACGATCGACCGAGCCCTGCATGCGCTCGGCGGCTTCTACGGTGTGGTTCATTGTCAATCTCCGTTGGATTTGAAACTTGCGTTGGACGGTCCGGCGCTTCCGCGCCGGGACCTGTGATGCGTGCGTAAAACGATCAGCGAACCGCGCCGCGACGGAACAGGTTCACGATGGCGAGCAGGATGATGGCGCCGACCAGCGAAACGATCAGTGCGCCGATGCTGAAGGCATCCTGGTTGATCGAAGGAAAGCCAAGCAGCGGCGAGATCAGCCACCCTCCCAGCGCCGCGCCGACGATGCCGACGACGACGTTGAGCAGCACACCTTGCTGCGCGTCCGTGCGCATGATCAGACTTGCGATCCAGCCGATCACGCCTCCCACTATGAGCCAAATGATGAAGTTGATCATTGGGGTCCTCTCTTCAGTGTTGAAATGGAAACCGAAACTCCCCGCGACGGTTCGCGGCAGGCGGAAACAGCAATCGCCGTGCCGCAATGCGCCCCCCGCGTTCCGGGTGGCGCGCCTGGCATGGAGCTTGCGTAAGCCTGTCGTACCGCCCCACGATCGACGAGGAGACCAAGATGAACAAGCCAGAGAGCAAGCAAATCCGTCCGGTCATGTTCGTGCTGCGCAAACTGCATCGCGGCTGCTGGGTTGTTGCGTGCGATGGCCGCTGGATTGCCGGCGCGGTACTCAGTTCATTGCCTGCGGCGGCCGCCTATGCGGGAGAAATCGCGGCGGCGTCAGGCTGGCAGAACTTCCTCCTCACCGTGGTTTCGCGCTAGCCAACGTCATCTTTGATGGAACGCTCGGAGTGACATCCGCTCCGAGCACCTTGCCCAGATAGTTCACGGCCGCGGCGTGGTGCTCGCGCGAAGCGCTGGCGATGCAGTCGCTCGGCACCCACAGGGAGTAGCCGCGGACGTAGGCGTCCATCGCGGTAAAAAGCACGCACCACTCACTCGCGACACCGGCGATCACGAGCTCCCGCGCCTTCAATTGCTGCAGCAGAACTTGCAACGGCGTCTCGTAGAACGCCGAGTGACGCGGCTTGACGACGGTGATGTCATTGCGTGCCGGTGCAAGCAGCGCGGCGATCTCGGCGGCCTCGCCGCCGCTCTCACGGCACTGCTTGAGCAACGTGCGGAAGTCGGAGCGCCAGACCCCATAGTTGTCGTTCGCGTAAATTGACTGCACGCCGCTGCGCGTCAATCGCTGCTTGAGGCGGGCGGTGCGGCGCGCGGCGTCAAGTGCGGGCCGGCGCAACGGGTCTGCGCCAGCGTGGGTCAGCGGATTGATCCAGTCGACCAGCAGAAGCACCTGGGCGCTTTCGGATGGGGCGCCAGAAAAACGCGGTTGCGCGGGTGCGATGGTTGCCAAAGCCGTGCGATCCGAGGGGTGAAGTTGTTACACACCGCGGGACACCGCGGGGTGGAATTTCCAGTCGTAGCCCCCTTGAGGTACAAAGTCGGAAGCATTTTCCGTGCTCGGTCTGATATCGTTTTCGGTCCAAAGTGCCCGCCCCGAGGCGAGGCGCGAAGCAAGAACTACGGCGCGAGGGAGGTAGTCCATGGGTCATGCGTTGATTGTCGATGACGACAGTGACGCGGCCGAAATGCTGGCTGAGTTGGCTGTCAGCCAGGGTTTTACGGCAGCGACCGCGCGAACGATGCGCGAGGCCAAGCGTCAACTCGTCATGAATGCACCCGACGTGGTGTTCCTCGATCTGATGCTGCCGGACGGCAAGGGCACGGACCTGTTCGAGGACAAGTCGGTATTGGGTAATACCGAAGTGGTGCTGATTACCGGCCACGCCAGCCTCGAGACGTCGATTGAGGCGTTGCGGCTGGGAGCAGCCGATTACCTGATCAAGCCAGTGACGCCGTCGCAGGTGACCAGCGTGCTGAGCCGCGTGATGCGTCCGGCGGAATTGCAGGCCGAAATTACCGACCTGCAGGAGGAGATGGATCGAACCGGGCGATTTGGTGAAATGTGGGGTACGTCCCAGGCCATGCGTCGCGTGTATGAGCAGGTGTCGCGAGTTGCCGGGACTGCGGTCACGGTGCTGATCGAAGGCGAGAGTGGCACCGGCAAGGAACTGGTGGCGCGATCGATCCACCAGCTGAGCCGTCGACGCAGCCTGCCTTTCCTCGCAATCAACTGCGGCGCAATCTCGCCGCACCTGATGGAAAGCGAGATCTTCGGCCACGAGAAGGGTAGCTTCACCGGCGCCAATCGCCAGCACCAGGGGTTCTTCGAGCGGGCGCATGGGGGCACGCTGTTCCTCGACGAGATCACCGAGATGCCGCTGGACCTGCAGGTCAAGCTGTTGCGCGTTCTCGAAACCGGCACTTTCAATCGTGTCGGATCGACCGATACACAGGCCACCGACGTCCGCGTGATCGCCGCGACCAACCGCATTCCGGACAAGGCGGTCGCGGAGGGTAAGCTGCGCGAAGACCTGCTGTACCGGCTGAATGTCTTTCCGCTGAGGTTGCCGCCGCTGCGTGAACGCCGAGAGGACGTCCAGCTGTTGGCCGACCACTTCCTGCGCGAGATCTGCGAGGCCGAAGGGCAACTAAAGCGCTTTGCGCCCGCCGCCTACGCGGCGCTGCAGGCGCATGACTGGCCCGGCAACGTGCGCGAGCTGCGCAATGTCGTGCAGCGCGCGTATGTCATGGCGCGCGATTCCGTGATCACCGACAGCTGGCTGGAACTGGGATCGACGAAGGCCGCGCAGCAGGAGGATGTGCCGCTGCTGTCGATCTCCGTCGGCACGTCGATCGCAGAAGCCGAGCGCGCGCTGATCCTCGCCACGCTCGAACACTACGAGGGCCAGAAGGAGCGCACCGCTGCCGTCCTCGGCGTGAGCCTGAAGACCCTGTACAACCGCCTGAAGGAATACTCGGTGGACCTGCCGCCATCGAACGGCAACGGCGGAACCCACGCCACCTCACGGAGTGCTCCTCCCGTGTCCTGACCCTGAACCGGCCGCGGCCTTCGCGCGGTCGGTCATCCTCCCGGGAACGCGGCTTGCCGGTGTAACGCACTGGCGCCGTTGAGCGTCATGTCATCTGCCGCGTCGCTGGTGGATCCCGACGCGTTTCCACGTTTTGGCATGGGAGGAGTCATGAAACCGATTCAGCAACGATCAATTCTTGCCACATTGCTGTCCGGAGCGGCCGTGCTCGCGTTTGCCGGCTGCTCGCCTGGCGAACGCCAGCAGGTAAGCAACGACGCGAGCCGCGCGGCACAGACCGCACGCAATGAGGCGTCGCAGGCGGCAACGAACACTGCGAAGGCCGTCGACGATGCGTCCGTCACAGCCAAGGTCAAGTCGACACTGCTGGCAGATAACCAAGTCAGCGGCACGAAGATCGATGTCGACACCAGCAATGGCGTCGTGACGCTGAATGGCAGCGTGAGCACCGCCGCCGAGCGGGCGCGCGCCGAGCAACTTGCGCGCGACATCGAAGGCGTGCGCTCCGTCAGGAACAACCTGGCTGCACCCTGATGCCTGGCTAAATAAGGAAACCCGATGAAACAGAACAGTGATCGCAAGCCCGGGGAATCCCCGGACAAGGTGCAGGGCGAGGGCGACTACGAGGCGGCGCGTCGCTACAACGAAGCGGCGCGCGAACACGCCAGGTCGGCCGACGTCGAGGGCGAGGCGCGTGATGCGGAGCCGACGGACGCGCGCGAGGAGCGCGAGTTGCAGGAGGCGGAAGAGGCCGGTCGCGCCCGCGCGCTTGAGGAAGACCCGCTGCTCGATGATCCAGAGCGGATCGAACACGACCCTGAGAAAGAGCGCTGACACCTGATGGAGTGACCGGGCGATCATCGAAGGTCGCCCGGACGACTCGCCTAGCCGCGCGGGTCCAGTCTCCTTCAGGTCGGCCGGGACTCGGGCGGACCAGTGGGCCCGTAGACCAGCGCCTCGAGCTCATCCGCACCACCCACCACCTGGCCGTTCAGGAACACCAGGGGCACCGTCGTGCGTCCGGACAGTGCTCCGACCACGCGGCCCCGCACATCCGCGTCGAGCGGGATCTCCACATAGCTGAATCCCGCTTGCTCGAGTAACTCGCGGGCACGTGCGCAGTGCTCGCAGCCTTCGCGCGAAAACATCACCACCCGATCCGGGGGCAGTGCCTCGGGATCAATCGAACGCAGCATCGTGTCCGCATCTGACACCGTGTACGGATCGCCGTCCTCGTCGGGCTCGACGAAACAGCGTTCAATTCGACCGTCGTTCACGAGCATCGAATAGCGCTGCGAGCGTCGGCCCATGCCGACATTGCCACGGTCCACCAAGAGGCCAAGGGCGGCCGAGAACTCGCCGTTGCCATCGGCGAGCATCGTGACGTACAGCGCTCCCTCTTCTCTGGCCCACGCTTCCATCACGTAGCTGTCGTTGACCGACGCACAGATGACCTCGTCGATACCTCGTGCAAGGAACACCGGCGCGAGCTCCTCATACCGTGGCAGATGCTGGCTCGAGCAAGTCGGTGTGAACGCGCCCGGCAGTCCGAATACGATGACGCGGCGCCCGGAAAAGAGCTGATCGCTGTCGACGTCCTGCCAGTGTCCGTCGCGTAGAACCCGTAACCGCAGCGCGGGCACAGTGTCGCCCTCGGCAACGCGATGAGCATCGTGCATAGTGCCTCTCCTGGGTCCGGACGCGCGTTGATCGCGGCGCTCCGGGAATCGTTTCGGCAGCAACCGACGATCCCGGCGCAGACGCGCCCGGTCCGCGGACTGCCATGAGTACCCTGCGGATCGAAGCCGTCAGGCAGAAGGCGGCCGCGGTTCCCGGCTGCGCTGCATGCGGCGCAGCGCGTTGGCCAGGCGGATCGCCGCCTGCGCGTCGCCGCGATCGATCAGCATCAGTGCGAGGAGCCGGTAGGCCTCTGCCAGCTGCGCATCGAGCGCGATGGCCTGTTCGTACGCCCGGCGCGCGAGGCGCCAGCGGCGCAGGCGCTCGAGCACGATCCCGTAGTGCAGATGAATCTGCGGGGACAAGGGCCAGCGTCGCGAGGCTTGGCGAAACAGGGCCGCCGCGCGGGTAATCTGTCCGCGATTGAGCATGGCGATGCCGGCGGCAAGCCATTCGTCCTGTGCACCGGCGGGAGTGTCGTTCTCGCCGTGGGCCGGAGCCTCGGCCTGTGCTGTGACATCGAGCGCCAGTACGCGCTGTCCCGACTCGGCGTCCCAGGATCCGTCGGAATCGCTGACCACCAGTCGACCGCCCCAGGCGTGGACCCGGCGGGTTCCGGGCGCAAGCTCTGCCAGCCGTGTCGCGCCGGCACGTAGCACGCGTCGTGGCACCGCGTTGAGAGACTGCAGCGCCATCACATCGTCGAGTGTGAGCATCGGGCGCTCCGCGCCGGAGGCCGTGATCTTCACGACACCCGCACGCAGCAGCAGGCGCGCAATTGCGGGTGAGAGCCCGGCGAGGCGCGACGCCTGTACCAGCGTGTACGCCACTTTCTTGCCCACCATGTTTATGTTCAACGCACCTCGCAGGGCTTCGCGGCCCCAAGCATCAGGCGGCCCGACGCAGCGTTCTCTTGGCCACGGTCTTCTTCGCGGGACGCGCCGGTCTTTCCTTCTCCCTGCCTCGGACTTTGTCCGCGCGGCTGGCAGCTCGCTCGACGGCCTTGCCGGGCGCAGCCCTTGTTCCTCCCTTCAGGCTGGCACGCAACGCTTCCATCAGGTCAATGACGCGCGCGCCCTGGGGAGCGGCCGGAGCTTCGGGCGCAGTTATTTCGCGGCCGCTGACCTTCTCCGCGATCAGCTCCTCGATGCGGACCTCGACATCATTCGTGTACTTTGACGCGTCGAAGCCTTCCGATGAGGTGATGCTGTCGATCAGCTGCGCGGCGAGCTTGAGTTCGCTGTCGTTGACCTTCGCTGACGGAATCTCGATCTCTTCGA
>Ga0316621_10000220_pt1 | contig 10611 bp, 9 predicted proteins | sample OWC_Aug_OW2_C1_D_2_FD_207664 | JGI IMG/M metagenome (GOLD analysis project Ga0316621, IMG submission 207664) | Wetland soil microbial communities from Old Woman Creek delta, Ohio, United States - OWC_Aug_OW2_C1_D1_C | ecosystem: Environmental > Terrestrial > Soil > Wetlands | place: USA: Ohio... | reverse complement strand
GCCCCGCGATCATACGGAACGCGTTGCTAAACTGCCCCGCCATGCGCTCCGCCGCGTCCCGCGAGCCGCGCCTGCCGCCGCCGACGGCCCCCGAAGATCCCCTCGCCCTCTCGCGGGCGGCGGTCGACGCCGCCTTGGCCGAGGGCTTCGCCGCCGCCGGCGTCCTCGCGGCGGAAGGCCCCGCCTCGTTTCCCGTCTTCGAACGGTGGCTCGGGGAGGGGCGCCACGGCGAGATGGCGTGGCTCGAGCGCGACTTCGAGGCGCGCCGGCGCTTCGACGCCATCCTCCCCTTCGCCCGGGCCGTCCTCGCCGTCGCCCGGAAGGCCCCCGGGCTCGGCGACGGAAACGTCGCGAAGTTCGCGCGAGGCGAGGACTACCACCGCACCGTCCGGCGGCACCTGAAGCGGGTCGTCGAGAAGATCCGCCCCCTCGCGCCGAGGGGGACCCACTTCCGGATCTGCGTCGACTCGGCGCCGCTCCTCGAACGCGACGTCGCCGTCCGGGCCGGCCTCGGCTCGCTCGGGAAGAACGGGATGCTGATCGTCCCGGGGATCGGGTCGAACGTCGTCCTCGGCGAGGTCTTGACGGACGCCGCACTCGCCCCGACGGCGGCCGCGCGCGACGCGGAGGCCGACCTCTGCGGAGGCTGCACGGCCTGCCTCGACAGCTGCCCGACGGACGCCTTCCTCTCCCCGCGCCTTCTCGACGCGAGGAGGTGCCTCTCGTACGTCACGATCGAGAAGCGGAGCCCCCTCACCGCGGAAGAGGAAGCCGCTCTCGCCGGCCGTCTCTTCGGCTGCGACGTCTGCCAGGACGTCTGCCCGTGGAACGCCGCCGACGACCCCGCCGGACCGCCCCGCGGACCGTCCGCCTTCCTCTCGCCCGCGGAGATCGCGCGCCTTTCGGAAGGCGCCTTCCGCCGCCGCTTCTTCGAGAGCGCCCTCTGGCGCGCGACGTGGAAGGGGCTCGTCCGGAATGCGCAGGCCGCTCTCCGGCAGGATGGCCGGACATGAGCTCCCCGCTCCTCGTCGTCGCGGGGATCTTCGTCAAGGAGGGGCGCCTTCTTCTCGCCCAGCGCCCCGCCGGAGGCTCCTATCCGGGCCTCTGGGAGTTCCCGGGCGGGAAAGTTCACGCCGGCGAGACGCCCGAGGAGGCGCTCGTCCGAGAGTGGCGGGAGGAACTCGACGCCACGCCCGTCGGCCCCCTGCCGGACGGGTTCGCCCGGGAGGCGGAGGTCATCCTTCTGTTCTTCCGCGTCCGGGCGCTCCTCGGCGAGCCCCGCCCCGCCGGCTGTGCGGCGGTCCGCTGGTGCAGCGCGGCGGAGGCCCGGCTCCTCGCGATGCCGCCGGCCGACGCCCCCGTCGTCGAGCGCCTTGCCGTCGGAGAGGGCGGCGCCTTCCGCGACACGTCCGACGCAGAGACGCCGGGACTCGTTTCGGAGGCCCGGGAGCGGCTCCCCTTCATCGAGGGGTCCGCCGGCCTCGGGCCCGGACAGGTCGTGAAGTTCCGGAAGCAGGGGATTGGCGGACGGGCGTACGTCGAAGGCGTCCTCGTGGCGACGGCGTCCGGACCGCGCGCGTTCGAGAACCTTTGCCCGCACGTCCCGATTCCGCTCGACCGGATCCACGACGACATCGTCCGGCCCGACGCCCGGCACCTCGTCTGCCAGAACCACGGGGCCCTCTTCGAGCTCCCGTCGGGCCGTTGCATTTCGGGCCCCTGCGAGGGAGAGGATCTTCGCGAGATTCCGATCGTGCCGGCCGGCAGCGGCTGGGCCGTGGCGGACCCGTGAGCGACACGATCCTCCTCCTCCTCTTCGCCGGCTGCGCCGTCGTCTCGGCCTTCTTCTCCGCGTCCGAGACCGCTCTCACCTCCGTCTCCGACGCGAGCATCCTCCGGGTGAAAGAGGAGAGCCACCCCTCCGCCGGGCGCCTCGAGAGGCTCCGGACCGACCTGCCCCGGACGCTCGGCACGCTCCTCATCGGCAACAACGCCGTGAACACGGCCGCCGGGACGCTCGGCGCCGCCGTGGCGATCACACACCTCGGCGAGAAGTGGGGCGTCGTCGTGGCGACGGTCGTCACGACCGTCGTCCTCCTCGTCGTCGCCGAGGTGACGCCGAAGACGCTCGCCACGCGGAATCCGCTGAAGGTCGCCCTGGCCGTCTCGGCCCCCGTCGACCTCTTCGTCCGCCTCTTCTCCCCCGCCACCGGACTCCTCTCCCGGACGGCGAACGCCCTCCTCGCGCCGCTCGGCGTCTCGGGGCGGACGGCGCCCGGCCTCACGCAGGCCGACGTCCGGAGCGTCATCACCCTCTCGCAGCGCCACGGGGGCCTCGCCGTCGAGGAAAGCCAGCTCCTTCACGCCGTCCTCTCCTTCACCGACCGGACGGCCCGCGACGTCATGGTCCCGCGCGTGAAGGTCGTCTCGATCCCGGTCACCGCGAGCTTCCGGGAGATCGAGGAGACGTTCCGCGAGAACCATTACAGCCGCTATCCCGTCTGGCGGGAAGGCCCCGACGACGTGGTCGGCATCCTTCACGTCAAGGATCTCTTCGACGTCACGGACGAGGAGGAGCGTGCCTTCGACCTGACGCGGAGGCTCCGTCCCGCGGTCATCGTCCCCGAGCTGAAGGGTTCCGCGGACCTCTTCCGCGAGATGAGGCGCCGGGGCTTCCACATGGCGGTCGTCGTCGACGAGGGGGGAGCGGTCGCGGGGATCGTCACCCTCGAGAACCTGATCGAGGAGATCGTCGGCGACATCCTCGACGAGCACGACGAGCCGGTCGGGGCCCCCGCGACCGACGGAACGTCGCTCGTCGTGGAGGGGGCCTACCCGCTCTCGTCCCTCGAGCGGGCGCTCGGGGTCTCCTTCGGCGAGGTCGAGGCCGAGACGGCGGCCGGCCTCCTTCTCCGGCGCCTCGGACGGATCCCGCGGACGGGCGCGCGGTGGCGCGAGGGAGATCTCGAGTTCCTCGTGGAGCGGGCCACGCCGAGGGCGATCGAGCGGATCCGGATCGTCCGGGCCTCCGGGGCCCGGAGAGGCTGAGACGGCGCGATGCCCCGGATCGTCTTCCTGAACGACGGCCGGCGCGGGACCGTCCCGAAGGGGACGACCGTGCTCGAGGCGGCGCTCCGGCTCGGCGTCGGGATCGGGCACGTCTGCAACGGCGGCGGAACCTGCTCGACCTGCCGCGTCGCGTGCGTCGTGAACCCGGAGAACCTCTCGCCGATCGAGCCGAACGAGGTCGCCTACGACATGGGGCCCGACGTCCGCCTCGGCTGCCAGGCCCGGATCGAGGGGGACGTCGGCGTCCGCGTGGTCCCCGTCCCGAAGGCCCTCCGCTGATGGCGCGCCCGTACATCCGCCGCGTCCTCAGGCGGGCCGGCCTCGCCGGGCCGCCGCGCTCCGAGGGCGACGCGAAGCCCCCTCGGCGCGTGCCGCCGCCCCGGATCTTCCTCCCGGGGGAGGCCGAGGACGCCGGGCCGGTCGACCTCGCGGCCCTCTTCGGGCGGGACGCCCCGGTCGAGCTGGAGATCGGCACCGGGAAGGGGCGGTTCCTCCTCGAATCGGCGGCGGGGGATCCGTCGCGCAACTGGCTGGGCCTGGAGATCGAGCGGGAGTACTGCGTCCTCGCCCGCCTCCGGGCCTCGCGGCGCGGCCTGACGAACGTCCGGGTGGAGGCGCTCGACGGGCGCGAATTCGTCATCCGGCGCCTCCCGCCCCGCTCGCTGGCGGCCCTCCACGTCTATTTCCCCGACCCGTGGCCGAAGAAGCGGCACCAGAAGAGGCGGCTCTTCACCCCCGCCTTCGCGGCCGCCGCGGCCCGCGCTCTCGTCCCGGGGGGCCTCCTCCGGATCGCGTCGGACCACGCCGGCTACTTCCGTGTCATCGAGGAGGTCCTCGCCGCGGAGCCGGTGCTCCTCCGCCTCACGGAGGACGAGACGGGCCCCTGGTCGAGCGGGACGAACTACGAGCTGAAGTTCGCGGCCTCAGGCCGTCCGGTCTTCAAGGCGGTCTTTCGCCGGCGCGACGGCTGAGAGGGCCGGGGACGAAGCCCGCTCGCGGTGGAGCAGCTCCTTCAGGTACCGGCGGAAGTAGTCGAAGCCGGAGACGAGGGCGAACGCCATCATGACGTAGAGAGCCGCCCGCCCGGTCTTCCGCCAGAGGCCGATGTCGTCGAGGCGCGCGCCGAGGATCATCAGGGAGATGCCGACGATCTGCGTCCCCATCTTCCACTTCCCCAGCTTCGACGCGGGAATGACGATGCCGTGCGTCGCCCCGATCGACCGGAGCCCCGAGACGGCGAACTCCCGGCCGATGATGATGCAGACCGCCCACGCGTCCGCCTCCTGGAGGTCGACGAGGGAGATGAGCGCGGCCGAGACGAGGAGCTTGTCGGCGATGGGGTCGAGGAGGGTGCCGAGCGTCGTGACCTTCTTGTACTTCCGGGCCCAGTAGCCATCGAGGGCGTCCGTGAGGGCCGCGAGGAGGAAGACGGCGAGGGCCACGTACTCCTTCGCCGGCATCCGCGTGAGGAGGATGACGACGAGGAACGGGACGAGGAAGATGCGGAGAAGGGTGAGGGCGTTCGGGACGTTGACGACGAGCACCGGGTCCGCATTCTAGCCGGGCCGCCGGCCTCTCGCCTTTACAGCCGCGCCCCCCTCCCGGAGAATCGCCGCTCCGATGATCCGACCGCCCATCGTCTTCGGCACCGACGGCTGGCGCGGGCGGATCGCCGAGGACTTCACCCTCGAGTCGGCCGCGCGGGTCGTCGATGCGATGGCGGCGTGGACGCTCGATCCGGAGAACCCCGACCCGGGCTATCCGGGAGCGCTCCCGCTGGTTCACGACACGCGCCGCCTCTCGAGGGAGGCCGCGGCCGCCTGCGCGGACCGTCTCGCGCGCTCCGGCCTGAAGGTCCTTCTCTCGGATCGCGCCGTTCCGACTCCCTGCGCCTCGTGGCACGTCAAGGCGCGCGGACTCCGGGGAGGAATCGCGATCACCGCATCCCACAACCCGGCGGGGTGGAACGGAGTGAAGTACAAGTCTTACTTCGGCGGCAGCGCGCCCCCCGCGACGTACGCGGCCATCGCCCGGAGCGCCGACCGCCCGCTCCCCGTCCGGGGGGGTGGGGCGGTCGAGACGACGGACCTCAGGACCCCGTATCGCGAGGCCGTCGCGTCGGCCGTCGATCTCCCGGCGATCCGGCGCGCCGGGCTGCGGGTCCTCTTCGACGCGATCCACGGGACGGCCGGGACGCTCCTCGCCGAGATCGTGGGCGACGGCCATCCGACCCGCGTCACGACGCTGCGCGCCGGCGAGGACCCCGACTTCGGAGGGGTTCACCCCGAGCCGATCCCGGCGAACCTCGGGGCCTCCGTCAAGGTCCTCTCCCGGGAGCGGTACGACCTCGCCCTCGCGAGCGACGGCGACGGCGACCGGCTCGGGGTCCTCGATCCCCGCGGGCGATTCGTGACGCCGCACCGGGTCCTCGCCCTCCTGGCCGAGAGCCTCGCGGCCCGGGGCCGGATCGGCGGCGGCATTGCGAAGACCTTCTCCACGTCGCTCCTCCTCGATCGCGTCGCCGCGAAGCTCGGCCTCCCGCTCCACGTCACTCCGATCGGCTTCAAGTACATCGCCGAGAAGATGCTCGCGGGGGAGGTCGGGATCGGCGGCGAGGAATCGGGCGGCCTCGGCGTCTCGTTCTTCCTTCCCGAGCGCGACGGCGTCCTCTCGGCGCTCCTCGTCCTCGAAGCCGTCGCCTGCTCCGGTCTCTCCCCCGCAGAGCTCCTCGCCCGGCAGGAGCGCGACTACGGTGCGTTCGCCTACGACCGGCGGGACCTTCACCTCCCGATGCCCGTCCTCCGGGCCTTCCTCGAGCGGCTCCGGAGCGCTCCCCCGGCGTCCGTGGCCGGCCAGACGGTCACGGGCGTCGAGACCCTCGACGGCGTCAAGCTCCTCCTCGGCGGCCGGGGCTGGATCCTCCACCGCCTCTCCGGGACGGAGCCGATCATCCGGATCTACGCCGAACACGAGGACGAGACGGTCGTCCGGCGCCTCCTCGACGAGACAGCCGCCGCCCTCGAGGCGACGCGGCGCTGACCCGGCGGCCGGCCGGGGCGCGCTGGCGTAAAGTTCCGAAGGGAGACTCCTCCATGAAGCGATCCACGAAGATCTCTCTCGCCCTCCTCGGCGGCCTCCTCGTCCTCGCGGTCGGGGCCCTCGCCGCCCTGCGCCTCCTCCCGGGCAGGGGGAGCACGGTCAAAGTCCCCTCCCGGACGATCCTGACGCTGAACCTCGAGCGGAGCCTCCCCGAGTCCGTCCCGGAGGACCCGTTCTCGGCCTTCCGCGCCGAGGCGCCCCTGACGCTGAGAGACGTGACGGAGATGCTCGAGCGCGCCGGCTCGGACGAGCACGTGAGCGGCCTCGTGGCCCGCGTCGGCGCCGCCCCGATCGGCCTCGCGCAGTCGCAGGAGATCCGCGACGCCGTGAAGGCGTTCCGCACGAAGAAGAAGTTCGCCGTCGCCTACTCCGAGACCTTCGGCGAGTTCGGCCCCGGCAACGGCGCCTACTACGTCGCCACGGCGTTCGACGAGATCTGGCTCCAGCCCTCCGGCGACGTCGGGCTGAACGGCCTCGTCCTCGAGGTCCCCTTCCTGCGCGGCGCCCTCGACAAGCTCGGGGTGAAGCCCGAGTACGGCCAGCGGCACGAGTACAAGAACGCGATGAACCTCTTCACCGACACGAGGTTCACGCCGGCTTACCGGGAGGCGGAGCAGCGCCTCCTCGACTCGATCTGGGGCCAGATGGTCTCCGGGATCGCAGAGGGGCGGAAGATCCCTCCGGAGCGGGTGCGCGCTCTCGCGGAAGGGGGCCCGATCCTCGGAACCGAGGCGAAGGAGGCGAGGCTCGTGGACGGGCTCGCCTACTGGGACGAGACCTCCGAGAAGCTGAAGTCGAGGGCCGGCCCGGACGCCGAGTTCCTCTCCCTTTCGAAGTACCGGGATGCCGAGGGCTCCCCGTACGACTCGGGGACGCACACGTTCGCCCTGATCCACGGCCTCGGGGGCGTCTCGCGCGGCCGCGGCGGGTACAACCCCGTCCTCGACAGCTGGACGATGGGGTCCGAGACGGTCGCTTCCGCGTTCCGCAAGGCCGTGAAGGACCCGGACGTGAAGGCCATCGTCTTCCGCGTCGACTCCCCGGGGGGCTCGTACGTCGCCTCCGACACGATCTGGCGCGAGGTCGCGCGGGCCCGGAAGGCGGGCAAGCCCGTCGTCGTCTCGATGGGGAACGTGGCGGCCTCGGGAGGCTATTTCGTGGCGATGAACGCCGACCGGATCGTGGCCGAGCCGGCTACGATCACCGGCTCGATCGGGGTCCTCGCGGGGAAGTTCGTGACTCCGGCCATGTGGGAGAAGCTCGGCATCACGTTCGACCAGGTCGAGACGGGCGCGAACGCCAACTTCTGGAACGCCTCCCGGAGCTTCTCCGAAGCGGAATGGGCCCGCTTCAACGCGTGGCTCGACCGGATCTACGACGACTTCACGACCAAGGTGGCCGAGGGGCGGAAGCTTCCGAAGGAGAAAGTCCTCGAGATCGCGAAGGGACGCGTCTGGACCGGGGAGGACGCGAAGGCACGCGGCCTCGTGGACGAGCTCGGCGGCCTCGCGACCGCCGTCCGCGCGGCGAGAGAGGCCGCGAAGATCCCGGCGGCCGACACCGTCCGCCTCGTCCCGTTCCCCCGCCGCCGGACCCCGTTCGAGTCCCTGATGGCCCGCTTCTCGGCAGACGAGGAGCCCGCCTCCTCCGAGCCCTCGGCCCGCGCGATCGAGGAGCTTCGCCCCCTCCTCAGGAAGCTCGAATCGGCCGGGCTCCTCGGCCCCGAGGGAGGCGTCCTCCGGCTCCCGCCCGTCGAGATCCGCTGAGCGGCGGCCCGCCTCAGCGGGCGTCGGCCAGAACGAACCCGGCTCCGACGAAGCGGACGGCCGGGCCGCTCTCGAAGCCGGCGTCGGCCTCGACGAGGAGCTCCGGGACCAGCTCGCCGCCGTAGGCGACGACGACGCGGTGAAGGAGCGTCAGCGGCTGCCCCCATTCGACCTCGAAGCGCGCCGCCTCGCTCACTCCCGAGAGGGCGACGGCCCCGGTTCCGAAGAGCTTCAGAAAGGGGCGCTCGATCCCGCGGCGCCGCTCGAACGCGGCGTCCTCGCGGCAGGTCAGCGTCTCCTCGAAGGCGAGAAGGCGCATCGGCTCGACCGAGAGCGACTCGCGCGAGAGCATCCGGACGAACGGGACCCGCCCCGGCTCGCCGAGGAGAAGGGTTCCGGCCCCCGTCGCGCGAAGGAGGAGGCCCGCGAGGACCCCTTCGAGGCGGGTGTCCGGCTCGACCGAGGGCTTCCCCGTCCGCCCCACGACCGTCCCCTTCCGGACGCGGAGCCCCTCGTCCGCGGCCGCGGCGAGGAGCCCCCCGGCCTTCGGCGAGAAGGGACCGACCGGCGTCACGAGGGAGAGCGCGGGGGACGACTCGGGCCGGCGGGCGGTCCGGAAGGTCCCCGAGGGGGGCCGGGTCCAGGATCCTGAGGGCTGAATCGGCCGGCCGGCCCCCGTCATCGAGTCGGGGGGCTCGGGCTTGACCGGCGGGGGCTGGGGCGCCGCGGCGCCCGGGGAGCGCGCCGGCATCGAGGCCGCCTGCCGCGCCATCCGCGAGATCGAGTCGTCGTCCTCGCCGCCGTCCGTCATCTCGGCGCCCGCCATTCGGAAGTGCTTCTGCGCCCTCTCCGCCTCCCCCGCCCGCTGGCAGATGAGGCCCAGCGTCAGGTGGGCCTTCCGGTGCGCGGGGGCGAGGGCGAGGACGCGCTCCAGCGGCTCGCGCGCGGCGTCCTCGCGCCCCGACTTGAAGAGGATCAGGCCGAGGTTGAAGAGGAGCGGCACGGCGTTCTCGTGGGCCAGGATCAGCTCGCGCGTCAGCCGCTCGGCGTCGGCGAAGCTCCCGAGATGGAAGAGGGTGATCGAGAGGTTGAGGAGCACCTCGGGGTCGTGGGGCCGGAGCCGCTTCGCCTCCTCGAACTCCCGGCGAGCCAGCTCGTACTGCCCCTTCCGGAACTCCTCCTTCCCCCGGTTCAGGTGGAGAAGGAAGAGCCCGTGGTCGAAGAACGGCGCGGGGCGGAACGGCGCCGCCGGTCCCCCTCCGCTTCGTGCGCTCGACATCGCCTCGTATCCCCTAGCGGACCCGTCCGAGGAGCGGGCCGACGCGGTCCACTCCCTCGACGTTCGTCAGGACGGTCGTTCCGTTCAGGCTCGCGACGCGGACCGGCGCTGCGGGAGGCGTTCTCCCGGCCGGGGCGGCCATCCCGCGGAAGCCGCCGCCCAGCGGAGCAGCCGGCGCCCCGCGGTAGGCGACGAGAGCCCGGCGGACGTACTCGCGCGTCTCGGCGAACGGCGGGATCCCGTCGTGCTTCGCCACGGCGCTCTCGCCGGCGTTGTAGGCGGCCAGCGCGAGCACGACGTCGCCGGAGAAGAGCTTCAGCAGGGTGGCGAGGTACTCCACGCCGCCCCGGATGTTCTCGACGGGGTCGAACCGGTTCGCCACGCCGAAGCGGCGCGCCGTCTCGGGCATCAGCTGCATGAGGCCGCGCGCGCCCTTGCGCGAGACGGCTCGGGCGTTGAAGTTCGACTCGACGAGCATGACGCTCTTGACGAGCTGCGGGTCGACGCCGCTCCGCGTCGCCGCGTCGTGGATCGCGTCGTCGAACGCGCTCCGGGCCGCCCGCCGCTCGACGAGGTAGGCGTCCGTCGGCGCGCGGCCTCCGACGAGCCACCCGCTCCCGACGTCGTTGAAGATGACCGCCGAGCCGTCGGCTTTCCGGACCAGGTGGACCTCGGCGCGGACCGCGGCCGATGCCACCGCCAAGGCCGCCAGAGAGAGGCCCACTGCGCGCCGGATCATGACGTCCCAGTATAAGCCCACGAAGCCGTCAGCCGCCGAGCCTCTCCCGGACTCGCGCGACCCCCTTCCGGAGCGCCTCCGCGATCTTCGCCGGGTCGCGGCCCCCCGCCTGCGCGAGATCGGGCTTGCCGCCCCCCTTCCCTCCGACGACGGGAGCCATGGCCTGCGCGAGATCGCCGGCCGGCACCCTGCCGGCGAGGTCCGGCGTCACGGCCGCGAGGAGCGTCACCCGCCCCTCCTCCCCTTCCGTTCCGAGGAGGACGATTCCCGACTTCAGCTTCGCCCGGAAGGTGTCCGCGAGGTTCCGGAGCTCGTTCGCGGGGAGAGACGGCACGCGGCGGGAGAGGACCTTCACGCCCGAGATCTCCTCGATCCCCTCGGCGTCGGAGGCCGCCGATCCGGACGGGCCGGCCTTCTTCGAGTGGGCCTCTCCCGGTGCGCCCGTGAGGGCGAGGTCGCGCTTCAGGGCCGCGACCTCTTTCTCCTTCTTTCGGAGGGAGTCCAGGGTCTCCTTCAGCTTTCCCGCCAGTTCGTGCGGCGGGGCGTTCACGAGGTGCGACAGCTCCGAGAGGATCTCCTCGTCCTTCTGCATCCTCTCGACGGCGTTCAGAGAGGTGACGGCCTCGAGACGCCGGACGCCCGCGGCAAGGCCGCGGTCC
>Ga0316621_10000217_pt1 | contig 10651 bp, 10 predicted proteins | sample OWC_Aug_OW2_C1_D_2_FD_207664 | JGI IMG/M metagenome (GOLD analysis project Ga0316621, IMG submission 207664) | Wetland soil microbial communities from Old Woman Creek delta, Ohio, United States - OWC_Aug_OW2_C1_D1_C | ecosystem: Environmental > Terrestrial > Soil > Wetlands | place: USA: Ohio... | reverse complement strand
AGGCGTTCGACCGGCCGGTCGGGAAGCTCTCGGGAGGCCAGCGCCAGCGGGTCCTCCTCGCCCGGGCGCTCGCCGGACGGCCGGAGATCCTCGTCCTCGACGAGCCCGACACGGCCCTCGACGCGAAGGGGCTCATGACGCTCCGGCGCGTGATCGCGGAAGAGGCGGACGCCGGGCGGACGATCCTCTTCGTCTCTCACGACACCGACGCGATGGGGGGAGCGGACGCCCTCTTCCGGGTGGACGGCCGCGTGACGGAGGAGGGGACGGGGGGCGCGCCGTGATCGAGTTCCTCGCCTACCCGTTCTTCCAGCGGGCGCTCGTCGCGGGAGTGGTCGCGGCCGTCCTCTGCGGCGCCCTCTCCTTCTTCGTCGTCCTCCGGCGTCTCGCCTTCGCGGGGTCGGGCGTGGCGCACGCGGCCTTCGGCGGCGTGGCGCTGGCGACGCTCGCGGGCGCTCCGCCGGGGGCGGGCGCGCTCCTCGCCGCCCTGATCGTGGCCGCCGCCACGGCCCGGGCCTCGGAGTCCTCCGGCGTCTCGGAGGACGCGGCGGTCGGCGTCTTCACGGTCTCGGCCATGGCGATCGGCGTCGTCGCCCTCGGCTTCGTGAAGACGAACGTCGACCTCTTCGGCCTGATGTTCGGGAACATCCTGACGGTCTCCACCGCGGACCTCGTCCTCCTCGTCGGCGCCGGGGCTCTCGTCCTCCTCGTCCTCGCGGCGTGGTTCCGGCCCCTCCTGCTCGCGTCGGTGGACGAGGACGGGGCCCGGGCCGCCGGCGTGAACGTCGGGGGAATGCGCCTCCTCGTCCTCGTCCTGATCTCGGTCGCCGTCGTCGTGGCGCTCAAGGTCGTCGGGATCCTCCTCGTCTCGGCCCTCCTCATCCTTCCCGGGGCGACGGCGCGGGCCCTCTTCGACCGCTGGCCGGGGCTCCTCGCCGGCTCCGTGGCGGCGGCGCTCGTGATGGTGGTCGGAGGGCTTCTCCTCTCCGTCGCGCTGAACGTGGCGTCGGGAGCAGCGATCATCCTGACCGGGGCCGCCGTCTTCGTCGCGGCCTTCCTCGCCGCCCGGCGCCGAAGCGAATGAATCTCGACTAGACTCGGGGCGAGCGAACGGACCGAAAGGAGCCCTCGATGATCGAACACCCGGCTCTCCCGTATCCCGACACGGCACTCGCCCCGGACATCTCGTCGAACACCCTCTCCTTCCACCACGGAAAGCACCACAAGGCGTACGTCGACAACGCGAACAAGCTGATCGCCGGCACGGAGCTGGCCGACGCCTCCCTCGAGGCGATCGTGAGGGCTGCCGCCGGGAAGCCCGACAGGATCGGGCTCTTCAACAACGCCGCGCAGGTCTGGAACCACACCTTCTACTGGAAGAGCATGCGCCCGAAAGGGGGCGGCGCCCCCTCCGGAAAGCTCAAGGAGATGATCGAGAGGGACTTCGGCGGGCTCGACGGCTTCAAGAAGGAGTTCGCGAACGCCGGCGCCACGCAGTTCGGCAGCGGCTGGGCCTGGCTGGTCCTCGACGGCGGAAAGCTGAAGTGCGCGAAGACGCCGAACGCCGAGACCCCCCTCACGACCGCGGCCACGCCCCTCCTGACGATGGACGTCTGGGAGCACGCCTACTACCTGGACTGGCAGAACCGGCGCCCCGACTACATCACGGCGTTCCTCGAGCGGCTCATCAACTGGGAGTTCGCCGCGGAGAACCTCGCGAAGGCCGGCTGAGGCGTCTCTCTCAGTCGGCGCGGCTGGAGAAGGCGCGCGGCAAGGAAAAGAGAAGGAGCGAGGCCACGAGGACCGGGCCGAACGGCTGGTTCAGGAGGATCGCCGCCGCGAAGGCGACGACGTAGGCGGCGACGGCGAGCCCCTCGGTCCGGAGGAGGGCCCGCCGCCATCCGGACGCTCCGGCGAAGGTGGCCCACGGCGGGAGGAAGACGAGGGCGAAGGCGGCCATGACGCCGGCCGACTGCGCCGTGACGCCGACCGCGAAGGCCACGAGGAGATCGAAGGCGAGGTTCAGCCGCCACGCCTTCGCGCCCATCGCCGCGAAGTAGTCGGGGAAGAAGCGTTCGATCAGGAGCCTCCGCGAGAGGCGCGGCAGGAGGAGCGCCACGACCGCGGCGAGGAGGGCCGCGGCGAGGAGGTGGAACGGCCCGGTGAAGTAGAGCTGGCCGTCGAGGAGGGCGTGGCTCACCTCCTCCCCCTGTGCGCTGTTGGCCGCTCCGAGGAGCGCCGCGGCCCAGCCGAAGAGGAGGAAGAGGACGAAGACGTCGTTGCCGGAGCGGCGGTAGAACCCCTTCACGCCCGCCGCGAGCGTGGCGGCGCCGAGGGCGCCCCCGATCGGATGGAGTCCGAGAAGCATCCCGACGACGCCTCCTGCGGCGGTGGCCTGGGCGATGCCGAGGGAGGCGAGCCATTCGTCGCGAAGCCTCACGTACGCGCCGAGGAGCGGCACGGTGGCCGCGAGCAGGAGTCCGTTCAGGAACGGGACGTGGAAGAGCGGGTCGAAGACGAGCGGCCACTTCACGGCGCCAGCTCCACGACGCGGTCGGAGACGGCTTCCACGAAGGCTCTCTCGTGGCTGATCAGGAGGACGGCGCGCTCCGGCGTGCGGGCCTTGAGGAGGGACTCGAGCGTCCGGATCGTCCCGGGAGCCATGTTGTTGGTCGGCTCGTCGAGGATGACGAGGTCCGCCCCGCTGCCGAGGCAGGCCCAGACCTCGAGGAACTGGAACTGTCCTCCCGAGAGCCGGTCGATCCGGAGAGGAAGGAGGGGCGCGAGCGGCTCGGGCGGGTTCTCCCGGTCGGCGCCCGTCAGGCGGAGCAGCTCGCGGCCCGATAGCGGGATCCCTTCGGGCCGCGCCGGGAGCTGGCGCTGGAGGGAGACGGTGACGCCGTCGCGGCGGTCGATCCGGCCCGAGAAGACCCGCGAGGCGCCCGTGAGCGCGCCGAGGAGCGTCGACTTTCCGGATCCGTTCGGGCCGCAGAGGGCCACGACCTCGCCGGGGCCCACCGCGAACGAGACCGGCCCGACGACCGGCGCCGAATAGCCGGCCACGACCTCCCGGAAGACGAGATACGGCTCGCTCATCGTCCCTGCGCCACCGCGTCCACCCATCGGTCGATCATCCGGAAGTATGCCCCCGCGTCGGCCGTGGCGCCGGCTTCGATCGGAAGGCGGATCGCATTCCACCCGAGCTTCCCGGCGATGAACGCCGGTCCCTGCGACGACTGGTAGTCGGTGAAGAGGACGACCCCCTTTGTCCCGGCGAGGCGGGAGACAACGTCCGACAGGTGCTGGGCGGTCGGCGGGATGCCGGGGAGCGGCTCGACGTAGCCGAGGACCGGCACGCCGAGGAGAGCGAAGAGATAGTTCGCGTCCTTGTGGTAGAGGACGGCCCCCTTCGCCCCGGCGGCCTGCGCCTTCCACTTCGGGATCCGCTCGGCGACGGCCTTGCCGAAGGCCTCGGCGTTCGCCGTGTAGGCGGCGGCGTGCGCCGGGTCGAGGAGCGCGAGGCGTCCCCCGAGAGCGCGGGCGATGGCCGCCATCCGCTCGGGGTCGAGGAAGACGTGCGGGTTTCCCATCGGGTGGACGTCACCGCGCGAGCGGTCGGCCCCGCCGCCCCGCTCGATCAGCGGGATCTGGGCGGCGGCCTCGAAGTAGCCGCTCTGGCCGGGGAGGATCTTCGGGTTCGAGGCGCCCGAGAGGCCGGCCGGGAGCCAGCCGACCTCCAGTTCGGCGCCGACGGCCACGAGAAGGTCCGCGCCGCGGAGCGCCAGCATCATCGAGGGCCTCGCCTGCAGCGTGTGCGGGTCGCGGTCGGGCGGGGCGAGGACGGTCACCTTCACCGCGTCTCCGCCGACCGCACGGGCCAGCATCCCCATGTTGGACGTCGAAGCGACGACCGAGAGGGCCCCGTCGGCCGCCGGCGCCGCGAGGAGGATCAGGGAGAGAAGGACGCTTCTCATCGTCAGGCTCCGGTCAGAACTTGTGGGCGCCGTGCACGCCGAGGCTCACCTGGAACTGCAGGAGGAACTGGTTCACGGCCTGGCGGACCCCGTCGACCGGAACTCTCGCCCGGTTGAACTGGGCGCGCAGGCGCGAGAACTCCGTCGGGTTGAAGGTCAGGACGGCGCTGAGGCGGCTCGAGCTGCCGAAGCTCGTCTCGGCCGGACCCTCGACGACGCGGTTCAGGGTTCCCGCCATGTCCCAGCGGGCGCCGACCTGAAGGCGCGGGAAGAGGCCGTAGACCGCCTGCGCGTAGAAGCCGTCCTGCTTCCGGCTCCTCGGCTGGCCGGCGGCCACGGAGCCGCCGGGGAGCGTTTCGAGGCTCACCTCGCGGTGGAGGTACTCGGCCTGGAGGGTCAGGTCCCCCTGACCGAACGGGCGCGGGTCGTCGTGCTTGTAGACCGCGTCGAGGCCGGCGAACCAGCTCGTCCCCTCGCTCGCCACGTCGCCGGTCTGCTCCTGGAACTTCGTGTCCCACCCGCCGGAGGCTCCGAGCTGGAGGGCGTCGGACCAGCCGATGTCGGGCGAGACTTTCGCGAAGGCGGTGAAGAGGCGCGGCCCGGCCTTCGAGGAGAAGGCGGGGTTCGCGTCGGGCCCGTGGTAGTTCGCGAGCGCCGCATTCGTCCCCTGGAGCGCCTCGGCGCCGAAGAGAAGATAGACGGGGGTCTTCGGGAGGTACTCCACCTGCAGGCCGACCTCGTCGATCGGGCCGCCGAAGACCATCGCGTAGGCGAGGTTCTGGTCGGCGAAGTCCCACTGGTGCGGGTGCTGCCGGTTGGCGTAGCCGACGTCGCTGTAGAACATCCCCGCCTTGATCGAGAGGCCGGGGAGGAGCCGCCTCGTCCGGATCCAGGCTTCCTCGATGCCCACTCCCTCGGTGTCGGCCGTCAGGATCGCGAGGGCGTCGAAGTAGGGATCGACCGAAGCCGAGAAGGAGAACTCCGTCTCGCCGAGGTTGAAACCGGACGAGAGGTCGGGGAGCCCGCCGACGCCGGTTCCGGAGAAGCCGTCGGCCGAAGGGAAGAGGCCGTAGGAGTTTCCCTGCCGGTTGTCCGCGAAGTAGAGCCCCTCGGCGATGACGGAGATGGCGGGATTGAACGTCGTCCCCGACGTCACGGTCCCCGTCTCGCCCCACGTGGCGACGGGATACGGGGTGAGTCCCGGGCTCGTCACCGGGCCGGTCTTCGGAGTCTCGGCCGCCGGAGCCGGGGCCGGCGTCGGAGCGGGGGTGGGGGTCGGCGTCGGAACTCGGACGGCCTGCTCATTGAGTCGGCGCCTCAGCTCCTCGAGTTGCCGACGCATCTCCTCCTGCTGCTTCTCCAGGGCCTCGATCTTCCGTTCGAGCGACTTCTGGTCCTCTCCCGACGTCTGTCCCGGGGCGGAGAGGGCCGGTAGGACCAGCGTTCCGAGAAAAGCCAGTCCGGCCTTTCGCATCTTCATGAGATCTCCTCGTCGTCTGGCGCTGCGTTCGAAGGGGCGGGCGCGGGTCAGACGGAGATCGTCGGAGGGCTCCGGGGGGAGGCGCTCGGAAGGATCCGGGGGGAGACGGCCCCTTCGACGGCCGGCTCGAGAGCACCGGTCCGGGAGAGGCCGGGCGGTTGGACGAGGACGCCGGCTTCCCTCGGGGCCTCCCCGACGTGGTGCCGTGCCGCCTGGCAGGCGGGGCAGCCCCGGCCCTCGAGGCTCCCGGCGTGCCCGTGAGGCATCGCCTCGAAGGAGACGGCCCCGAGGACGGCGAGGAGCACGGCCACGGCCAGAATCCGGCGAAGGGATCGCCCGCTCACCCGGCGGAGGTTAGCACCGGCGCCCCGCGCCCCGTTTCCTATACTCGCCCCGTGGCCATCGTCGAGGCGAGGGACCTGTCGAGGATCTACCGCCTCGGCGAGGAGAGGGTCGCGGGGATCCGAAGCGCGAGCTTCGCGATCTCGCCGGGCGAGTTCGCGGTCGTCGCGGGGCCGTCCGGGAGCGGAAAGACGACGCTCCTGAACCTCCTCGGCCTCCTCGACCGTCCGGACGAGGGGACCCTCCTCTTCGAGGGGCGCGACGTCTCCTCCCTCCCCGACCGCGAGCGCTCCCGCCTCCGCCGCGATCGGATCGGCTTCGTCTTCCAGTCGCACCAGCTCGTCCCCGTCCTGACGGCTCTCGAGAACGTCGCCCTCGCCCTCTGGATCCGCGACCTTCCCGAGGCCGAGTGCCGACGCCGGGCCGGGGAAGCCCTGGAGGCGGTCGGCCTCTCCGGCCTCGGGGGCCGCCGGCCCGACGCCCTCTCCGGAGGCCAGAGACAGCGGGTCGCCGTCGCGCGGGCGCTCGTGGGCGAGCCGGCCTTCATCCTGGCCGACGAGCCGACGGCGTCCCTCGACTCGGAGACGGCGCTCCGCCTGCTCGACCTCTTCGACGCTCTCCACCGCGGCCGGGGCGTCACCTTCGTCTTCTCCAGCCACGACCCGCGGATCATCGGCCGCGCGCGGCGGCGCCTCCGGCTGAAGGACGGCCGGATCGAGTCGGACGAGTCGGCCGCCGAGAACGGAGGGGCGGCGTGAGCCTCCGCTGGTGGCGCCTCGCGGGCCGCAACCTCCTCCGGCACCGCCGGCGGACGTGGCTGACCGGCTCGATCGTCGTCGTCGGGTTCGTCGCCGTGACGATGACGGCCGGTTTCATGGCGCAGACCTTCGACGCCCTCAAGCAGGCGACGATCGACGGCCTCGGAGGGCAGATCCGCCTCCTCGACCCCCGGGCCGAGGGGAAGACCGAGGAGGAGGCCCAGTCGTACCTCATCGAGGACTGGGAGGGGCTCGCCCGGCTGATCCGCGAGGACCGGAGGGTCGTCCGGATCATGCCGAAGCTCTCCTTCTTCGGCCTCGCGGTGAAGGGGGAGAGGAGCGTCGGCTATCTCGGCACGGGGACGGACCCCCGGCTCGAGCTGGAGGGCGGTTTCACGCCCCGGACGGTCGCGACCGGGACGTTCTTCGCGGATCCCGACGGAGACGAGGTGATGCTCGGCGGAGGCCTCGCGCGATCGCTCGGAGCGAAGGCGGGCGACCTCGTCACGGTCATGACGACCACCGGCGACGGGGCGCTGAACGCGGTCGACGCGACGGTGACGGCCGTCCTCCAGTACCCGATCAAGGAGCTGGACGACCGGATCCTCTTCCTCCCGTACCGGGCCGCGGCGCGGCTCCTGAAGGTCGAGGGGAAGGCGCACACCCTCGCCGTCCGGCTCTCCGACACCCGGCAGACCGAGGCGGCGGCGCGGACCTTTTCCGAGGTCGCCCGAGCCGCCGGGCGCCCCGTGGCCGTCCGGACCTGGCTCGAGACGGCCGCCTTCTACAAGCAGGTGCGGCTCCTCTACATCGCGATCTTCCTCTTCATGGGGATCGTCCTCGCGGTCGTCGTGATCCTCGCCGTCGCGAACACGATGACGATGTCGGTCTTCGAGCGGACGCGGGAGATCGGGACGCTTCTTGCCATCGGGATGGAGCGGTCGCAGGTGAAGAGGCTCTTCCTCTACGAGGGACTCCTTCTCGCGATCGCCGGGACGCTCGCCGGCGCGGCCTTCTCGCTCCTCCTCCGGAGCGTCCTGAACTCGCTCGGGCTCGAGATGCCCCCGCCTCCCGGGGCCACGCGCGGGTCGCCGCTCCACGTCCGCTTCTTCCCGGTCGCGTATGCCGCCGGCTTCGTCCTCATGACGGTCACCCTCCTCGTCGCTTCCTGGTGGCCGGCCCGCCGCGCGTCGAGCCTGGACCCGGTCGCGGCGCTCGCCCATGTCTGAGCGGACGGGGGCGCTTCTCGCGGTGCTCCTTTCCGCGGGGGCGGCGGTCGCGGCTCCGCCGGACGTGCGCGCGATCCTGACCCGGGCCGAGCGGGTCCGGGCCGCCTTCACCGAGGGGGTCGTGACGATCCGCGTCACGCTCTCGTCCGGGACGACGGGCGCTCCCGCCCCGCCACCGGCCCGCTTCGAGGTCGCCGTGAAGGGGAAGCGTTCGCGGCTGAAGTTCCTCGAGCCGGGCGACGAGGGGAAGTACGTCGTCATGTCCGCTTCCGACACGTGGCTCCTCCTGCCGACGTCGAAGAGCCCGATCCGGATCCCGTCCAGCCAGCGCGTCCGGGGCGGCCTCTCGGTCTCGGAGATCTCGAGCCTCAGCTTCCTCGACGACTACGAGGGGGTCGTCGAGCGCGAGGACCGGCTCGAGGAGAGGAACTGCGCCGTTCTCCGTCTCGCGGCGCGGAAGGGGGCCGGCGTCTCGTACCCCGTCGCCCGCGTCTGGGTGGACGAGGCGGAAGGGCTCTACCGGAAGGCGGTCTTCCTCCTCGCCTCCGGGCGGACGGCCAAGGAGGTGACGTTCGACGCCTACGGGACGGAGAAGGGGGCGCTCGTCCTCCGGAAGATGACGATCGTGGACGCCCTCCGCCCCGGCACGACGGTCGTCGACTACCTCGACTTCGCGAAACGCTCCGTCCCTGACCGCTGGCTCGACCCCGCGACGGCGCGGGAGGAGTGATCAGCCGCCGCTCTTCGTCGTGATCGTCTCGAGACCGTGCCCCTCCGGCCCGGTCTCGCTCCGGTGGAGGCGCCAGGAGAAGAAGAGCCCGAAGATCCCGAGCGTCGAGAAGAGCCACATCCCGGGGGCGTAGCCGCCGGCGTTCTGCGCGCTCGCGTGGAAGAGGTCGTTGAGCCCGCCGATGGCCCAGCTGACGACGGCCCAACCGACCTGCTGGCAGAGCGTCATCAGCGCGTACGCCGTCCCGAGCTTGCTCTCCTCCACGAGGTAGGCGACCGAGGGCCACATGACGGCCGGGATGAGCGAGAAAGCGATTCCCATCATCGCGACGGGGACGCCGATCGGGAGACGGGTGTAGGCGAGGAGGAGGAAGACCGGGAGGAGAAGGACCGAGCCGACGGCCATCAGGAGGGCCCGCTTTCCGATCCGGTCGGCGAGGAGGCCGAAAAGGGGCGTCGCGACCATCGCCGTCAGCGGGAGGAGGCCGTTCAGGAAGCCGGCCGTCTCGGGCGAGACGCCCCGGGCGTCCGTGAAGAAGATGTTCGCGAAGCGGCGGAACGGGAAGACGGCGGAATAGAAGGTGACGCAGAGGCCGACGACCCACCAGTAGCCCCGGCCGAACTTCACGAGGTCGGAGAGGACGAGCTTGTCGGCTCCGCCGCCGCTCCCGAGGGACCAGCGCCGCTCGGCGTTCCGCTCGAGAAGGGCGTAGATGACGCCGGAGACGATGCAGAGGCCGCCGATCGAGGCGGCGAGGAGGAGCGGCGGCTGCCACGAGTTGAAGAGGCCGGCCGCCCAGCTCCGCGAGTTGTCGGCCGCGACCGACCCGAGCCGCGCGATCGTCAGGTTCATCGCCATCGCGAAGGAGAGCTCCTTCCCCTTGAACCACCTCGCGAGGACGGTCGTGACGGCGACGATGAGGGGTTCGGAGCCGAGCCCGAGGAGGAAGCGCCCCGCCATCATCCCGGGAAACCGGGGGGAGAGGGCGATGAGGAGGCCTCCGGCGGCCGCGACGGCGCCGAAGAGGAGGACGGCCCGTTTCGTCCCGGCGCGGTCGATCAGGACGCCGCCGAGGAGGAGGACCAGGAGCGCCGCGACGTTGTAGGCGGAGTCGAGGAGCCCGATCTGCGCCTGCGAGAAGCCGAGCTGGCTCTCGAGGAGCGGCCCGACCGGGTTCATCGCGTCGAAGACGTAGTAGTTCGCGAACATCCCGAGGCTGACGAAGGCGAGGACGAGCCACCGGTAGGCGCGGGTCGGCCCGGAGCGGTCGGACGAGGCGGCCGGCGTGCTCATGAACGGCGGAGCTTACTTCCGTTCGGCGGCCTTGAGGTGCGTCTCGAACCACCGGACGACGGCCACGCTCGCCCGGATCCGGTTCGGCAGCTTCCGGAAGCCGTGCCCCTCGTCCGGGAAGAGGAGGTACTCGACCGGAGTCCCCTTCCTTTTCAGCGTCTCGACGAGCTGCGTCGCCTCGACGACGGGGACGTTCGTGTCGTTCTTCCCGTGCAGGACGAGGACGGGAGCCTTGATCCAGTCGAGCTTGAAGAGAGGGGAGAGGGATTTCAGAAGCTCCCCCTGCCGCTCCGGATCTCCGTACTCCGCCTTCGAGATCTCGGCCAGCCAGGGCTCGGTCTGCTCGAAGAAGGAGAAGAAGTTGACGATCCCGAAGAGGTCGGCTCCCGCGGCGAAGTCGGACGGATACGCCGTCAGAGCCGCCATCGTCACCCAGCCGCCGTAGGAGGCTCCCATGATGCCGATCCGCGCCGGGTCGGCGATCCTCTCCGCGACGGCCCAGTCGCGGCATGCCTTCACGTCCCGGAGGACGTCGACCCGCTTCTCCTGGTTGTCGAGGGCGAGGAAGGCGCGTCCGAAGCCGGCGGAGCCCCGGACGTTCGGAGCGAGGACGGAGATCCCGCGGGAGAGGAGCGCCTGGTAGTCCGGACGGAAGCCCGGCCGCTCCTGCGACTCCGGTCCTCCATGAAAGGAGAGGACGAGGGGACCGGGAGCCTTCGCGCCCGGCGCCCGGTAGAGCCAGCTCCAGAGAGGCTTCCCGTCGAAGGCGGTGATCTTCACCAGCTCCGGGACCACGAGAGGGGCGGGCGGACGCGCCTTGCCGGCACTCCTCGTCACCTGTGTGA
>Ga0316621_10000215_pt1 | contig 10671 bp, 11 predicted proteins | sample OWC_Aug_OW2_C1_D_2_FD_207664 | JGI IMG/M metagenome (GOLD analysis project Ga0316621, IMG submission 207664) | Wetland soil microbial communities from Old Woman Creek delta, Ohio, United States - OWC_Aug_OW2_C1_D1_C | ecosystem: Environmental > Terrestrial > Soil > Wetlands | place: USA: Ohio... | reverse complement strand
CCGACCCCCGCAAGCGCGACATCGGCTTCGGGCTGAGCGCGCTGCCGATCGTCGTGCTGCTGCTTGGAGCGCTCTGGGGTGCGGTGCGGGTGATGCTTTAGAAAGCGGCCAGGGGATAGCGGTTAGCGGTTAGTGAGAATGCGGCGAGACTTTGGTGGCGTACTCCGGGCCTTGAACTTTGTGCCGCGGCCAGAAAGTTGCGATCGCAGCTTCTGCCGACGGCCGAGCAGCAACAACATTCCAGCTAACCGCTGATCACTGATCTCTATCCGCTATCCGTTACCCGCTTCGTTGCAGCCTGCCTCCAACCGCCACCGCTGTTTCCCGATCCACGAGCAGCTCGATCAGCGCGAGACTGAACTCAATCGCCGTGCCCGGCCCACGGGATGTGATCACGGTGCCGTCGACGACGACCGCAGCGTCGGAGAGCGTCAGGCCCGGCGCCGAGTCGGGCCGCAGGAATCCGGGAAAGCTCGTCGCGGCACGGCCCTCGAGCAGGCCCGCATGTGCGAGCACGCCAGGCGCCGCGCAGATCGCCGCCGTGTACCGGCCCGCTGCCGCAAATCTCCGCAGCAGGCTCACCACGCGAGCGTCATTTTTCAGGTGATCGGCGCCGGGCATGCCGCCAGGCAGCACGATCATGTCGTAGTCCGCGACGTCCGCAGCGTCGAGCGTGATGTCGGCCTCGATCCGGATGCCGTGGGAACCCGTGACCTGCCTGCCCGCGAGCGACGCCGTGCGCACCTCGATGCCGGCGCGTCGCAACAGGTCCACGACGGTGACGGCCTCGATTTCTTCGAAGCCCTCGGCCAGCGGCAGCAGCACGCGCGCCATGAACGCGATCCTTCAGCGCGCGCTCGAGGACGTGCCGGCCAGCGCGACGTGCGTATCGAGGCCACGGTCGCGCAGGTACTGCAACGCGGAACGCACCGCCGGATCGCTGCCGGCATTGCGGTTCCCCGATTGAGGCGAGTCGCCGGTGCTGGTTGCGATCGTGACGTCGGGCTCTATCCCGCGCTCCTGGATCGAACGACCGGATGGCGTGAAGTAACGCGAGGTCGTGAGCTTCAGTGCCTCGCCGTTGCTCAATGGCATGACGGTCTGTACCGAGCCCTTGCCGAACGTCCGCTCGCCCATCAGCGTGGCGCGGCCGTGGTCCCGCAGCGCACCCGCGACGATCTCCGCACCGGACGCCGAGCCTCGATCCACCAGCACCACGACCGGTGCACCGGCGAGCAGGTCGCCCTCGGTCGCGTCGAGCTCGAAGCGCGATTCGGCCGTCCTGCCGTCCGCCCTGACGATCATCCCGGATTCGAGAATGCTGTCGGCGACGCCGACCGCGGATTCAAGCACACCGCCCGGATTGTTGCGCAGGTCCAGCACCAGGCCCCGCAGTGGCGGCCCGGCCGACTGGAGCGACAATACGGCGGCATCGAAATCGCCGGGCGTCGAGTCGCTGAAGTGCGAGATGCGCACGTAGCCGTATTGGCCGGGAAGCCGTTCCGAGCGCACCGTACGCACCTGCACCTCGGTCCGCTGGAGATCGAAGCGCAACGGCTCGGGCTCGTCCCTGCGCGTCAGCACGATGTGTACGCTCGAGCCGGGGAGTCCGCGCATCCGCTCGATAGCCGCATCCAGCTTTCCCGGCTGCACGGCAACGCCGTCTACCTCGACCAGCACGTCGCCAACGCGCACGCCCGCCCGCTCCGCGGGTGACCCCTCGATCGGCGCAACGACCACGATACTGCCGTCCACCTCGGTGACTTCGATGCCGACTCCGGAGTACCTCCCGGAAGTAACCACCCGCATCTCGTCGAACTCGTTCGAATCCAGGAATGAGGAGTGCGGGTCCAGGCTCTCGATCATGCCCTCGACCGCGGCCTGCTCGAGCGCGCCCGGAGCGACCGGATCGACGTACTCGAGGCGCACGTGCTCTGCGACCTCGTCCAGCAGCTGGTGCTCCGTGGCTGCGGCCACCGCCGCGACGGGCGGGTCCGCCACGGCCTGCGGGCCAGCGGGCGCGCCGCGCAGCAGCATGAGGCCCGCGCCGACGGCGGCGCCGGCCAGCACGGCAAGGAAGGTTCGGACTCGGTCGGTCACCGCAGCAGGGCCGTAAAAGTGGCTACGGGCCGGATATTACCCGAGGACGGTGGCGATGACCTGATCGAGCGGGGTCGGCCTGCCGATGTGGAATCCCTGGCCGTACTCGACGCCGAGGCGCTGGGTGATGTCCTGGATCTGCTCGCTCTCGACGCACTCGGCGACGGTGGTGAGCCCCATGGCGTGAGCCAGCTGGACGATGGCGCTCAACATCGCCTGCGAGCGGTCGTCGCCAATGACGTCGCGCACGAAGCTGCCGTCGATCTTGAGCGTCGTGACCGGCAGCGTCTTGAGATAGGTGAGCGAGCTCAGGCCACGGCCGAAGTCGTCCAGTGCCACGCCGAAGCCCAGTTCGCGCAGCCGGCGGATCAGCGATTCGGCGCGGACGATGTTCGCAACGGCGGCGGTCTCGGTCAGCTCGAACGTGAGCAGCCTGGCCGGGAGTCCGCTCTGGCGCAGTTCCGCCTCGAGGAAAGCGCAGAAGTCCTGGTCACCGAGCGACTGCCCGGAGATGTTCACCGCGAAACAGGCGCCCAGCCGCACGAGCTCATCGGTCCGCTCCCCGAGTGTGGCGAGTACGCGACGCACGACCCAGCGGTCGATGGCCGGTGCCAGCTGGTAGCGCTCCGCGGCGGAAAGAAACTTCTCCGGCGAGACGCTGTCGCCTGCCTCGTCGGTCATCCGCAGCAGCAGCTCGAACTTCGGCCCGCCGACGACGCCGTTCAGCGGCACGATCGGCTGTGCTTCGAGCCGGAACCGGTCCTCCGCAAGCGCGCGTCGCAGCGTGCCGATCAGGCCGATGTCCGTGTAGCGACGCACGATGCTCTGGTCGCTGTCCTCGTAGGTCTCGACGCGGTCGCGGCCCCGGTCCTTGGCCGCCTTGCAGGCGATCTCGGCTGCCGCGAGCGCGTGCGACAACGGATGCTTGCTCTCGACGACCCGGGCAACGCCGAAACTTGCCGAGACGTCCACGGCCTGCGTGCCGTTGACGAAGTCCAGCCGCTCGAGCGCTGCCCGCAGGTTCTCGGCAATGTCCTGAGTCGTGTCGATCGAGGCGTCGCTGGCGAAGAGCGCGAAGCGGTCGCCCGATATCCGGGCCGCGAGCATCCGTGGTGAGAGATGGCGGCGGATCACGTCCGCGACACGCACGATGACCTCGTCGCCGACGTGCATGCCGAGGTTCTCGTTCAGCACGTGCAGGCGGTCGATGTCGACGTAGATGACGCAATGGTTCGCTTGCGGCGTCGCCGCCGACAGCAGCGACTGCGCGCGCTTCTCGAACGCCGAACGCGTCAGCAGGCCTGTCGTCGGGTCGTAGGCGTTCATCAGGATGTACGCCACGCGCCGGGCGAGCAGCTCGATGAGCCGGACCTGCCGCAGGTCGAAATCCGGCGACTCCGGCGGCTTGAAGAGCGCCAGGATACCGAGCACGCTCTGCGCGCCGTGCATGACCGGGCACGACAGGATCTTGTAAGGCACCGCGCCGAACTGGCTGTCCGCGCCCGGCACGTTCGCCGTCATGGTGCGGCGATGCAACTGCGTCCACGCCAGCAGCGGCCGGTGCGACTTCGTGAGTACCTCCGCTCCGGTGCGAGGCACGACGCCCTTGCCAGTACGGCAGACCGCGATGTTCTTGTCCGGAATGAGCAGCGCACCGACGCTGCAGCCGAGGTGGTCGACGCAGCCCTGCATCAGCTGCGCGAAATCGTCCGTCGTCTCCCCGCCGTCGCCCTGTGCGGCACCGAGCAGCAACTCCAGGTCGCGGTCGCGCGTCAGCAGGCTGCGCTGCAGGTCGCCGATGCTGTGCTGCGACGCGAGCTCGCGCTTCAGGCACTCGAGCGCCGGGCGCAACAGGCCCTGAACCAGCGTGAACGGGCGGGCCTCGCCGCGCTTGATCGATTCGCGCGAGATGATGCCGACGGCGCCATGCAGCGCCGAGTCGGCATCACGCAGCATGAAGACGTGCGCCGCGTGCTCGCTGTCGACGGCCTCCGTGAAGCCCTCGCCGCGAGAGTCGTCGCCGAGCTCATGTGACAGCGTTTCCTGCAGCAGCCGATGCAGTTCCGGAGCGTCGAGACCGTCGTTCAACCAGACCGGCAGTCCGATACGGTCGTAGATCGCGATGGACTGGGCGCGCGGCATCAGCATCTTGATCAGCTGGCCGTACGGATCCAGGGACGTGACGCTGACCGGCGCCGTCGCGTCGGTCAGCGTCTCTGCGAGCTGCATTGCGTGTCCTTACAGGGCCGTCCGGCCCGTTCTGCCTGGACACGGATCATCCTTGATGCGTCGGGCACGATCCTTGACGTGCCCCGCAGTCTGGGAGCCGCGCCGGTGGCCGGGCGACGCACGGCCAGCATTTAACATAATCGCGACGGTTAGCGGCGCTGCAGCCAGATCTGCGGGTCGACGGGCTGGCGACCGCGCCGGACCTCGAAATAGAGCGCGGGCTGGTTGTGCCCACCGGTGTCGCCAACGGAGCCGATGACGTCGCCCGCAGCCACTGGATCGCCGACCTTGCGGAACAATTCTTCGTTGTGGCCGTAGAGGCTCAGGTACCCGCCGCCGTGATCGACCACCAGCATGAGCCCCATTCCCGGCAACCAGTCCGCGTAGGCGACGCGCCCCGCAAAAGGCGCCCGGACCCGGGCGCCGCGGTCGGTACCGATCAGCATCCCCTGCCAGCGCATCGAGCCGCCCGCCCTGGGTTGCCCGAACCGGGCGAGGACCCGCCCCTGCTGGACGGGCCATGGCAACTTGCCCTTCAGCGGCTCGAACGGCGCCTGCTTCGCCACCGGCACGTCGCGGAGCGCCTTGCGCAGTTCCACGATCAGCTTCTCGAGCCCGCGTGCCTGCGACTCGAGTCGCTGCAGCTCGCCGCCGCGCGACTTGATCTGGCTGTCGATGCTCGCCACGGCCTTCGACCGCTTGTCCTGCGCCGAGCGCAACGCCGCGACCTCGCGCTCCTGGTCGGCCTCGAGTTCCTGCAGGCGTGCAAGCTCGGCGGCGACCTTCTCGCGAACCAGCGCGAGACGCTCGAGCTTCTCCCGGATGCTGCCGATGCGCTCTGCACGGGCCCGGCCGAGGTAGCCGTAGTACTGCAGCATCCGCCCGAAGGTCGCCGGATCCTCCTGGTTCAGCAGCAGCTTGATTTCCTCCTCCCGCCCGTTCACGTAAGCGGCCCGCAGCTCTCCGGCAAGCGCACCTCGCTCGCCCGTGAGGTCCTTTTCGAGCTTCGCGAGCTCGCGCTCGAACTCCCGCAGGCGTCCCTCGCTTGCAATGCGCTCCGCGCGGGTGGCGTCGAGGCGCTTGCGAGCGCCCTGGACGCCAAGCTCCGCATCACGGAGCTGTACGCTCAGCCGGTCGCGCTTTTCGATGTCGGCGTTGACCGACTTGCGGACCTTCTCGATCTTCGCATTGACCTTGCGAAGCTCGGCCTCCTTCTGGGTCGGCGTCGCCTTGCCCTGGGCCGACGCGGTCGACGGTGCCGAGAGGCTGCAGAAGACCGCGCACAGCACGAGCACGGCCACACTGGCCAGCCGTCGCGGCGGCCCGGGGTGTCCTGTGCTTGGGTGAGGGTGACTCGACATGCCGCGATCGTGATTCCAGGCGGGGCAGAAGCCGGCAAGTCTAGCGTGTCGGCGAGGCTGCTATAATCCGCGACCCTTTTCCCCGGCCCCGACCATGGACCGTCTCCTCGAATACGCGACCCGGCACCCGTTCCTCGTGGGAGGCACGGCGTTGCTGGCGTTGGCGGCGCTCGCCTACGAAATCAGCCGCTTGAGGAGCAGCGGGCAGGCGGTGGGCCCGTCGGACGCCGTCCGCCTGCTGAACCAGGGCGCGGTCCTGGTCGACGTGCGCAGCAAGGCCGAATTCGACTCGGGCCACGTCATCGACGCGAAGCACATCCCGCAGGACCAGGTCGCCCAGAGCGGCGAGCTGCTGAAGAAGTTCAAGGACAAGGTAGTCGTCGTGTGCTGCGAGAGCGGCATGCGTTCCAGCGCGGCCGTGCGTGTGCTCCAGGCCCAGGGATTCACCAAGGTCGTGAATCTCCGGGGCGGACTGCAGGCCTGGCGGGCCGAGAACCTGCCGCTCGTGAAGGCCGACGCGAAGAGCAAGTGAGGGGTGACGGGATGAGCGAAACGGAAGTCGTGGTGTACTCGACCGGCTGGTGCCCCTACTGCGACCGCGCCAAGGCACTGCTCGGGCGCAAGGAAGTCGCCTTCCGCGAAATCAAGGTGGACGACGATCCGGCCGAGCGCGAGGCCATGCTCAAGCGCAGTGGCGGACGACGCACGGTTCCCCAGATCTTCGTCGGCGACCGCCACGTCGGCGGATTCGACGAGTTGTATGCCCTCGACAAGACCGGCGAGCTCGACAAGCTGCTCGGGCGCGCGTGAGACCCACGGACCACGACGGTCCACCAGAACACTTTCACAGGACGAGACCATGAATCAGCCGATCAACCAGACCCAGCCGCCTGCGGACCCGAATGCGCCGCTCATCAATCCGCAGGCCGTGTACATCAAGGACTGCTCGTTCGAGGCACCGACCGGCCCTTTCATGGGCGGCGCTGAAGGCAGCCCCACGGTCAACCTGAATCTCGCGACCCGTGCCAACGCGCTCGCCCAGGACCTGCACGAGGTCGTGCTGCAGGTGAATCTCGAGGCGAAGGTCGGCGACAAGACGGTCTGGCTGCTCGAATTGCAGCAGGCGGGCGCGTTCACGATCCGCAACCTGTCGACGAACGACCTCGGCCAGGTGCTGAGCATCGTCGCCCCTAACTACCTGCTCTCGTTCGCACGCTCGACCATCGCCGAGCTGGTCACCAAGGGCGGCTTTCCGCCGTTCCTGCTGCCGCTCGTGACGTTCGAAGGCCTGCACGCCCGGGCAGCCGCCCAGCAGCAGGCTGCGAGCCCTTCGGTCAACTGACGCTGTCGCGATGGCGGCGACACCCCGGGAGTACACAACGACGTGAAGCCGGTCGTCGCCGTGCTCGGCTCAGGTTCGTGGGGAACTGCGCTGGCGGTGCACCTTGCGCGCACCGGTCACCGCACCGTGCTCTGGGGCATCGAGACGGACGAACTCGACTCGATGGCCCGGAGCCGGGTCAACAGTCGCTACCTGCCGGGCATCGAGCTGCCTGACGGACTCGAGATCGAGCACGACTTCGCCCGCGCCGTCACCGGGGCGGACGAGCTGCTGGTGGTCGTGCCGAGCCACGCGTTTCGCGAGGTCCTCGAGCGGATCCGTCCGCTGCTGCGCGCGGGACAGGGTGTCGCATGGGCGACCAAGGGCTTCGAGCTCGCGACCGGCAAGCTGCCGCATGACGTCGCGATCGAGGTGCTCGGCCCAGGCGTACCAACGGCCGTGCTGTCGGGCCCCACGTTCGCGAAGGAAGTCGGCGCCGGGCTGCCGAGCGCGATGACGGTCGCATCCCGCGACGGCGAATACGCGATGGCGCTGGCGCGCAGCATCTCGAGCGAGACTTTCCGCGCCTATGCCTCGGACGACATGATCGGCGTCGAGGTCGGCGGCGCCACCAAGAACGTGCTCGCGATCGGAGCGGGCGTCTCGGACGGTCTCGGATTCGGCGCGAACACGCGCGTGGCGCTCATCACGCGCGGCCTGTCCGAAATGATGCGCCTCGGGGTGGCGCTCGGCGCCGACCGCGACACGTTCATGGGCCTCGCCGGACTCGGCGATCTCGTGCTGACCTGCACCGACGACCAGTCGCGCAACCGCCGCTTCGGCCTGCTGCTGGCCGCCGGCAAATCGACGGCCGAGGCGCAGGCCGAGATCGGGCAGGTCGTCGAAGGCGTGCTCGCGGCCCGTGCCGTCCACGAAGTCGCGCTGCGTCACGGCGTCGAGATGCCGATCAGCGAGCAGGTCTACCGCGTGCTCTACGAAGGCAAGTCGCCGCGCGATGCGGTCTTCGCGCTGATGAGCCGGTCGATCAAGGCGGAGACGGGCTGACGAACCCCTGCTGTCGCCACGCTTCGTACACAGCCACGGCGACGGCATTCGAGAGGTTGAGGCTCCGGACGCCGGCCAGCATCGGGATTCGCAGGCGTCGCTCGACAGGGCAGGCGTCCAGCACTGTGTTCGGCAGGCCCCGGGTCTCGGCACCGAACAGGAGCGCGTCGCCCGGCTCGAATTTCGCGGAGCCGTAGACGGTGCTCGCGCGGGTTGAAAAGGCGAACCAGCGAGGTTGGCCGAGCGCCTCGAGGCACGCCTCCAGGCTTGCGTGGACTCGCACGTCCGCGAATTCCCGGTAGTCGAGCCCGGCCCGACGCACGGACTTCTCGTCGATACGAAACCCGAGTGGCTTGACGAGGTGCAGGCTGGCGCCAGTATTCGCACAGAGCCGCATCACGTTGCCGGTGTTGGGCGGAATCTCGGGCTCGTGCAGAATGATGTTGAACACGGTTTCCACGGCTGCGGACGCCTGGCTCCGGCAATGCGTGATGCCGGCGCCGGGACAGGATTAGAATCGGCTCGCACTCTTCGCGCACACCCCGGGAGACTCAATCATGCTGCGCGTAACCCACCTGCTGGCCGGCAAGGGAAAGGACCTCTGGTCCGTGGACGCGGAACAACCGGTCCTCGAGGCGATACAGATCATGGCGGACCGGCGTATCGGCGCGCTACCCGTGATGCGTGGCGGGGAGCTGGTCGGCGTGGTTTCGGAGCGTGATTACGCCCGCAAGGTAATCCTGCTGGGACGCTCATCGGCCGAGACCGCCGTCTGGCAGATCATGTCCTCGCCGGTCATCACGGTCGGCCCCAGCGAGACCGTCAGGCGCTGCATGGAGATCATGACCGACCGGCGCATCCGGCACCTCCCGGTCGTCGACGGCGGAGTGACGGTGGGCATGATCTCCATCGGCGATCTCGTGCGCGCGGTGATCGAGGAGCAGAAGGAGACGATCGAGCAGCTGGAGAAGTTCATCTCGGGGTGAGGTGTCCGCGCTCCGACTGCTGTTTTTTACACAATATATTTTGACTATTGTCGACAAGGGCTGCCATTGAGTGGCGGAGTCTTCGCTTTAAGCTAACAATGCAGCCTGTGAATCCTGCTCCGTCCCCGGGGCCCTGCGCGCAAAGAGATCGACACCGCGCGCCGTGCGTCGGCCCCGCGGTGCCGCTACCCATGGCGAGTGCCACTGCCGCCGTGGCAATCCTCGGTGCAAGCGTTCATCTACAATCCCGCCGATGCCTCCCGCCCACTCTCTAGCAGTCGACTTCTGCGGCCTGAAGCTCGCGTCGCCGATCGTGCTGCTCTCGGGCTGTGTCGGCTTCGGTGAGGAGTACACGCGCGTCGAGGGATTCTCGAACACCGACGTCGGCGCGATCGTGCTCAAGGGCACGACGCGGGAGCCACGCCTCGGCAATCCGCCGCACCGCGTCTACGAGACGCCGATGGGCATGCTGAACGCCATCGGCCTGCAGAACCCGGGCGTCGAGCATGTCGTCGAAAGGATCCTGCCGACGCTCGATTTCACCGAGACCCGTTTCTTCGCGAATGTCTGCGGCTCGACGATCGACGACTACGTCGAGGTGACGCGTCGCTTCGACGACTCGGCCATAGACGCCATCGAGATCAACATCTCGTGCCCGAACATCAAGGAAGGCGGAGTGCAGTTCGGCAACGTGCCGGAGATGTCGGCGCGGGTGGTGGCCGCGTGCCGCGCGGTGACGAAGAAGCCGCTGATCACGAAGCTGTCGCCGAACCAGACCGACATCAAGGAGAACGCGCGGCGCTGCATCGAGGCGGGCAGCGATGCGCTCGCCGTGATCAACACGATCATGGGCATGGCGATCGACGTGAAGACGCGCCGTCCGGTCATCGGCAACATCCAGGGCGGGCTCTCGGGCCCGGCCATCAAGCCGATCGCGCTACTCAAGGTGATGCAGGTGGCCGAGGTCGCGCGGCCGCTGGGCATTCCGATCATCGGCCAGGGCGGCATCCTCACGGCGCAGGACGCGCTCGAGTTCATCATCGCGGGCGCGACGACGGTCGGCGTAGGGACGTCGCTGTTCTACGATCCGCTGGTGTGCCGGAAGATCAACGCAGGGATCGCGGAGTACCTGGCCGCAAACGGCATGGCGACCGTCGCAGAGCTCGTCGGCTCACTCGACGCGCCGAAGAAGACCATCCAAGCCTGTTACTGCTGAAAATAGGGGACATTTGAAATAGGGGACATTCTCCTTTTCCGAAAATAGGGGACATTCTCCTTTTCCGCCTCCACGGCAGGAAAAGGAGAATGTCCCCTATTTTCGGAAAAGGAGAATGTCCCCTATTTCAAATGTCCCCTGTCTATTCGTAGCGGAGCGCCGCAATCGGGTCGAGCGACGCCGCCCGCCACGCCGGCCACAGGCCGAACAGCAGGCCAACCGATGCGCTGAACCCGAAGGCCAGGGCGAGCGCATCCAGCGTGACGTATGTCTGCCACCCCGCCAGCTTCGTGAGCGCCGCCGCGACACCGGTGCCGAGCAGCATGCCCAGCGTCCCACCGAACAGGCACATCACGAGGCTCTCGACCAGGAACTGGGCGAGGATGTTGCCTC
>Ga0316621_10000213_pt1 | contig 10698 bp, 7 predicted proteins | sample OWC_Aug_OW2_C1_D_2_FD_207664 | JGI IMG/M metagenome (GOLD analysis project Ga0316621, IMG submission 207664) | Wetland soil microbial communities from Old Woman Creek delta, Ohio, United States - OWC_Aug_OW2_C1_D1_C | ecosystem: Environmental > Terrestrial > Soil > Wetlands | place: USA: Ohio... | reverse complement strand
TGCCTACACCCGTCTCCGGCCGGTCCACGTTGCTCCAGTTGCCGCTGCCGTCGTACTGCTGCCAGCCGCCGTCGGTCTTCTTGTAGACGTTGCCGTCCCGGCCGGCATACACGTCACCCGACCCCGTGCGCGCGACCGTGCTCCCGCCGGGACCGGGCGTGTTGCGCGAGATGGCCTCGCCTCCGCCGCTGCCCTGCGTGACACGCGTCGTGGTGCCGGTGCGGTTGTTCGTCACGCGCGCGGTCTGGGCCCACTGGTCACCGCGCTGCACGGAGGTGGAGCCCCAGCTGCCATAGACATTGGAGCCCTGGCGGGTCTGCGCGTACGTGCCGGTCCGCGGGTTGTAGGCCTGGCCCGCGCCCCTGGCACCGTACGGCCCCCATGCCACCGCGCCACGCGAATACGTCCCGGTGCGGGGGTTGTAGCGCGCCGACACGCCGGCGCCGCCGTACGGGCCGTAGGCAACCGCCGAACGGCCGTACGCGCCGGTCCACGGGTTGTACCAGGCGCCATAGCCGTAGCTGGGATAGTGCGGGTAGTAGAAGGGATAGTAGCCGCCGCCCCAGCCCCAGTAGGGCGGGTAGTACCAGCCACTTCCCCATACCGCGCAGCCCCAGGCAATCATCACACCGGTGTACCCGGCGACGGCGGCGAACGTCACCCACTCGTCGTTGTCGTTGTCGTCTGCAACGACGGTGACGTAGGTCACGTTGTGGGCGGAGGAGGTGGCGGGAATCTCGTAGATCTCCTTCGGGATCGACGTCGCGACCTCCCACGGGCCCGTGGCGCTCCTGGACATGAACCAGACGCCCTGGAAGCACAGGTAGTAGAGGTCGCCGAACTTGATGACCTGCTTGTCCGTGTTGACGGCCTGCTCGACTTTGGTCTTCTCGATGGGCTCGAACTTCGGCGGCCCCTGGTAGGCCACCTCCGGCGCCTTGAGCTCCTTCCTGTTCACCTTCGCCGTCTGCGGCACCTGCGCGAGCAGCACGGCCTCGGCCGCCTGCTGCGTGCCCGGCACCGCCGCGAGCACGCGCGAGCGCGGGTGTTCGAGGGGAATGGTCTGGAAGGCCTCGGGCATGTTCGGCGTCGCGAAGGTCCACGGCCCGGTGAAGTCGGGGGCCGAGAACCACCGGCCGGACACGAGGTAGTAGACGGGGCCGGACTTCCCCATGCGAAACACGTCCGCCTCGGTGTTGCTGACCCAGAGCAGGTTCTGCGTGCCGCTCACGAGCACGTAGTTCGGCGCGCCGGTCAGGAGAATCATCTCGGCCGGCGTGGTGCTGACGAACACCTTCGGCACCGTGTTCGCGGCCAGTTTCTTGCCCGGCACCGCCGCCCTCGTGTCCTTCCAGTTCTCGTCGGCCGGCAGCTTCGAGAAGCTCTGCGGGAGCTTCCCGGCCGGCGACCACGAGCCCTTCAGGTCGGCGGTCGTGAGCCACGCGCCATCGTGCAGCAGGTAGAAGGTCTTCGTGGGCTCGTGCGAGAAGAGGTCCCAGTTCGTGTTGACGGCGAACTTGAGGTCGTTCTCCCGGATCGGGCTCCAGATCGGATCCCCGTCGATGTTGACGAGCACGGCCGGCGTCTGGCTGAAGAAGATGGCCGGCGGGTCGGCTTTGACGCCCTCGACGTTCTTCGGAAGGATCTCGCTCTTGTCGACGGCGGCGAGGACCCGGTCGAGCGCGATCACGCGATCATCGTCCGGGATGGACTTGACGATCTCGGCGGCGATCTCCCGCGTCTGCTCCTTGCTGAGCGTCGGGAAGTTGGTCTCGGTAAGCGTCAGGTCGGAGAAGTTCACGAGGCGCTCGTCGAGCGACACCTTCGTGTCGACCTCGACCTTCACGGAGCCGAGGGCGGGCTTCTGAGCGCCCGGAATCTCGACGCCGACGGCCCCATACGCCACCATGTGGCGCTGCCCGCTCCACTCCGACACCTGAGGCGCGTAGAGGAGCACCTTCATGCCACTCGGGGTCTGAAAGGCCCGCGGCCAGGCCTTCTCGAGCGGCGCCGCGGTGGCGGCCGCCGTTCCCGAGGCGGCGGGCTTCTGCGTGGCCGCCGCCGCGCTCGCAAGCGTGGGTTTCTGGGTGGCGGCCTGGGTTGCCGGCGCCGGCGTCTGCCCCATCACCGGGGTGAGGGGCTGGGCAATCAGTGCGAAGGCCGTGAGGAGCGCGATCCTCGAGCGGCCGGGCTGGTCATGGGTTCGCATAGACATGAATTCGCCTCCTGACATCGTCGACTGGCGCCCGATCAGCGGGCCACGGCCAGCAGCCACGGGGTTCCGACAGCAAGATACACCAGCAGGCTGATGCCGGTCGTCGCCGCTCCCAGGCGGTAGAGCTGTCCCTGCGTGAGATATCCGCTCCCGGTGAAGAGCAGGTTCGCGCTCGACCCCTGCGGGGTGATCACCGAGAAGAAATTGCTCGCGAACAGCAGCATGAACGCGAGGGGCGCCGCCGGTACGCCGAGCTTCACCCCGACTTCGAGAAACACCGCGAACAGGGCCAGCACGTGCGCCGTCTGGCTCACAAACAGGTAGTGCATCGCGACATAGGTGACGACGAGGATGAGGTAGACCGGAATCCGGCCCAGTCCTGCGAGCGCGCCTGCGAGCTGGTTGCCCAGGTAGCCCATGAATCCCATCTCGTTCAGCTGGCCGCTGAGTGTATACAGCACGGCGAACCAGATGAACGTGGCGAGCACGTCGCCTTCCTTCGCGATGTCTCCGAGGGTCAGCACGCCGGTGGCCAGCAGGATCCCGAGGCCCAGCAGGGCGATGGCCGTCGAGTCCATGCCCAGGAACCCGGCCGAGGCCCACAGCGCTACCATGCCGGCGAACGTGACGGTCACGATCCGCTCATCGCGAGACAAGGGTCCCAGCGCCGCCAGCGCCCGCTTCGCGGCCGCCGGCGCGCCGGGCGTCGATCGCACTTCAGGCGAAATGAGCCACTGCAGCACCCAGGGCATCAGCAGCATGGCCGCCAGCGTCGGCACGGACGCGGCCAGCAGCCACGTGCCGAAGTTCATCGTCACGCCGAAACTGCGGGCCATCTCGGCGCCGAGCGGGTTGGCGGCCATCGCGGTGAACCAGAGCGCCGACGACAGGCTCAGGCTCACCATGCCCGAGAACATCAGGTAGCCGCCCAGCCTCCGCCGGCCGGCGTTGTCCGGCGTCGCTCCCCCGGCTTCGGCGAGGCCGACCACCAGCGGGTAGATGACGCCGCCCCGCGCGGTGTTGCTCGGAAAGGCGGGGGCGATGATGGCGTCCACGAGGAAGATGCTGTAGGAGAGCCCCAGGGTCGACTTGCCGAACAGGCTGACGACGAGGTGGCCCAGACGCTGGCCGAGCCCGCACTTGACGACAGCCCGCGCAACCAGGAAGGCCATCACGATCAGCAGGATCGTCGAGTTCGCGAAGCCGGCGTATGCCATCGCGGGAGTCAGCGTTCCCGTGAGGACGGCGGCGGCGGCGGCGAAGATCGAGGCCGTCAGGATCGGAAACGCGCCGACGATCACCGAGAAGATGGCCGCGACGAAGAGGGCGAACAGATGCCACGCGGGAACGGTCAAGCCCTCGGGAGGAGGCACGAGCCAGATCACCAGCGCCAGCGCCACGGTGGCCAGCCGGGCGAGCCGGGTCGACGCCGGGGTCCGCGCCGCGCTCACTTCGCCGCTCCCCCGGTCCGGTAGCGCCCGCGAAGGCCGACGGCGCGGCCCTGAACGGTGCCGCCTTCGGCCTCGACGACATACTGCCATTCGAAGGAGTACTCGCCGGTGATGCCGGCATAGCGGCCGGTGCCTCCCGTCATCGTGCCGGCGATGCGGCGGCCGGTCGCCACCGTCTCTCCCTTCAGCTGGCTGAATATCCGGTCACCGTGCCCGTCGGTCCAGACGCCACGCAGGACGGTGACGCCGGAACCGTCATCGAACCCGATCACCTCGCCGCGAAAGCCGCGGCTCAGCCCTTCACCTGCCGTGATGGCGACGGCGCCCGAGAGTTGCACCGTCAAGGCGGGCCGGCCGCTCTCCGTCGGGATGGCCTGGTGCTGTCCGGACGCCGAGAACGTCCCCTCGAAGCTCCGCCAGGCGCCCGGCTCCGGCGCCCGTTGCGAGGGTGCCGGCGCCTGGGCCGCGATGGCGGCCGCGGCGACGAGCGCCGCGGCCGTGGTGGTGATGGCGATCTTCATGACGCTGCCCAGATCAGGACGGGCGCCCCTGGCCGGTCATGGCGGCCGGGTTGAGCACCTCGGCGATCTGCTCCTCGCTCAGGATCTTCTTCTCGCGGATGAGCTCCATGATGCCCCGGCCGGTCTTCATGGCCTCGGCCGCCAGCTCCGTCGACTTGTCGTAGCCGATGACGGGATTGAGCGCCGTGACCGTGCCGATGCTGTACTCCACGTAGTGCCGGAGGATGTCCTCGTTGGCCGTGATGCCCTCGACGCAGTGCACGCGCAGCGTGCGCGCCGCGTTGATGAACATCGTCTGCGCCTCGAAGATGCAGGCCGCGATGACCGGCTCGAAGACGTTCAGCTGCAGCTGCCCGCCCTCCGCGGCCATTGTCACCGTGAGGTCGCTGCCGATCACGCGGAAGCAGACCTGGTTCACGACCTCGGGGATGACCGGGTTCACCTTCCCGGGCATGATCGACGAGCCCGGCTGCTTCGCGGGCAGGTTGATCTCGCGGAAGCCGCAGCGCGGGCCCGACGACAGGAGCCTGAGGTCGTTGCAGACCTTCGACAGCTTGATGGCGAGGCTCTTCATGATCGACGAGTACAGGACGTACGCCTGCGTGTCCTGCGTGGCCTCGATGAGGTCGGCCGCGAGGTGGATCGTGAAGCCGGTGATCGTGGCCAGATGCTGCGTGCACTTCTCCGCGTAGCCGGCAGGCGCGTTGAGGCCCGTGCCGATGGCCGTCGCGCCCATATTGATTTCCGAGAGCGGGAACTGGGCGATTTCGAGCGTCTTGACCTCTCCCGCCAGGGTCTCGGCAAAGGCCTCGAACTCCTGGCCGAGGGTCATCGGGACGGCGTCCTGGAGCTGGGTGCGGCCCATCTTGATGAGGGACGCGAATTCCTGTCCCTTCGCCCGGAACGCCGCGATGAGCTCCTTCATCGCGGCGATGAGCTGGACGTTGCCGAGCGCCATGCCGACGTGCAGGGCGGTCGGGTACGCGTCGTTGGTGGACTGCGATCCGTTCACGTGATCGTGCGGGCTGCAGTGCCTGTACTCGCCCTTGGCGTGTCCCATCAGCTCGAGCGCGCGGTTGGCGATCACCTCGTTGGCGTTCATGTTCGTCGAGGTGCCGGCGCCGCCCTGGAAGACGTCGAGGCGGAACTGGTCGTGCAGCTTGCCGTCGATGATCTCCTGGCAGGCGCCCTCGATGCCGCGGAGGATCTCCTCGCTGAACTGGCCGCAGTCGTAGTTGGCCCGCGCCGCGGCGAGCTTGACCATCGCGAGGGCCTTGATGAAGTTCGGGTAGAGCCGGAGCTCCACCCCGGAGATGTGGAAGTTCTCGAGGGCGCGGGCCGTCTGGACGCCGTAGTAGGCGTCGGCGGGGACGGCCTTGTCTCCGAGTAGGTCGTGCTCGAGGCGTGTCGGCGATGCGGACATGATTGCTCCTTGTGCCTGCCTACTTCGGCTGCACCTTGTAAGGATTGCCCCCCAGGGCGTTCGAGATGTCGGCGATGGCCTGCTGCGCGCGGACGCTGTTGCCCGCATCGTCGAGGGGCGGGGAGATGACGGCGATGCCGAACTTGCCGGGCGACACGGCAATGATGCCTCCGCCCACGCCGCTCTTGGCCGGGAGCCCGGTGCGGTAGAGCCACTTGCCGGAATCGTCGTAGAGGCCGGCCGTCGCCATGATGGCCAGAAGACCGGGGACCTTGTCCGGGTCCATCACCTGCCTGCCGGTGACGGGGTTCTTTCCGCCGAACGCCAGCGTGGCGGCCATCGTGGCCAGATCCTTCGCGTTCACGCCGATTGAACACTGGCGGGTGTAGAGATCGACCGCCTGCTGCCAGTTGGCCTTGATGTAGCCGTAGGCGAGCATCAGCGCGCCGATGGCCTGGTTGCGCTGGTTCGTGTCGGACTCGGACTTGTAGACGTCCTGGAGCACCGTCAGGGGCCGTCCGGCGAAGTCGTTGTGGGTACCGATGATCTTCGTCCAGACCTCGTCCTTGGTGAGGCCTTTCACCATGCTCGTCGCCGAGATGGCGCCGGCGTTGACGAGGGGGTTCATCTCCGGCGCCCCGCTGCCGGCCACCGTCCTGACGACTTCGACCGCGGTAATCGAGTTGAAACGCGCGCCGGTGGCATCCACGCCGATCTGTTGCGCGATCGAGTCGAGCCCGAGTTCCTGGATGACCCGAGCGGCCGTAAAGACCTTCGAAATGGACTGGATGGAGACTTCCGTCTTCAGGTCGCCCGCAGCATACACCTTGCCGTCGGCGGTGATGACGGCGATGCCGAACAGGTTCGGGTCGACCTGGGCGAGCGCGGGAATGTAGTCGGCGTTCTTGCCCTCCTGCAGGGTCTTGTACTTCGCATACGCCGCGTCGACGGCCTTCTGGATGTCGGCGGGGGCCTGGGCCCCTGCCGAGGGGGCCCAGACGAGCATCAGGGCGAGGGCGGCCGCCGCGATGAGGGTGGGCTGTTGGGTGGTGTGTCCGTGAACACGCATCACTGGCCTCCCAGCGTGTGCGAGAAGTTGTACTTGAACGAGAATTGGATCTTGACGCCGTCCGACGTGAAGCCGTCGGAGAAGTTCTCCCGCCTGCCCCACTGGAGCTCGCCGCCCATCATCACGTTCGGGACCGGCGTGTAGAGGAGGTTGACCAGGGCGTACTGTCCCTTGTTGTAGGCGTCGGGCGTCTGCCCCTCCGGGTTGTCGTGGTCGGACAGGGAGTACCCGACTGTCGTCGACCACTTGTCGCTCCAGCCGTGGTCGAGAAACGCGACGATGCCGAGGACCGGAATCGCCACGCCCTTGATGGGTGCGTTCGTGTTCCCGGGATTGCGCCCGATACCGACGTCCACCGGCGAGTCGTTCATGTAGTTCTCGACGCCCTCGCCGTACATCAGCTGGAGGCGGATGACGTCCCTGGACGTCGGCTTGAGATTGGAGCTGAAATTGAGGCCCCAGCCGGTCGTCCCGCCGCTGAGGTCGTACTGGTCGTCGAGCATGTCGTCCCAGTTGATCCTGCGGACGGCGCCCGCCACGCGGACGTAGCCCCATGCTCCGCCGTAACTGTAGGCGCCGGTGAAGTCCGGCAGCGGCGTGCGGCCCTTGATGTTCTGCAGTTCGATACGATCGGCGAGGACGCCCGCGTCGCCGCTCGCGCCCGGCCGTTCGAGTGCGAACGTCAGTCTCGACACGCCCTTGTTGATGGGCATCCAGCGCACCTGCACGTTCCTGAAGAAGACCATGCCGGTCGGGCCCCAGTACTCGAGGGAGTTCGGGAACACGTCCGGGTCCATGAACGGGCTCCAGGTCTGGCCGGCGCCGAACGCACCCAGTTCACCGTAAGCGTGGCGCAAGCGGAACGTCGTCTGGCCCGAGTCGACGCCCGTGCCGAAGAGCTCGAATTCGAACTGTGTCTTCAGCTCGCCCAGGGCGGTCGGCGAGGAGGTCTTCACGCCGAACCTGGTTTGCCGCACCCCGGCAAACGTGCTGCCGTCCTCGCCGTACTGCCTGTCGTAGGACGGGAGCTTCGACACCCGCATCGTGTCGTACCAGTCGGGATCGATCTGCGCGAAGTTGTAGCCGAAGTCGATCATAGCGAAGCCATATAACGTCATCGACGGCTTCGGCTCGGTCGTCTGCTGCCCGCCGGCGGCCTGCGCCCACGCGGAGGATGCACCGGCCAGCACCAGGCCGATTGCCATCCCCCAGTGGAACACCCGACGGAACCCGCTGTTCGTCCTCATGACTGCTGTCTCCTTGTCGTGCCCAGCCGTCAGGCGATGGGCTCGCTGTCTCCCATGGCCTGCCCGGAGCGGCGCACCGATGGCGGCGGGAGGAGGGAGGAATCCTGGGACCGCCACCACCGGTGCCGCCTTCCGGGCGACGAACGCCTGGAGCATGCTTTCATACGCACTGCCGCACGGACGCGACGTAGTCGAGCCCCCGCACGTCGGAAACGAACCGGAGTTCGAGTCGCGGCGCGGCGGGGCACGCTTCCATCAGCCCAAGGAGCGCTCCGAAGCGCTCTGACCGGATGCGGCGCTCGAGTTGCTCCTTGTTCTCCCAATCCTCGACGTAGATCAGGATTGACGAGTCCTCGGCATCCCTCGCGAGTTCGGCGTGTCCGCAGCCCCGGTCGACCTGGGCCGACACCATGACGCGAGAGAGGGCCCGAACCATGTCGGGTGTCTGCGTTTCACCGGTAGGCAGGCGAACGTACAGTTGAACCACGCTGGAGGAGCAGCATGATCCGGGCCGACGTCCAAACGAGGTCTCTGGCGGCGTGAGAAGGAGATAAGAGCTTGTTCTGGAAAGGTTTACTGAAGTCGTCAAGAAGCCGGAAGAACCGGATGATGTGACAGTGTCCTCCCTTATTTGGGAGATTCCACGATTATGGGAGTTTTTTGCCTGGCCGGTGAATGCCGAGTCTGGCCATCCGGTTCTCGAGTGTCGTCGGGGGTAATCCCAGTATGACGGCGGCGCCACGCGGCCCCCGAATCCGCCACCCGGTCTCCTGGAGCACCGCCAGCACGTGCTCCCGCTCGAGCGCCTTGAGGGACAGCGACGTGGAGCCAGGCCGGCGCAACGCCGAGGAAGGCGGCTCGATATTCAGCACGGGGCCGTCGGCCGTGATCATGGCCCGTTCGACGACGTTGCGAAGTTCGCGGATGTTGCCGGGCCAGTGGTAGTGCTGGAGCGCCAGCAGGCTGGCGCGTGAAATCGCGTCGAACTGCCTGCCCATGGAAGCGCCGAGTTCGTCCACGATGGCCACGGCGAGCAGCGGAATGTCCTCCGGACGGTCCCGAAGCGCGGGAAGCGAGATGGGAAAGACATTCAACCGATAGAACAGGTCTTCGCGGAAGCGTCCTTCACGAACGGCCTGATTGAGGTCCTTGTTCGTGGCCGCGATGATGCGGACGTCGACATGGACGGGCTTCGGAGAGCCGAGCCGCTCGAACTCGCGATTCTCGATGACGCGCAGCAGTTTCGTCTGCGTCTCGATGGGCAGGTCACCGATCTCGTCGAGAAAGATGGTCGAACCGCTCGCCAGTTCGAATCGGCCGACCTGCCGGGTCAGCGCGCCCGTGTACGCGCCCCTTTCCCGGCCGAACAGCTCCGACTCGATGAGCGTCCCTGGAATCGCGGCGCAGTTGACCTTCACCATGGGGCGGGACCGGCGCTGGCTGAGCTCGTGAATCGCGGCCGCGAATCGCTCCTTGCCGGTGCCCGTTTCACCGAGCAGCAGCACCGTCGCTCCGGTCGGAGCCACCTGGCCGACCAGATCCAACGTGCGCCGGATGCCCGCGCTGGTCCCGACAATCTGCGACGGGTTCCGCCGTTCCCGGATCTCGTCCCGGAGGTAGACGTTCTCGTGCTGCAGTCGGTCGCGGAGCTGTTTCAGGTCCTCCAGCGCAGCCTGGAGCTGCAATTCGGTCCTGCCTCTCGCGAGCGCCTTCGCAAACACCTGCGCAATCCGCTCGAACCTCGCGACGAGTTCGCCCGGCCATGCACGGGCCTCGCGCGTCGTGGCAAACGACAGGACCCCGAGGATCGCGTCGTGCGTCTTGAGCGGCACGACCACCGTCGACTTCGTGCCAAAGCGGCTGAATGACGCGGCATCGGCTTCGGCCGTCGCCGGCGCGCTGTCGACGCGATCGAGCACCACGGTCTCGCCTGCCAGGACGTGCTGCGTCACCCAGGGGAAATAATCCGAGGCGTCGGCATGCTTTGGGATCGAGTTGCCCCCTGACAGGAGGAACGCGGGGCCCTGTTCCCGCTCGACGCTGCCGTCAGCTGAAACCTCGGCCTCCCCATCATGTTCGGCGTCGTAGAAGTGGGTGACGCGGAGCCTGTGGGGTTCAGCCGGCAACACCTGCCAGAGCGCCGATCGATCGAGGCCGAGCGCCTGGCACAACCGGCGCTGCGCGGCGAGTATTTCGGCCTCCACGCGGCCTCCGGGCACGTCCATCAGCCGCAGAAAGAGGTCCCACAGCAGCGTCTCGAATCCGGACGCCGATTCGGGTTGCACGGGGCCCGGGACGTTCGCCTCATCCATGACTGTTGAGCGCGCCAACGGCTGGTTCGGCTATCTTAGCCCAGCATCCGAGGCGTCCCTCCGCTCGCGGGCCATGCCCAGGCCCTGGCGATCCTGTTCGAGGGCGTCGCGCTGGTCGTCGGTGTCCGCGAAGTCGCGGCGAATGCCTTTGTCGACCCGTACGAGGTAGTACTCGAGCGCCGCCCGGCGTTCCGGCAGGACCTGTCCGGTCAGGTCCTGGAGCAGGGCGCGCGTCCGCCGCATCACCTGAACCGAGGTGGCCCCGCAGAACCGGATCTCGTCGAGGGCGAGCACGACGAGATCGTTCCACGACGGCACGGGCATTTCGAACCGCAGGCGTCCCGCCGCGTCGTACGTCCGCCCCACGTCGAGATCACACCGGCCGAGCCTCAGCAGGAGGTCTTCGATCTGATCGAGGGCCTGCACGGCGGTGGTCGGATCGTTGATGGCTGGCGACAGG
>Ga0316621_10000212_pt1 | contig 10710 bp, 8 predicted proteins | sample OWC_Aug_OW2_C1_D_2_FD_207664 | JGI IMG/M metagenome (GOLD analysis project Ga0316621, IMG submission 207664) | Wetland soil microbial communities from Old Woman Creek delta, Ohio, United States - OWC_Aug_OW2_C1_D1_C | ecosystem: Environmental > Terrestrial > Soil > Wetlands | place: USA: Ohio... | reverse complement strand
CTCCAGTTCTTCCTGAACGTCGTCGAGTTCGGGATGACCGTCCAGGAGGCGACCGAGGCGGCCAACGTCAACAGCGAGCAGATGCGCAGCTCCTTCGGCGCCCACGAGGCGCGCCCCGGACACCTCGTGATCCACGCCTCGACGCCGCCGTGGGTCCGCGACCAGCTCGTCAAGATGGGGTACCGCCTCGACGTCCGCGCCAAGACCTCCGGTCCCATCAACGCCATCCTCATCGACCGCGCCCACGGCACCCTCTGGGGCGGCTCCAGCGACCACGGCGAGGACTACGGGATCGGGTGGTGAAGCCAGCCATCGCTCCTCTCGCGGACCGGATCCCGCCCTCGGGGACGACCGACGCCGACGAGATCCTCGGGCTCTTCCTAGACTGGGTCGCCGCCAGCGGCCTCACGCTCTACCCGGCCCAGGAGGAGGCGCTTCTGGAGCTGATGGCCGGGAAGCACGTCATCCTCGCGACGCCCACGGGCTCCGGCAAGTCGCTCGTGGCCCTCGGCCTCCACTTCAAGGCGCTCTGCGAGGGACGGAGGTCGTTATACACGAGCCCGATCAAGGCCCTCGCGAGCGAGAAGTTCTTCTCGCTCTGCGGGGAGTTCGGCCCCGAGAACGTCGGGATGCTGACCGGCGACGCGAGCATCAACGCGGAGGCGGGGGTCGTCTGCTGCACGGCGGAGGTCCTGTCGAACATGGCGCTCCGGCTCGGGGAGGAGCTCGCGGCCCCCTACGTCGTGATGGACGAGTTCCACTACTACGGGGACAAGGAGCGCGGCGTGGCCTGGCAGGTCCCGCTCCTGGTCCTGCCCCGGACGCAGTTCCTCCTCATGTCGGCGACGCTCGGAGACACGAGCGCGATCGCCGAGCGCCTCACGGCCTTCACGGAGCGCGAGGTGGCGTACGTCTTCTCCGAGGAGCGTCCCGTGCCCCTCGACTACGAGTACCGCGAGACGCCGCTCCACGAGACGATCGAGGACCTTCTCGCGCAGAGGAAGAGCCCCGTCTACGTCGTGAACTTCACGCAGAGGGAGTGCGCGGAGCTGGCGCAGTCGCTCACGAGCACGAAGATCGCGAGCAAGAAGGAGCGGGAGGAGATCCGGAAGATCGTGGGCGAGAGGCGCCTCGCGACCCCCTACGGCAAGGAGTTCCGGAGATTCCTCTCGTTCGGGATCGGGGTCCACCACGCCGGTCTCCTGCCCAAGTACCGCCTCCTCGTCGAACAGCTCGCGCAGAAAGGGCTCCTCCACGTCATCTGCGGCACCGACACGCTGGGCGTCGGCGTGAACATCCCGATCCGGACAGTCCTCTTCACGAAGCTCGCGAAGTTCGACGGGACGAAGGTCGGGCTTCTCTCCGTCCGCGAGTTCAAGCAGATCTCGGGGCGGGCCGGGCGCCGCGGGTTCGACGACCGCGGGAGCGTCGTCGCGCAGGCGCCCGAGCACATCGTCGAGAAGAGGCAGGCGGAGAAGAAGGCGGACGCCTCGGGGAAGAAGAACTCCCGGACGTTCAAGGGCCCCGCCAAGGGCGAGGTCTCCTGGACGATCGAGACGTTCCAGAAGCTGATCGCGCGCCCTCCGGAGACGCTCAAGTCCCGGTTCCGGCTGACGCACGGGATGGTGCTGGATCTCCTGCAGAGGGATGCGGACCGGACCGGCGACGAGGGGAACTTCGCCTCCCTGCGCACCCTCATCGCCCGGTGCCACGAGGACGAGGCCGCGAAGGCGCGTCTCGTGAAGCACGCGGCGCTGCTCGTGAGGTCGCTCTACCGGGCGGGGATCATCGGCCTCGCGCGGGAGAGGCCCTTTCGGGTCGTCGTGGCGGAGGACCTCCAGTGGGACTTCTCCCTCCACCAGGCCCTCTCGCTCTTCGCCCTGTCGGTCCTCGAGGAGTTGGATCCGGCCTCCGCGACGTATGCCGTGGACGCCGTCAGCGTCGTCGAGTCGATCCTCGAGGACCCGGACGTGATCCTGAGGAAGCAGGTGGACCGGGCCAAGGGGAAGCTCATCGCGGAGCTGAAGGCGGAGGGCGTCCCGTACGAAGAGCGGATGGAGCGCCTCGAGGAGGTCACCCACCCAAAGCCGCTGGCCGACTTCCTCTACGGCGCCTTCAACGAGTTCCGCCGGGCGCACCCGTGGACGGCGGGGTCGGACGTGAGCCCGAAGTCGATCGGACGCGAGATGTTCGAGACCTTCAGCGGCTTTTCGGACTACGTGAAGGGCTACGGCCTGGAGAGAAGCGAGGGCGTCCTCCTCCGGTACCTCTCGCAGCTCTACAAGACCCTGGACCAGACGATCCCCGAAGGGGCGAAGACCGACGAGCTCTGGGACGCGCTCGGATTCTTCCGGTCGCTCGTCGGCGAGACGGACGCGAGCCTCCTCGAGGAATGGGAGAGCCTCCGGCACCCGGAGCGCCTCCTGGAGGAGGCCCGCCGGCCGGAAGCCCGGAAGGAGGCCGCGTGGCTCACGGCGCTCCTCTCGAATCCCAAGGTCTTCGAGGCGAGGGTGCGGGCGGAGATGCATCTCCTGGTCCGCGCCCTGGCGGCGCGGGACTGGGACGAGGCGGCCGAGCGCGTCTGGCAGAGGCCGGAGACGGACGAGGCCGCGAAGGAGGCCGGGATCCGCTGGGACGCGGAGCGCTTCGAGAGCGCGCTGACCCCGTTCTTCGAGGAGTACGGCGAGCTCGTCTCGGGGGCCGAGGCGAGGCTCCACCACTGGACGAACCTCAGGCCCGCGGGCCCCCGCCGCTGGGAGGTCACCCAGACCCTCCTCGACCCGAAGGGGGACCACGCCTGGGCCGTCTTCGCCGCCATCGACCTCCGGGACTCATCGGCGGCGGACGGCCCGATCCTCCGGATCGAGCGGATCGGGACGTAGCGCCGCCGTCAGGCGCCGACGGCCTTCGCGACCTGCTCGGCGAGCCGGAGGAACGCCTTCGAGACGACGGAGTCGGGCTCGGCGGCGACGATGGGGGTTCCCGCGTCCCCCTGCGCGGCGACGCGCGGATCGAGTGGGATCTCGCCGAGGAACGGGACGCCGAGAAGGTCCGCCGTCCGCTTCCCGCCGCCGTGCTTGAAGATCTCCTCCCGGTTCCCGCACTTCGGGCACTCGTAGTAGCTCATGTTCTCGATGACGCCGAGGACGTCGACGTTCACCTTCTGGAACATGGCGAGCCCCTTTCGGGCGTCGATGAGGGCCACGTCCTGCGGCGTCGTCACGATGACGGCGCCGGACAGGGCGACCTTCTGGGTCAGGGTCAGCTGCGCGTCCCCCGTGCCGGGCGGAAGGTCGATGACGAGGAAGTCCTGCTTCCCCCAGGCCACGTCGCCGAGGAACTGCTCGACCGCCTTGAAGATCATCGGCCCGCGCCAGATGACCGGCGTGTCGACGTCCATCAGGAAGCCGATCGACATGACGCGGACGCCGTGCTTCACGATGGGGAGGATCTTCTCCTCGTCGTTCACGAAGGGGCGCGTCGAGATCCCCATCATCATCTGCTGGGACGGCCCGTAGATGTCGCAGTCGAGGAGGCCGACCTCGTAGCCCTTCTTCACGAGGGCGAGGGCGAGGTTCGCGGCGACGGTCGACTTCCCGACGCCCCCCTTCCCCGAGGCGACGGCGATCGTGAAGCGGGTGCCGGTCAGGAGGTCGGGGCGGCCGATGGCGCCCGCGGCGACGACCGGAGGGCGCGGCGGCGCCGTCTCGACGGCGATCGTCACGCTCGTGACGCCCGGGAGATTCCGGAGGGCCGCCTCGCTCTCGGCCTTCAGCTGCCCGGCGATCTCGGGGGCGTCGGCCGTCAGGGCGAGGCGGAACGAGACGTTCCCCCCGCCGACCGCGAGGTCCTTCACGAAGCCGAAGGAGACGATGTCCCGGGAGAAGCCCGGGTACTTGACGGACCGGAGCGCCTCGAGGGCGGTCTCTTCGTTCAGGGAGAAGGTCGCCACGCAGAATCCTCCGAAGGGGGCGATCTTACAGGTGCAGGCGGAGCATCTCCCGCCGTACCCGCTCCATCAGCTCCTTCTGCTCCGAGACCGTGAGGCCGGCCGTCGGGATCGGGTCGCCGACGCGGATCGTGACGGGCACCCGGCGGATCCAGAGCGAGTCGGCGCCGACGACGTCCCGGGCCCCGGAGACGGCGATCGGCACGATCGGAAGCCCGGTCCGGAGGGCCAGGAGGAAGCCCGACCTCTTGAACGGCTGGAGCGCCCCGCTCCGCGACCGGGTCCCTTCCGGGAAGACCAGGATCGAGTGCCCGTCCTTCACCCTCTTCTCGAGCGTCAGGAAGACGTCGGCGGCCTTCTCGGTCCGCCGGCGATCCACCGGGACGAAGCCGGCGAGCCACATCGACCAGCCGAGGAACGGAACGAAGAAGAGGGCGCGCTTGGCGAGGAACCGGACGCTCTGCCGGATCGCGACGAAGAGGAGCGGGATGTCGACGAGCGACTCGTGGTTCGACATGAAGACCGCCTGCGGGACCCGCGCCGCCTCCGCCGACACCTCGATCCGGGCGGGGATCCGGCAGAGGAAGAGGAGCGCCCGCGACCAGCCCCGGGCCCAGAAGAGGTAGAGCCGGCCGCGCGGCGGGATCCACGACGTCAGGAGGGCGAGGGAGCCGAAGACGACCGTCGTCGCGACGATGACGATCCAGCCCCAGACCGTCCCGATCCAGTCCCGCGCCGCCCGTCCCGCCACGATCGGGGAGTTTACCGGCCGCGCCGGGGCCGCCCCGTAGAATCGCCCCGTGGATTCGTCCGTCTCGACGACCTCCCTCCTGATCGCGCGGGAGCCCTTCTGGAAGATGCCGCGCCTCCGCCGCTGGTTTCAGAAGGTCATCTTCCACCTCGGCGGAATCGGGATGATGACGCTCCAGATCGCCCGGGAGGCGCGGAGGAAGTGGGAGACGGGCGAGATCCTCCGCCAGATGGACGCCCTCGGCGTCCAGTCGATCTCCATCACGAACCTGACGGCGCTCTTCACCGGAATGGTTCTCGCCCTCCAGACGGCCTACGCCCTCGCGCAGTTCGGCGGGAAGCTCTTCGTCGGGCGCGTCGTCGTCCTCTCGGTCTGCCGCGAGCTGGGGCCCGTCCTGACCGCGCTCATGGTCGCGGCCCGCTGCGGCGCCGGCATCACGGCCGAGCTGGGGACCATGGCCGTGACGGAGCAGGTGGACGCCCTGCGCGCCCTCGGCGCCTCGCCGGTCCGGAAGCTCGTCCTGCCCCGCGTCGTCGCGATCACCGTGATGCTTCCGGTCCTGACGATGCTGACGGACTTCCTCGGGATGGTCGGGGGCCTCTTCATCTCCGTCTTCGAGCTGAAGATCGGGGCGAGCTTCTACCTCTCGACGGTCATGCAGACGCTCCGGTACAACGACATCCTCCACGGCCTCGCGAAGACCCCCTTCTTCGGCCTCGAGATCGCGCTGATCGGCTGCTACAACGGCCTGAACGCGACGGGCGGAGCCGACGGCGTCGGGCGGGCGACGACGATCGCCGTCGTCCTCGCATCCATCACGGTCCTCGTCACCGACTTCTTCCTGACGAAGATCTTCCTGACGCTCCCGGTGGGGCTCAATTGACGATCTCCGAGACCCTCGTCATGCGGGTCCTCCGGGAGGAGCTCGAGCGGGATCCGTCCCTTCCCGTGATCGAGTTCCGCGGCGTCTCGAAATCGTTCGGGCGGAAGAAGGTGCTCGACCAGGTCGACCTGAAGGTCTCCCGGGGCGAAGTCCTCGTCATCCTCGGGGGGTCGGGCACCGGCAAGTCCGTCTCGCTCCGGCAGATGAACGGCCTCGACCACCCGGACGAGGGGGAAGTCCTCGTGGACGGCGTCGAGATCTCGCGCTTCAACGAGGAGCAGCTCGGTCCGGTCCGCCGGAAGGTCGGGATGCTCTTCCAGGGGGGGGCCCTCTTCGACTCGATGACCGTCTTCGAGAACGTCGCCTTCGCCCTGCGGGAGCACAAGCCGGAGATGCCGGAGGAGAAGGTGGCCGAGCGGGTCTACGAGGTCCTCGGCTACGTGAACCTCGGACAGGACGTCGTCCGCCTCCTTCCGTCCTCCCTCTCGGGCGGCATGAAGAAGAGGGTCTCGCTGGCCCGGACGGTCGCCCTGAAGCCCGACGTCCTCCTCTACGACGAGCCGACGACCGGCCTCGACCCGGTCACCGGGATGACGATCAACCGGCTCATCGTCGATCTGAACACGCGCCTGAAGACGACCTCCGTCGTCGTCACCCACGACATCATGTCGGCGCTCTTCGTCGCCGACCGGATCGCCTTCCTGAAGAACGGGCGATTCGCCTTCATCGGCACCCCCGACGAGGCGCGTCGCGCGGACGTCCCGGACCTCCGGGCGTTCCTGGCCGCCGAGGAGAACGTCCATGAGGGCTGACCACCGCACCAAGTCCCGCGTCGGGATCATCGTCTTCGCCGGGCTCATCCTCTTCGTCGGCGCCATCCTGACGATCGGCGGAAAGCGCGGCTTCTTCCTCGCGCGCGCGAGCTACTTCGCCCGCTTCCCGAACTCGCAGGGGATCGTCGCCGGAGGCCAGGTGCGGCTGGCCGGCGTCGCCGTCGGCGCGGTCCACGAAATCCAGGTGCCGAAGAAGCCCGGGCAGGACCTGACCATCGTCTTCGACATCGAGCGCCGCTACCAGCATCTCCTGAAGGCGGACAGCAAGGTCGAGATCAAGACGATCGGCCTTCTCGGAGACAAGTACCTCGAGGTGACGGCCGGCTCTCCCGACCAGCCCGACCTCCCGCCCGACTCGGAGATCCCGGCGATCCGGAGCGCCGAGCTGGACAAGATCCTCGCTTCGAGCGGCGACCTCGTGGAAAACGTCCTCGCCATCTCGAAGTCCCTCCGGAACATCCTGGGCCGGACGGAAAAGGGCGAGGGCTTCCTCGGCGAGATCACCTCCCCCGGCGCCGAAGGGAAGGCCCTCTCCCGGTCGCTCCGCGAGACGATCGAGTCGGCGAACCTCGTCCTGAAGGAGATCCGCGAGGGGAAGGGGCTGGCCGGGCGGCTCCTCCGGGACGAAGGGCTCGCGGACGAAGTCGACCGGGAGATCCGCTCCGCCGTCGCGTCGGTCAACCGGATCGCCCTCTCCGTCGAGAAGGGGACGGCCACCGGGCAGGGGATCGTCCCCGCCCTCCTCTCCGACCCCGAGGGAAAACGGAAGTTCTTCGCGATGGTCGACTCCGTCAAGTCGACGGCCGACGCCCTCGCCGCCTTCTCGAAGGACCTCGCCGAGGGGAAGGGAACCGTCTCCCGGCTCGTCCGCGACGAGGAGTTCTCGAAGGAGTTCCTCGGCGACCTGAAGAAGCTCGCGGCGCACCTCGCGAACGTCGCGGCGAAGCTCGATTCGACCGACGGCACCGCGGGAAAGCTGATCGCCGACCCGTCCGTCTACGAGGCGATCGACGACATCCTGGTCGGAGTGAACGAGTCGAAGTTCCTGCGATGGCTCGTGCGGGACCGGCAGAAGTCGGGGATCGAGAAGCGCTACAACGAGACGAAGGCCGCGGAGGACGCGCGGCCGCCCCTTCCCGCCCCGACGGCGCCTCCCGCGGCCCCGGAGCCGCCCGCCGGGCCGGCGCCGGCCCCGACGCCGGCCGGCTGACGCGATGAAGGTCCTCGTGGCCGGCGGAGCCGGACTCCTCGGCGCCGCCCTCGCCAGGGCTCTCCTTGCCGAGGGAGGAGAGGTCGTCGTCGCGGACCTCTTCGACGAGGAGGGCGACGGCCGGGCCGTGAAGGAGTGGCGCACGGAGCCCTTCGAGGCGGAGCCGCGGGCGGCCGTCGAGCGCGTCGACCTGACGGACGCCGGCGCCCTCGCGGACCTCTTCGCGCGCCATCGCCCCGCCGCCGTCGTCAACGCCGCCCTCTTCGATCCCGCCGGCCCCGGCGCCGGGCCTCTCCTCTTCGCGGCGCGGGCCGCCGGCGCGGGCATCGTCGTGCACCTCTCGGACGGGGCCCTCTATGCTCCCGGGCCGGCCCCGGAGCGCCCCGCCCGGGAAGAGGAGCCGCTCGACGCGGGGGGCGAACCGGCGCTCGCCGCGAAGCTGGAGGAGGAGCGGCTGCTGGCCGAGCTCGGCCTCCCCTTCGTCTGCCTCAGGGTCTTCGACGTCGTCGGCCCGATGCTCCCGCCGCGCCGCTTTCCCGCCGAGGCTCTCGAGGCGATCCTCTCCGGAGAGGAGGTCTTCCATCGGGAATCGGGATGGCACGACTTCGTCCACCTCGACGACGTCGTCCGCGGCGCCCTCCTCGCCCTCCGCCGGCGCCCTCTCGGGCGGACCCTGAACCTCGGCGGAGGCCTCCTCGTCAACCCGCGGACCTTCCTCTCCCTCCTCGCCCGGAAGGCCGGGAAGGAGATCCGCCTCGTCGTCCTCGCGCCCCCCGGGCCCCTCCGCCCGCGCCGCGTCGGGAGCCTCGCGGCGGCCCGGGAGGCGCTCGGCTACGAGCCCGCATCGACGCTCGACGGAATCGCCGCGTCGCTCGTCGCGGCGCGGCTCGCCGCCGCCTCTCCCGGCGCCTCCCGGAGCCTTTCGGCCGGAGGGCGCGAGGCTCCCGCCCCCGTCACGCGCCGCGAGCTCTTCGACTTCTTCCGCCGGCCTTTTCGGAGCGGGGAACGGTAAACTGAGGGGCGGGCCCGCCTCCCGCGGGCCGAGGAGAAATCAGTCCACATGAACATCTGCATGGTGGGGACGGGCTACGTCGGCCTCGTGACGGGCGCCTGTCTCGCCGACTTCGGCATGGACGTCACCTGCGTCGACAAGGACGAGGCGAAGATCGCGCTCCTCAGGAAGGGGATCTCCCCCATCTACGAGCCGGGGCTCGAGGAGATCATCCACAAGAACGAGAAGGCGAAGCGGCTCCGCTTCACGACGGACCTCAAGGAGGCCATCGAGCGCTGCCTCGTCATCTTCATCGCCGTCGGGACCCCTCCGAACGACGACGGCTCCCCGGACCTCTCCTTCATCTTCCAGGTGGCCGACTCGATCGCCGCCCACATGAACGGCTACAAGGTCGTCGTCACGAAGTCGACGGTGCCGACGGGAACGGGGGCGCAGATCGAGGAGATCCTCCGGAAGAACCCGCGCGGCCACAAGTTCTCGGTCGTGTCGAACCCCGAGTTCCTGAGGGAGGGGTCGGCCATCGAGGACTTCATGAGGCCCGACCGCGTCGTCATCGGGTCGCGCGACGAGGAGGCGATCGCCATCACGAAGGACGTCTACTCCCCGCTCCTCGTGGCGGGAGTCCCCTTCGTCGTGACCGACGTCGAGTCCGCCGAGCTGATCAAGTACGCCTCGAACGGCTTCCTCGCCCTGAAGATCACCTTCATAAACGAGATCGCGGCGATGTGCGAACGGATGGGAGCCGACGTGAAGGACGTGGCGCGCGGGATGGGGCTCGACAAGCGGATCGCCCCGGCCTTCCTTCTCCCCGGGCCGGGATACGGCGGCTCCTGCTTCCCGAAGGACTCCTCCGCGGTCGTGGACCTCGCGAAGAGGAACGGCTACCGCTTCCGGATCATGGAGACCGTCCTCGACGTGAACGACGCCGTCAAGGCGAGGATGGTCGAGAAGGTCGAGAAGGTGACGGGCGACGTCAAGGGCAGACGGATCGCCGTCCTCGGGCTGGCCTTCAAGCCGGAGACCGACGACATCCGGGAGAGCGCGAGCCTGAAGCTGGTCCGCGACCTCTCGGCCCGCGGAGCCTCCGTCGTCGCCTACGACCCGGCCGCCATGGAGAACGCCCGCAAGGAGCTGCCGGACCTCCAGCTCGCCGAGGAGGTCTACTCGTGCGCGGCCGGGGCGGACGCCCTCGTCCTGGCCACCGACTGGAACCAGTTCCGGAAGCTCGACCTCAAGAGGCTGGAGGGACTGATGAAGGCGAAGAACTTCGTCGACCTCCGGAACCTCTACGAGCCGTCGGAGATGAAGAAGCTCGGCTGGAACTACGTCGGGCTCGGCCGCGCCTGATGCGGATCGTTCTCACGGGAGTCGCCGGGTTCCTCGGGAGCCACCTCGCGGACCGGCTCCTCGCGGACGGGCACGAAGTCGTCGGCCTCGACAACCTGATCACCGGCCACGAGCGGAACATCCGGCACCTCGCCGGGAACCCGAAGTTCCGGTTCGTCTTCCACGACGTCACGGAGTACATCGACGTGGACGGCCCCGTCGACGCCATCCTCCACTTTGCGTCGCCGGCCTCCCCAATCGACTACCTCCAGATCCCGATCCAGACGCTGAAGGTCGGCGCTCTGGGAACCCACAAGGCGCTCGGCCTCGCCCGGGCGAAGAGGGCCCGCTTCCTCCTCGCGTCGACCTCCGAGGTCTACGGCGACCCGCTCGTCCACCCGCAACCCGAGAGCTACTGGGGGAACGTGAATCCGGTCGGCCCGCGCGGCTGTTACGACGAGGCGAAGCGCTTCGCCGAGGCGATGACCGTCGCCTACCGCGACGTCCACGGGGTCGACACGCGGATCGCCCGGATCTTCAACACCTACGGACCCCGGATGCGGCCGAACGACGGGCGGATCGTCCCGTCGCTCATCTCCCAGGCGCTCCGGAACGAGCCGCTCACCGTGTTCGGGGACGGCTCCCAGACCCGCTCCTTCTGCTATGTCTCCGACCTGGTCGACGGAGTGGTGAGGCTCCTCAACTCCGGCGTCAGGGACCCGGTCAACGTCGGCAACCCCGCCGAG
>Ga0316621_10000209_pt1 | contig 10758 bp, 8 predicted proteins | sample OWC_Aug_OW2_C1_D_2_FD_207664 | JGI IMG/M metagenome (GOLD analysis project Ga0316621, IMG submission 207664) | Wetland soil microbial communities from Old Woman Creek delta, Ohio, United States - OWC_Aug_OW2_C1_D1_C | ecosystem: Environmental > Terrestrial > Soil > Wetlands | place: USA: Ohio... | reverse complement strand
CATCCTGGAAGCAAGCTATGCCGAGGTCAAGAAGTACGAGGACATGAAGATCCGCCTCCTCAACATGGAGAACTCGACCATCGGCGGATTGGGCGTTCTCCTGGGTTACCGGGGTCAGTACGGCGTCTGTCGCGCCATGCAGGACCGGGACCTGCTCGAGCTGATGCGACGCATCATGGACATCGCGATCGAGACCATGAGCGCTCCGCGCAAGATGGATCCTCGCGCCTTTGCCCGCCACGCGCTGGCTCGCCTCTCAAACCCCAACATTCCCGATGACCCCATGCGGGCCGCCCTCAACGGCTCTACCAAGATGTTGCCGCGGTTCTTGGATACCTACTTCGCCGGCCACGCACGGGGTCTGGATCCCGCACGCCTGGATCTCGTCCTGCTTCCGGTGGCAGGGTTCCTCCGGTACACCCTGGGGGTCGACGATCACGGAACGGCCTATCCGCTCGAAGACGACCCCGTCAAGCCCCTCCTGGCTGCGGCCGGCGCGCGCGCTGCGCTGGGCGACCCGGGGAGCGCTGCGGCCTTCGCCGACCTGATCGCGTGCCGGACGGTGATGGGAGCGGACCTGTTCGGCCATGGCGATACCGGTAACCGTCTGCAGGCGCTGGTGGGGCGGATGCTGGTGGGGCCGGGGAGCGTTCGACGCACCTTGCAGGCGTACCTGCAGGGCTAGCCGGCGGGTCGCCGTCGCATGGCGGGCGATCCGCCGCTGGCGGTGTGGGGTGCCACCGGCACCCCGGCGCCTGTCGCGGAGCTCCTCCGCGCCCAGGCTCCACGTGCTTTCCCCACGCGTTTTCCGGGGCGTGCCGTCCGGGTTTCTGCTTGACACCGCGGGCGCCCTTGCGGCATCCTCGGAACCGATGCAGTTCGGTGAGAGCCGGTCGTGACGCGGTTGCGAGCGCCGCGCACATCCCCGGAACGGTCCCAATCACCTAGCCCGACGTGTTTCTGCACGGCACCAACCACGACAAGGAGAAACCCACATGAGCAACGTCCCCGCTGCGGCCAAGCCGCTGGCCGATCTTCGGCCGCAACGCCCCTTCTTCGTCGGGATTGATTCGGACGGCTGTGCGTTCGACTCGATGGAGATCAAACACAAGGAGTGTTTCTGCCCCAACACGATCAAGTGGTGGGACCTCCAGTCGGTCTCCAAATACGCCCGCGAGGCGGCCGAGTTCGTCAACCTGTACAGCAAATGGCGCGGCATCAATCGCTGGCCGGCCTTGACGATGGTCTTTGACCTTCTGCAGGAGCGGGCCGAGGTCAAGGCGCGCGGGGCCCGGATCACCGAGGCCAAGCGGGTGCGCGAGTTCATGGCCTCCGGGAAGCCCTTGAGCGACGCCGGGCTCACGGCGTACATGGCCGAGCGCCCGGATCCCGAGTTGGACAAGGCGCTCGGCTGGAGCAAGGCCGTCAACGCCTCCGTCGCCGACATGGTCCACGGCGTGCCCCCGTTCCCCTACATGCGGGAGAGCCTGCAGTCCCTCCAAAGTCAGGCCGACGTCGTCGTCGTCTCGGCCACACCCACCGAAGCCCTCGTCCGCGAGTGGGAAGAACACGACATCGCCAAGTACGTGCGGGTCATCGCCGGCCAGGAGATGGGCAGCAAGAAGCAGCACCTGGCATGGGCCGCCAAGGACAAGTACCCGGCTGATCGTATCCTGATGGTGGGCGACGCCCCCGGCGACATGGACGCGGCCAAGGCGAATGGCGTGCTCTTTTTCCCGATCAACCCCGGCCAGGAGGAGAAGTCCTGGGAGCGCTTCTACCAGGAAGGCCTGGCCCGCTTCACGGCCAGCAGGTACGCGGGCGAGTACGAGGCCGCCCTCATCGCCGAGTTCGAGACGTTTCTGCCGAGTACGCCGCCCTGGAAGAAATAGCCAGGGCCAGGGGCTCGGTTAGCCACAAGAGGCACAAGATTTCACGACAAAGCCCTGAGTCGGAAGACCCCCTGTGTAGTTCCTCTTGTGCTTCTTGTGGCTGTCCTGAGTCTCCGGTTCCGCCTGGACGGTTGGATGGCTTCTTCGGCTTGGGGCAACGCACAGGAAAGGATCGCACCATGAGCACAGCGGACATCGGACTGATCGGCCTGGCCGTCATGGGTCAGAATCTGATCCTGAACATGAACGACCACGGATTCACGGTAGCGGCGTACAACCGCACCACCTCCAAGGTGGACGAGTTCCTGGCCAAGGAGGCCAAGGGCACCCGGGTCATCGGCGCGCACTCTCTCGAGGCGCTGGTCGCCGCGCTGAAGCCGCCCCGCCGGATCATGCTGATGGTCCAGAGCGGGAAGCCGGTGGACGAGTTCATCGAGCAGCTTCTGCCCCATCTGGCGCCGGGAGACATCCTCATCGACGGCGGAAATTCGAACTACCAGGACACCATCCGCCGCACCGCCTACGTGGAGTCCAAGGGGATGCTGTACATCGGAACCGGCGTGTCGGGCGGCGAGGAGGGGGCGCGGCGCGGCCCCTCCATCATGCCCGGCGGATCCCCGGCTGCTTGGCCGCACGTGAAGCCCATCCTCCAGGCCATCGCCGCCAAGGTGAAGCGGGCCGACGGAGGGGAGGATGCCTGCTGCGAGTGGGTGGGGGAGAACGGCGCCGGGCACTATGTCAAGATGGTACACAACGGCATCGAGTACGGCGACATGCAGCTCATCTGCGAGGCCTACCACTTGATGCGCGACGGCTTGGCCATGAGCGCCGACGACATGCACAAGGTCTTCGCCAAGTGGAACAGGGGCAAGCTCGACTCCTACCTGATCGAGATCACCCGTGACATCCTGGCGGTCAAGGACGCCGACGGCTCACCGCTGGTGGACAAGATCCTGGACGCCGCCGAGCAGAAGGGCACCGGCAAGTGGACGGGCATCTCGGCCCTGGACATGGGGATTCCGCTGACCATGATCGTCGAGGCGGTGCTTGGGCGGGCGCTGTCGGCGTTGAAGGACGAGCGTGCGACGGCCGCCACGGTGCTGTCGGGTCCCCCCTCCAAGATCGCGGGCGACAAGCAGCGGTTCGTGGACGCCCTGCAGGACGCGGTCTACGCCAGCAAGATCATCTCCTACACGCAGGGCTACATGCTCATGCGGGCGGCGGCCAAGGAGTACCGCTGGAACCTGAACTACGGCGGCATTGCGCTCATGTGGCGGGGCGGCTGCATCATCCGCTCCGCCTTCCTGGGCAAGATCAAGGACGCCTTCGACAAGAACCCCGGCCTCACCAACCTGCTGCTCGACCCCTATTTCAAGCGGCAGATCGGGGCGGCGCAGGAGGGCTGGCGGCAGGTGGTGGCCAAGGCGGTGCAGAAGGGCATCCCGGTGCCGGCCATGTCCAGCGCCCTGGCGTTCTACGACGGCTACCGCCGCGAGTGCCTGCCGGCCAACCTGCTTCAGGCGCAGCGCGATTACTTCGGCGCGCACACCTACCAGCGCGTGGACAAACCGCGGGGCGAGTACTTCCACACCAACTGGACCGGGCGCGGCGGCGATGTGACCTCGACGGTCTGGAAGAAGAGCTAGGCAGCCTGGGCGGAAGTGGTTCTTGACCGGCCCAGTGGACACGACGCCGGCGCATCGCGCGCCGGCGTCCCACTTCCTGTGCACGAGGACGCGAACCGGAGTGTTGCCATGGCCAAGAACGTCATCGTCGCCCAATCCGGCGGACCCAGTGCGGTCATCAACAACACGCTGCGGGGTATCCTGGACACCTGCCGGGGGATGCCCGAGCGATTCGGCACCGTCTACGCCGGCTTTCACGGCATCGAGGGCGTCCTGAAGGAGGAGTTGCTCGACCTGTCCGCTCAGCCCGCCGAGGAGATCGCGCTCCTGGGCGTCACCCCCGCCGCGGGCAGCATCGGGACCTGCCGTTACAAGCTGAAGAGCAAGCAGACGGAGGATTTTGACCGCGTCATCGCCGTGCTGCGCGCGCACGACATCGGCTATTTCTTTTACATCGGCGGCAATGACTCGATGGACACGGCCAACAAGGTCGCCGTCCTGGCTCGGGAACGCGGCCTGGACGTCATCGCCGTGGGCGGCCCGAAGACCATCGACAACGATGTGGGAGACGCCGAGTTCCGACTGATCGATCACACCCCCGGCTACGGCAGCGTGGCGCGCTACTGGGCGCTGAATGTCCAGGGGGCGAATGAGGAAAATGCCGGCTCGTCCCCCGCCGATCCGGTGCTGGTGATCCAGGCCATGGGGCGAAAGATCGGTTTCATCCCCGCGGCGGCTCGGCTCGCCGATCCGGACCGGGAGATGCCCCTGCAGATTTACCTGGCCGAATCGGGGCTGACACTGGAAGCGATGCCCGATCTGGTGAACGACGAACTCAAGCGCAGCGGGCGCTGCCTGGTCGTCGTCAGCGAGGGATTCCCCGTCGGAAGCCTGGGGGAGCGGAAGGACAGTTTCGGCCACACCATGTTCTCGGCCTCGGAAATGACGGTCGCCCAGATCGTGGTGAACCACCTGAACCGCGTCGGCCTCAAGGCGCGCGGCGCGGCCCGTGCCAACGTCATGGGCACGGACCAGCGCACGGTGATGATGTATGCCTCGACGGTGGACCTGGAGGAGGCTTACAAGCTGGGGCAGAAGGCCGCGCTCATCGCCGTGGAAGACGGCTCGGGTTACATGAGCACGATCCTGCGCGATCCGGGCCCCGTCTACAATGTCCGCTACGACAAGGTGCCCCTGGTGCAGGTCGCCAACTCCGAGCGGGCCTTCCCGCAAGCCTGGATCACCCAAAGCCGCATTGACGTGACCGACGAGTTCGTCCGCTATGCCCGACCGCTCATCGGCGACCATTGGCCGGCCGTCCCGCTGGTGGACGGGCGCCAGCGGTTCGCGCGCCTCCGAAAGATATTCGCTGCGCAGAAGCTGCCCGGGTATCTGCCGCAAGCGCACCGGCGATAGGCGACGCGTGACGGGGCGGGTGGCGGTGGGTCACAGCAGCGCGGCGGATTTCAGGGACTTGGTCACGTTCTCGGCCAGTTCGCGGCTGAGGACGGCAATGTCCTCGGTCGGGAAGGCGCTGCTCCGGCCCCACCAGACCATCTTTCCCGTCCTGGCGTCGAAGAGATTGCTGTCCAGGCTGGCGACGCCGTAGTCCTGCAGCACGGTTGGCTGGGACCCCATCGACGAGTAGTAGCCGAACAGGTCCGTATCCTGGGAGGGATCCGCACCGGTTTGCCCCACGGCCCGCATGGGCATCTGGGTCGCCCTGGTCTCGATGCCGATCAACCTCGTGGAGATCACGCTGTCGGCACCCCAGGTCTTGACCGCCTCAACGACGTGGTCCCGTGTCACAGGGCTCTCGGCGGGGATCAAGGTGTGGCTCGCCACGGCGTCCACGCCACGCCCCTTGAGCACGCCGACGAGCGCGTCTTCGTAGATCCGACGATTCGCCGCGTCGTCCGTGGCCCCCACCACCAGGACCTTGCTGAAGGGTCGCCCCCGGTAGGCGGGATCCCGCCAGGTCATGTCGAGACTTGTCGAGGCGCAGGCGGAGAGGATCAGTGTCGCTGCTGCGATCAGCCATGCTGTGCGTGGCAACATCGTCATGTGGCGCTCCTGCGGGTCTCACTGCGGCGGGGGTTAGGGCCTCCGCCGCCCGCCGAGTCCTCAAGCCCCCGTCACCTGGCGTACGAAGGCATGTACTCTCGCGCGTGCTGGAACATCGCTAGCACGTTCTCGAGCGGGACGTCCGGCTGAATGTTGTGACAGTTGGAGAAGACGTAGCCACCCCCCTCGCCCACATCGTCGATCAACTGCTCGACCATCCGCTTGACGTCGGCCACGCTCCCGCGCGGGACAATGCCCTGCGCGTCCGTCCCGCCCCAGAAAGCCATCCGGCCACGGTACGCCTTCTTCAGCGCCGCCGGATTCATCCCCGAGGCCTGCGGCTGGACGGGGTTCAGACCATCCACGCCCATCTCGATCAGGTCGTCGATGATCGAGGCCACCGCGCCACAGGAATGGAACACGACCTTGGCGTCGGTCAACTCCTTGATCTGCCGGAAGAACCGCTGCTGGCGCGGCTTGAGGTACTTGAGGTAGTGCTCCCGACTCACCAGGAAGGCGCTCTGAGACCCCAGATCATCCGAGGTGAGCACCACATCCACCTCTCGGCCGACTTCCAGGAGTTGCCGTCGGGCAATGGCCATGGTGACGTCCATGATGGCGTCGAACAGGACCTCCAGTCGCTTCGCATCAACCACAAAATCGCAGAACCAGTCCTCGAAGCCCCGCAGGTACTGGCTGATATGGACGAACGCGGCGGGGAGGGCCAGCACGGCGGCCGCATCCGTGTGGGATCGGATCCAGCGCACGCGGTCCTTGAGCCCGTCGGTGAAGCCGGGATCATCCGGATCGGGCCACGGGTACTTCAGGACGTCGGCGATCGCGATGTCGCCGGCCAGCGGCGATCCCGCCAGGTCGTAGTAGAGGCTCCCCGCCGGCTGGGTCCGCTCGACTCCCCACATGTCCCGGTAGCGGTTCGGCCCCAGGTCGGCGGCCAATCCCCGGGTCGGCCCCCCCGGGAACACACCCCGCGTATCGATGGCAAGGGTCCTGAGGACCCCTTCGTCCGCCTCGACCACCCGCATCATTCGCTCGATGATCTTCGTCGGCGCCACGATCCCGCAATGCGCCTTGAGCCGTTCGTAACCCTCCACCACCATGGTGGAGTTCCTGGTGCCGCCCAGGTCAAGCGGAACGCGGTCCGGTTGCCGGTGCGAGAGGGCCGCAAGCACACGTTCGCGAGATGTCATCTCTGCCATGAATGTCCTCCTCCGTTTCTGGTCGTCGTGTGGTGCACGGATCATCCCACCGGTCAGACCCCAAGCTCGGCCTTGACGTCGGCGAAGGCGCGCAGGGCGAAGTCCAGCTCCTCTCGCGACAGGGCAGCGCTCATCTGAACCCGGATCCGGGCTGTCCCCCTCGGGACCACCGGGTAGGCGAAACCGACCACGTAGATTCCCTTCTCGAGCAGACGGGCTGCCATCCGGTGGGCAAGGGCAGCGTCGCCGATCATGATCGGGATGATCGGGTGGTCGCCCGGCGTGACCGTGAAGCCCAGCGAGGCGATGCGTCCGCGACAATACCGCGTGTTCTCCCACAGGCGCGCCCGGAGCGCGGGCTCGCGTTCGACCAGTTCAATGGCCTTGAGCGCCCCGGCCACGACGGCCGGCGGCACCGTGTTGGAGAAGAGGTAGGGGCGCGAGCGCTGCCGCAGGAACTCGATGATCTCCCGACGGCCGCTCACGTACCCTCCGCTGGCGCCGCCCAACGCCTTGCCCAGCGTCCCGGTCAGCACGTCCACGCGCCCCATCACACCCGCCTGTTCGTGGGTTCCGCGTCCGCCCGGGCCGACGAAACCGGTCGCGTGGGAATCGTCCACCAGCACGAGGGCCTCGTATCGCTCGGCCAGGGCGCAGATTCCGGCCAGGGGCGCCATGGCGCCATCCATGGAGAAGACGCCGTCGGTGGCGATGACGCGGAAGCGGGCACTGCGGGCCTCGGACAGCCGCGCTTCCAGGTCGGCGAGGTCTCCGTTGCGATACCGGAAACGCTGGGCGCGGCACAACCGCACCCCATCGATGATACTGGCGTGGTTCAACTCGTCGCTCACGATGGCGTCCTGTTCCGAGAGCAGGGCCTCGAAGAAACCGCCGTTGGCGTCGAAGCACGACGAGTAGAGAATCGTGTCCTCGGTTCCCAGGAACTCGCTGAGCGTTCGCTCCAGCTCCTTGTGGATGTCCTGCGTCCCGCAAATGAATCGGACGGACGAGAGTCCGTACCCCCATCGGTCCAGGCCCGCCTTGGCTGCGGCGACGATCTCCGGGTGATTGGCCAGGCCCAGGTAGTTGTTCGCGCAGAGATTCAACACCTCCCGTCCCTGGACGGCAATCCGGGCCCCCTGGGCGCTCGCCAGAAGGCGCTCCCCCTTCCACAAGCCTTCGGTGCGGATGGTTTCCAGCTGGGACGCAAGATGCGCGCGTAGCGACGAGAACATGGCCTACTCCTCGTTCCAGGTCAAGACCACCTTGCCGGCCTGTCCCGATCGGACGGCAGCGAACGCCTCCTCGTACCGATCCGCAGGAAAGCGGTGCGTGATCACGGGTGTGATGTCGAGGCCGCTCTGGATCATCACCGTCATCTTGTACCAGGTCTCGTACATCTCGCGACCGTAGATTCCCTTGATCGTCAGTCCGTTGAAGATGATCAGGTTCCAGTTCACCGACATGGGCCGATCGGGAATCCCCAGCAAAGCCACCCGGCCGCCGTGGCACAGATTTGCCAGCATGTCGCCGAACGCGGCCTCGCTCCCCGACATCTCGAGGCCGACGTCGAAGCCCTCCTTCATCCGCAGGTGTTTCTGCACCTCGGCGAGCGGCGTGGCGCGCGGGTCCACCGCAACCGTCGCGCCCATCCGGCGAGCGAGCCCGAGTCGCCCCGGGTTCAGGTCGGTGACCACCACGTGGCGCGCGCCTGCATGGCGCACCACCGCGGTGGCCATCAAGCCGATCGGACCGGCGCCCGTGATCAGCACATCCTCGCCGAGGAGGTCGAAGCTCAGCGCCGTGTGCACGGCGTTGCCGAGGGGATCGAAACACGCCAGAACGTCCAGCGGAATCTGACGACTCGCCCCCCAGACGTTGGTCATCGGGATGCAGAGATAGTCCGCGAACGCTCCCGGGCGGTTGACTCCCACCCCCTGAGTGTGCGGGCAGAGGTGGCGCCGGCCCGCCATGCAGTTCCGGCACCGGCCGCAGACGAGATGCCCCTCGCCGCTGACCAGATCCCCCGGCTGGAATCCGGTGACGTTGCTCCCCACCCGCTCCACGCGTCCCACGAACTCGTGCCCCACGACCATCGGCACCGGGATCGTCTGTTGCGCCCAAGCATCCCAGGCGTAGATGTGGAGGTCGGTGCCGCAGATGCCCGTCTTGAGGATGCGGATCAGGACGTCGTTGATTCCCGGCTCGGGGACGGGCACCTCTTCCATCCGGAGGCCGACCTCCGGCCGGCTCTTCACCAGGGCTTTCATTGTGCTGCCCATGGACACCCCCTCGAGCAATGGTGCAGCGCCGACCCGTCCGCGTCGCCACCGGCCGACCCGGTGGCCGTGATCGAAGCGCGGGCCCGGCGTGCCCGAGGAAAGCATCGCCCAGAACCGGAGCCGCGTCAAGCCAGAAGCCGTTCCTTGACCCTCCCTCGGGTGGTCTGCTACCCTCGGTCCGGTCGCCCGTTGCGTGACCCTCGCGAGGTCCCCATCTCCGTTCCGGTCACTCCCGCATTGTCGAGAAGGAGTCGCCCATGATCGACACGGCTGTCCTGATTCCGACGCTCAAGGACGCGCTCGACTTCGCCGGGCGCCAAGTGCGAAACACCGTCGAGCGATACCCCGATTTCTACCCGATGTACACGCGGGACGGGAAATGGAAGCATCAGGGCGAAGCCTGGACGCACTGGTGCGACGGCTTCTTCCCCGGCATGATGTGGTTGATCCACATCCGCACCGGGGACCCGTGGTTCCGCCAGCAGGCCGCGCGGTACTCCCGGCCGCTGGAGCCGCGACAACACGATCGGGAGGTGCACGACCTCGGCTTCGTCTTCATGTCCACCTACCACCACTGGTACCGCCTGACCCGGGACGCGACTCTCCGTGCGGTGTTGATCCAGGCGGGGAAGACCATGGGCCTCCGCTTCAAGGAGAAGGGGCGATACCTCAGCTCCTTCATCGGACCCGAATCCACCTTCATCGACATCATGATGAATGTGGGGATCATGTTCTATGCGGCCCGCGAGACCCAGGACGCCGATCTGCAACACCGCGTCATGGAGCACTGCCTGACTACGCGCCGATACCTGGTGCGCGGGGACGGCTCCACGGTCCACGAGGGCATCTTCGACCTGGAGTCCGGGGAGTTTCTGCGAGAGAGTACGCACCAGGGGCTTCGCGGCGACTCCTCCTGGGCCCGGGGACTGGCCTGGTCGCTCTACGGCTTTGGAACCGCCTACCGGTACACGCGCGACCGCCGGTTCCTGGAGACGGCCGAACTGAACGCGGACTACTACATTGACAGCACACCGCTCCACGGCGTGCCGCCCAACGACTTCGAGGCCGCCACGGGTCCGCACCGGCAGCCGGAGAGCAGCGCGGCGGCCATCGCCGCCTCGGGCCTGTTGGATCTGGCGGCCTTCACGCCGCTCCGGGCCAAATCCCGGCTGTACCGCGACACGGCGCTGCAGATCCTTGACACGCTGACCGGCGACGAGTATTTGGGCCGCAGCACGCCCGGCTGGGAGGGGGTCTTGAAGCGCGGCGCCTACCACATCCGGAAGGGGCTCGGCGTCAACGAGTCGGTGATGTGGGGCGAGTATTTCTTCGTCGAGGCTCTAGTGAAAGCGCTGGATCTCCTCGGCGCATGAGCCGTTGTCAAAGAATGACTTGACCGGAGAATTTCGGGAACGGCATAAGGAGCCGTAACGAAATGACAACAGATGGACAAGTTATTTCGTAACGGCTCCTAACCGGCGCACCGAGTCCCGGTAGCCGCTGACCACTTCCCTTTCGTCGGAGGTGCGGGAGAGGCGCATGGGAACCAACCAATACGACGTGGTGATCCTGGGCGGTGGGCCGGCGGGCGAGCGGGCGGCCGTCCAGGCCGCCCGCATCGGAAAACGGGTCGCTCTGATCGAGCGCGAGCACGTGGTCGGCGGGACGTGTGTGAACT
>Ga0316621_10000208_pt1 | contig 10847 bp, 9 predicted proteins | sample OWC_Aug_OW2_C1_D_2_FD_207664 | JGI IMG/M metagenome (GOLD analysis project Ga0316621, IMG submission 207664) | Wetland soil microbial communities from Old Woman Creek delta, Ohio, United States - OWC_Aug_OW2_C1_D1_C | ecosystem: Environmental > Terrestrial > Soil > Wetlands | place: USA: Ohio... | reverse complement strand
GCTTCATGAAGCGGCTGTGGAAAGCCGTGTTCCAGCACGTGCAGGACCGCCCGATGGCCGCACCGCTGGACAAGCACGCGCTGTCGCCGGCGCAGCGGGACATCCGCCGCCAGGTCCACGAGACCCTGCAGAAGATCACCAACGACATCGGGCGCCGTCGCACGTTCAACACCGCGATCGCGGCAGTGATGGAACTCATGAACGCGCTCGGCAAGTTCGACGACCGCAGCGAGCAGGGCAGGGCGGTCATGCAGGAGGCGCTGGAAATCGTGGTGCTGGGCCTGTCGCCGGTCGTGCCGCACGCCTGCCACGCATTGTGGAGCCAACTGGGCCACGGGAGTGCCGTCATCGACGAGCGCTGGCCGCAGGTCGACGAGGACGCGCTCGTGCGCGATGCGATCGAAGTCGTCGTGCAGGTGAACGGCAAGCTGCGCGGTCGCGTCACGGTTCCCGCGAATGCGGACGAGGCGCAGGTGCGCGAGGCGGCGCTCGCCGACGGCGGCGTGCAGAAGTACATCGACGGCAAGCCGGTCCGCAAGTTCGTGTACGTGCGCGGCAAGCTGGCGAACCTGGTGGTGTGACGCCGATGCAAGCCACGCGTAACCCGGTGCGGCGAGCGGTGTGGTCCTTCCGGGACGGCTCCGGGAGACCGTCACGAGCCATGGACGGCGAGTGCGAGCCCCCATGGAAGGGTTCACGGCGTGTCTCCCGGAGCCGTCCCGGAAGGATCGCGACGCTTGACGCACCGGCACGCGGCGCCCGAGGCGTCGTCTCTCCCATCGCGTGGCTCGTCGTTGCGAGCTTCGCGGTGCTGCTCGCCGGCTGCGGCTTCCACCTGCAGGGGTCGGGCTCGTCGTTGCCCGAGGGAACGCGCAAGGTCTTCATCTCGACGTCCGATGAGCTCACGCCGTTTGCGATCGAACTGCGCCGCGCGATCGAGCGCTCGGGCGGCGAGATCGTCACGTCGTCCGCCGCGGCGGAAACGGTGCTGCGCATCCAGCGCGACCGCAGCGGCCGCCGCGTGCTGTCGGTCTCGGCGAGCAATACGCCGCAGGAATTCGAGATCTTCTACAACGTCGAGTATTCGGTCGACCGTGCCGGCAAGGAAGTCATCGAGCTGCAGCTGCTCGAGCTGGTGCGCAACCTGAGCTTCGACGAATCGCAGCTGCTCGCGAAGGACCAGGAGGAGGCGATCCTGCACGACGCCCTGGCCCGCGACCTCGCACTGCTCGTCGTGCGGCGGCTCGAGTCGCTCTGACCGCGTTCAGCTACTTCGACGCGAACCGATCCGTCGCAGAGACCAGCTCGTGCGTATTGCCGGGCTCGAGCGCCGAGTGCCCGGCGTCAGGCACGATGCGCAGGTCCGCCTCGGGCCATGCACGATGCAGGTCCCAGGCGCTGCGCATGGGGCAGACGACGTCGTAGCGGCCCTGCACGATCACGGCAGGGATCTTGCGGATCTTGCGCACGCCCTGCAGCAGCTGGTCTTCGGTCTCGAAGAACCCCTGGTTCACGAAATAGTGGCACTCGATGCGTGCCACGGCCACGGCGAAGTCGTCCGCGTTCCAGTTGGAGATGTTCGCCTCGTTGACGCGCAGGTAGCTCGTCGCGCCTTCCCACACGGCCCAGGCCTTGGCGGCCTTCACCTGCGTCGCGCGGTTGCGGCTCGTGAGTCGCTTGTAGAACGCGCCGACCAGGTCGCCGCGTTCGGCCTCAGGGATCGCGGCCACGTAGTTCTCCCAGCGATCGGGGAAGATCGCGCTTGCCCCGTGCTGGTAGAACCAGTGAATCTCCCAGTCGCGCAGCATGAAGATGCCGCGCAGCACGAGTTCGGTGACGCGCCTGGGATGCGACTGCGCGTAGGCCAGCGCAAGCGTCGAGCCCCAGGAGCCGCCGAACACGAGCCAGCGCTCGATGCCGAGGTGCTGGCGCAGCATTTCCATGTCGGCGACGAGGTGCCAGGTCGTGTTGTCCTCGAGACTGGCGTGCGGACGGCTGCGGCCGCAGCCGCGCTGGTCGAACACGACGATGCGGTACTTGCCCGGATCAAAGAACCTGCGCGAGCGGGCATCGGCGCCCGCACCCGGACCGCCGTGCACGAAGACCGCCGGCTTGCCCTGCGGGTTGCCACATTCCTCCCAGTAGATTTCATGGACCGGGGAGACGCGCAGCCAGCCGCTCCGATATGGCTCGATCTCGGGATACAGCTCGCGAAGGGTCGCGGGCGGGGAGGGGTTGGTCTTGCGTGGTTTGGCCATGGCGCGGATTGTAGCCGCTGGCTCCCGCCCGTTTCTGCCTTCATAATCGGTCCCGCATGCCCAGAACCGCAGATCGCCCCGCGCAACTCGGACGTAAGTGAGGACCACCCCAGAGTCCTTGCAGGGCGTCCTGGCCAGAGGCCCGCTGCCGCGAGCCTGCCTCGTGACGGGTGTCGAACCCCTGCTCATCGACGAAGCCTGCAGCCTCGTGCGCGCCCGCGCGCGCAAGGACGGCTACGGCGAACGGGAAGTGCACTTCATCGAGAAAGGCTTCGACTGGGACTCGCTGCTGATGGACGCGGCGAGCATGTCGCTGTTCGCCAACCTGCGCCTGATCGAACTGAAGTTCCGCAGCGCCCCGGACGTAGTGGCGGGCAAGAATCTCGCCAAGCTCGCGGCCGAGCCCCCGCAGGACACGCTGCTGCTCGTGACCGGCGAGCTCGAACCGAAGTCCCAGAAGTCGGCCTGGGTCAGTGAATTCGAGCGACAGGGCCTGGTCGTGGTTGCGGCGGAGATGACGCGCGATCGGCTGCCGGAATGGATCTCGCGGCGCCTGTCGCAGCGGGAGGTCACGCTCGAGCCGGAAGCGGCCGAGCTGCTTGCCGACCGGGTCGAAGGCAACCTGCTCGCGGCCCAGCAGGAGATCGAACGGATTGCCCTGCTGCAACCCGGTGCCCATCTCGACGCCGACGCGGTTGCCGAGCTCGTCGCGGACAATGCGCGCTTCGACGTGTTCGAACTTTCGACAGCCGCCTTCCTCGGCAACGCGCCGCGCGCGCTTCGTGTGCTCGACGGCCTGCGCGGTGAAGGTCGCGAGCCGCCGTTGATCCTGTGGGCCTTGCTCAACGACCTGCGTGCGCTTTCGCGCGTGCTGCAGCGTGGGCCGAACGACCGCAACCTCGACGGCATCTTCCGGGCCGAAGGCGTATGGAGCAGCCGCCAGGCACCGCTGCGGGCAGCGTTGCACCGCCTGCGCCGAGCGGAGATCGATGCATTGATTGCGGCGGCAGCCCGCGCCGACCGTGTCGCCAAAGGCAGCCTGCGCGGCGAACCCTGGGTGGAGATCACCGGGCTGGTCGCGCGCATCGCGGGTGTTCCGCTCGCGGCGGCATGACGTACCGGCCCGCAAACGCTCCGGTCGGAATCTTCGGCGGTACGTTCGACCCGATCCATTTCGGGCACCTGCGGACCGCGTTCGAACTGCTGCACGCGCTGCGCCTGCGCGAGCTGCGCTTCATCCCGGCAGGCGATCCGCCGCACCGCGATCCGCCGCGCGTCGACGCACGCCTCCGGCTCCAGTTCGTGCGCGCGGCAGCGGCTGACCAGCAAGGCTTCGTCGTGGACGACCGCGAGGTGCGTCGCGCCGGCCCCTCGTACAGCGTGCTGACGCTCGGCGAACTGCGGGCGGAACTGCCGGGCACTCCGCTGTGCCTGATCGTCGGCATGGATGCCTTCAGCGGCCTGCCGACGTGGCATCGCTGGCGCGAGCTGCTCGAGCTGGCACACATCGTGGTGGCGCCGCGCCCGGGCTGGACTGCTCCGGCCGACGGCGTGTTGGGCGAGCTGCTCGCCGCGCGGCGGGCACGGGGTGTCGACGAGCTGCACGCTGCATTGTCCGGCCGCATCCTGGTCCACCCGGTTACGCAGCTCGAGATCTCGTCGACCGAACTGCGCGACCTGCTCGCGGCCGGCAGCGACCCGCGTTACCTGATGCCCGATTCCGTCCGCGAACTGATTCGCACGACCGGTTGTTATTCTGTTTCCCAACCCACGAGGTGAGCATGGCAGTCAAGCGATCATCGCAATCGAAGTCCTCCACTTCAGCGCGCGCTGCGCAACGCAAGGCGGCAGTGAAGTCCGCGACGCCGCGCCGCGCGCCGGCTGCAAAAGCCAAGGCTCCGGCGAAGACGCCGGCCAGGGCGGCGGGCAAGGCCAGCGCTCCGAGGAAGACGGCTGGCGTCAAGGCGCCTGCCGCCAGATCGGCAAAGGCCGCCAAGGCTCCTGCGAAGCCGACGATCCAGCAGGTCGTGCTCGACGCCCTGGCGGACATGAAGGCGGTGGACGTCAAGGCGATGGACGTCCGGGGCATCACCGACATCACCGACACGATGGTGGTTGCGAGCGGCACCTCGGACCGGCACGTGAAGTCGATTGCCGACCGCGTCGTGCAGCGTTGCAAGGACGCGGGCTTCCGGCCATACGGCATGGAAGGCGAACGCGATGGTGAGTGGGTGCTGCTCGACCTGCAGGACGTCGTGCTGCACGTGATGCTGCCGCGCGTGCGCGAGTTCTACGCGCTCGAGAAATTGTGGGAAGGCGGGGCCGCTCGCCGCGCCTGACGAGTGACAGCCCGGGCGAGTGCCCCGGGCGCTGGCCGGAGACGACCTGTACATGCGCATGCGACTTCTTGCGGCGGGCACCCGCATGCCGGACTGGGTCGATGCCGGCTTTGCCGATTACGCCGGGCGCCTCCGCGGCGACTACCGGCTCGAGATCACAGAGATCCCCCTGGGCGAGCGGGGCAGCGGCGACGTGCGACGCGCCGTCGAGGCCGAAGGCAAGCGCATGCTTGCGGCCGCCGGGGAACGCGGCCATCTCGTTGCCCTGCAGGTGGGCGGAGAGCCGCTCACGACCGGGCAGCTGGCCCGGTGGCTGGAAACCCGCGCGCGGGAGGGCGACGCCCCCGTTTTCTGCATCGGCGGCCCCGACGGGCTCGCCCCCGAAGTGGATGCCCGTGCCAGGCTCCGCTGGTCCCTGTCCCCGCTGACTCTGCCGCATGGCCTGGCCCGGGTGGTGGTCGCCGAGGCCCTGTATCGAGCGGTCAGCCTGATCAAGGGCCTGCCGTACCACCGAGCCTGACGGATTGCGGACTCTTGCGTGGACAGGTGACCCCGCGGCGCGATTCAATTCCCTTTTGACTCCGGCCCACCGCCGCAGAGGCACCGTCATGCATCCCTATCCGCACGTTTATACGACCGAGGCCAGCGCCAGCCCCACGGGGGACGTTGCGCTCTCGTCGACCGGCTTGCCGACGCTCGCCACGGCGCCGCCCGCCGAATTCGACGGGCCCGGTGATCGCTGGTCGCCGGAAACACTGCTCGTCGGCGCCGTCGCGGATTGCTTCATCCTGAGCTTTCGCGGGGTCGCCCGCGCGCAGAAGCTGGATTGGGCTTCGCTCGATTGCAGCGTCGAGGGCAGGCTCGAGCGCATCGAGGGGAAGACCTGCTTCACGGAGATCCTGGTGCGCGCGACGCTGAAAGTGCCGGCCGGCACCGATCAGGACAAGGCCACGAAGGCGCTCGAAAGGGCGGAGCACGTCTGCCTGATCAGCAATTCGCTCGTGGCAAGGCGCCGCATCGAGCCCACGGTCATCGTGGGCTGATCCTCGATGACCCTGAACCGGCCCGCCATCTACCTCGCGTCCGCGTCCCCACGGCGGAGCGAATTGCTGCGCCAGATTGACGTCCCGCACGCGATCCGGCCGGTGCACATCGACGAAACGCCGCAGCCCGGGGAGCGTCCGGCGCATTACGCCGCGCGACTCGCGGAGGAAAAGGCGCGCGCGCTCTGGGAGAGCCTGGCGCTGCCGGAGCGCCTGCCGGTGCTCGCCGCGGACACGACCGTCGCCCTCGGTGACGAGATCCTCGGCAAGCCGGAGGACCGGCAGGACGCGGCGCGCATCCTCTCGCGCCTGTCCGGCCGGGAACATGAAGTGCATACCGCGGTCGCCCTGCTGCACGAAGGCGGCGCCGACGCTCGCGTGAGCACGAGCACGGTTGCGTTCCGTCCGCTGACCGCGGCAGAGATCGATTGGTACTGGTACACCGGCGAACCGGCCGACAAGGCGGGTGCCTACGCCGTGCAGGGCCACGCGGCGATCTTCATCCGCCATCTCGCGGGGAGCTATTCGGGCGTGATGGGCTTGCCGCTGTACGAGACCTGGGAACTGCTCGAGCCCGTGCTCGGTCTCATTGCAAGGGAGCGCGGGCCATGACCACCGAGATGATCGTCAACGTGAGCCCGCGCGAGACGCGGGCGGCGCTGCTCGAGAACGGAGTGCTGCAGGAGCTGTTCGTCGAGCGCGCGAGCCGCATGGGCCTGACCGGCAACCTGTACAAGGGACGTGTCTCGCGCGTGCTGCCGGGCATGCAGGCTGCATTCATCGACATCGGGCTCGAGCGCACGGCGTTCCTGCACGTTTCCGACATCGTCCAGCCTGCGGATGCCGAAGGCTCGGACGAAGCGCTGCGAACGGAGAACATCCGCGACCTAGTGAACGAAGGCGGCGACATCCTGGTGCAGGTCCTCAAGGACCCGCTCGGCACCAAGGGCGCGCGCCTGACGACCTTCATCACGATTCCGTCGCGCTACCTCGTGTACATGCCCTTCGGGCACGGCGTCGGCATCTCGGCGCGCATCGAAACCGAGGAAGAACGCACGCGCCTGCGCGAACTGATGCATTCGTTCATCACGCCCGGCGAGCCTGGCGGCTACATCGTGCGCACGGCGGCAGAGGGCGCGGCGAGCGAGGCGCTGCGGGCCGACATGCTGTTCCTGCGCAAGCTGTGGGAGGTGCTGTCGAAGAAAGCGGCCGTCACGCGTGCCGGCGAGCTCGTGCACGAAGACCTGCCCCTCCCGCTGCGCCTGATGCGCGACCTCGTCGGCGAGGGCGTGGATCGTGTGCTGGTCGATCACGAGCGCACCTGCGAGCGCATGCAGGAATTCGCGTCGACGTTCATGCCCGGGCTCGGCGCGCGCGTGGAGCGGTACTCCGGCAGCCGGCCGATCTTCGACCTGCATGGCATGGAAGAAGAAATCCAGCGCTCCCTCGAGCGCAAAGTGCCCCTCAAGTCGGGCGGTTACCTGATCATCGACCAGACCGAGGCACTGACGACGATCGACGTGAACACGGGCGCGTACGTCGGGCACCGCAACCTGGAGGAGACGATCTACCGCACCAATCTCGAGGCCGCGGTCGCGATCGCGCGCCAGCTGCGGCTGCGCAACCTGGGCGGCATCATCATCATCGACTTCATCGACATGGAAGAAGAGGAGCACCGCAAGCAGGTGCTCCAGGCGCTCGAGAAGGCGCTCGCGAAGGATCACGCCAAGACGCACGTCTCCGCAGTGTCGCCGCTCGGCCTCGTCGAGATGACGCGCAAGCGCACGCGGGAAAGCCTCGCGCACCAGCTCTGCGCGCCGTGCCCGGCCTGCGAGGGTCGCGGCTTCGTCAAGACGCCTGAGACGGTCTGCTACGAGATCTTCCGCGAAGTGCTGCGCCAGGCGGGCCAGTTCGACTTCCAGCAGCTCATGGTGCTCGCGCACTCCGACATCATTGAACGCCTGCTCGACGAGGAATCCGCCGCGCTCGGCGAACTCGAAGTGCTGGTGGGCAAGCCGATCCGGCTGCAGACCGAGGCACTTTACCTGCACGACCAGTACGACGTGGTGCTCATGTGAACCCCGCACCCGGACCTCCTGATCCCGCGCCGGCGGGAGAGGGTCGGGACGAGGGCTCCAGGGCGGGAAAACCCTCGGCCCGGCTCTGGCGCATCGTCGCCGGGTCGGTCGCAGGAATCGTCGTCCTCGGCGCCCTGCTGCTCACGGCGCTGCGCATCGCGCTCGTGTACCTGCCCGAGCACGCGGACAAGCTGCGGGCTTGGGTCGAGCGGCAGACACACATGCGCATCGAGTACGAGTCGCTCGATGCGCGCATGCGCTGGTATGGGCCGGAACTCGTCCTGCGCCGGGTACGGATGCTCGAAGAGGACGGCACCCAGGCACTGTTTACGGCAAGCGAAGGCAGCGTCGGGCTCGACCTCTGGAACTTCTTCCGCACCGGGCAGTTCGTCGCGGGACGGGTTCACATCGCAGATCCCAGCGTGACGATCGTGCGGCTCGCCGACGGCCGCATCCGCCTGCTCGGGCTGGGCGAGCGCCCGTCGGACCGGCCGCCGTTCGATTTCGATCGCCTGCCTGCGGGCCGCCTCGTCATCGAAGGCGCCACCGTCGTCTACCGGGACCTGATGACCGGGCGGCCGCCGCTCGAGTTGCGTGACCTGCAGGTCGAACTGCGGCGCGACCGGGATTTCGTCGTGATGGACGGCAAGGCGGTCCTGCCGGAATCGCTCGGTTCGACGGCGACGTTCTCCGCCCGGCTCAAGGGCTCGCTGGACGAGCGCGAGAAACTCGACGCCCGCGTCGAACTCAAGTCCGACCTGGTGCGGCTCGCAGGGCTCGACGATCTGCTGCCCGCGCAGGTCACGCGGCCGAAATCGGGGCGCGGCGCCGTGCGCGCAGTGCTGGTCGTGCAACAGGGCCGGTTCGTGAACGCCCGTCTCGAGTTTGCGTTGCGCAACGTGGTGCTGCGTCTGCCCGTGCGCGCCGTCCCGCCGATCGAATCCGTGCAGGTCCGCGAGCCGCGGCTCGAACTGGCGGAGGGAGGCTTCCTGCGTTATCCGACGGTGACGAAGGAAATGGTCGGGCGTCCGGCGCCTGCGCCGCCGGCCGAGGTTCGTCTCGGCATGCTTGAAGGAGACGCACGCCTGCGTCGCGAGGGTGGCCTGTGGAAGTTTCGCGTGGAGGAGTTTCGCACGCAGGCGGGCGACCGGCGCCCACGCGCCGCGACACGCATCGCAGGAAGCTGGCAGGGACATCCGGTGTCCCGTTTCGGCCTCGAGCTCGAAGTGGACGATGCGGACCTCGCCAGTCTGTGGCCACTGGTGCTCGCCTTTGCGCCCTCGAGCTTCGACCGCTGGGCAGGTCTCGCGCCGCAAGGGAAGATCAAGGCGCTGCGCCTGAGCGCGGCCCGCGCGCGAGCCGGCCTGGCGCCGACTTTCCGCGTCGACGCCGACGTCGCTGCCCTTGGCTTTCAGCCTCACGACCGCATGCCGGGCATTGCAGGGTTCACGGCGAAATTGAGCGGCACGGAGCAGCGCGGCACCCTGCAGCTTCGTGCCGTCGATCCAGGCTTCGATTGGCCCAGGGTGTTCCGCGAGCCGATCGAGTTGACGAGCGCCACGGCCGATCTCGGCTGGCGACGCGAAGGCGAGTCGTGGGTGCTCGGAGGCAAGAATGCGCGCCTCGAGCACAGCCAGGCAAACGCGTCCGTGGACTTCGAGTTATCGTTCGCGCGCGGCGGGGCGTCGCCAGTGCTCGAGCTGTCGGCGACGGTCGGGCGCATCGACGACATATCGATCGTGGCGAAATTCGTGCCGGTCGGCCGGCTGCGCGAGCGTGCGATTGCATGGCTCGATCGGGCCTTCGTGCGTGGCAGCGCCAGCAACGGACAACTCAGTTACCGCGGTCCTGTGCGCAAGTTTCCGTTCCGCCACGGCGAAGGTGATTTTCGCGCGACCGTCGACGTGCGCGGTGCGACGCTGGATTACTACCCTGGTTTCGCGCCGCTGGCGGACGCGTCGGGCACGGTCGAATTCCACAACGCTTCGATCAAGGCACAGGTGGCCTCGGGCCAGGTCGGCGGCGTGGGGCTGGGGCCCGTGTCGTTCGCAATGGGCGACTACAAGTGGTCGGTACTCGAGATCGACGCGGACGCGAGAGGCGACCTGCAGAAGGCGCTTGCGTACGTGCAGGCGAGCCCGCTCGGCCCGCGACTCGGCAGCCAGTTCATGGGGCTGGCCGGGCGCGGTCCTGCGCGTTACAAGGTGCAGCTCACGCTGCCAGTGATGTCAGAGGAGTTGCGCCGGGAGTACACGCAGCCGATTCCCGAACGTGACTACAGGGTGCGGGCGAACCTCGACTCCGTGACGGTCGCGCTGCCCGCTTTGCGTGCGCCAGCGCAGCGCGTCACCGGCACGTTCGAACTGCACAACGACGACATAACGGCGAGGGAAATTCGCGGTGTCATCCTCGACGGCCCGTTCGAGCTGACGGCGACGCCGGGCAAGAAGTCCCGCGACGTGCTCGCTGCGGTCGATCTCACGGCGCGCGGGCGGGCAGGCGGGGTGAAGCTGCCGGCCTTCATCGGCTTGCCGTCCACGATCGGCATGGCGGGCTCCACGGCATGGGAGCTGCGCGGTCGCATCGAAAAGCGGCGTGAAGGCGGACAGTGGCCCCTGCAGTTCGACGTCACGACCAATCTCGTGGGTCTCGCAATCGAGGCTCCCCGCCCCTTCAGGAAGCAACCGGATGAGGCGCGAGCGACGCGCGTGCGCCTCGAGATTCCCGGGCAGCGTTACAACGATGTCAGCGTGGAATCGGGCAGTGCGCGGGCGCGACTGCGATTTGCCGATCGCAATGGCCAGTGGCGGCTCGATCGTGGCACGGCACGATTCGACAGCCAGCCGGTCGCGCTGCCGGCACAGCCGGGTCTTTTCGTGACCGGTGACTGGCCGCAGTTCGACCTGGGCGAGTGGGTGGCGCTCGGGGACGTGGGCACCGCCGCCGCTGCTCCGGCCGCCGCGCAGGGGCAGCGCCTGATGGATTGGCTCGGTCCGGTCGACGTCCATCTCGATCGCGCGACGGTCTACGGTTTCGAGTTCCGCGACGTCGTCGCGAAACTGCGCGGGGAGGGCAACGAATGGCGCGTCGGCGTCAGCGGCCCGCACGCGGAAGGCCAGGTCACGGTGC
>Ga0316621_10000206_pt1 | contig 10863 bp, 8 predicted proteins | sample OWC_Aug_OW2_C1_D_2_FD_207664 | JGI IMG/M metagenome (GOLD analysis project Ga0316621, IMG submission 207664) | Wetland soil microbial communities from Old Woman Creek delta, Ohio, United States - OWC_Aug_OW2_C1_D1_C | ecosystem: Environmental > Terrestrial > Soil > Wetlands | place: USA: Ohio... | reverse complement strand
GGCTCACCGCGGAACCCGGTGCGCGGCCAGCCGTTCCTGCGCCGCCGCGACGGCGAGGGCCTTGAGCCGCCTCGTGGCCGCCTCGGCATCCTCCGACCCGAAGACCGACGAGCCCGCGACGATCCAGTCGGCGCCGGCCGCGACGACACGGGCGATGTTGCCCTCGTCGATGCCGCCGTCTACCTCGATTGGGGCGGCGTTGCCGGCCTCGTCGAGCAGCGCACGCATCGCTTGTACTTTGGACGTGCTGCGCGGGATAAAAGCCTGCCCGCCGAAGCCGGGGTTCACCGTCATGAGCAGCACGAAGTCGACGTCGGCAGCCACTTCTTCGAGGCAGCCGACCGGTGTCGACGGGTTCAGGACGACCCCGGCCTGAGCGCCGAGGCTCTTGATGAACGCGATCGTACGGTGGAGGTGGGGCAGCACCTCCACGTGCACGGAAATCAGCCCGGCCCCGGCGTCGATGAACGCCGGGATGTACCGGTCGGGGTCCTCGATCATCAGGTGCACGTCCAGCGGCACGCGCGCCACCCGCTTGAGCGACCGCACGACCGGAGGGCCGACGGTGAGGTTCGGCACGAAGTGCCCGTCCATGACGTCCACGTGCACGAGGTCGGCGCCCCCGCGCTCAACGGCGGCAATGCACTCGCCGAGCGCGGCGAAATCCGCGGCGAGGAGGGATGGGGCGATGCGCACGCTCATCGACTGACCTCCAGCGAGATGGGCTGATCAGACGTCACCTGGAACCCGGCGGCCGGGAACTGCCGGAGGACGATGCCCGACGGGACCCCGGGGTACGGCTGCTGGGCCACCACCGACACGCGCAGGCCATGGCTGCGGAGCACGTCCAGCGCGGCGTCGCCGGCGGCGCCGATCAGGTCGGGCATCACGTACCCCGCGGCGCGTTCGCCGCGATTGACCACGACGCCGACCCGCGTGGCGCGGCTCCCCGGCGGCTGGTCCTGCGCGACCACGGCATCGGCGGGGAAGTCCGACGACCGGATGTCCGCGGCCGCCGCCACCTCGAGGCCGTCCTGGCTCGACCGGGCCTGCGCAGAGCGCTCGGACTCGCCGACGAGTCTGGGCACGACCGACGAGCGGGAGCCGGCGCTCACCCAGATCCTTACGCTGCGGCCCCGCCGCACCACGTGGCCGGCGGCCGGGTCCTGCGTGGCAATGCGGCCTGGAGGCACCGAGTCGCTGAACGGGTGGCTGTCGTCCACCCGCAGCGTCAGGCCTGCCGCCTCCATGGCGCGTCCGGCTTCTTCGAAGTCGAGGCCCACCACCTTGGGCACCGGCACTTCGCGGGCGCGGAGGGCTACCCGCATCGCGGCCACCGCGAAGAGTCCGTAGGTGGCCGCCAGCGCTGCGATGAGCACGATGAGCCGGCTGACGTTCCGGATGCGCCGCTTCCTGGCCATGCCTGCGTGAACTGTACTACACGACGCCGCCCGGGCGATCCGGGGCGGCGGGACCTCAATACCGGCGTCTCAGGCGCGCAGCGAAGAAGGCCTCGAGGGCGTGCCGGTGGGGCAGCGTGCGAAGGCATCCGCGCTCGTCGAGGCACGCCGCCAGGCCGCCAGGAAGGCGCGCATGCGCCCCACGGGGATCCTCGAGCGTGAATCCGGAATGACGGGCAAGGAACGCGTCGACCACCGCGTCGTTCTCTTCGGGCTCGCTCGAGCAGGTGGCGTACACGAGCACTCCGCCGAGGCGGACGGCGCGCGACGCCTCGTCGACCATCCGCAACTGGCGGCCGGCGAGCACGGGGAGATCCACCTCGCGCCGCGACCATCTGATGTCGGGATCGCGCCGCACCGTTCCAAGGCTCGAGCACGGGGCGTCAACGAGCACGCAGTCGAAGACGGAGCCGAACGGCATGCCACCCATCAGATCGTGCACGACGATGTGCGCGGACGTGATGTGCGCCGCGAGGAGCGTGCGACGCAGCAGCCGCACCCGGCGATCCCGGAGGTCGCCGGCGACGAGCAGCCCGGAAGCCCCGATCGCGGCGGCCAGCTGCGCGGTCTTGCCTCCCGGTGCGGCGCAGGCATCGGCGACGCGGGCGCCCTCCGGGGGCGCGGCGAACGCCCCGACGAGCTGCGACGCTTCGTCCTGCGCGAGGAACTCTCCGCCCAGCGCGGAAGACGTGCTGAACGGCCGGCCCGACTCGACCACCAACCCGTCCGGCGCATATGCGCACGGCCTGGTCTGCACGCCCTCCCGTTCGAGCCGGACAGCCAGCTCGTCGCGCGTGGTCAGCAGCGTGTTCGCCCGGAGCGTGAGCGGCGCGGGAGCGTTGTTGAAACGCGCCCACTCGAGCGCGGCCTCGAACCCGTACCGGTCCAGCCACCGGGCGGCGAGCCAGGCCGGGTGCGACCAGGTGATGCTGAGGCAGCCCAGTGGGTCGGACGGGGCGGGCCACGGCAGGCGTGACCGCTCCCGGCTGATGCGCCGGAGGATCGCATTTACTGCGCCGGCCGCCCGAGCATGGCCGCGCTGCCGGGCGAGGGCGACGGCGTCGTTGACGGCTGCGGAGGCGGGGACGCGGTCGAGATGGAGCAGCTGGTACGTCGACAGTCTCAGGATGTCGAGCACCTCATCGTCGAAGGCCTGGAGGTCCCGTTCCCCGGCCCACGTGATGGCATGGTCGAGCGCCGCGCGCCACCGAAGCGTGCCCAGCGAGATCTCCGCGGCAAGGGCCTGGTCGCGCTCGTCGGAGAGGCGCACGCGCCCGCGTTCGAGCGCGGACGCGAGGTCGGTGTGGCCGGCGTGCACGCGGCGGAGGGTGTCGAGCGCCACGATGCGTGCGACGGCCGCCATCGGCGTCAGACGCCGCCGGCCGGCGCGGTAGGCGACGAATCGCCCGGCGGCAGGTCGAAGCGGGCGAGGTCCCCGCCCAGGTGACCCGCGCCATAGTCGCGGGCCGCCATGGCCCGCCGGCCCTCCGGCTGGACCGTGAGTACGTCGAGCAGGCCTTCGCCGGTTTGCACCCGCAAGGCATCCTTCGTGATCTGCACGATCGAGCCGGGCGCGGGCCCGCCCGCCGGCGAGTCCGGCACGGTCCGCGTGCGGACGATGATGAGACGGCGCCCGCCGATGAACGCCCACGCCATCGGCCAGGGCTGCAGCCCCCGCACCTGGTTGTGAATCGCGGCCGCTGAGGCCCGCCAGTCGACCAGGCCCTCTTCCTTGCGCAGGCGGTGCGCGTACGTCGCCGCGCTGTCGTCCTGCGGCGTCTCGATCGCGCGGCCATCGGCCAGCTGGTCGAGCACGTCCAGCAGCAGGGACGCGCCGAGCCGCGCGAGGTCGTGCTCGACGTCCGCGCTGGTATCGTCGGGTCCGATCGGGCGCTCGACGGTCGCGAACACGCCCCCGGCGTCGAGCGCCTGGACCACGCGCATGATGCTCACGCCGGTGACCCGGTCGCCGGCGATGACGGCACGATGCACCGGGGCGGCCCCGCGGTGTCTCGGGAGCAGCGAGGCGTGCACGTTGACGAGCCCGAGCGGCGGCGTCTCGAGCACGGCGGCAGGCAGGATCTTGCCGTACGCCGCCACCACCCCCGCATCGGCGCCCCACGCGCGAAAACCGGCGAGGAAGGTCTCGTCCTTCAGCCGGTCGGGCTGCAGCACCGGCACGGCCCTCGAGAGCGCCACGCGCTTGACCGGGCTGTCGCTGACGAGCTGGCCGCGGCCGCGGGGGCGATCCGGCTGCGTCACGACGCCCACCACATCGTGCCGCGAGGCGAGCAGCGCCTCGAGCGCGGGGACGGCGAAGTCCGGCGTGCCGAAGAAGACCAGCCGCAGCGCTCTGCCCGCCACTACCATTTCCCCGTCCGGCTCAGCTTGCGAATCCGCCGAACGATCAAATCGCGCTGAATGCCGCGAAGCCGATCGACGAAGATGCGCCCCTCGAGATGATCCATCTCGTGCTGGAAGGCCCTGGCCAGCAGCCCGGTGCCCTCGACGATCCGCTCTCGGCCGTCGAGGTCGAGCCCCTTCACCGCGGCGCGCGACGGGCGCGCCACCGTGGCGTTGAAGCCCGGCACCGAGAGGCAGCCCTCTTCCTCCAGCTGCATGCCCTCGCGTTCGACGAACTCGGGGTTGATGAACGCCATCAGGCTGTCTTTCGAACGCCCGCCGGTCACGTCGACCACGAACACCCGCACCGGCACGCCGACCTGTGGCGCCGCCAGCCCGACACCGGGCGCCGCGTACATGGTCTCGATCATGTCCCGGACGAGAGCCGCGATGTCGGCGCTGATGTCGGTGACGGGCTGCGCCTCCCGGTGCAGCACGTGCTCGCCGAACCTGACGATAGGGCGAATCATGACGACCTCGACTCCCGCGTGCGTGCGAACCGTTCGTCCATCTGGCGGCGCCAGTCCGCCCAGCGGCCGCGCAGTTCACCGACCGAGTCGCCGCCGAATCGCTCGAGCAGGGCGTCCGCCAGGACGACGGCGACCATCGCCTCGCCGACCACCGAAGCGGCCGGCACGGCGCAGACGTCGCTGCGTTCGATGGCGGCCTCCGCGGGCGCGCCGGTTTCGAGGTCGACGGAGCGCAGCGGCGCCATGAGCGTCGCGATGGGCTTCATCGACGCGCTGATGCGCAGTTCCTGCCCGTTCGTCACGCCGCCTTCCAGCCCGCCGGCGTGGTTGGTCGGCCGCAGAACAGGGCCGTCCGCAGGCTCCCCGCCGCCGGGCGGCAGAATCTCGTCGTGCACCTCCGACCCTCGCAGCCCGGCGGCTTCCACGCCAATGCCGATGCTGACCGCCTTGATCGCAGGGATCGACATCAGCGCCTGCGCCAGCCGGCCGTCGAGGCGGCGGTCCCACTGCGCGTAGCTGCCGAGGCCCGCCGGCACTCCCCGGGCCGCGACCTCGAAGACCCCTCCAAGCGTGTCGCCCGCCTCGCGCGCGGCGTCGACGGCCGCGGTCATGCGCGCGGCGGCCGCTTCGTCGACACAGCGGGTCGGACTGTCTTCGGGCAGCGCCGCGACCAGATCGAAGTCCGCGCCGCGGGTCTCCGCGCGCTCCGGGCCGATCGCGGTCACGTGGCTCGCGAGTTCGACGCCCACCTGCGCGAGGAGCAGGCGCGCGAGGGCGCCGGCGGCCACCCGCGCCGCCGTCTCCCGTGCGCTGGCGCGCTCCAGGACATCACGCAGGTCGGCATGTCCGTACTTGATGGCGCCGGCGAGGTCCGCATGGCCCGGTCGCGGCCGCGTCACCGGCGCGCGATGCGCGCCGCCCGCATCGGCAGGAGGAATCTCGTCAGCGTGCATGGTGAACGCCCAGTTCACCCAGTCGCGATTGTCGATGCTCACGGCGACCGGCGCGCCGGTCGTTCGCCCGTGGCGGACGCCGGCCGTGATGACGGCCGCATCGGATTCGATCGCCATCCTCCGTCCGCGACCGTGACCCTGCTGCCGGCGGCGGAGCTCGCGCGTCAGCGCGCCGGCATCGACGGGCAGCCCTGCGGGCAGGCCGTCGACGATGACGACGAGGGTCCGGCCGTGCGACTCGCCGGCTGTGAGAAATCGCAGCATTGCGCAGCCATTCTATACGAAGTTTCTGCAGCGGCCGGTTTCGGGAATGGCGAAAACGGCAGGGTTTCCGGGCTCGTGCGCCTGCGGCCTGTCGGCGTCGATCTTGCACCGGGATCGCCGCGCAGCGAGCCTGCGGGGAGGTGCCGTGGCGACTCGAGTCGAGCTCGTTCTGGATCGATTCATCCCGTGGGGCGGCGGCTGCCGGGCGGTCGACCTCGCGACGGGCGATCGCGTCTGGCTGCGCGTCATCGATCCGCGCGGCGCGTCCGACGGCCTCAGCCGTGCGCAGGCCGCGGCGCACATCTCCACGCTGCGCATCCCCGGCATGGCGGCACTGGTGGACTTCGGGACGGATGGCCGCACCAGGTGGATCGAGGCGTATCGAATGGCGCCATCGCGGACCGATGCCGCCACGGTCGTCGCGCTTCTGACCCGCGCGGGGTGCGCCGTGAGGGAGGCGCACCGAGCGTCCGGCGAGGGGCCGGCTCCGGCGGGGCTGTTCATTCCGGCGCCGCTCGACCGAGTCGTCGTTTGCGACCCGGCGACGACCGTCGAGCGCGCCGATGCGCCCGGCATCGCGCCGGCGATGGGTACCGTCCTCGAGCGGCGCGATGAACTCAGCGCGATCACGGAGTCAATCGCCAGCCACGCCGAGGCGGGAGCGCGGCTGGTCCGGATCAGCGCGCCGCCGGGTGCCGGCCTCCGCACGTTGTTCGCGGCGCTTGCGCGAGAGGCGCGGAGTGCCGGATTCGTGCCGGTGTCGAGCGTGCTCTGCGGAGACGCTCGATGCCTGCCCGCAGGCCTCGACGGCCCCGCGATCTGCGCGGCGCTTCGCGATCGCCATGTCATCATCCTCGATGCGCGCTCGAACGGCCGGATGCCGCCGGACGGCGGCGGTATCGCGCGCTTCCTGTCGCGGCTCGACATCGCCGGCGGCCGCCCGCATGCCATCGTCTGCGGGCACCGTCCGCTGCCCGGCGAAACGCCGATCACCCTCGCGCCTATGCGGCCCGAACAGTTGCGGCGCACCGTGCTCTGCACGGGCGTGGACCAGGACCGCGTGGCCCGGGCCATCGAGAGCGCCTTGCGGCGGTCGGGAGGCTGGCCGGGCCCGTTTGCTGCGCATGTCGGCGGACTGCTCGGTCTGCGTGCCGACCCCGTCGCGTTCAGTTTCCCCGCAGCCGGCACCGGCTGCGACTCGGTGCGCGAAGACGCCCCGCAACCGGATGGAGCAGGAGCCGGTGGCACCATGCCGAGTGCGGGAGACCAGGTGTCGGCTGTCCTCGCGCGGGCCCGCGTCCTGGCCGGACGCGGGCGGCATGCCGCCGCAGAGCGCCTGCTGCGTCGGACAGCTGGCTATCTGCATCGCCGCCAGCGTGTGGCGGACGAAGCCAGGACACAGCTCGACCTGGGCCGCCTGCTGATGGCAAGAGGACGCCGGCCCGGCGCACGAGAGGCCTTCGAGGCGAGCCGCAGTCTCTCTGACCGTGCACGAGACGCCTCGGGCGTGGTGGGCGCCCTGCTGCACCTCGGCGCGCTGCACATCGAGGATGGCGCGCTCGCGGCGGCCGAATCCGTCCTGAGAACGGCCGGGGCCGGCGCCGCGAGCGCGGGTCTGGGTGACCTCGGCCGCTCGGCGGACCTCCTGCTGGCCCGGAGCTTGTACTGGCAAGGCCGGCACGACGACGCCTGGCAGCTCGTCGAACGAACGAACCGGAGCGCCGGCGAACGGTTCGATGCGGCCGCGTTGGTTGCCGAACGCTCCGAGGCCGCGGCGCGCGGCTCGACGTGGGGGGCGTCGGTCGGCATCGGCCTGCACCCGCCAGGGCTGTCCATTGCGGCCACCGAGATGGGCGTGCGCGTGGCGCTGGCGAGGCGCGACGCCGGACTCGCCGCGAGGAGGCTCGCGGCCGCCGCCGAGGCCCGGGGCGACACCGGTCCGATGCACGCGGGCTCTCTCGTCGCCCTGCGCCTGCTCGTTCAGGGTGCGCTGGGCGATGCCGGCGCGATAGGCCGCACGGCGGCCTCCGGGCTTGAACTGATGCGCCGCCTCCACGCCCCGCTGGCGGCGCAGGAGGTCCGGCTCGGCCAACTCGAAGCGCTGGTCGAAGCCGGCGCCAGGGCACCGGCATCGGCGTGTCTGCGGCGGCTTTCGAACCGGTCGCAGGCGGCCGTGTCCGGCCTCGCGCGCATTCGCCTCGAGGCGCTCTCCGCACGGCTCGAGGCGTCCGGAAACGATGGCGCCGGCCCGCCCGGCGCCGACGACACCACCATCGACACGAGCGCGGTCCTCCGGATACTGCAGCACTGCCACGAAGCGCAAAGCGACGCCGACGCCCTGAGCGGCGTGTGCCAGACGGTGAGAACGGCGCTCGGAGCCGCGGCCGTCAGCGCCTTCGCGCTGGCAGATGGCGTCCTGCGCCTCGTGACCAGCGCGGGCCAGCGGCCATGCCGGTCCGACCTTGCGGAACGCTCGGCCCACATGCTTCTCATCGTCGGTCCGGCAAGCTCCTCGGCGGGTCTGGAGCTTGCCGCGCCCGTTCGCTACGGCGGCTCGGCCATCGGTGCGCTGGCCGCGCGCTGGCCGCCCGGCACGGCAGGCGGCGAAGCCCGTGCACGGGGCGTCATGGCTGCGGCAGCCGCGGCGATCGGGCCCGCAATCGCCGCGCTGTCGGCTGCGGTCCCGGCGAAGCGGGACTCGGAAGCCGGCCTGGCGGACATCGGGGGGCCAAGCGCCGCCATGGCCGAGCTGCGGCAGCAGGTCAGCCGGGCTGCCGCCGCGCCATTCTCCGTGCTCATCATGGGCGAGAGCGGCACCGGCAAGGAGTTGATCGCGCGGGCCATCCACGCGGGATCCGCACGGAGGATACGCCGCTTCTGCGCGGTCAACTGCGCGGCGCTCAGCGACGATCTCTTCGAGACGGAACTGTTCGGCCACGCGCGCGGCGCCTTTACCGGCGCCGCGTCCGACCGGCCCGGCCTGTTCGAGGACGCCGACGGCGGCACGCTGTTCCTCGACGAAGTCGGGGAACTGTCACCGCGTGCGCAGGCCAAGCTGCTGCGGGCCCTCCAGGAGGGGGAGGTCCGGCGCGTGGGCGAGAATCACCCCAGGCGCGTGGACACCCGCATCGTGGCGGCGACGAACCGGCCGCTCAACGATGACGTCCGGGCGGGTCGATTCCGTCACGACCTGCTGTACCGCCTCGACGTGGTGCGGATTGTTGTTCCGCCGCTGCGGGAGCGTCCGGAGGATGTGGGCCCGCTGGCCAGGCAGTTCTGGCGCGAGGCCGTGCGGAGGACCGGCGGGCAGGCCGAGCTCAGTGCCGCCACGCTCGCCGCGCTGGCCCGGTACGACTGGCCCGGGAACGTTCGCGAGCTGCAGAACACGCTGGCGGCCCTGGCCGTGCAGGCGCCGCATCGCGGCCTCGTCGGCCCGTCGCGCCTGCCGGCGGCCATTGTTGGGGCGGCCGCGCGTGCCCTAGGGGAAGCGGCCACGCTGGCGGAGGCGCGACGGACGTTCGAAGAGCGCCTGGTGAGGGCCACGCTGGCCCGCTCAGGCGGACGCCGCGCCCACGCTGCGGCGGCTCTCGGCTTGTCCCGCCAGGGGCTGGCGAAGCTGATGACGCGTCTCGGGATCACGCGCGAGGACGGCGCCGGCGTTTACTGAAGTCGGCGCTGCAGCGCGAGCAGGGTGGGATGCCGCGGGTCGCGGTCGAGGCCGCGGGTCACCGCGACCCTGGCGGCGCCAACGTCTCCGGAGGCGAGTTCGGCCTCGGCCAGCCGCGCCAGGAGCCCGGCTGAGGCCGCCGGCCCCGCCGCCAGCTGCCACGCTTTCGCCGCAGCGGCCGGGTCGCCCATGCGCGTGGCAAGGTCGCCAATCCGCTCGAAGACGGCCGGCAGGTTCGGGTGGGATTCCGGCGCGATGGCGGCCCATCGCTCGAGCGACGACCGTACGATGGGGTAGTGCCCCAGGCGCTCGGCGGCATCGGCGAGCCAGAGGAGAGTGTCCGGTGAAACCGGCAGGATATCGGCAGCCTGGCGGAGCGCCGCCTCACCGCGCACCACCTCGCCCGACAGCACCAGCGCGCGGCCGTAGAGGGCGACGGCCTCGCCCGACGGTGTCTGGCCGCGGGTGAATGGCTCCAGCGCCTCCAGCGCCTTGCGCAGGCCGACCCGGTCGCGGGCCTGTTCGGCCGACTCGAACCACACCCGGCCGAGGGCGACGTAGATTACCGCGTTGTCGGGATAGCGTTCGGCCGCGGGTCCGAGCACGCCCACCGCAAGGTCGGTCCGTCCGGCCCGCGCATAGGCCAGGCCGACGGCGGCCCGACGCTCCGGCCGGTCGGGCTCGAGGGCGGCGATGGCCTCGAGCTGGACGATGCCTTCCGGCGCGCGTCCGGCCTCGGCGTACAACGCGGCGAGTTCCTCGCGCGCGGCCGACAGCGCCGGAGACACCGCCACGGCTTCCTCGAGCGCCCGGATGGCATCGTCGGCCTGCCCGGCGCGACGGAGGCTCAGGCCGAGCGCATATCGCGCCTCCGCCAGGCGCGGGTCGAGGCCGGCTGCCCGGCGAAGGGGCCCGATGGCGCCCTTGGCATCCCCGGACCGGTAGAGCGCCAACCCGAGTTTGTACTGCACCCGGGCGTTGGCATCGTCGATGGCGGCGCACCGGCGGTAGGCGTCGGCCGCCTTCTGGAACCGGCCGAGGTCGTATTCCACGTCGCCCATCAGTTCGGCGGGCCGGACGGCGTTGCGGTCGATACGGGACGCCGCGCGGAAGTCGCGGAGCGCGGACTCGGGTTCCCCGCGCTTCCGGTACGCTTCTCCGCGGCGGAGGTACGCGACCATCGAGCTTTCCCGGAGAGCAATCGCTCCGCTGAACGCCTCGATGGCGGCGAAGGTCTGGTCCGTGGCGAGCGCCCGGTTGCCGCTGGCGAGGAGATCCTGGTACCGCAGGTCCCTCTGGACCGAGAGGCCGACGACGACCACGCCGGCGACGACCGCCGTCATCAGCAGCGCCGCCGCGAGGGTGCGAGTCATGAGGGTTCTATCCTAACAGCAGACGGAACCTTTGCTTCATTTTCGTGTCTAACCGTACTGAAGGAGCCGCGCCGGAGGGGACTCCCGCGCGCCCGGCGCGGGAATCGGCGCCTGACAGTTCGCGGGGAACTTGTTATAGTTCGGGGAGACACTCTCGTGGCCGAGGAGCTGCTGGTGAAAGACGCGCCCGCCCTGAGTTGGCCCGACGTTGCAGACCGCGAGGCGATGCTCGTGCATCGTTGCGTGGCCGGAGAAGAAGCCGCCTGCAGCGAG
>Ga0316621_10000205_pt1 | contig 10865 bp, 11 predicted proteins | sample OWC_Aug_OW2_C1_D_2_FD_207664 | JGI IMG/M metagenome (GOLD analysis project Ga0316621, IMG submission 207664) | Wetland soil microbial communities from Old Woman Creek delta, Ohio, United States - OWC_Aug_OW2_C1_D1_C | ecosystem: Environmental > Terrestrial > Soil > Wetlands | place: USA: Ohio... | reverse complement strand
GGGGTTCGATCTGGTAGAATTCTCCGGCACGTTTCCCGATGCCCGTGGCCTGCTGCTGGATGCTTTCGTCGAGGGCTACGGCGGCGGCGGCCATGTCTTCGACTGGACGCTGATTCCGCCCGGCTTGCCTGGCTTCGTCGTGCTCTCCGGCGGGTTGACGGCGGACAACGTGGGTGACGCTTTGCGCCGGGTGCGACCGGCTGCGGTCGACGTGTCGTCCGGCGTGGAAACGGGCAAGGGCATCAAGGATCACTCGAAAATCGCCGCCTTCGTCGCGGCCGTACGGAAAGCCGATGAATCAATATGACTTCCCCGACGCCAAGGGCCATTTCGGCCCCTACGGCGGCGTGTTCGTGGCCGAGACGCTGTTCAGGGCGCTCGATGAATTGAAGGCGGCCTACGCTGCCGCCCAGGCCGATCCGGCCTTCCGGGCCGAATACGAATACGAGCTGAAGCATTTTGTCGGCCGCCCGTCGCCGATCTACCACGCCAGGCGCTGGTCGGAAATGCTCGGCGGCGCGCAGATCTATCTGAAGCGCGAAGACCTCAATCACACCGGCGCCCACAAGGTGAACAACTGCATCGGCCAGGCCATGCTCGCCCGCCGCATGGGCAAGCCGCGCGTCATCGCCGAGACCGGCGCCGGCCAGCACGGCGTGGCGACGGCGACCGTCGCCGCGCGCTACGGCATGGAGTGTATGGTCTACATGGGCAGCGAGGACGTCAAGCGCCAGGCAGCCAATGTCTATCGCATGAAGCTGCTCGGCGCCACCGTCGTGCCGGTCGAATCCGGCTCGAAGACGCTGAAGGATGCGCTGAATGAAGCGATGCGCGACTGGGTGACCAACATCCACAACACCTTCTACATCATCGGCACGGTCGCCGGACCGCACCCGTACCCGATGCTGGTTCGTGATTTCCAGAAGATCATCGGCGAGGAATGCCTGTGGCAGATGCCCGAGATGGTCGGGCGCCAGCCGGACGCGGTGCTCGCCTGCGTCGGTGGCGGTTCGAACGCGATGGGGATCTTCTACCCATATATCGACCACAAGGACGTACGCCTGATCGGCGTCGAAGCAGCCGGAGAGGGAATGGAAACCGGTCGTCATTCGGCCTCGCTGACCGCCGGCGTGCCGGGCGTACTGCATGGCAACCGCACCTACCTGTTGCAGGACGAGGACGGCCAGATCATCGAGACGCATTCGGTGTCCGCCGGCCTGGACTACCCGGGTGTTGGCCCCGAGCATGCCTGGCTGAAGGATATCGGACGTGCCGAATACGTGCCGGTGACCGATGGCGAGGCGCTGGCAGCTTTTCATACCCTGTGCCGCATCGAAGGCATCATTCCGGCGCTTGAATCCAGCCACGCGCTGGCTTACGCAGCCAGGCTGGCGCCGACCCTGGACAAGGACAGAATCCTCCTGGTCAACCTCTCCGGCCGGGGTGACAAGGACATGCACACCGTGGCCGAAAAGTCCGGGATCGTATTCTGATGTCGCGCATCAAGCCCGCTTTCGATCGTCTGGCCAGCGAAGGCCGCAAGGCGCTGATTCCCTTCATTACCGCCGGCGACCCCGATGCGGCGTTGACCGTGCCGCTGATGCATGCCTTGGTCGAAGCCGGCGCCGACATCATCGAACTCGGCGTGCCGTTCTCCGACCCGATGGCCGACGGCCCGACCATCCAGCGGGCTTCCGAGCGGGCGCTGGCCAGGGGCATGACGCTGAAGAAGGTGCTGCAGTGCGTGACCGCCTTCCGCACGCTGGACGACCGGACGCCGGTTGTGCTGATGGGCTACGCCAACCCGATCGAGGCGATGGGGCTCAAGCGCTTCGCCGAGGCCGCCGCCCAGTCGGGCGTCGATGGCGTGCTGGTGGTCGACTACCCGCCGGAAGAGGCGGAGACCTTCGCCGCGGTGCTCAAGGCGCATGGCATGGATCCGATTTTCCTGCTGGCGCCGACGTCGACCGCGGCACGCATCGCGCAGGTCGCCGAAGTCGCCAGCGGCTACGTCTATTACGTCTCGCTGGCCGGCGTGACCGGTTCGGGAGCGTTGAATGTCGAGGCGGTGGCCGAACGGCTGCCGCTGATCCGGGAAAAGACCGGGCTGCCGGTCGGCGTCGGCTTCGGCATCCGTGACGCGGCGACCGCCGCGCGCATCGCCGGATTTGCCGATGCCGTCGTCGTCGGCAGTCGGATCATCGAGGAAATCGAGAAATCGACGGCGGAAACCGCCTGCGCCAACGTCAGGGCGCTGGTCGCGGACATCCGCCGCGGTGTGGATGAGGTGAAACCATGAGTTGGCTGACCAAGCTGCTGCCCCCCAAGATCCAGCGCAAGCCGAGCGGCGAGCGGCGCGCCTCGCTGCCTGAAGGGCTGTGGAGCAAGTGCCTGTCGTGCGAGGCGGTTCTCTACGCGACCGACCTCGAAAAAAACCTGCACGTATGTCCCAAGTGCGGCCACCACAATCGTCTGGGCTCGCGCCAACGCATCGCGTTGCTGCTCGATGCCGAGGGTCAGCGCGAGATTGGCGCCGAGGTCGTCCCGGTCGACAGCCTGAAATTCAAGGATTCCAAGCGCTATCCCGACCGCCTGATGGAGGCCAACGAGGCCACCGGCGAAACGGATTCGCTGGTCGTCGTCCAGGGAGCGATCAAGGCGATGCCGGTCGTCGCCGCCGCCTTCGAGTTCGGCTTCATGGGCGGCTCGATGGGCTCGGTGCTCGGCGAACGCTTCGTGCGCGGGGTACAGACGGCGGTCGAGCAGAAGATGCCGTTCATCTGTATCACCGCTTCCGGCGGTGCGCGCATGCAGGAGGGGTTGTTCTCGCTGATGCAGATGGCCAAGACGACGGCGGCGCTGACCCGTCTGTCGACCGCCGGCCAGCCGTTCATATCGATCCTCACCGACCCGACCATGGGCGGCGTCTCGGCCTCCTTCGCCTTCGTCGGCGACGTCGTCATCGCCGAACCGAATGCGCTGATCGGCTTCGCCGGCCCGCGCGTGATCGAGCAGACGGTGCGCGAGACGCTTCCCGAGGGTTTCCAGCGCGCCGAGTTCCTGCTCGAAAAGGGGGCGATCGACATGATCGTCGACCGCCGCCACCTGCGCGATCAGGTCGCGCGCACGCTGGCCCTGCTGCAGAAGCAGCCGGCAGTGGCGTAAAGCAGGATCGCGTTGCCTGGGATCGAGGATCGAGTCGGCCGCAGGGCGCTGGGGTTTCCTCGCGGTTGCTCGATCCTGGGCTGGCGGCCAATGACTCTCAAGCACTGGCTGGACCACCTCGAGAGCCTGCATCCGAAGGGGCAGGCGGGCATCGAGCTCGGGCTCGATCGCGTCCGGCAGGTCAAGGCGGCGCTCGGGCAGACGCAGCCTTGCCCGGTCATCATGGTCGGCGGCACCAACGGCAAGGGGTCGACCTGCGCCTATCTGGAAAACATCGTGGTACGTGCCGGCTACCGCGTAGGCTGCTACACCTCGCCGCATCTGCTCGCCTACAACGAGCGGGTTCGCCTGAACGGCAAGCCGGCTGACGATGACCAGCTCTGTGCTGCCTTTGCCCGCGTCGAGGCGGCCCGTCAGGCAGCCGGCAACGTCGCGCTGACCTATTTCGAGTTCGGCACGCTGGCCGCCTGGGAAGTCTTCGCGGCCGCCGGCGTCGAGGCGGCGATTCTCGAAGTCGGCCTCGGTGGCCGGCTGGATGCGGTCAACGCCTGGGAACCCGATGTTTCCATCGTCACCACCGTCGCCCTCGACCACACCGACTGGCTCGGACCGGACCGCGAATCGATCGGTTTCGAGAAGGCCGGCATCTTCCGCGCCGGCCGGCCGGCGCTGTGCGCCGATCCCGATCCGCCGCAAAGCCTGCTCGACCATGCGGCCGCCATCGCTGCCGACCTGCGCCTGATCGGGCGCGACTTCGGCTTCGAGCGTGACCTGGAAAACCGCCTGCAATGGCGCTGGTGGTGCCGCAGCGGCGATCGGCTGGTGAAGCGGTCGCTGGCCTGGCCCGGCCTGCGCGGGACGGTCCAGCTGGCCAACGCGACCGTCGCGCTGGCCGCGCTGGAGGCGCTCGGCGACCGCCTGCCGGTGACCATGCAGGCGATCCGTCCCGGCCTGATCGAAACCGAGCTGCCCGGCCGCTTCCAGGTGCTGCCGGGTCGCCCGGCCATCGTCCTCGATGTCGGCCACAACCCGCAGGCGGTCCGTGTGCTGGCCGACAACCTGGCGGGGATGGGCTTTTTCGACCGCACCCATGCGGTGGTCGGCATGTTGGCCGACAAGGACGTTGCCGGGGCGCTGGCGCCTCTCGCCGGCCGCGTCGACTGCTGGCACGTCGCCACGCTGGCCGGGCCGCGCGGCACGCCGGCATCGACGCTGGCAACGATAATCGCCGACGGCCGGCTCGGCGGCGAGGTCAGCTGCCACGAATCGCCGCGCGCAGCCATGCAGGCAGCGAAGGGGCTGGCGGCTGAAAGTGATAGAATTGTCGCCTTCGGATCCTTCTACACGGTGGCAGGAGCGCTCGCAGCATTGCCGAGCCGTTAACGCATGGAAGACACAGACGCCCAGTCGCAACTCAAGAAGCGCGCCCGCCGCCGCCTGGTCGGGGCGGTAGTCTTCGCCTCGGTGGTGGCGGTGGTTCTGCCCATGATCATGGATCACCAGCCGCGCCAGACGGTGCAGGATGTCGAAATCCGGATTCCCGGGCAGGACGAAAAACCGTTCGCGCCCAGGTTCGCCGTGACGCCGGTCGAAAAGGATGCGCCCGGGGTCGCGGAACCCGCTCCCGAAAGCAAGGCGCCGGCGGCGGCCGCCAAGCCCGCAGCCCGACCGGCGGAAGCGGCCAGGGAAGAACCGGCCGAGAAGGCAGCCGACCGGAAGACGGAAAAGGCACCGGAAAAGGGGCCCGAAAAGCCCGTCGAGAAGTCCGTCGAGAAGCCCGCGGAAAAACCTGCCGCGAAGGATTCCGCCGATGCCAAGCGTGCCGCCGCGATTCTCGCCGGGCAGGGCAGTGCGCCCGAGGCGGCGCCGGCGAAGGCGGGCGAGTTCGTGATCCTGATCGGCGCCTTCGCCAACGAGGAGAACGTCAGGAACCTGCGCGCCAAGCTGGCCGAGAAGAACATCAGGACTTACGTCGAGCCGCTCGACACGCCGGGCGGGCGCAAGACGCGCGTGCGGGCCGGGCCGTTCCCGAGCCGCGAAGCAGCCGACAAGGCGCTGGAGAAGATGAAGCAGGTTGGCATTTCCGGCGTGGTCGCTGGCAAGTAATGACGGTCTTCGACTATGTCGTGATCGGCATCGTCGCCATTTCGCTGGTGCTTGGACTCTGGCGTGGTGTGATGGGCGAGATGATCGCGCTGGCGGCGTGGGTGCTGGCCTTCATGGCCGCGCTGGATTTCGGCGTCCAGGCGGGGCTGTCGGTGTTTGCCGGCATTGCCGACCCGGCGCTCCGGGCGCTGGCCGGTTGCGTGCTGGTCTTCGCTGGCGTCCTGGTTGCCATGTCGGTGGTCCGGATCGCCGTGCGCAGCATGGTCAAGGCGCTTGGGCTGAGCCTGTCGGACCGTCTGCTCGGCATGGTGTTCGGGCTGGCGCGCGGTGTGCTGGCGGTGCTGCTGCTGGTGGCGGCTGGCGGCATGACCTCGGCGCCGAAGCAGCCCTGGTGGACGCAGGCGATGCTGGCGCGGCCGCTGGAAACGGTGGTGATGGCGGCGCGGATGTGGTTGCCGGACGACTTGGCAAAAAAGATTCGATTTACCTAGGCGGACAAGAACTATGTGCGGGATTCTCGGGGTGATGGCGACATCGCCGGTCAACCAGTTGCTCTACGACGGACTGATGGTTCTTCAGCATCGCGGCCAGGATGCTGCCGGCATCGCCACGGCGGAAGGCAACACCTTCAACCTGCAAAAGGGGCCGGGGCTGGTGCGGGATGTCTTCCGCACCCGCAACATGCGTGCCCTGCCCGGCAACTGGGGTATCGCCCACGTGCGCTATCCGACCGCCGGTTCCGCCTACAACTTTTCCGAGGCGCAGCCGTTCTACGTCAATTCGCCGTTCGGCATCGTCCTCGGCCACAACGGCAACCTGACCAACGCCGACCAGCTCAAGGGCGAGATGTTCCGCCTCGACCGCCGCCACATCAACACCAATTCCGATTCCGAAGTCCTGCTCAATGTGCTGGCGCACGAGCTGCAATCGGCCGCGTACGGCTACGAACTCGACGTCGACAGCATCTTCCAGGCGGTGGCCGGCGTGCATCGCCGCTGCCGGGGGGCGTACGCGGTGGTGGCGCTGATCGCCGGCTACGGCCTGCTCGCCTTCCGCGACCCCTTCGGCATCCGCCCGCTGGTCTATGGCCAGAACGAGACCGAGGAAGGCACCGAATACCTGGTCGCCTCCGAATCGGTCGCGCTCGACACGCTCGGCTTCCAGATCGTCCGCGACATCGAGCCGGGCGAGGCGATATTCGTCGACCTCAACCACCAGTTGCACAGCCGCCAGTGCGCGCAGCAGCCGACCTATTCGCCGTGCATCTTCGAGTACGTCTACCTGGCGCGTCCCGATTCGGTGATCGATGGCGTCTCGGTCTATGAGGCCCGTCTCGCCATGGGCGAACTGCTGGCCGACAAGGTGCGGAAGCGGATTCCGGTCAGCGAGATCGACGTCGTCATCCCGATTCCCGATTCCAGCCGCCCGGCCGCCATGCAGCTCGCCCAGGTTCTCGGCATCCCTTTCCGTGAAGGCTTTGTCAAGAACCGCTACGTCGGCCGCACCTTCATCATGCCCGGCCAGTCGATGCGCAGGAAGTCGGTGCGCCAGAAGCTCAATACCGTCGGCCAGGAATTCCGCGGCAAGCGCGTCCTGCTGGTCGACGATTCCATCGTGCGCGGCACGACCAGCCGCGAGATTGTCGAGATGGCGCGCGCAGCCGGCGCCGTCAAGGTCTATTTCGCCTCGGCCGCGCCGCCGGTCCGCTTCCCCAACGTCTACGGCATCGACATGCCGACGCGCGCCGAGTTGATCGCCACCGGCCGCACCGATGACGGCATCGCCCGCGAGATCGGCGCCGACGCGCTCGTTTATCAGGATCTCGACGCCCTGCGCCGCTCGATCTCGTCGATCCGTTCGGACCTGACGGTTTTCGAGGCCTCCTGCTTCGATGGCTGCTACATCACCGGTGACATCGACGAGGACTACCTCGACATCGTCGAAGGCAAGCGCAGTGGCAAGGGCAAGTCCGGCGACGATGACGGTGAAGGCGACGGCGAAGCTTCGCAGCAGCTCGTCCTGCAGCTTGCCGACGGGACGGACTGATGGCCGGGCCGGACCAGCAGCAGCCGCGCTACCGCCCGGAAACCCTGGCGGTTCGTGCCGGCCAGCAGCGCAGCCAGTTCGGCGAGCACTCCGAGGCACTCTACCTCACGTCCAGCTTCGTCTTCAAGGACGCCGCGCAAGCCGCCCGGCGTTTCTCCGGCGAGGAGGAAGGCAACGTCTACGCCCGCTTCTCCAACCCGACCGTGACCATGTTCGAGGAGCGCCTCGCCGCGCTGGAAGGCGCCGAGGATTGCGTCGCCACCGCCAGCGGCATGTCGGCGATCATGGCCACCTGCCTCGCCCACCTGCAGAACGGCGACCATATCGTCGCGTCCAGCGGGTTGTTTGGCGCCACCGTGCAATTGTTTTCGAACATCATGCCGCGTACCGGCATTACGACGACTTTCGTGCCGCAGACCGACGCGGCGGCGTGGGCGGCGGCGATCCGGCCGGAAACGAAACTGTTCTTTCTCGAAACACCGTCCAACCCGCTGACAGAAATCGCCGATATCCGGGCGTTGACCGCAACAGCGCACGCCAGGGGCATCCTGGTCGTTGTCGACAACTGCTTCTGCACGCCCATCCTGCAGCGTCCGCTCGAACTCGGCGCCGACCTGGTCATCCACTCGGCGACCAAGTACCTCGACGGGCAGGGCCGCGTGCTCGGCGGCGCCGTCTGCGGGCCGCGGAAGCTGACCGAGGAAGTGTTCAAGTTCCTGCGCACGGCCGGCCCGACGCTTTCCGCCTTCAACGCCTGGGTCCTGCTCAAGGGGCTGGAGACGCTGAAGATCCGCATCGAGGCACAGTCGGCCAACGCCGCCCGCCTCGCCGCCTGGCTGGAAGCGCACCCCAAGGTCGCGCGCGTCTTCTACCCCGGCCTGCCGTCGCATCCGCAGTACCAACTGGCGCAGGCCCAGCAGAAGGGCGGTGGCGCCATCGTTTCGTTCGAAGTCGAGGGCGCGCGCGAGCAGGCCTGGCAGGTCGTGGACAACTGCCACCTGCTGTCGATCACCGCCAACCTCGGCGACACCAAGACCACCATCACCCATCCCGCCTCCACCACGCATGGCCGCATCACCCCGGAAGCCCGGGCCGCGGCCGGCATCAGCGAAGGGCTGCTGCGCATCGCGGTCGGCCTCGAAGCGGTGGAGGATCTTCAGGCCGACCTCGAACGGGGTCTGGCTCTCATCTGATTCACCCCTGGCGCCCGGCGATCCGGTCGGGCTGCCCTCACGGAGTTCCCATGCAATTCACCGATCTCGGCCTCAAGGCCGAACTCCTGCGCGCCGTCAGCGAGCAGGGCTACGACACGCCGACCCCCATCCAGTTGAAGGCCATTCCCGCTGTGCTGGCCGGCCACGACCTGATGGCCACGGCGCAAACCGGCACCGGTAAGACCGCCGGCTTCACGCTGCCTATCCTGCAGCGCCTGGTCAGCGGCCCGAAAGACCGCCTGACACGCGTATCCAAAAAGCCGCGCGTCCTGGTGCTGGTGCCGACCCGAGAACTCGCCATCCAGGTTGAGGACAGCGTGTGCACCTACGGCAAGCACCTGCCGGTCAACTCGCTGGCCGTCTTCGGCGGCGTCGGCATCAACCCGCAGATCGCCAGCCTGCGCCGCGGCGTCGACATCCTCGTCGCGACACCGGGGCGCCTGCTCGACCATGTCCAGCAGCGCACCGTCGACCTCTCGGCGATCGAGATTCTCGTTCTCGACGAAGCCGACCGCATGCTCGACATGGGCTTCATCCGCGACATCCGCAGGATCATCGCGCTGCTGCCGAAGCAGCGCCAGAACCTGATGTTTTCCGCCACATTCTCGCCGGACATCCGCGAACTGGCCGGCGGCCTGCTGCACGAGCCGGTGTCGATCGATGTCGCCCCGCGCAACACGCCCGCCGAACTCGTGACACAGCGCGTCATCGAGACCAACCGCGAGCAGAAGAAAGACCTGTTGCTGCATCTGTTCGAAACGCGCGGCTGGCATCAGGTGCTGATTTTCGCCCGCACCAAGCACGGTGCCGATGCGCTGGCCAAGACACTCGACAAGGCCGGCATCAAGTCGGCGGCGCTGCACGGCAACAAGTCGCAGGGTGCCCGGACGCGCACGCTGAGCGAATTCAAGGACGGCAAGCTGGTCGCGCTGGTAGCGACCGACATTGCCGCGCGCGGCATCGATATCGACTCGCTGCCCCATGTCATCAACTACGAGATCCCCAATATCGCCGAGGACTACGTGCACCGCATCGGCCGCACTGGCCGCGCCGGCATCGAAGGCGAGGCACTCTCGCTGGTCAGCCATGACGAGCGCGCCTTCATGCGCGACATCGAAAAGCTGATCAAGCGCGACCTTGAGCGCGTGGTGATTCCCGGATTTGAGCCTTCCGCCCACGCCGCGCCGCGCCCGGCGCCGCCGCCGCGCCCCCCGCGCAGGCCGCAGGGTCCCGCCAAGACGCCCAACCGGAGTTCACCCCCAAGGCCGGGTGGACCGCAACAGCACCGCAGCGGTAGCCGGCACCGGTGAACTTGAGTAAAATCCTCCCGTGAAAAAAATGAACCCCCACACGGTGCGCGGCCTGTGCACGACCGCCACGCAGCTTGCCCTGCTGAGCGGCTTGCCGTTCCCGGTTCCGGCGCACGCCGACAGCCTGTTCCGCCTCGATCCTGTCAATTTCCCGGGGTCGCCTGTGCATCTCTCGGAAGCGCAACGCTACATGCGCCTGACGCCCGACGCGGCTGGCTCCGGCGGGGCCGGCTCCGGCGCGGCGAGCAACGAGGATTCCTGGCTGGCCTATCCCTTTCGCGCGCGGCCGCAAGCTGAACCGGACTGGAAGGGCGCCGCGCTCGACGCAGCGTATTTCCTCGGCTATCTCTTCAGGTCGATCAGTCAGACGCCGGGTTCAACAACCGCCAGCTCACGGGCGAAGTCAGGCCGGTTCTGGGCATGCAGTTCCGCATGACCTGGTAGGGCGCTGGCAATCCGCGTCGCACGGATCGGCGGAACTTCCCGGCCGGCGTAGCCGCGAGGCAGTGCCTTTTGGATAGCACCGACATGCTCATCAACGCTGATGGAGGTCGTTTCCCGTATGCGCTTCGTTGATGGAATTCCCCTGCCGCTGCTGATCGGCCTGGCAATCTTCATGCTGGGCGCGCCATTTGTGCCGGAGCCTCACCTAGTGGAAAAGATGCGCATGCTGGCGAATGGCGCGCTGACCAGGCCGCTCGATATCTTCGATGTGCTCTGGCACCTGCTGCCGGCCATCCTGCTTGCGGTCAAGTTGGCCCGGCGGAGAGGCAAGCCGCCGGGTTGAGCGCCGGCGTCGCCGCCGGGGAAAGACTTTCCGGCTGCTGCCCGGGAGATATCGGGTGACTGGCTTCGGGAGGACTGGCGAACGCGCCTAGCGTTCTTGCAGCCGGAGCCATTGCCGCCGGTCCCGCTTGGTCGGGCGGCCCTTCTGGTCCGCCGCCGGGGTCGGGTCGAGCTGGTGCAGTTCCGCCGCCCGGGTGCGTTGCTGCTGGCTTTCCGGGGTTTCCTTATAGAGCAGCCG
>Ga0316621_10000200_pt1 | contig 10978 bp, 7 predicted proteins | sample OWC_Aug_OW2_C1_D_2_FD_207664 | JGI IMG/M metagenome (GOLD analysis project Ga0316621, IMG submission 207664) | Wetland soil microbial communities from Old Woman Creek delta, Ohio, United States - OWC_Aug_OW2_C1_D1_C | ecosystem: Environmental > Terrestrial > Soil > Wetlands | place: USA: Ohio... | reverse complement strand
CGAGATCGGCCGCGCGGCCCTTGTGGACGTTTCCCTCCCCGACCCCTCGGTCTCGCGCCGCCACGCGTCGATCTCTGCCCGGGAGGGGGGCTGGGCCCTGACCGATCTGGGCAGCCAGAACGGCACCGCCGTGAACGGAAAGAGGACCCGCGAGCCGATGGCGCTCCGCGACGGAGACGAGATCCGCGTCGGGGCGGTCCCGCTCCTCTTCGTCGACCAGCCCCTCTCCACCCCGCCGAAGCGCCCGACCTCCTCGGTCAACCTCTCGGACGCCGGGCAGCCGGTCCTCCAGTCGATGAAGGCGTCGGCGGCCGTCGACGCGCTTCTCTCGGGGACGCCCGCCGCCACCGACCTCGGCCGGCGCCTCCAGCTCCTCTACGACGTCGGTTCGGTCCTCTCGACGACCCTGGACGAGGAGGCGCTCCTCGGCCGGATCCTCGACGAACTGCTCGCGGTCTTCCCGAAGGCCGAGCACGGCATCGTCCTGTTCCACGACGCGGCGTCCGACGCGCTGACGACCGCGGCGGTCCGGAGCCGGTCGGCCGGGGGTCCGCTCTCCATGAGCCGGACGATCGTGAAGGACGTCATCCAGAACCGGCGGGGCGTCCTCTCGGTCGACGCGCTCCTCGACGCCCGCTTCCCCGAGGCGGAGAGCATCCAGCTCCTCGGCATCCGGTCGGTCGTCTGCGTTCCGATGATGGCGCAGGAGGAGATCCACGGCGCCATCACCCTCTTCTCGGCCGACGCGGCGAACGCCTTCGACCGCGACGACATGGCGCTCCTCCTCGCCATCGCCGGGCAGGCGGGTCTCGCCCTGTCACGGGCGCGCCTCCACGAACGGGTCGTGAGGCAGGAGCTGCTCGAGCGCGACCTCGCGCTCGCCCGCCGCATCCAGGCGCGCTTCCTCCCGAAGGGAGTCCCCGGGATCCCCGGCTGGTCGTTCGCCGACCACTACGCGCCCGCTCTCGAGGTCGGAGGGGACTACTTCGGATACCTCGAGCTCCCCCGCCCCTACGTGGGCGTCGCGGTCGGGGACGTCTCCGGAAAGGGGATCTCCGCCGCCCTCGTGATGGCCAAGCTCGGAAGCGAAGTCCGTTTCCAGTCCGTCGCCCGGACCGACCCCGCCGACATTCTCGGGCGCGTCAACCGGGCCCTCACGGAGGACCTCGAGGACGGCGTCTTCGTCACCGCGGCGCTCCTCGTCCTGGACACCGCGAGCGGCGCGGCGCGTCTCGCGTCGGCCGGACACCCCGCGCCGCTCCTCCGCCGCGCGTCGGGCGAGGTCGTCCCGGCTCCGTCCGCCCGGGGACTCCCCCTCGGCGTCGCCGAGACGACCGTCTTCGGGACGACTTCCTTCGCGCTCGGCCCCGGGGACGTCGCCGTTCTCTACACGGACGGCGTGACCGAGGCCGCGGACCCGGGTGGCGCGCTCCTCGGGGAGGAGAGGCTGAAACAGGCCGTCGCGGCCGCGAACGGCTCACCCGAGGCCGTTCTCAAGGCGGTTCTCGACGCCGTCTCCCGGTTCGCCGGCGACGAGCCGCCGAGCGACGACATCACGCTCGTCTGCCTCGGATCCTCTCCGCGCTGACCCGTCTCAGCGCCGGAACCACTTCCCCTTCTTCTCCTCCTCCTTCGGAGCCGGAGACGGAGGAGTCGATGGCGCCGGTGCCTCCGGCACCTTCACGCCGAGCGCCCGCGCCGCCCGCGTCGCCAGCTCGGCCACGGCGGGCTCGACGGGCGGGGCGGCCGACGGACCGCCGGTGAAGCCGAGCACGCCGGCCGCGCGCTCGGCCAGCTTCTCGCTCCGGATCTCTCCCGGCCCGAGCGCGACGGCCTCGTCGAGCGTCGCGGCGATCGCGAAATGCGTCGTGAAGCCCGCGATCTCGAAGACCTCCCGAACCGACCCGCCGAGCGAGGCGAGGACGAGGCGCCCCTCGCCCCCCGACATCTTCTTCGCGAGCATCACGAGAACGCGCAGGCCGGCGCTCGAGACGTATTCGGTCGGGGCGAAGTCGATCGCGAAGCGCCGCGTCCCCGCGGCGAGAAGGTCCTGGATCTTCTTCTCGAAGTCGGGCGCGGTCTTCGTGTCGAGCCGGCCGGCGAGCGAGAGGACCGTGAAGCCGTTCCGCTCTCCCTGGCGGATCTCGAAGGCCTTCACGGCAGCCGGAGAACGAGCGTGACGCCGCCGAAGCGGAGCTCGTCGCCGTCCTTGACCTCCTCCTTCACGCCCGAGGAGATCCGCCGTCCGTTCACGAAGGTGCCGTTCGCCGTCCCGATCTCCTCGAAGACGAAGAGCGCGGCCCCTTCTCGCAGGAGCTTCGCGTGCCGCCGGCTCGTGAGCCGCTGCGTGTCGAGGGGGGCGAGGTCGACGTCGGGGAAAAGGCCCGTCACGGAGTCGAAGCGGCCCAGCCGGATCTCGGCCTGATCGGGAAGGGGGATCTCCGTTCCCGTCGCCTTCGAGACGAGCCGGCCGGCCCCCGCGGGGCGCGGGGCCGGAGCGGGCGCCTCGGGAGCGGGCGCAGGGGGGGTCGGGGGCGGCTCCTCCGCCTGTGGCGCCTTCTCCTCCGCTTTCGGCTCGGCCTTTTCTTCGGCCTTCGGCTCGGCCTTCTCGGGAGGCTTCTCGGCCGGCGGCTCCTTCGCGGCCGGCTTCTCCTCGGCCCCTCCCATCGGGAACCCGGCGATCCGGAAGGCGCCTCCCCGCCCGCCCTTCTTCCCCTCGGCCGCGTGCGCGTCCGCCGCGGCCTCGCGGAGCCGCTGGCAGAGGAGCCTCATGATCCGGATCGAGACCTCGGGGTAGTTCCGGAGCATCTGGTCGAAGGTCGTGTGGTCGATCAGGAGGAGCTTCGTGTCGGCGAGGGCGCGAACCGTCGCGGCCCGCGGCTGGTCGTCGAGGAGCCCCATCTCGCCGAAGAAGTCCCCCGCCTCGAGGACCCGGACCTGCCGCTCGGAATCCCCCACCTTGCGGTAGATCCCGACCTGCCCCTCCTCGATGATGTACATCTCCCGGCCGGTCTCTCCCTCGGCGAGGATCTCCTCGCCTTCCTTGACCTCCACGGGGCCGGGGCGTGTGGCCTTCATCGGCGGCATTATCTCCTCCGGCGTCGCCGAACCCCGCGCGACGGGCCTCGATTGACGCCCCGCCCGCTTCCCGTTACTCTCCGCGATCCTGTCCCGGGCAGGTGGGGCTGTAGCTCAGCTTGGGAGAGCGCCTGAATCGCACTCAGGAGGTCGACGGTTCGATCCCGTTCAGCTCCACCAATTCATCAGCTCCCGGCACGCAGGGAGCTCCCCCGGTACCACGCCACCGTTCGCTTCAGCCCCTCGACGAGGGGCGTCGTCGCCCGCCAGCCGAAAAGCCTCTCGGCCCGGGAGACGTCGAGGCGGCGGCGGGGCTGGCCGTTCGGCTTCGACGGGTCCCAGCGGATCGCTCCCGCGTAGCCCGTTTCCCTCGCGACTAGGGCGGCGAGATCCCGGACGGCGATCTCCTCACCGGAGCCGAGGTTGACCGGCTCGCCGCCGTCGTACCGCTCGGCCGCCGCGAGGATTCCCTCCGCGGCGTCCTCCACGTAGAGGAACTCGCGCGTCGGGGAGCCGTCGCCCCAGAGCGTCACCGGCGCCTCGCCCGCGGCCTTCGCCTCCTCGAACCTCCGGATCATGGCGGGGATGACGTGGCTCGTCTCGAGGTCGAAGTTGTCGTGGGGGCCGTAGAGGTTCACCGGGAGGAGAAAGATCCCGTCGAAGCCGTACTCGGCCCGATAGGCCTGGAGCTGGACGAGGAGCATCTTCTTCGCGAGGCCGTACGGAGCGTTCGTCTCCTCGGGATACCCGTTCCAGAGCTCCTCCTCGCGGAACGGGACCGGCGTGTGCTTGGGGTAGGCGCAGATCGTCCCGAGGCAGACGAGCTTCGCGACGCCCGCGCGGCGCGCCTCCTCGATCAGATCGATCCCCATGACCGCGTTCTCGTAGAAGAAGCGACCGGGATGCGCCCGGTTCGCCCCGATGCCGCCGACGACGGCGGCCGCGTGGACCACGAGGTCGGGCTTCGTCCCCGCCAGGCATCGCCGGATCGCGGCCCGGTCGCGGAGATCCACCTCGGCCGAGCGCGGCGCCGCCACGGCTCCCGCCCCGCGCTCCCGAAGCCCCTTCAGGATCGCCCGCCCGAGGAAGCCGCCGCCCCCCGTGACGAGGACGCGGCGTGCGCCCCAGAAGCTCACGAAGCCCCCTTCATGGGCTTCGAGTCTAGCGGAGAGGTGACGCGCCTCACGCCCCGCCGGGCGGGTCCGTGCGGACCGGACGGTTTTGGGTGAGAATACGTCTCACCTCGACACTTCCTCGCCAGAGGGAAGCGTCGGACCGGACATCGAACGAAGGGGGCTTCATGGAAACCGGATCGGATCGCCGTCTCGTCATCGCCGCTCTCGTCTCGGGGCTCTTCGCCTCTGCCGGCGTGCTCCGGGCGGACGTCATCGTCCCGACGTCGGCCTACGTGATCAACTCCCTCGGCGACGATTTCCAGACGGACGTCCGCGTCTACAACCCGACCAACGCCCCCGTCGTCGTCACCCCGATCTTCTACCGGCAGGCGAACGGCAACGCGGGGATCACGGCGGACACGGTGCAGGGGCCCGACTTCACGATTCCCGCCCGCGGGCAGCTCCCCTTCGACAACATCCTCGTCGGCGTCTTCGGCCAGACCCGGACCCTCGCCGGGGGCCCCTTCGGCCCGATCCGCTTCCAGACCTCCGCCGCGATCTTCGCCTCCTCCGCCACGAACAACGTCAACGGCTGCAGCCACACGGGAGCCGTCCAGGGGCAGTGGATCCCGGGCCTCGACGTCTCCGCCGCGAAGACCTCGGGGACGCTCCTCCAGCTCGCCGCCTCGACCGATCCCGCCACGGGCTACCGGACGAACGTCGTCTTCATGAATCCTTCGACGACGTCGGGCGCCAGCGTGACGGCGACGCTCCACCGGGGGGACGGCTCGGTCGTCTCGACGGCCGGCTTCGCGCTCGGGACCGGCCCGGCGGCGTTCAAGCAGATCAACCGCTTCTCGACCGACTTCTCCCCCCCGGTCTCCCTCACCGACACGGACCTCTACCTCGAGTTCACGAGCGACCAGCCGATCCTCGCCGTCGCCTCGGTCATCAACAACATCTCCGGCGACCCCTTCGCGATCACGCCGATGGCCGCGGCCTCCACGACTCCGCCGGGAAACCCCGCGAGCTTCACCGTCTCGGCGAACCCGACGGCCGGCCAGCCGGTCACCTTCACCGACACGACGCCCGGCGCGCCCCCGGTGCTGCTCTGGTCCTTCGGCGACGGCTCGACCGGGACCGGGAGCCCGGCCGCGCACACGTACGCGGCGGCCGGGACCTACCGCGTCGCCCACTTCGCGGCGAACGGTTCCACCGTCTTCGACCTCGCCACGAGGGACGTCGCGGTGGCGACCGGAGCGCCGCAGCCGATCGCGGTTACGATCACGGCCTCGCAGTGGTCCTGGTCCCCGCAGAACGTGAACCTCACGGTCGGCCAGCCCTACCAGATCACCTTCCGGAACGACCCGACGGCTCCCAACGTCCGCCACGGCGTCGGCGGCCTCCTGATCCTCGGCGCCCCGGCGGCCTGCAACTTCCTCAACCCCTCGTGCACCTGGAACTTCACGCCGACCGCAGCGCACCTCCTCCTCGCGCCGGGCGGCGTCTTCCCGTACGGCTGCACGCAGAGCGCCTGCGGCTCGGGTCACATCTCGATGACGGCGGGCTCCCCCAGCGGGGGCACCCTCACGATCGTCCCCTAGAGGTCACGGCCTCCGGAGCCGCTCGATCACTTCGGTCAGGCGCGGCGCCACGGGAAGGGCCGCGCCGTGACCGGAGGACCACGCCCAGGCCTGCTGTCCGGAGCGGTTCAGGAGGAAGAGGAAGGGGGGACGCCCCCTCTTCGACCCCGCGTCGTACGTCAGGTTGTAGAGAGCGCCGAACCGGAAGTTCCCGTCGACGAGAAAGGTATGCGTCAGGACGAGCTTCCGCTCGGACGCGAGCCGGAGGAGGAACGACCGCGTCGTCCCCGCCGGCTCGGGGGTGACGACGAGGACCGGGATCCGCGCGAGGACGGACGCCTTCAGCTCCTCGAGCTGGATCATCAGGTCGACGCAGTGAGAGCACGAGGAGCCCCGGAGAAACGCGACCACGACGAACGTCCGCCCCTTGAAGTCGGCGAGGCCGACCCGTTTTCCGTCGAGATCGGGAAGGGAGAACGGGGTGAACGGCTCGGCCACGGAACCGACCTCGGAAGGGGGCGGTTCGTCGGCCGCCCGGGAGGGGGCCGTCAGAAGGGAGAGAAGGAGAAGAGCCGGAATCGCGGCGCGGCGCCCCGTCATCGCGCGCCGATTATCGCCCCGGCCCGCCTCAGAACAGGGGGTCGATCGGCGCGTAGACCCCGTCCTTCGCGAAGGGCACGTACTCGAAGCCGCGGCCGAGCGGGTCGTCGTGCCGGACGGTCGTCCAGTCGATCCCGAGGGCCGAGTAGACCGTGCAGGCGAGGTCCTCCGTGTGGAGCTCCGTCCGTCCGGGCATCCCGGCTTCCGTGACCTTCGCCCCGGTCGCGTCGGTCGCGCCGACGACCCGGCCTCCCTTCACCCCTCCTCCCGCGAGGAGAACGGCGTAGCCGAAGAAGTGGTCGCGTCCCAGCTGGCCGTTCAGGGCCGCCACCGTCCGCCCGAACTCTCCCGTGGCGAAGACGAGCGTCTCGTCGAGAAGGGACCGTCCCGGCGTTGCGCCCGGCGTCGCCTTGAGGTCCGAAAGAAGCGCCCCGAGGCCGTCGTCGAGGACCTTGGCGAGCGTGTAGAGGTTCGTCCCCGCAGACCGGTTGTAGATGTTGCTGTGCATGTCCCATCCCCCGAGGGAGAGCTGCACGAACCGGGCGCCCCGGTTCCCCGCGAGGACCTGCTTCGCGACGAGACACGCGTTTCCGAACGACGTACTGCCGTACCTCTGACTGTCGGCCGTCGCGTAGGCGAAGAGAGCGTTGACCTCCGTGTGGTCCATCAGCGACTTCGCCTGCTGGTAGAAGGCCACCGCGTCCGACGCGTCCTTCCCGAGCGGCTGCCCCGTCCGGAGCTTCGCGTCCAGGGCATTGAGGTCCTGCCACCGGAGGGCGAAGCGGGCCGCGCCGTCCTTGTGGGTCAGGAGCGGGAGGCCCGTGCTGGTCGGCTGGACGCCGAAGGGGGCATAGGTGGACGGGAAATAACCCGAGCCGACGAGCCCGCCCGGCGGGTTCAGGGCGAGAAAGCCGGGAAGGACGTCTCCCGCGCCGCGCCCGGCCGAGAGCTCGAGCGCGGCGACGGCGCCGATGTTCGGAGCGATGGCTCCGGTCGCGCCGGTCGGGCTGCGGGAGATCTGGACCCAGGTCTGCCCGAGGCTGTGGACGAGGGCCGGAGAGCGCATCGACCGGACGAGGGCGATGTCGGGAAGGTGGGTGGCGAGCTTCGGCAGGAGCCCCTGCGGCCAGCGGACCGCACCGATGGTCGTCGGCGCGAAGTCCGAGGGGGTCCACGCCCCCTCCTTGAGGTCCCAGAGGTCCGTCTGGCTCGGCGCTCCCGGGAGGTAGACGAAGATCGCGTTGCGCGCCGTGCCGCGCGGCGTGACGGCCGCGACGGAGGCCGCACGGGCCGTGTGGGCGGCCGGAAGGAACCACGAGGCGACGAGGCCGCCGGCCGAAAGCTCGAGGAAGGCCCGGCGGGAGAGCCCCGGGCCTTCGAAGGGCGAGACCGCGGGAGCGGAGCGCTTCTCGTTCATCTGTCGCCTCAGTAGTTGAAGAGGAAATCGACCTTGTTGAGGAGGGCGAACTGCAGGTCCTCGGCCACCGTCGTCTTCGTCCGGCCGGGCGGGAGGTTCAAGAAGAGCGCCACGGCGGCCGCCCTCTCCTCCGAAGCCGGCGGCCGGGACAGGGTGCCGAGATACAGCGTGTCAACGATCTCGGACGGCGCCGCGTTCTTCGCGATCAGCTTCGCGACCGCGGAGGTCGGCGGGATGCTCGAGATCCGCGGCAGGACGACCGCGCTGTCGTTCAGGAGCGAGAAGGCCTGGAGGATCGAGAACTGGGACGAGCGCTCGTCCGTGTCGCGGTCCCCCCGGAGGAAGTTGTTCAGGAAGCTCCGGATCGCGCCGTTCGTCGCGCCCCCCGTCGGCTCGCTCACGTCCGGAAGCTCGGCCGCCCACGCCACGGGAGACGTGTAGCCGGAGACCGTCATGGAAGCCGGCATGTTCGTCGCCTTCGTGAGCGCGTCGAACAGCTCCTCCGCCCGGAGGCGCCGGGGGAAATGCCTGGCAAAGAGGCGCGTCCCCTGATCGCTCCAGCTCCCCGCGTAGAAGGACGAGAGCTGATAGGCCTGCGACTTCGCGAGGAGGCCGAGGAGGTATCGAAGGTCGTACCCGTGCGCGGCGAACTCCGCCCCGAGCTTCTTCAGGAGGGCGGGGTGCGTCGGCTGGAGCGTCCAGCTTCCCGGCGGCGGATTCGCCGGGTCGAGGCGGGCCGGGTCGAGGGCCTCGACCGGCTCGACGAGGCCAAGCGTGAAGAGCTCCTTCCAGAGCCGGTTCACGGCCGCCTCGGCGAAAAGCGGGTCGGCCGTGACGAGGCGCGCGAGGGCCGCGCGGTAGCCCTCCCCGGTCCCGGGCGCGCCCCCGCCCGGATTGGCCGGCGTCTTCACGTAGGAGGGTGAGATAGACGTGAGAGTCGGCGGGTTCGTCGGATAGGGATTGCAGGGACCGGTCGGGACGGGCGGGCAGGGCGTCCGGGCCGTCTTGTTTCCGGTCGTCGTGTTCAGGGAGTAGTTGCCCGACGTCCCGTCCGAGACCGCGTAGTAGGAGTCGGCGTTCGACGTCCCCTGCCGGCGGGCCGCCGTGCGCGAGAAGAACGCCGACATCCCCCAGAGGTCCTGCCGCGTGATCCCCGAGCCCCAGAGGTTGATCGCGTCGAGGTGCCCCCGGCCGTTGTGGCAGGTCGTGCAGAAGAGGGCGTTCGTTCCGAGGAAGACCCGGCCCGTGTCGGCGGCGAGGTTGTCGTAGGTGTCCTGGATCGGCCCGTTCGACTGGATGTTGCGGACGATGAAGTTGGCCGCGCCCGCCGCGTCCGTCGCCCCCGCTCCCGTGATCAGCTCCCGGGCCATCACGTCGTACGGTTTCCGGGCTCTCAGCGCGTCGACGAAGTACTGGTGGAACGCGTTCCGCCCCCGGACGTAGAGCGTCCCGCTGTCGGGGAAGGCCGTGTTCCGGAGGAGATCGTCGAAGAACTGCGCCCAGCGCGAGACGAAGGCGTCCGAGGCGAGGAGCTGGTCGACGAGCCGGCTCCGCTTGTCGGGCGAGAAGTCGGCGAGGAAGGCCGTCACGGCCGCCGGGTCGGGGATCCGCCCGGTCAGGTCGAGGCTCACGCGCCGGAGGAACTCCGCGTCCGAGGCGGGCCGCGCCGGCTCGAAGCCGGCCGCTTTCATCGCCCCGAAGATCTCCGCATCGACGATCCCCTCGTAAACGGGGCGCCGCTCGCCGACGACCGGCCCGCCCCCCCGGGCCGGGCTCCGGCGCACGGGGTCACCGGCGGCCGCGGCGTGCGCCGGGACGGCCAGGAGGGCCGTCCGGGCGACGTCCAGACGGACCCGCTCACCGTCCCGGTCGACCGTTCCCCGGAACGCGCAGTCGGGCGCGGCGGGAGACGGAACGGTCTCGTCGTCGCCCGCCGCCCCGAGCGCGGCGGCGAGGAGAAACGATCCGAGCAGAAGGACGGACCGGCGGCGGCTCATGAGTGGACCTCCCGTTGCGGTGAAGGGACGCGAGAGAATCCCACGGAGTTTACTTTCCTGAGATCGCCGCTCAACTCGGATGTGCGCGGCGTCACGCTCCCCGAACCCGCCCCCGTCCTGCTACGCTTCGACGCGAGAACACTGCCGAACCGCCCGGACCGATGAATCTCGACCGACTCCGCGACCGCTTCTTCGAAGGCGTCCCCCGCTACCGCTGGATCGAGACGATCGGCCGCGGGGGGATGGGAATCGTCTTCCGGGCGAAGGACCTCGAGCTGGACGACGAGGTGGCGATCAAGGTTCTCTCCCCCGACTGGGAGACCGACGACCAGCAGCTCCTGACCCGCTTCAAGCGGGAGATCAACCTCAACCGGAAGATCAAGCACCCGAACGTCGCCCGGATCCACGACTTCGGGATGAGCGGCGACTACCCGTTCATCACGATGGAGTTCGTCCCCGGGGTCGACCTCCGGACCCTCATTCAGCGTGAGGGGCGCCTCACCCCGCAGAATGCGATCTCCATCCTCCGGCAGATCGCCCTCGGGAGCGACGCCGCGCACCGCCTCGGGATCATCCACCGCGACCTCAAGTCCCAGAACGTCATGGTCGAGGACAGCGGCGCGGTCGCCATCCTCGATTTCGGCCTCGCACGGGGCAAGCAGAGCGTCACCCTGACGCTCGACAGCGTCATGGTCGGGACGCCGCACTACATGTCGCCCGAGCAGGCGCTCGGGCGCCCCACGGACGCCCGGAGCGACGTCTACTCGATCGGCGTCATGGCCTTCGAGATGCTGACGGGGAAGGTGCCGTTCGACGGCGAGTCGCCCCTCGTCATCGCGATGAAGCACGTCTCCGAACCGGTTCCGGAGGACCTCGCGCACTATCCCGAGATCTCTCCGGAGCTGAAGGCGATCATCCTTCGCGCGCTCGCGAAGAACCCCGAGGTCCGGTTCCCCTCGGCGGCGGAGCTGGAGGCCGAGCTGGCGATGCTCCGCCCCTACGTCCCCACGACGACCCCCCTCCCGGCCGAGGTCCCGGCCGAGGCCGTCCCCCCCGGCCCCGACTGGCCGCAGATCGAGCCCGACATCGCCTCGCTCCATGCGGAGGCGGGCGTCCCCGTCCCATCCCTCCCGGGGTTGACCTTCGACGTCTCCGCCACCTCGATCCCCGCCGGGAAGACGCCGATGC
>Ga0316621_10000199_pt1 | contig 10985 bp, 10 predicted proteins | sample OWC_Aug_OW2_C1_D_2_FD_207664 | JGI IMG/M metagenome (GOLD analysis project Ga0316621, IMG submission 207664) | Wetland soil microbial communities from Old Woman Creek delta, Ohio, United States - OWC_Aug_OW2_C1_D1_C | ecosystem: Environmental > Terrestrial > Soil > Wetlands | place: USA: Ohio... | reverse complement strand
CGTGCTCCTTCCGGAGAGCGACCGGGCCCACGCCCGCAGGGTCGCCGAGCGCATCCGCGCCGCCATGGAGGAGGCGCTCTTCCTCCGGTCGACCGGGCCGGGCGTGTCGGTCACGGCGAGCTTCGGCCTGGCCACCTGCCCGGACGACGGGGATACCGCCGAGAAGGTGGTGCAGGCCGCCGACGCCGCCATGTACCGCGTCAAGGAATCGACGCGGAACGCGGTGGCGGCAGCCGGCGGCTGAGGCGGGCCCGCGGCCTACCGGTCCTGCACGGCCACGGTGCCGCGCAGGATCGCGTCGTTCACCTGGACCTTGGCTCCGTCGCGCAGCGTCTTCAGCCAGGCCGTCTCCACCTCGGCCTGGCGGCGAGCGCCGATGCGGGCGGCGACGTCCTCGCGCTGCCGGTCGTAGAGGGCGGGATCGGGGCGCTGCCGCTCCTTCACCTGGGCCACCACCGGGCCGGCCGGCGTGGCGTAGACGGCCGGCAGGGTCTGCCCGGCTGCGGTCGCCGCCATGGCGGCGGCGTAGAGCGCCGGGGCCTCGCCGAGGCCGGGGGCGCTGTCGCCCCCCGGATTGAACAGGCCGGTGTCGCGGGCCACGAGGGGCTCCCCGCCCAGCATCGGGCCGGACTTCTTCGCGCCCGGCTGTGCCGCGGGGAAGAGCACCTCGAGCTTCTTGCCGGCCTTCGCCTGCGCCAGAGCCTCGCGGGCCCGGCGATCGGCGACCTTCTCCGCCCCGTCGATCTCCAGGATCTCGCGAGCGAGGGTCTTCTCGACCTCCTTCAGGGGGATGACGCGTCCCTCCTCGACGGCCTCGACCAGGATGACGTGCCAGCCGAAGCGGGTGCGCACCGGAGCGGAGACCTCGCCGGGCTTGAGCGCGAAGGCGGCGTCCTCGAAGGGCTTCGCCATGAGGCCCGGGCCGAAGGTGCCCAGGTCACCCCCCTTGTCCCGGGAGGCGGTGTCCTCCGAGACCTCCTTGGCCACCTGGGCGAAGGGCTCCTTCTTCACGCGGACGGCGTACTCCTCGGCCTTCTTCCTGGCCGCCTCGTCCTGCGCGGCGGGAGCGCCCTCGGGGACGCGGACCAGGATGTGGCGCGCCTTGACCTTCTTCTTCTGGTCGTAGCGGGCGGCGTTGGCCTCGTAGGCCTTCTGCACCCGCGCCGCGTCCGTCTTGAGAAGCGCCGCCACCTCGGCGTCGGTGACCTTCACTTCCTTGCGGGCCGCCGCGACGGGGAAGCGCACGTACGCGAGGTTCACCCGGTCGGCGTCCGCGAGCCACGCCGCCCGGATCTCCTCCTCGGACACCAGCGCGTTCTCCCGGATGAGCGCCATCATCTTCTGGTAGAGCAGGTCGTCGACGAGCCGCTCCTCGAACCGCGACTCCGAGCCGTAGGCCTGGCGGACCGACCGCCGGTAGAGCTCGATGTCGAACTTTCCGTCGGTCTGGAAGCTGGGGATGGCCCACACCGCCCGGTTGATCTCCTCGGGGGTGACGCGGAGCCCGCGCCGCTTCGCTTCCTGGACCACCAGGACGCGGTCCACGAGCTGGTTCATCGCCACGTTGCGCAGTCCGAGCTGGTCGGCCAGCTCGCGCGTGAAGGTCTGCCCCATCCGGGCCTGGTAGGTGCGGAAGAGGTTCCCGTAGGCCTCCTCGTAGTCGGCGGGAGCGACGACGTAACCGTCGATCTCGACCGCGGAATGGGACGAGAGCCCCTCGACCTGGCATCCCTGGGAGCCGGGACCGAAGCTGACGATGAAGACCACGATGATGATGCCGAAGAGCACGTAGGTGAGGACGCTGCGGCTCTTCGAGCGAAGGATGTCCAGCATGAGGTAGAACGCTCCCGCGGGTTGGGCTCTCCGTCCGCGGCGGCCGGCCGCGGCGGGGTTGAAGAAGTAGGTTGAGAAGCGCTAAAATGCAAGGGTTTTCGGGGAATGGGCGGGTGACGCGGGCGGGGCAGGAGCCGAATTGTTCGCACTACTGAGACGGTACCGGGAAGTCCTCGTCGTGGTGGTCCTCGCCGTGGTCCCGCTGGGCATCTTCCTCGCCCACGCGAGACACCCCGGGGATCGGACCGCGATGGATCGGTTCGTCCTCACGGTGACGAGCCCCGTGGAGAAGGGAGTCGACTGGGCGGTGACCGGCGTCCTCTCCAGCTGGCAGCGCTACGTCTGGCTCCGCGGGGTGGAGGAGCGGGCCCGCGAGCTATCACGGACGGTGAATGAGCTGCGGGCCGAGAACGCCGAGCTGGCCCAGCTGCGCGCGGAGAACGATCGGCTCGGGAAGCTGCTCGCCTTCGCGCGCGCCCGACCGGAGCACCGGGCCGTGGGTGCGCGGATCATCGGCACCCGCCTGGATCCCAAGGGGCTCCAGCTCGTCACCATCGACCTCGGCGCCGACGACGGCGTGCGCCGGATGATGCCGGTCGTCACGGCGGGCGGCGTCCTCGGACGGATCCACACGCTCGGCCCTCGCAGCGCCGACGTCCTGGTCCTCTCCGATCGGAACAGCTCCATCGCCGCGCGCGTGGAGCGCTCGCGGGCCCGGGCCAACGTCCGGGGGCAGGGCGCTCCCGGCCCCTGCCGCCTCGAGTACGCGCTCCGCTCCGACGACCTCATCGAGGGAGACGAGCTCGTCACCTCCGGAACCGACGGCGTCTTCCCCCGCGGGTTGCCCGTGGGCCAGGTGACCCGGGTGAAGCGCGGCGGTCACGGCCTCTACCAGGCGGCCGAGGTGCTGCCCGCGGTCGACGTGACCCGCGTCGAGGAGGTGGCGGTGCTGCTGGCCACCGATCTTCCCGATGCCCTTCCCGCTGCGCGAGCCCCGGTGCCATGAAGGGGTGGATGCGGGTCCCGCTGGCGGCGGTCGCGGCGCTCCTGCTCGTGGCGCTCGGGGCCACGGCCACGCGGCAGCTGACCGGTGGCGCGGTCTCGCTGGCGCTGGCGGTGCCGGTCGTCGTCTGGCTGGCCCTGGAGACCCCGGCCATCGAGGGGGCCATCGGCGCCGCCCTGGTCGGCGCCCTGCTCGACGCCTCGGCGGGCGGGCCGAGCGGCCTGCTCACGTTCCTCTCGGTGATGGTGCTCGTCGGCGTGCGCGCCGGGGCCGGCCCCTTCGACGCCCGCACCCCGCTCGGCTTCGGCCTCCTGTCCGGCGTGGCCACGCTCGCCATGGGCATCGGCGCGGTCCTCCTCCTGCGCTACGTGACGCCGGCCACCGAGGCGCCCGGCTGGAACCTGGTCGGTCGCGTGGGGGTCGAGGCGGTGCTGACCGGCCTGGCCGCCCCTCCCATCCGCTGGGTGCTCGACCGCGTCCTCGTTCCCGCCCACCGGGACCAGCCCGGGGTGCTCCGATGAGGGAGCCGCGGTGGCGCTGACGCCCTCCTCGGCGCGCGGCGAGGGCACGACCCGCCTCCTCTGGATGGCCGGGTTCGCCGGGCTCGCGTTCCTGGTCCTGCTGTCGCGCCTCTACCACCTGCAGGTCCTCCGCGGCGAGGAGTACAGGGTCAGGGCCGAGGAGAACTTCGTGAAGGAACTGCGGGTGCCGGCCGACCGTGGCCTGGTCCTCGACCGCAACCGCAAGGTCCTGGTCGACTCGCGCCCCAGCTACGACGTGGTGCTCATCCCGTACTTCTGCGGGAAGGGCTGCGACGAGGTCGTCTCCCGGCTGGCCACGCTGCTCTCGTTCTCCTTCGAGGAGGAGCAGAGGGTCCGCGAGCACCTCCGCACCGCCCGCGGACTGGTCCGGTTCCGCCCGTTCACCGTCAAGGTCGACATCTCGCGCGACGAGCTCGACGTGGTCGAGGCGAACCGCATCGAGCTCTCCGGTGCGGTCGACGTCCTTCCCACCCCCCACCGCAGCTACCGCCACGGCGTCTGGGCCAGCCACCTCCTCGGCTACATGAACGAGGTGGGCCCGGAGGAGCTCGGCAAGCTCAACGCCGAGATCGAGAAGGCGGGGGGCGACGTGCAGCCCTACCAGGCCCGCGACTTCGTCGGGCGCCGGGGGCTGGAGAAGCGCTACGAGCGCGAGCTTCGCGGCGTCGACGGGACGCAGCGGGTGGTCGTCGACGCGCGCGGCAACGCCAAGCGGGAGAGCGACCTCATCCCCGAGGCCCAGCGCTTCGAGCCCTCCTTCCCGGGCAACAACCTGGTGCTCTCCCTCGACTGGCGCCTGCAGGAGTTCGCCGAGAAGACCTTCCCGGCCACGGCGGGGTCGGTGATCGCCATGGACGCGCGCACCGGCTTCATCCTCGCGCTGGTGGACCGCCCGGCCGTCGACCCCAACAAGCTGGCCGGTCGCATCACCCGCGCCGAGCTGGCGGAGATCCGGGCCGACCCGCTGCAGCCCGAGCTCTTCCGGGCCATCCAGCAGCACTACCACCCCGGCAGCACCTTCAAGGTGGTCACCGCCCTCGCCGCGCTGGAGGAGGGGGTGCTGCGCCCCGGCGGCACCGTCTTCTGCCCGGGACGGTACACCCTGGGTGGACACAGCTGGCGGTGCGACAAGGACAGCGGGCACGGTCACGTCGACCTGGAGCACGCCATCGGGGCCAGCTGCGACGTCTTCTTCTACGCGCTGGGCGATCGCATGGGCACCGACAAGATCGCCAAGTGGGGCGGGCTGCTCGGGCTGGGCAAGCCCACCGGCCTGGATCTGCAGGGGGAGATCCCCGGGGTCATGCCCGACGAGGCCTGGCACGACGCCCGCCAGCCCGGCGGACACCAGCACGGCATGTCCCTCAACCTCTCCATCGGCCAGGGCGACGTGAACGTCACGCCGCTCCAGCAGGTCGTCCTCTATGCCGCCCTCGCCACCGGCAAGGTCTGGCGGCCCCAGGTGGTCCTGCGCATCGAGGACCCCAGGGGCGACGTGATGAAGGAGTTCGCTCCCGAGGTCCGGGGAACGCTGCCGGTGAAGCCCGAGAATCGAGATGCGGTCATGAAGGGGCTGCTGGCCGCCGTGAACGAGCCCTTCGGCACGGCGTGGAGCGTGCGCCTCAAGGACGTGGTCATGGCCGGCAAGACCGGCACGGCACAGGTGGTGAAGCTGGGCGCGAAGCGGCTCAAGGCCTCGCAGGTCACCTACTTCCAGCGCGACCACGCCTGGTTCGCCGCCTTCGCACCCGCCGCCGACCCGGAGATCGTGGTGGTGGTCTTGAACGAGCACTCGGGGTTCGGCTCCTCGAACGCCGCTCCCACGGCGGCCGCCCTGGTCCGGAAGTGGCTCGAGCTGCAGGACGAGGACGCCCGGGCGCGCGAGGGCGTGCAGCGCCCCGCGGCGGCCCCGCCTCCGCCTCCCGCGCCGCCCCCGCCCCCCGTCCGGGGAAAGGCCGAGAAGCCGGCCCGCGCCGGGCTGGGCCTCCCTCCCGGAGGGCGCCGTGGCGCTTGACCTCTCCGGCCTGGCGACCCTGGGCGCGCCGAGGCAGCGCTCCATCGCGCGGTTCCCCTGGCACGTCGCGCTCCTCGCGCTCGCCATCTCCGCGGTGGGAGTCTGGAACCTGGCCTCGGCTTCCCGTGCGTCGCACGTCGACATCTGGATGACCCAGGCCACCTGGATGGCCGTGGGGCTGGGGCTGGCGCTCGCGGTCGTGCTCGTCGACTACAAGATCTTCCGGCAGGGCGCCTGGGTCTTCTACGGCGTGGTGGTGGTCCTGCTCGTGTTCGTGCTCTGGAAGGGCCGGATGGTGATGGGGGCGCGGCGCTGGATCAGCCTCGGCCCGGTGGGCTTCCAGCCCTCCGAGCTGGCCAAGATCGCGGTCATCCTGGTGCTGGCCCGCTGGTTCTCCACCGACCGGGAGAGCGACCCGCGGCGCGGACCGCGCGGCCTGGCCGGAATCGCCATCCCCGGGCTCCTGGTCCTCGTCCCGGCGCTGCTCGTGCAGAGGGAGCCCGACCTGGGCACGGCCCTCATCACCGTCGCGGTGGGCGCCACCATGATCCTCTTCGCCGGGGTTCGCTGGAAGACGCTGGTGGTCCTGGGCACGGCCGTGCTGCTGGCGGGGGCCGCGGCGTGGCCGCACCTCAAGCCCTACCAGCGCAAGCGCGTCGAGACCTTCCTCGACCCGGAGGGGGACGTGCTCGGCGCCGGATACCATGCCACCCAGTCGATGATCGCCGTGGGGTCGGGGCAGGGGCTCGGGAAGGGCTGGGGCCAGGGCACCCAGACCCTGCTCTCCTTCCTGCCGGAGCAGCACACCGACTTCATCTTCTCGGTCTGGGCCGAGGAGCACGGATTCGCCGGCGCGCTGCTGCTGCTCACGCTCTACTTCGCGCTGGTGGGCTCCGGCATCACCATCGCCATGAACGCCCGCGATCGGTTCGGCCAGTTCGTGGCCGTGGGGGCGACGGCGCTCGTCTTCTGGCACGTCTTCGTCAACATGGGCATGGTGACGGGCGTCCTGCCGGTGGTGGGCGTGACGCTCCCGCTCATGAGCTACGGCGGGACGTCGGTGCTGGTGGTCTTCGCCGCGCTGGCGATGCTGGCGAGCGTGGGGACGAGAAGGTTCGTCAACTAGCGGCGAGCCCTTGCCACGGCGAGCCCTTCCGGGCGAGCAGGAGCCAGCTCAAGGCACCGATGCTCCCACGGATTCCTGGTCCCGCTCTTGCGGCCCGAGCCGTCGCTCAGACCGCCGCGACCTTCTTCACGCTCTCGATGATCCGGGTCCGATCCGCGCCGATCACCGTGTCGACGACCTTGCCGCCCTTGAACACGAGCAGCGTCGGGATCGACCGGATGTTGAACTTCTGCGCGACACCCTGGTGCTTGTCGATGTCCATCTTCCCGACCTTCACCTTGCCCTTGAAGTCGACGGCGATCTGTTCCACCACCGGTGCAATGGCCTTGCAGGGCCCGCACCAGATGGCCCAGAAGTCGACCAGGACCGGAATGTCGCTCTTCAGCACTTCGTTCTCGAAGGTGCCGTCCTCGAGGATCACGATGTCGTTGGATGCCATGCGCGTTCTCCTAACCTTCCGGTCGAACCCTGGCAAGCGCCCCCGCTCGCATGCTAGGTTCCTCTCTCCGCGCAAGCGCCCGAAATGACCCGTGATCTGACCATGGCAGGTGGCCTTCTCTTCGTCTCCCAGGCGCTCCTCGATGCGTGGGCCGGCCAGGGGCGGATCGACCTCGACGGCCGCTCCATCGCCCTGCTGGACGGCCAGGCGCGCGGTCGCCGGTACGAGCTCGATCCCGCGGTCCGCTTCCTCCGCGTGGCGGGCGGCGGCGACGACGCGCTCGGGCTGGTGGCCCGGGTGAAGACCCTGGCCCAGGTCCGGGAGATCGGGGGCGAGCCCATGGCCGACTCGGTCGTCGTGGGCGAGGTGGCCTACGAGGTCGAGCCCGGGTTCCTCGCCGAGGCCTCGGCGGTCGAGGCCGCCTCGCGGGCCGCCCCGGCCGCTGCCCCCGCGCCCGCCGCCGACGGCTCCCGGGCCCTTCCCCGCGACCTCGAGGATCGCCGCCGCGAGGCGGAAGCTCTGGCCCGGTTCCTCCTTGACAATCTCTCCTGACGGCCCCATCAGGGACCGTCGAATCCGAATCCCCGAACGAGACCCTCGATGAGCCTCCTGGTGCTCCGCTTCGCCGCCTTCTTCTACGCCGGGGCGGTCACGGCCTACGTCCTGTACTTCGCGCGCCCGCGCCATCAGGCGCTCGCCACGGTGGGGCAGTGGCTGCTCGCCGTCGCCTTCCTGGTACAGGCCGCAGCCATCGGGCTCGGCTGCAAGGAGTACGGCGGCGCCGAGTTCTTCGGCCTGCGCGGCGGGCTCGTGTTCATGACCTGGCTCGCCGCCGGGGCCTCGCTGGTGGTGCAGCGGCTCTACCGGATCCCCGCCGTCGGCGCCTTCGTCACGCCGCTCATCCTGGTGGTGCTCCTCCCCACGCTCTTCCTCGTGAAGCCGGACTTCCCCGAGGTGCTGCCCGATGCGGTGCGGCGCCCCATGCTCACGGTCCACATCGTGACGGCGCTGCTCGGCGTGGCCCTCTTCGCCATGGCCTCGCTGGTGGCCGTCATGTACCTCCTCCAGGAACGGGAGGTGAAGGGCAAGCGCTTCGGCGCCCTCTTCTCGCGGCTGCCCTCGCTGAACGCCCTCGACCAGCTGAACCAGCGCCTGGTGCGTGTCGGCTTCGTGGTCTACACGGTCGCCCTGCTCACCGGCTCGGGCATGGCCAAGGTGGTCTGGAAGAGCGCCTGGCAGTGGGACCCGCAGCAGGTGAGCTCGCTCGTCATCTGGATGCTCTACGCGGCCATGGTCCAGCTCCGCCACACGGGATGGCACGGGCGCCGCTTCGCGCTGCTCACCATCGCCGCCTTCGGCCTGGTGCTCGGATCGATGGTCACCCTGAACGTCCTCCCCGCCGGGTTCACGCGCCACGCCGGCGACTTCTCGGGTGCCCGCAAGTGAACTCCGGACGCGACCTCCACCTGGTAGGGCTCTCGCACAAGAGCGCCCCGGTGGCCGTCCGCGAGAAGGTCGCGCTGGGGGGCGACGATCTCAAGGAAGCCCTGACCGGACTGGCGGCCCGCCCGGGCGTCGGCGAGGTCATGGTGGTCTCCACCTGCAACCGGGTGGAGTGCTACGTCTACGGCGAGTCCCTCGAGGAGGCCCGGCACTTCTTCCTCTCCCGGACCGGGGAGGCCGAGGGCCATCTCTACGAGCGCAGCGGCCGGGAGGCGGTTCGCCACCTCTTCCGCGTGGCCGCCAGCCTCGACTCCATGGTCGTGGGCGAGCCGCAGATCCTCGGGCAGGTCAAGGAGGCCTACGGGATGGCCGCCTCGGCCGAGACCGCGGGCACCTTCGTGTCGCGCCTCTGCAACCGGGCCTTCGCCACCGCCAAGCGGGTCCGCAGCGAGACCGAGATCGCCCGGGGGGCCGGCAGCGTCTCGCAGGTCGCGGTGGAGCTGGTCGAGAAGATCTTCGGCAATCTCGAGAACCGGGCGGTGCTGCTCGTCGGCGCGGGCAAGATGGGCGCGCTGTCGGCCAAGGCGCTGCGCGAGCTGGGCGCCGACCGCATCCTCGTCACCAACCGCTCCCCGGAGCGGGCCGCCGCGCTGGCGGCGGAGATCGGCGCCGCGGCCGAGCCCTGGGACACGCTCAACAGCCTGCTCACGCTCGCCGACGTGGTGATCGTCTCCACCGGCGCCCCCACCTACGTGATCACCCGGGAGCTGGCCGCCCAGGTGATGAAGGCCCGGCGTGGCCGGTCCATCTGCTTCATCGACCTGGCGGTGCCCCGCAACGTCGACCCGGCCTGCGGCGAGCAGGACAACGTCTACGCCTACGACATCGACGACCTCCAGCGGGTGGTCAGCCAGACCCACGCGGCCCGCGCCGAGGAGGCCATCCGGGCCGAGGCCATCGTCGAGGCCGAGGTCATGGCCTTCGCGCAGGAGCGGGAGACCCGGGCCGCCCTGCCGGTGCTGGCCGAGCTGCGCCGCCACGCCGAGCAGATCGCCCGCGCCGAGGCCGAGCGTACGCTCGCACACCTGGGCGGGAAGCTCGACGAGAAGGGGCGCAAGAGCGTCGAGGCCATGGCCCATGCCATCGTGAACAAGCTCCTCCACGGCCCCACCGCGCGTCTCAAGGAGGCCGCGGCCTCCGGCGACAGCGACCTGCCCGGCGCCGCCGCCGAGCTGTTCGGCGTGGGAGAGAACGAGAACCCCCGAGCGCGCAGCCGTCCGGAGAGCGACTCCGGCGCCGCCGCCCACCCGGAGTCCCATCGATGACCGTCCGAATCGCCACCCGCCGCAGCGCCCTCGCCATGTGGCAGGCCCGCCACGTCTCCGGCCTGCTCACCGCGCGCGAGCCCGGGCTCGAGGTGCAGCTCCTCGAGCTCATGACCCGCGGCGATCGCATCCTCGACGTCCCCCTCGCCGAGGTCGGCGGCAAGGGACTCTTCGTGAAGGAGATCGAGGACGCCCTGCTCCGCGGCGAGGCCCAGATCGCCGTCCACTCCATGAAGGACCTGCCCGCCGTCGAGCCGCCCGGCCTGGTCATCGCCGCCGTCCCGCTCCGCGAGGACCCCCGCGACGCGCTCGTGTCCCACGGCAAGAAGCTCTCCGAGCTGCCCCGCGGAGCCCGGGTGGGCACGGCCAGCCTGCGCCGTTCGGCCCAGCTCCAGGCCATGCGCCCCGATCTCAAGATCGAGACCATCCGCGGCAACGTGGCCACCCGCCTGCGCAAGATCGACGAGGGATTCGACGCGGTGGTGCTGGCCCACGCCGGGCTGCGCCGGCTCGGTCTCGCCGACAAGGTGACCCAGGTCTTCACGACCGAGGAGATGCTCCCCGCCGTGGCCCAGGGCGCGCTCGCCATCGAGGCCCGGCAGGACGACGCCGAGACGCTGCGGCGTCTCGCCCCGCTGGAGGATCGCACCACGCGGATCCAGATCGAGGCGGAGCGCGGCTTCCTCCGGCGGTTGCAGGGCGGTTGCCAGGTGCCCATCGCCGGCCACGCCGAGGTCAAGGGGGAGCAGGTCCACCTCCGTGGCCTGGTGGCCAACCTGGACGGGACGGTGATCATCCGCGGCGAGCGGTCCGGCCTGGCGGTCGATGCGGCCCGGATCGGGGAGGAGCTCGCCAACGAGCTCCTGGCCCGCGGCGCCGGCGAGATCCTCTCCACCATCGAGAAGGGGCCGGGGCTCGTCGCCCCCAGGCGGTGAGCGAGGGCCCGGCCAGGCTCGACGGCCGCCGCGTGGCCGTGACCCGCGGGAAGGGTGGCGAGGACCCGCTCACGGCCCGGCTGCGCGAGCTCGGGGCCCAGGTCCTGGAGGTCCCCGCCATCGCCGTCGCGCCGCCCGAGTCCTGGGACGCATTCGACGCGGCCTTGCACGAGTTGGAGTCGTACGACTGGATCGCCTTCGCGAGCGCCACCGCGGTCGACGCCACCCTCGCGCGGATCGAGGCACTGGGGATTCCGCCTCCGCCGGTGGAAACGCGCCTTGCCGCGGTGGGCCAGGCGACGGCGCGCCGGCTCCAGGAGAGGTT
>Ga0316621_10000198_pt1 | contig 11016 bp, 8 predicted proteins | sample OWC_Aug_OW2_C1_D_2_FD_207664 | JGI IMG/M metagenome (GOLD analysis project Ga0316621, IMG submission 207664) | Wetland soil microbial communities from Old Woman Creek delta, Ohio, United States - OWC_Aug_OW2_C1_D1_C | ecosystem: Environmental > Terrestrial > Soil > Wetlands | place: USA: Ohio... | reverse complement strand
AAGCGGATCGTCCTCTGCCGCCCCGCGGTCGAGGCGGGCGAGAAGCTCGGCTTCCTCCCGGGCGACCTCGCCGAGAAGGTGAACCCCTACCTCCGCCCGCTCTACGACGCTCTCTACGACATCCTCGGGTACGAGAAGGTGGGGCGGATGCTGGAGCGGAACATCATCGAGGTCGCCCCGCTCGCCTTCATGCGGGGCCGGACGCTGAACGACGCCTTCGTGATCCTCGACGAGGCCCAGAACACGACCTCCGAGCAGATGAAGATGTTCCTGACGCGGATCGGCTTCGGCTCCAAGGCGGTCGTGACGGGGGACATCACGCAGATCGACCTCCCGGCCGGGAAGGTCTCGGGCCTGAAGGAGGCCGCGCAGGTGCTGGCCGGCGTCGAGGGGATGCGCTTCGTCCGGTTCGACCAGCGCGACGTCGTCCGCCACCGTCTCGTCCAGACGATCGTGAACGCCTACGAGATCTGGGAGGCGAGCCGCCCCGAGCCCGAGACGAATGGAAACGGCAACGGAAACGGGAAGAAGAACGGGCATACGGAATAGGCGGACGACTCCGTCCGCGGCCTCGATCCGCCGCTGGCTCTCGCGTCTTCTCGTCGAAGCCCGCGCCGAGAGCGCACACGTCTCCGTCCTCCTGTGCGGCGATGCGCGGATGCGAAGACTGAACCGCGCCTGGAGAGGGATGGACCGGCCGACGGACGTCCTTTCCTTCTCGCCGGCACCCGACCCGCCGCGCCCGCCCCGCCGTCTGCCGCCGGACCGGTTCCTCGGCGACCTCGTGATCGACGTCGCCTACGCCGCGCGCCAGGCGCGCCGGCGCGGGCACGGCGTCGCCCGGGAGACGCAGATCCTCCTCGCCCACGGGCTCCTCCACCTTCTCGGGTACGATCACGAGAAGGACGACGGTCGGATGTTCCGTCTGCAGGCGCGCTGGGTCCGGAGGGCCTTCGGGCCGGGGCCCGACGGGGTCCCCCGCCCCGGGGAGGGCGGATGACGGGGATCGGGGCCGGTCTCGCCACGCTCTTCGCGGTCCTGTTCGCGGGGCTCTACGTCGTCCTGTCGGCCTTCGCGCAGGCGCTGGAGGGGCTCTCCGCGATCCGGCGGAAGGCGCTCCTCGAGGAGCACCCCGAGCGATTCATGTCGCTCCTCGCTCCGGACCGCTTCCACGTTTCGCGCATCGCCGTCCGTCTCGCCGCGCAGGGGGCGGTCCTTCTCGGCCTCCTCGCGACCGGCACGGCGCTCGCGGCGTCGGGCGTCGGCGAGCCGTGGCTCGTCGCGGCCGGCGCGATCCTTCTCGGCTGGATCGCGATCGAAGCTCTCATCATCCGCTGGGTGACGCGGCGCGAGCCCGACGCCGTGCTCGAAGCTCTCGGATGGCTCGTCCCGGTCGCGGTCCTCGGCGCGACGCCCCTTCAGCCGCTCCTCGTGAGGCTCGTCGCGCGCGAACCCGAGGAGAGCGAGCCCGGCCCCGGGGACGGAGGGGGCGATAAGGAGGAGGCGACGAAGGACGCGGAGGTCCGGGCCCTTCTCGACGTCGCGCGCGAGGAGGGGATCCTCGAGAAGCACGAGGAGGAGCTCGTCGTGAGGGCCGTCGACTTCGGCGACCGGATCGTCCGCGAGGTGATGACGCCGCGCCCCGACATCGACTTCGTCGAGGCCGACGCCCCCCTCCCGGCCGTGGCCGACCTGTTCGAGCGGACCAAGCACACGCGGATCCCCGCCGTGGAGGGAGGGATCGACCACCCCGTCGGCATCGTCCACGTGAAGGACATCTTCACGGTCCTCCGCTCGCCCGACCCTCCGGCGAGCGCGCGCGCCCTCGCGAGGCCGGTCCTCTTCGCCCCCGAGACGCAGACGGTGACGATGCTCCTCGCCGACTTCAAGCGGAGGCGTCAGCCGCTGGCGATCGTCGTGGACGAGTACGGCGCCGTGACCGGCCTCGTGACGCTCGACGACGTCGTGGAGGAGCTCGTCGGCGAGATCGCCGACGAGCACGAGGACGAGATTCCGCCCGTCGTCGAACTTTCGGGCGGGTCCTGGTCCGTCTCCGGGCGCCTCAGGGTCGACGAGCTGGCCGCCCGGATCGGAGTCGCCCTGCCTCCGGCCGAATACGACACGGTGGCGGGCCTCGTCTCGCAGAAGCTCGGGCGGATTCCGAAGGCGGGAGAGAGCGCGGCGGAGGGAGACCTCGTCTTCACCGTCGAGGAGGCCGACCGCCGGCGGATCTACCGGGTCCGGGTGTCGCGAGCGAACGCCGTCCCGGAGGCCGCCCGGTGAGCGAGGCCGTCCGCCGCTCCGGAACGGTCGCGGTCGTCGGACGGCCGAACGCCGGAAAGTCGACGCTCGTGAACGCTCTCGTCGGCCGGAAGATCGCCATCGTCTCCGACAAGCCGCAGACGACGCGCCGCCGGATCCTCGGCATCCGGAACGCGCCCGAGGGGCAGATGGTCTTCGTCGACACGCCGGGGCTCCACAAGCCGCTCCACCGGCTGAACAAGGTGATGATGGACGAGGCCCTCGAGGCGATCCGCGAGGTCGACCTCCGCGTCCTCGTCGTCGACGTCTCGGTCCCGGAGGGGGGAGGCGACCGCTGGACGGCGGAGCTGCTCGCCCAGGGGCCGCGCCCGAACATCGCCGTCCTGAACAAGATCGACCAGATTCCGGAGAAAACGGCGCTCCTCCCACGGATGTCGGCCCTCGCGGCGACGGGGGCGTTCGAGGAGATCGTCCCCGTCTCGGCCCTGACCGGGGACGGGCTCGGCGAGCTGCCGGGAATCCTTCTCCGCTACCTTCCCGAGGGAGACGAGCTCTTCCCCGTCGAGACCGTGACGACGGCGGACGACCGGACGCGCTACGCCGAGATCATCCGGGAGAAGTTCCTCGAGCGGACCCGCGACGAGATCCCCTACGGCCTCGGCGTCGTCCTCGACGACCTCGGACGGGACGAGGCGAAGAACATGACGGTCGTGATGGCGACCGTCGTCGTCGACAAGGAGAGCCACCGGCGGATCGTCGTCGGGACGGGAGGACGGCTCCTGCGCGACGCCGGGATGGCGGCCCGGCTGGAGCTGGAACGGACCTTTGGCGGGCGGTTCTTCCTCGACCTGACCGTCGCGGCCCGCCCCGGCTGGCGGGAGGACGCCCGTTTCGTGGCCGCCCTGACGAGCTGACGCCGCCGGGTATTGACGGGGGGCCGGAGCCGGACTAAGTTGCGTCTGCCCGCCCGGGGGGCACATGACCGCCACAGAGATGTCGCACGCCCAGCCGGAACGCCGCCGGTCCCCCCGTGTCGTGACCGACGCCACGAGTCGCGGCCAGTTGAAGGCCACGATCCCGGTCAACATCCTGAACCTCTCGACCCTCGGGCTCCTCTTCGAGCTGAAGGCGCCGCTGAGGCCGGGGATGACCTACGACCTCCAGGCGCACTTCCCGGGGGTCTCGGTGTCGGCCCTGGTGAAGATCACCCGCTGCCGCGCCGGCGGCTACACCCCGGACGGCCGCGGAGGCCGCTGTCTCCTATTCCACGCCGGGGCGGAGTTCTCCGAGCTGACTCCCCCCCAGCGGGAGAGCCTGCGCGTCGCCGTCGAGAAGGGGATCCCGTCCCCCAAGGGATCTCCCGCCATCCTGCAGCGGACCTGATCCGGGTCAGGAGGCGGGGGGCTCGTCCTGGGCGAGGAGCCTCCGGAGGGAGTCCCAGCGGCGGCTCAGCCCTTCGGTGAGGCTCTTCAGCGACTCCTCGCGATCTCGGGCCTCCTGAAGCTCGCGGCGCAGAGTCGCCAGCTCCTCCTCGAGCGCCGCGATCCGGCCGTTCAGGCGCCCTTCGACCTGCTCGCGCCGCGCGGACTCCTCGGACATCGAGTGGAGCGCCCGGGTAAGCGAGTCCTCGAGGCGCCGGACTTCCGCCTCGTCGGGGCCAGGGCGGGCGCCGAGCGTCTCCTCCTCCGGCGGTTCCTCCGGAGCGGTCGTGGCCGCCGGCGTCACCGGCGAGGTCGTCTCCGGCGCCAGGGCGGGCTCCGGCGCGACGAGCGTGGCGAGGGCCGGAACGCGGATGGCGCGCGTCGTGGCGGGGCTCTCGTCCAGTTGAGTCGCCTCCGGGACGGCCGGCCGGGCGAGCGACGGCTCGTCGTCGAGGTCGGGAAAGTCGTCCTCTCCCGGGGTGTTCCAGAGCTCCTCCTCGAGAGCGGACTCCTCGAAGACCGCAGCGGCCGCGACCGGGGCCGGCGCCGTCTCCGGAACAACCGGGGCCCATTCCGCCGGGGGCCCGGATGCGGGCTCCGGCGACCTCTCCGGCTCCGGAGGGCCGAAGACGCTCTCCGCCGGCCCCGCCGGGGCCAGCGGGACCGCCTCGGTCGCAGCCGCGAGGGCGGCGGCCGCGGTCTCGTTCGTCACCGGGCCTCCCTTCTGGAGGCGGCGGAGAAGGTCGACGAAGGTCAGCTTCGAGATGAGCCGGAAGGTCTCCACGACCCCGCGCCCGTCGGCCGCGACGGCCTCGACGAACGGATACGCGGCGAAGCCGAGAGACTCCTGCATCGCCGCGACCGGAAGGGCCGAAGGGAGGTCCCGCTTGTTGTACTGGATGACGATCGGGACGGCCTCGAGGGAGATCTTCTCGTCGCGGAGGTTCTCCCTCAGGTTCTGGAACGACTCCAGGTTGTGCGAGAGCATCGGGCCCTGCGAGTCGACGACGAAGACGACGCCGTCCGCGCCGCGCAGGACGATCTTCCGCGTCTCGTTGTAGAAGACCTGGCCCGGGACCGTGCAGAGCTGGAAGCGGACCGTATAGCCCTTGATGTTCCCCAGCTCGACCGGGAGAAGGTCGAAGTAGATCGTCCGGTCCTGCGCCGTGGCCAGCGAGAGGAGCCGCCCCTTCGAGGCGCGCTCGAGCTCTCCATGCAGGACCTTCAGGTTCGTCGTCTTCCCGCAGAGGCCGGGGCCGTAGTAGACGATCTTCGCCGTCAGGTCGCGCGTCGTGTGGTTGAAGAGAGCCATCTCCTCCGTCCGGAGTGTCGTTCGCGGCTGTTTCAGTATAGGACGGGTAACCTAGGGGCGTGGCGGACGAGCCCCGGGAACGCGTCCTGTCGGCGACCTTCGCCGGCCTTCCCCTGCGCGGCGCCTCGACGGCCGGACGGGAGACCTGGTTCCACCTTCCGACGCTCCGGCTCGCCTTCGACGTGGGCCGGGCGCCGACGGAGCTGATCCCGGTCGCCCACCTCTTCCTGTCGCACGCGCACCTCGACCACGCCTCCGGCCTCGCCTACTGGTTCTCGCAGCGGCGCCTCCACCGGATGCCGGGGGGCGTGGCCCGGACGCACCCCGACACCGTCCCGCTCTGGCGGGAGATTCTGGCCCGCCACGAGCGGCTCGAAGGGGTCGGGTACGACGCCCGGATCGAGCCGATGGCGCCCGGCGAGACGGTCCTCCTCCGGCGGGACCTCGGCGTGACGGCGTTCCCCGCCGATCACCGCGTCCCGGCCCTTGGCTTTCTCGCCTTCGAGATCCGCCGCCGTCTCGTTCCGTCCTTCCAGGGGCTTGGTCTCGACGAGGTGCGCGCCGCGGCCTCGCGCGGGGAGACGGTCTCGCGGGAAGTCTCCGTCCCGCTCGTCGCCTTCTCCGGCGACACGGCGGCCGGCCTCTTCGACCTCGCCCCGCCGGAGGTCTTCCGGGCGAAGCTGCTGATCCTCGAGTGCTCCTTCGTCGAGGAGCGCGACGCGGACCGGTCCCGCGAGTGGAAGCACCTTCACGTCGGCGAGATCGCCGAGCGGGCCGACCTCTTCGAGAACGAGGTCCTCCTCCTGACCCACCTCACCCTTCGGACGCCGCCGGACGAGATCCGCCGGGAGCTGAAGCGGCGCCTTCCTCCGCGCCTGGCGGCGCGGACGGTGCCGTTCCTCCCCGGCTGAGAGAGCGCGCCCGGGTCCGCGCCAGCGCGTCGTCGAGGAGGCTGTAGGCCGCCGGGACGACGAAGAGGGTCAGGAGCGTCGAGAGGGCCATGCCCCCGACGAGAGCCAGGGCCATGGGGCGCTGGACCTCCGCGCCGGCGCCGATGGCGAGCGCGGGCGGCAGGGCGCCGGCGATCATCGCGATCGAGGTCATCAGGATCGGACGAAGCCGGATCGGACAGGCCGTCAGCAGGGCCTCGTGGCACGAGGCTCCGCGGGCGCGGACCTGGTTCGTGAAGTCGACGAGCATGATCGAGTTCTTCTTCGCGATTCCGACCAGGAGGATCAGCCCGAGAAGGCTGTAGACGTTCAGGCTCTGGCCTCCGATCCAGAGCGCGAAGAGCGCGCCGCTGACGGAGAACGGCAGCGCGAGGAGGACCGAGACGGGGTGCCAGAAGGAGTTGAACTGCGACGCGAGGACCATGTAGGCGACGAGAAGGCCGAGGGCGAAGGCGAACCAGAGAGACTGGAACGACTCGCGGAAGACTTTCGTGCTGCCGGCCGCAACGGCCCGGTAGCCGTCGGGCAGGACCGACCGGGCGATCGCCAGCGAGCGGTCGACCGCGGCGGCCTGCGACGCGCCCGAGGCGACGTTGGCGTAGATCGAGATGGCGCGCTCGCGGTCGCGCCGGGTGATCGCCTGCAAGGTCGGCTCCTGCTGGATCCGGATGAGCTGGGCGAGGCGGACCGGCTCGCCGCTCGAGGTGCGGACGAGGAGGCGGCCGATGTCCTCGGGGCGCTGTCGCTGATCCGAGAGGAGGCGGCCCCGGATGTCGAAACGCCGTCCCTTGTCCTTGAACTTCCCGACCCGCACCCCGCCGATCGCGGCGTTCACGGTCTCGCCGATGGCCGCCATGCTCACCCCGAGGTCGGCGGCCCGGTTGCGGTCCGGCATGACCTGCACCTCGGGCATCCCGACCTGGTAGTCGGTGTCGACGTCCGTGACGAGGCCGGACTGTCGCATCTCCTCCACGATCCGCCGCGAGGCCTCCGCGAGGAGGTTCCAGTCGCGGCCCCGGATGTTGAACTCGATCGGGAAACCGCCTCCGCGCGAGGGGCTGAAGCCGGTCTGGGAGATGTCCTGGAGCGCGATGCGCCCGCCCGGGATGGTGCTCGCGTACTGGCGGACGACGTCCATCATCTCGAGCTGCGAGAGACGCTTCCCGCGCACCGGGTCGACCGGCCGCTCCCGGGGCGCCTTCAGGTTGACGTAGGCCTGCCCGGAGTTGACGTCGCTGCCGCCGCCGACGCTCCCGGCGAAGAGCGTGACCTCGGGGCGCGACATCAGGAACGACTCGATCCGCCGGAAGTAGCGGTCGGTCGCGTCGAGGCTGGTCCCGACGGGGGTCTGGAAGCGGATCGTGAACCGGCTCATGTCCTGGCTCGGGATGAACTCCTGGCGCAGGAAGCGGATCGAGAGGAGCGAGAGGAGGAAGAAGACGAGGGAGCCGGCCAGGAGGACGCCCCGGTGGCGCAGCGTCGGCTGGAGCGCGCGGAGGTACAGCTCCGAGAGCCGCCGGAAGAGGCGGTCCATCGTCCGCCCGAGGCGGCCGCGGTGCTCGACCTCGAGGAAGCGCGAGCAGCGCATCGGCGTCAGCGTGAGCGCCTCCAGGAGCGAGAGGAGGACCGCGACCGAGATGGTGACGCCGAACTGGAAGAAGAACTTGCCGATGATCCCCTTCATGAAGGCGACCGGCAGGAAGATCGCGACGATGGCCATCGTCGTGGCGGCCGCCGCGAAGGTGATCTCGCGGGCCCCCACCGAGGCCGCCCGGACCTTCCCCTGGCCCAGCTCTCGGTGCCGGTAGATGTTCTCGAGCACCATGATGGCGTCGTCCACGACGATGCCGACGACGAGCGTGAGGCCGAGGACGGTGTAGGTGTTCAGGGTGAAGCCCAGGAAGTAGATGACGATGAACGTCCCGAGAATCGACGTCGGGATCGCCAGGAGGACGTTGACGGTCGTCGACCAGGAGCCCAGGAACAGCCAGCAGACGATGCCGGTCAGGACCGCCGCCAGGACGAGCGTGAGGAGAATCTCCCGGATCGACCGCTCGATGAAGGTCGTCGTGTCCCAGTTGACGTCGAGCCGCAGGCCCTCCGGGAGCTGGGACCTCAGGGTTCCGATCTTCGCCTTCACGTCCCGGCCGACCTGAACGGCGTTGGCGCCCCGCATCTTGGTGATGCCGAACCCGATCGACGACTCTCCCATCGCGCGGTTGAGACGGCGGCGGTCCTCGAGACCGTCCTCCACCACGGCGACGTCCTTGAGACGGACCGGCGCGCCTCTCACGTAGGCGACGACGAGCTCGCGGAACGTCGACACGTCGATCGCCTCGCCCTGGGCCCTCACGTTCATCTCCCGCTCGGCGGCCTCGATCCGGCCGGCCGGCACCTCCTGGTGCTCCCGCTGGATGGCGCGGTTGACGTCGATCACGGTGAGCCCGTGCGCTTCGAGGCGCATGGCGTCGTACCAGACGCGGACGTTCCGGTCGCGGAACCCCATGACGTGGATCTCGCCGATCCCGTCGATCATTTGCAGCTGCGGCCGGATGATGTTCCGGACGTAGTCGGCGAGGAAGGTCGGCGGCCGGTTTCCGAAGAGGGCGAGCCGGATGATCGGCTGGTCCTCCGGGTTGGTCTTCGAGATCGTCGGCGGGTCGATCTCGCGCGGCAGGTGGCGGGCGGCCTCCGAGACCTTCGTCTGGACGTCCTGCAGGGCGGCGTCGATGTTCCGTCCGATGGCGAACTCGAGCGTGAGGTTGGCCCCCCCCTGGCGGGCCGTCGACGACATTCGCTGGACGCCCTCGACGGTGGCGCAGGCGTCCTCGAGGACGTCGATGACGTCCGTCTCCATGATCTCGGGAGAGGCCCCTTCCCAGGAGACCGAGACGCTCACGATCGGGAAGTCGACGTCGGGGTTCTGGCTGATGCCGAGGCCGCGGAAGACGTCCCCGAACCCCGTGTAGCAGAGAAGGCCGAAGCCGATCAGCGCGACCATCAGGATCCAGGCGAAGACGTGGTTCCGGATCGAGATGTCGGCGAGGGTCATCCCGGTGGCGATCGCCGCCGGGCTCTCCTCCGGCTCACGCGCCCCGGGCGGGCTCATCGGGGCACCGGGGTCGCCGGACGGGCGGTCGCCGGAGCCTCGGGAGCGGCGGACTCGACCGCCATGCCGTCGGCGAGGCGGTCCGAGCCTTCCGTGACGATGGTCTCGCCCCCGGAGAGGCCGGAGAGGATCTCGACGGACCCGTCTCCGGTCCTCAACCCGATCTTCACCGGCCGGACCTTCGCCCGCCCCCCGTCGACCATGTAGACGACGAAGCCCCGCTCGCTCGCCTGCACGGCGCTCTCCGCGACGACGATGGCGCCCTTGTGCGTTCCGGTGGCGAGGGTGACCTCGGCGAAGAAACCGGGCTTGAGGACGCCGGGGTTGTCCACCCAGGCGAGGATCTCCACCTGCCGCGTCGCGGGATCGGCGGTCCCTCCCACGTGGTAGACGCGGGCGGTGAACTCCGTGCTTCCGAGGGACGCGACCCGGAAGGTGACGGTCTGTCCTTCGGTGGCCTTGAGCGACTCGGACTCGGAGACCTTGAAGCGGAGGCGGAGACGGTGGAGGTCGACCAGCGTCGCGAGGAGATTCCCGGCCTGGACGAACTGTCCGGGGTCGACGGTCCGCGTGTTGACCTTCCCCCGCCGGGGCGCGCGCACGGACGAGCGCTCGAGGTTCTGGAGGGCGATCTCGGAGGCCGCCCTGGCGGACGCCGCGTCGGCGGCGAGGCGCTCGGCCTCCTGGCGCGCGCGGATCAGCTCTTCCTCGGCGACGAGCTTCTCCTTCGCGAGCGCCTCGCGTCGCACGAGGTCCGACTCGGCCCGCTTCTGGTCGGCGACCGCCCGCCGGTGCGCGGCGGCGGCGCGCTCCGCCTCGAGGCGGTACCGGTCGGGGTCGATCCGGACGAGAACGGTCTCGGCCGTCACGTCGTCCCCCGCGTTGAAAAGAACCTCCTTCACGGCGCCGCTGACCTCGGCCGTGATCTGGAGCAGCTCTTCCGGCTCGAGCGATCCCAGGGCCTGGACCCGGTAGACGACGTCGCGCACGACGACGGGAGCGGTGCGAACCGCCAGGCTTCGCCCCCCCTTGCCCTTCCGGCCGTCGGAGCCATCGCCTCCCTTGCAGGCCGCGAGGACGCCGCAAGCCAGACCGAGAAGCAGCAGCGCTCTGAGGCTCTTCGGCACCGGACCCCCATCCGGGAGAGATCGGCTCTCCCCGGTCGATCGTGTCACCGGGCCGCCCGGCTGTCGCTGATGCGAATGCACGACGTCGGCCCGCGGGACAGCCCGTCCCGCCTCAGAGGTCGTAATAGAGCTCGATCTCGTAAGGGTGGGGGCGGTTCCTGACCTCGCGGTCCTCTTCGCGTTTCTTCGCGATCCACCGCGGGATCAGATCCTCCGGGAAGACGCCGTCCTTCGTCAGGAACGCGTGGTCCGTCTCCAGCGCCTCGAGCGACTCGTCGAGGGCGGTCGGGAGCGCCCGGATCGCCGCGCGTCTCTCGGGCGGAAGGGAGAAGACGTCGGCGTCGATCGGTCCGAAGCCGAGGGCCGTCGGATCCATCCGCCTCTCGACGCCGTCGAGGTCGGCGAGGAGCTGGGCCGCCATCGCGAGATAGGGGTTCGCGGTGGCATCCGGCGGGCGGAACTCGAAGCGGGCGGTGTCGGCGCGGTTCGCGTACTTCGGGATCCGGATCGCGGCGCTCCGGTTCCCGAGGGAGTAGATCGCCGTCACGGGAGCCTCGAAGCCCGGGACGAGGCGCCGGTAGGAGTTCGTGGAGGGGTTCGTGAAGGCCATCACCGCCGGGCCGTGGTGGAGGAGCCCCCCGATGGCGAAGCGCGCCGTCTCCCCGAGACAGCCGTAGCCCGCCGGGTCGAAGAAGACGTTCCGGCCGTCCTTCCGCACCAGCTGGTGGCAGTGCATCCCGCTTCCCGCTTCGCCGTAGAGCGGCTTCGGCATGAAGGTCGCCGTCAGGCCGAGCGCCGTCGCCGTCCGCCGGACGACGTACTTGACCATCAGCGT
>Ga0316621_10000196_pt1 | contig 11025 bp, 10 predicted proteins | sample OWC_Aug_OW2_C1_D_2_FD_207664 | JGI IMG/M metagenome (GOLD analysis project Ga0316621, IMG submission 207664) | Wetland soil microbial communities from Old Woman Creek delta, Ohio, United States - OWC_Aug_OW2_C1_D1_C | ecosystem: Environmental > Terrestrial > Soil > Wetlands | place: USA: Ohio... | reverse complement strand
GGCGGCACCGCCGTCGGCCAGAACAGGAAGATCGCCAGTCCGGTGATGCACAGCGTGCCGATGCACAGGGCATAGACCACCAGCGTGCGCAGGCGCACGAAGAAACCGGGCGGCAGGCCGACGTACAGCCACAAGGACAGGTAGGCGGCCAGCCACGACGGCTGGAAAGGGATGGCGCGGTCCAGCGCCGTCAGCGGCATCTCGAACACCGGCCCGACCGGGTTGTGCAGCACCTGGAAATAGGCCGTGAAGAAGACGGCCATGAAGGCCGAGATGCCCACCGCCTTGGGCCAGAAGTGGCGGCGCATGCGGCGCAGCGTCTCGGCCAGCCACGGCGGCCCGGCGCGCGTGCGCGCTGCGGCCGGAGCGGGGGGTCGGCGCGGGGGCACGGATAGGGGCGGGCGGCGGCTGGACCTGCGGGAGGGGCTGGCGTGGAGATTACCATCGCAGGGCCGGAGCCGCCCCATCGTCATGCCCCAGATTGCCCGACCCCCAGACGCGGCCGCGCCCGACACTTGCGACGTCGTCGTCATCGGCGGTGGCCCGGCCGGCAGCACGATCTCGGCCCTGCTGGCGGGGCAGGGCCGCGACGTCGTGCTGCTGGAGAAGGCACGCCACCCACGCTTCCACATCGGTGAATCGCTGCTGCCGGCCAACGTGCCGCTGTTCGACCGCCTCGGCGTGCGTGCGCAGGTCGAGGCCATCGGCATGCCCAAGTGGGGCGTGGAATTCGTCTCGCCGCAGCACAGCGCCCCTTCCTTCATCGAATTCAGCCAGGCCTGGGACAAGCGCATGCCGATGGCCTGGCAGGTGCGTCGCTCGGTGCTGGACGAGATCCTGTTCCGCCACGCCGCGGCCCGCGGCGCGCGCACGTTCGAGGCCTGCCGCGCGCGCCAGGTCGCCTTCGACGACGATGGCGCCACGGTCGAGGCGACGCTCGACGACGGTGCGCCGCGCCGCTGGCGGGCCCGTTTCATCGTCGACGCCTCGGGCCGCGACACGCTGCTGGCCGGCCAGTTCGGCATCAAGTCCCGCAACCCGCGCCACAACAGCGCCGCGATCTTCGGCCACTTCACCGGTGCGCGCCGGCTCGAGGGCAGGCGCGAAGGCAATATCAGCATCTTCTGGTTCGAGCACGGCTGGTTCTGGTTCATCCCGCTGGCCGACGGCAGCACCAGCGTTGGCGCCACCTGCTGGCCGCACTATCTGAAGACCCGCGACAAGCCGTTGCGGGACTTCTTTATCGACACCATCGCCATGTGCCCGGCGCTGGCCGGGCGGCTGCAGGAGGCGACCCTGATCGACGATGCCGTGCACGCCACCGGCAACTATGCCTACGGCGCCGCGCATGCCTGCGGTCGGCGCTACGTCATGCTGGGTGATGCCTACGCTTTCATCGATCCGGTCTTCTCGTCCGGCGTCTACCTCGCGATGGAGAGCGCCTTCCAGGGCGCCGAGGTCGTGGCGGCCAGCCTCGACCGGCCGCGCAGCGCCTGGCTGGCGCGCCGGCGCTTCGAAGCTCACATGCGCCGCGGCCCGCGCGAATTCTCGTGGTTCATCTACCGCATGACCAACCCGGCGATGCGCGAACTCTTCATGGGTTCGGGCAATGCGCTGCGTGCCAAGGAGGCCGTGGTCTCGGTGCTGGCCGGCGACGTCTTCGGACGTGCGCCGATCCAGCCGTCGCTGCAGGTCTTCAAGGGCGTCTACTATGCACTTTCGCTGCTGCACTGGCGGCGCTCGTGGGCGGCATGGCGTCGTCGCCGCGAGCACGTGCGCGACGTCGGCGCCGTGCCGGGCGAGAATGTCGTCGCGGAGGCCCGGTGACCGCACCCCGTGCAGCGCAAGGATGAGCTGGCGCGGCGGCGCCGCCTCGGCGCTTGCGCTGGCCGCGGCGGCGCCCGCGCTGGCCGACCAGCCGCTGTGGGAACTGGGCCTGGGCGCTGCCGCGCTGACGCTGCCTCACTATCGCGGCAGCGACCAGAACCACCACTGGTTGCTGCCCGTGCCCTTCGGGGCCTACCGCGGCGAGATCTTCCGTGCCACGCGCGACGGTGCACGTGCGGTGCTGCTGGAAACGGCGCGCTTCGACTTCGATGTCAGCGTGGCCGCCACGCCGCCGACGCGCAGCAGCGACAACCAGGCCCGCAGCGGCATGCCCGACCTCGAGGCCACCGGCGAGATCGGTCCCAATCTCAATTTCACGCTGGCCCGCGGCGCCGGCTGGGAGTTCCAACTGCGCTTGCCGGTGCGTGCCGTCTTCACGCTCGGCTCCGGCGTGCGCGGCATCGGCTGGACCGTGAGCCCCGTGCTCAATCTCGATCTGGAGCCGCAGGACTGGAATCTCGGCATCCAGGGCGGCCCGGTGGCCGCCAGCCGCGCCTACCATGGCCATTTCTACGACGTCGACCCGGCCTACGCCACCGCCAGCCGGCCCGCCTACAGCGCGCCTGGCGGCAGCTCCGGCTGGACCTTCACCGCCGGGGCGTCGCGTCGCTACGGCGCGCTATGGGTGGGCGGCTTCGTGCGTGCAGAGAGCCTGTCGGGCGCTGCCTTCGTGGCCAGTCCGCTGGTGCGCCAGCGCGACAATCTCGCGTTCGGCCTGGCGCTGAGCTGGGTGCTCGTGACATCGGAGCAACGTGTTGCCGACGACCGTTGAGCGACCGCCCGTAGCCCGGGTGCTGCGGCCTTTCGCCTGGGTCGCCCTGCAGTTGCACCTGCTGCTGCTGGGCGCGATGTCGGTGGCCTGGAACGCCGCCGCGTTGCTGCTCTATCCGCTGCTGCCGCGCTCGCTCGGGCGGCGCATCGGGCGGGCCATGATCGCCTGGTGCTACAGGCAGTTCTGGCGCGTCGCCACGGCCACCGGGATGATGCGCCTGGAGTCCGAGGTCTTGGACGCGCTGCGCGACGAACCGGGACTGATCATCGTCGCCAACCACCCGAGCATGCTCGACGCGGTGATGCTGGTGGCGCGGCTGCCGCGCAGCGCCTGCGTGATGAAGGCCAGCCTGATGCGCAACCCGCTGCTCGGCCCGGGCGCGCGACTGGCCCGCTACATCCGCAACGACTCGGCGCGCGGCATGGTCCTGTGCGCGATCCAGGACCTGCGCGACGGCGGGCAGCTGGTGCTGTTCCCCGAAGGCACGCGCACCACGCACCAGCCCCTGAACCACTTCCACGCCAGCTTCACGCTCATCGCCCGCCGCGCCGGTGCGCCGATCCAGACCGTCTTCATCGATACCGATTCACCCTACCTGCGCAAGGGCTGGCCGCTGTGGCGGCTGCCGCCCCTGCCGATCCGCTTCACGGTGCGCCTGGGCCAGCGTTTTGCGCCCGCCGACGACTACCTGGCGCTGCGCACCGAGATCGAGGCCTACTTCGCCGCCGGCGTGCACGTGCCCCGGGCGGAGGCATGAACGCCCCCGGTGACTCCGAAGCGCTCATCCCGGGGCGCGCAGCGCGGGCGTCGCGCACGCACCTCGTGCTGATCCCGAGCTACAACACCGGCGCGCAGGTCTACACCACGGTGGCCGCGGCGCGCGCCCGCTGGTCGCCGGTGTGGGTGGTGGTGGACGGCAGCAACGACGGCACAGGAGAAGGACTGCAGCGACTGGCGCTCGGCGACCCCGGCCTGCGCGTCTGGGTGCTGCCGCAGAACCGCGGCAAGGGCGCGGCCGTGCTGCACGGCCTCGAACTGGCGGCCGCCGCGGGTTTCAGCCATGCCCTGACGATGGACGCCGACGGCCAGCACCCGGCAGCGCTGATCCCCGACTTCATGCAGGCCTCGATGCGCAGGCCGGAAACGATGATCCTGGGGCGCCCGCTGTTCGACGCCAGCGCACCGCTGCTGCGGGTGCGCGGCCGGCGCGTGTCGAATGCGTGGACGAACCTCGAGACGCTGGGTGCCGGCATCGCCGATTCGCTGTTCGGCTTCCGCGTCTACCCGGTGGCGGCATTGCTGGCGGTGATGCGCAGGCAGCCCTGGATGCGACGCTTCGACTTCGACACCGAAGCCGTGGTGCGGCTGGCCTGGCGCGGCGTCAAGCCCGTCAATCTGGATGCGCCGGTGAAATACCTGACTGCCGACGAAGGCGGTGTCTCGCACTTCCGCTACGGCCGCGACAACCTGCTGCTGACCTGGATGCATGCGCGGCTGATGGTCGAGTTCGTGCTGCGGCTGCCGGTGCTGCTGTGGCGCAGGCTCGCCCGGCGGCCGCCGTTCCAGCGCTGACGCCGGTCGACGGCCGCGGGGTCAGGTGCGGCGCTGCGGCGGGCCGCCACCGGTACGGCAGCCTCAGGGTCTTGGCGCGGCCTGTACAGTCCGCTTGCAGACCTCACTTCAACCCCAACAGGAGATCCGGCATGGCGACGGCAAAGGCTCACGCGAAGTGGACGGGAACACTGAAGGAGGGCGCCGGCTCGATGTCGGGCGCCTCGGGGCACCTGAATGCGCCCTTCACATTCGCGACGCGGTTCGAGGGCGCGGCGGGCGGGACGAATCCGGAAGAACTGATCGGTGCGGCTCAGGCGGGCTGCTTCTCGATGTTCCTGGCGGCCCAGCTCACCGAGGCGGGCCATCCTCCGACCAGCATCGAGACCACGGCCACCGTCCACCTGGGCGCAGGGCCCACCGTGACGAAGATCGAACTCGAGACCGTGGCCGTCGTCCCGGGTGTGAGTGCCGACGTCTTCAACGCGAAGGTCGACTTCTCCAAGAAGAACTGCCCGATCTCCAAGGCCCTGGCGAGCATTCCCGAACTGGCATTCAAGGCAAGCCTCAAATAGGGCCGCCGGCGGGTCGGCGGCCCGCCTGTCACGCCGGGACCGCCGCCGGTGCAGCCGGCGCCGGGAACAGCATGGGTGCGTACGCCGGCACCGGCCGCCGGCCGGCGTCGATCGTCGCGCGCAACCGGCTGCCGTCCAGCGACGGGTGCTCGCCGGTGGCGCGCACCAGCATTTCCAGCGCCAGCGCGCGCAGCCGCTCCTCGGCGAGCTGGAGGCGCTGTCGGAAGGCGGCGTCGTCCAGCGGGTCCTGCAGGCTGCGATTGAGCTCGGCAAACCAGGGCAGCCGGGCCTGGTCGAGCATCACGGCCGGGTTGCGACGCTGGCTCAGGCGGCCCCAGCCGCGCAGGAAGCCCTGCACCTCGATATTGAGCCTGCAGCAGGCGTCGAGTTCTGCGCGCAGATGCGACAGCGCGGCCATGTCGGCCAGCCGGTCGGCGAAGAAGAGCTGGGCCAGCACGCTCCAGTAGTAGGTGTAGTCCCAGACGATCTTCACCGGCAGCACCTCGGGGTCGCCGAACAGCGGGTACTGGTCGACATAGAGGGCCAGCGTGCTGTCGTAGAAGGAGCGGAAGATCTGCTCGTAGATCGCGGTGTGCGCGGCCAGCGGCAGGCCGGCGCGGTCGCGCGCGATCAGCTCGGTGATGTAGGTGTTGCCGATGGCGATGAAGTCGCTGCCGGGGGAGTAGAAGGGGTCGAGGAAGCGCCCCGCCTCGCCTGCCAGCGCCCAGCGCCGGGTCGAGAAGATCTGCCTGCAGTCGTAGGAGAAGCGGCGGAAGTAGGCGAAATCCTGCAGCTTGTCGCGCCGGCCGTCGAGCGCGTCGTACAAGCGCGGCTGGGTTCGCTGCAGCCACTGCATCGCGCGCTCGAAGGTATTCATCTCCTCCAGCGGATGGCTGCGCGGGTCGGCGACGATGCCCACCGAGTGCGATCCCGAGGACAGCGGTATCAGCCACACCCAGTAGCCTTCGCCGACCAGGTGGTTGGTCGACAGCCAGCGCGTCGGCGTGGCGCAGCGGGCGCGCCACTCGGCGTCGTCGGACCAGTCGTCGACGGTGATGCGTTCGCTGATGCGGAACCACACCGCATGCGCTTGATGCGCATTGTCCACGCCGAGGTCGAGCTGCCGCTTGACCAGGCCGGCACGGCCGCTGGCGTCGACGAGCCAGCGCGCGCGGCTGGTCTGCCGCTGCTCGACGCCGCGCTGCCAGGCCACTTCGTGCGGCGCGTCGCCGTCCGACAGGGTCAGCCCGCGCACCATGGCGCCGTCGACGAAGCGCACGCCGCAGCGCCTGGCCTCGACGCCGAGGTGGTTCTCGAAGATGCCGCGGTCGATCTGCCAGCTGGGCGACGCCAGCGGGCGGCTGACGCCGATCTCGGTGACCTGGTCGATATCGCGCCGGCCCTCGGAGAAGAAGAAGCGGAAGCCGAACTTCTTCAGCTGCTGCGACTGCAGGTGCGCCTCCAGGCCGAGCACGTGCTGGAAATAGTGGGCACCGATCTCGACCGTCGATTCACCCACCTTGTGGCAGGCCTCGGGTACCGGGTGGCCGCGCCGCTCGAGCACCAGCACGTCGATGTCGGGAAAGCGTCGACGCAGCTGCAGCGCCAGCGTCAGCCCGGCCAGGCCGCCGCCGATGATGAGCACGTCGTGCGCTGGCAGGTTCGTGCCCATGGCGTCGTCCTTGTCCGGATCTCGTGTCGGCATCATGTCGCGGCGGGCTGCCGCGGTGGCGGGGCGTGGAGCTGCAGGTCCAGCGCCAGGTGCAGCGCCGGCCCGAGCGGCAGGGCCAGCGTGGCGGCGGCGCCTGCGGCGAGGGCCTCGGCGAAGGGCATCGCGTCGGCCATGGCATTGTCGGCGAGTTTGCGCGCGGCTGCAGAACGCAGCGGCGGGGCGGCGGCGTGACCCGCCTGCAGCTGCCAGTCCAGCTGCCAGCGCGAGCGCGGCCCGGGCCGCGGCGACAACACCAGCGCCAGCGCCAGCAGGCCGCGGCTGCGGTTCGTCGAGGCCAGGCCGCCGACGGCCGCGGTGTCGCCGGCCACCAGCAGCACGGGCACGCCATCGGCGGCGCAGACGGCGGCAGCTTCCAGCAGCCCGGCAGCGAAGCTGTATTCGTAGGCCGCCAGCGCCGTGCTGGCGGCCCGGCTGCCGCTGGCGATGGCCCAGTAGCCCGACGCCGCGTTGTGCACCGAGTGGTGGAAACGCGTCGGCGACAGCAGCAGCGGGTCGGCGGCCAGCGTGGTGCACAGCGCATCGATGATCGGCAGGTCGCCGTGCGCCGAGGTGAAGACGCTGGCCAGGTCGCCGGCGTCGTGGCCCGCGTCGGCGGTCGCGGCGCTGGCGACCTCGAGCGCCAGCAGCACCGAATCCGGCGCCCGACGGCGCTCGTTGGCGGCAAGCAGCGCGGGGGCGGGGCGGCGGGCGGGAGCGACCGGGGTGTCGAGGGCCGTCGGCGCCGTCCCGTCCGCCGCGTCGCGCAATGCGGCGCGCGCTGCAGGCCAGCCGGGCAGGGTCGGCGACCAGAAGGCCACGCCGTCGACATGGAGCCTGCGCGCGGCCGTCACGACGGCCCCCGCCCGAAGACGAGCACGCAGTTGTTGCCACCGAAGCCGAAGGAGTGGCTCGCCGCCAGCGTCGTCGTCTGCCGCGTCGGCGCCAGCCGCAGCTGCTGCGCGAATGCCGGGCCCAGCGCCGGGTCCGGCGGCGCCGTGTTGGCGCTGCCGGCGCGCCAGCCGCCCTGCAGCGCCAGCAGGCAGACCAGCGCTTCGACGATGCCTGCCGCCCCCATGGTGTGGCCGGTGACGCCCTTGGTGGCGCTGGCGTGCACCCGCGGGCCGTAGCGCCGCGCCACCAGGGCGGCTTCGACCTCGTCGTTGCGCAAGCTGGCGGTGCCGTGCAGGTTGAGATATTCGATCTCGGCGGCGGCCACGCCGGCACGCGCCAGAGCATCGTCCAGCGCCCGCTCGGCGCCCAGCCCCTGCGGGTGCGGGCTCGACATGTGGTGAGCGTCGTTCGACTCGCCATGGCCCAGCAACTGCACCTCGCCGGCGCCGCGCCGCAGCAGCGCATAGCCCGCGGCCTCGCCGACGCTGATGCCGCTGCGCCCGGCGCCGAAGGGCCGGCAGGGGTCGGGCGACACCAGCCCGAGCGCGTTGAAGCCGAACAGCACGCTTTCGCACAGCGCGTCGACGCCGCCCACGACGACGGCGTCGGCAAGGTCCAGGCGCAGCCAGCGCTCGGCCACCGCGAAGGCCTTGGCGCTCGACGAACAGGCGGTCGAAACCGTGACGGACGGACCTTGCAGACCCAGCGCCGCCTGCACGAAGAGCGCCAGCGCGTGCGGCGTATTCAGCTGCTCGCTGCGCAGCCGTGCCGGGAAGCGACCCTGGTCGTCGAGTTCACGGTAGGCCTGCTCCGAGACACCGATGGTCGACGCCGAGGTGCCCAGCACCAGCCCCACGCGCGCCGCGCCGTGCTGCCGCACGGCGGCCTGCGCATGGGCCAGGAAGCCGTCGGCCTGCAGGCCCGTCCAGGCCAGTCGAGTGGCGCGGCAGTCCCAGGCCGCCAGCGCGTCGGGCAGGGGCGAGGTTTCCAGGCCCTCGACGCGGCCGATCCAGCAGTCGAGCGGGACGCGGCTGAAGGTGTTGCGCGTCAGCGCGCTGCGGTTCGCCTGCAGCGCGCGGGCAAGCGCCGGCAGGCCGACACCGGCGGCGCACACCAGCGCCTGGGCCACCAGCGCCACGGGCGACAGGCGTGCCGGCAGCGTCATGCGCAGTCCGCTGGCGGCCAGGCCGCCCGGGCCCGGGCAGCGGCCCGGCGGCCGGTTTTCATCGGCTGCAGCCTTGCTCGGCGGTGCTTGGGTTGAACCAGACCTGGTGGGAGCAGGTGCCGAAGCCCGCCGTCCGGGCCGACGAGCGAGGCAGGCGGCGAGTGGAAGGGGCCATGTCACGTCGGTCTGGATTCAAGGGCGGAGGGATGGTCGACAGGCGCAGGATCCGGGGCGCGGAGCGGCGGCCGGGGCATGTTAACCGCGGCCTCCGCCAGCACCAGAAGCGAGGTCGGCTGCGCGCGCCGGCCGCCCATGCCCACGGCGGGCGCATGCCGCGGCGCCGCTGCTATCTTGTCGTGATCCGATTTGCCCTGCGCCCGACCATGCCCCTGTTGTCCCGACGATCCATTCTCGGTGCCGCCGCGCTGCCGTGGCTGGCCGCCTGCGCCACGCCGCTGCCGATCACGCCACGGCCGGCCGGGTCATCCGCCGCCGCGGCGCGCCTGCTGGAAAGCGCCGAGGCCCACGGCCTGGCCGCCTACCGCGCGCTCACCGATATCAATGTCGCCTACGACGGCCGTTGGCGCCCGTTCATCGACCGCATCCAGCCGGTGGTGGTGGACAAGGGCTATCGCGGGCGCTCGGAGGAACGGCTGCAGCCTTCGGCGCGTGTGGTCGCGCAGTCCTATGCCGGGCCGCTGGGCATCAAGCACGTGTGGTGGCGCCGCGGCGCCGGCGCGGACCTCGGTGAGGTCGGCGTCTGGTTCAACGGCGCGAGGAGCGCCGACGCCGACCACCAGGCCGCATCGGCTCTGGTCGCCGAAGGCTACGGCCTGTTCCTGCTCGGGCCGCTGTGGCTGGCAGAGCAGGGCCTGGCGATGGAACTCGACGGCACCGAGCGGGTCGACGGCCGCCTGTGCGACGTGGTGCAGGTCTGGAAGACGCCGGGCCTCGGTCGGGTGGCGCTGGACCGCGTGGCGGTGTGCGTCGACCGCAGCGACAGCCTGACGCGGCGCCTGCGCTTCACGCTCGAAGGCTTCTCCAATACGCGCGGCGCCGTCGCCGAGGTCGACACCTTCGACCACGAGCGCCGCTTCGGCGTGATGTGGCCGATGCGCTCGTACGAGCGTGTCGTGAGCCCGATCCCTATCCCGGCGCACGACTGGCACATCACCGGGCTGGACGTGAACCGGGGTTACGGCACCGAAGCCCTGCAGGGTCCGTCCTTCACGGGCGCCGCGGCGGCGCCGGCGGCGCCGGTCGGCGGCTAATAGAGCCCGCCGTTGACAGAGATCACCTGTCCGGTGATGTAGCCCGCGGCAGGGCTGGCCAGGAAGCCGGCCAGCGCCGCCACCTCCTCGGGCCGGCCGGCGCGCTGGCACGGCACCATGCGCTTGATCGTCTCGGCGTCGAAGCTCGACGCCGCCATCGGCGAGTCGATGATGCCCGGCGCGATGGCGTTCACCGTCACGCCGCGGCTGGCGACCTCCAGCGCCAGCGCCTTGGTGGCGCTGTTGAGCGCGCCCTTGGCCGCTGCATAGTTGACCTGGCCGCGGTTGCCGGCCAGCGCGGCGACCGAGGAGATATTGATGATCCGCCCCCAGCGCGTGCGCAGCATGGGCAGGATCAGCGGCTGCGTGACGCGGAAGAAGCCGTGCAGCGAGACGTCGATGACACGGTGCCACTGCGCCGGTTTCATGCCCGGAAAGACCGCGTCGTCGTGGACGCCGGCGTTGTTGACGACGACCTGCACCGGCCCGCCGGCGAGCATGCGCGCACAGGCCGCCGCCGAGGCCTCGTCGCTGGTAAGGTCGAAGACCAGGCACTCGGCCAGGCCGCCGGCGGCACGGATCGTTGCCGCGAGCGCTTCCACCGCGTCTGGCCGCGAATTGGCGTGCAACAGCACGATGGCGCCGTCCGCCGCCAGCCGCGTCGCGATGGCCGCGCCGAGGGCGCCGCTGGCGCCGGTGACGAGGGCGCGTTTGCCTTGCAGTGGGCTCATGGCATGGCGTTGAGGATGACGGTGGCGCGGCCTTCGACGAGCAGGGTGGCCCGTTCGTCGTGCAGCGCGAAGGTGTACAGCGCCTGACCCGAGTCGCCGGCCACGCGCTGCGCGCTGACGATCAGCGCGCCTTCGATGGTGTCCAGGCGCGGCACCCGCAGCCGCACGCCGCGCACCGCAGCCAGGAAACCTGGGCGGGGTGCGACACCCGGTGCGGCGCACAGCGTGCCGTGCAGCGCCATCGCCTGCGCGGCATATTCGATCGCCGCCGGCGCCGGCAGTGCGCCGCCGTGGCGCAGCGGATGGTCGGGGTCGCGGTGGCTGGCGGCGCTGCAGCGGATGCCCTCGGCCGACCACGACAGCAGCGCATCGAGCAGGCACATGCGTCCGCCGTGCGGGATGCGCGCGGCGATGCCGGCGTGGTCGAGCGTCGCGGGAGCGGTCAGGGCGTTCATGCGGGCGCGCCGACCT
>Ga0316621_10000194_pt1 | contig 11065 bp, 9 predicted proteins | sample OWC_Aug_OW2_C1_D_2_FD_207664 | JGI IMG/M metagenome (GOLD analysis project Ga0316621, IMG submission 207664) | Wetland soil microbial communities from Old Woman Creek delta, Ohio, United States - OWC_Aug_OW2_C1_D1_C | ecosystem: Environmental > Terrestrial > Soil > Wetlands | place: USA: Ohio... | reverse complement strand
GAGAGCCTGGGGGACAAGTGGGACGGGCTCAAGGCGGACGGCTACTGGGTTGACGCGAAGTTCAGCCCCGCCGCGTTTGAAACCAAGAGCAAGAAGTTCGAATTCGCCAACGCCGACATCGCCCTGCTACCGGCCTATACCGCCCCCAAGGCGCCCGGCGACGACAAGACCTTCCCGTTGACCCTCATTCCCTTCGATACGCTGCGGCTGGGCAGCGGGTCCATCGGCGCACCGCCCTTCCTGGTCAAGTCCCTGGAAGAGACCCTCCTCACGAAGAATGACGGTCTGGTTGAGATCAATCCCATCGATGCCCAGAAGCTTGGCCTTGCCGACGGCGCCGACGCCGTTCTAAGTACGCCGAAAGGTATCGCGCAGGTCAAGGTGACCCTGTCGGAGGGCATCATGCCGGGCCTGGTGGCCATGGTGCGGGGGCTGGGACACACCGCTTATGACCGGTTTCTGGCCGGCAAGGGGGTCAATATCAACAGACTCATGAGCTCCGCAGAGGCTCCCGGCACCGGCTTCGAAGCCGCCTGGGGTGTGCGCGCCCAGTTGACGAAGGCCTGATTTTTCGAAACGACGGACCTGAACTACTTGCCAATTAAGGATGTTCGAATGGATCAGCCAACCAACAAGCGATTCGGAATGGTCATCGATCTGGACAAATGCACGGGATGCGGGGCCTGCATGGTGGCCTGCATGGCCGAAAACAACGTGCCGTTTCGTGAAGACGACACGAACAAGCTGCTAAGCATCTCCTGGATGCGGGTCTATCGGCTGAAAAACGGCAAGCCGTTTCCCCTGGCCGAGGAGTGCTTCCTGCCCCGTCCCTGCCAGCATTGCGAAGGGCACCACGGTCATTCGCCGTGTGTGTCGGTTTGTCCCGCGACGGCCACGGATTACGACATGCAAACCGGCATTGTCAGCCAGATCCCCACGCGTTGCTTCGGCTGCCGGTATTGCATGGCCGCCTGCCCCTATCATGTGCGTCAATTCAACTGGTGGGACCCGCTCTGGCCGGACGGAATGGAGCGCTCCTTGAACCCCGACGTTTCCGTGCGCATGCGCGGCATCGTCGAAAAGTGCAGCTTCTGCTATCACCGCTATCAGCGCGCCCTCGACCAAGCCTACACCGAGGGCCGCCGGGACCTGAAGGAGCACGAGTATCAAACCGCCTGCACTCAGGCCTGCCCGGCGGGCGCCATCACTTTCGGCGATCTGAATAACCCCGCGCACGCCGTTCACAAGCTGGCCCAGCCGGACATGGCCCATGAGGGCCAGTCGCGCAACCCCAAGGCCTTCCGGCTGCTGGAGCGCCTGGGCACCAATACGAAAGTCTACTACCTGTCCAGCAAGGAATGGATTCGCAAAGCGGGGGACACCGCGGTCCAGAAGGCCTGACCGCGAGTCGCCTTCCGTTTGGATGCGCATACAACCTAAATCGGTAAAGAGGTAGGAGATATGGATTCGGCTTTGATTCCCAAGGGGGTGAAACGCTGCCCGATCGGTCAGTTTGTGCTCTTCATCGCCGTCGCCGGCGCCGTGCTGCTGTGGGGTGTCGTGGCGATGTTCTTGTGCTACATCAAGGGGCTGAACCAGACCAACATGAACAATGCCTACGGTTTCGCGCTCTGGATCTGGGCGGACCTGGCGGTGATCGCCTTGGGCGGCGGCGCCTTTTTCACCGGCCTGCTGCGCTACATCATCGGCAAGGACGAACTCAAGAACATCATCAACTACGCAGTGCTGATCGGGTTCGTCTGTTACAGCTCGGCGTTGCTGATCCTGGCCATCGACGTCGGTCAACCGCTGCGGGCCTGGTTCATCTTCTGGCACGCCAACGTCCATTCGATGCTGACCGAGGTGGCTTTCTGCCTGACCTGCTACTTCGGCGTCCTGGCCATCGAGTATGTGCCGCTGATCCTGGAGAACCGCCAGATCGACAAGGTGCCGTTCTTCCATAACCTTGGCCACAACATGCACGCGATCATGGCGGTTTTCGCGGCCACCGGCGCCTTCCTGTCGTTCTTCCACCAAGGCTCCTTGGGCGGGGTGTCCGGGGTGCTCTTCGGGCGGCCCTTCGGCTACCGCACGGGGATCGGCATCTGGCCGTGGACCTTCTTCCTTTATACCTGGTCGGCGGCGGCCTGCGGCCCCTGCTTCACCATCTTCATCACTCGCATCACCGAGATGGCCACCCGCAAGAAGCTGGTGAAGGACAACGTCATCGACCTGCTGGCCAAGATCGCCGGCTGGATGCTGCTGACCTACATCATCGCCAAGATCATCGATACGTGGTACTGGGCGGCGGTGACGGCTCCGGCGATGGGCTTTACTCTGATGGATTTTTATTCCAACAACCCGGGCTCGGCCTACGGGCTGTGGATCCTCATTGCCGAAGTCGGCATCTGCGGCGTACTGCCGGCGATCCTGCTGGTCTCAAGCGGGATGCGGCGCAACCCCAGGCTGCTCTTCATTGCCGTGACGCTGGCCGTCATCGGCGCCTGTTTGAACCGCTGGGTCATGGTGCTGCAGGTGCAGGCGGTGCCGGTGCTCAGCTTCGAGAGCTGGTTTACCTACTTCCCGAGCTGGCAGGAGATCGCGACGACGATTCTGCCCGTCGCCTACGGCGTCATCCTGATCGCGCTTTCGTACCGCTACCTGCCCATCTTCCCGCAGGAGCAGGAACTGAATCCGATTGAAGGAGGCAAGTGATGTTTCCGTTCAGTTTTGAATGGATTTGGGACATGAGCCACATGGTCTTCCACGGCGGCCTTTGGTATGCGCTGTCCATCCTCGGCATGGGGCTGACCTATTGCATCATCAAAGCGGTTTACGACACCGCTAAAGGCAAGGGCGGCCATCACAGCCACGGGCATCACTGATTCGCGCAGCGCAACGAACCCCATGGCGCTCCTCCCGCCGATCAGCGTGGGGGAGCGCTTTTTTTTCGGTTGCATAAAAGTAGTCTTTAGTGTTTGGTGTTTCGTGTTTAGCTAAGCAGGAGTGCCATGCATGCATCCTTCCAAACATTAGACACTAAACCCTAACCACCGGATACCCAACACTCAAATGGACAAAATCGTCATTCACGGTGGCCGACGTCTTGAGGGATCCGTCCGCATCAGCGGCTCCAAGAATGCGGCCCTGCCGATTCTCTTCTCTGCACTTCTCACGGAAGGGGTCAACGCGTATTCGAATGTTCCCAAATTGAGGGACATCGACAGCACTCTGCTGCTGCTGTCGCGGCTCGGCGTCCAAGTGGAGTCCAGTGGGGCGTCGATCCGGATTGACGCCGGCGGCCTCACCCGCCACGAAGCCCCTTACGACCTGGTACGCAAAATGCGGGCTTCGGTGCTGGTGCTGGGGCCCCTGGTGGCGCGGCTGAAGCGCGCCCGGGTGTCGCTTCCCGGAGGCTGCGCCATCGGCGCCCGGCCGATCAATCTGCACTTAAAGGGTTTGGCTGCTCTGGGAGCCGAGATTGCGCTCGAACATGGGTATGTCACGGCATCCGCCAAGCGGCTGAAAGGCGCGGAGATCTACTGCGACATCGTCACCGTCACCGGGACGGAAAACATCATGATGGCGGCCACCCTGGCCGAGGGGATCACCGTGCTGCGCAACGCCGCCCGCGAACCGGAGGTGGTGGCGCTGGCCGAAGTCCTAAACCGCATGGGTGCGGACATTTCCGGCGCCGGGACCCCGGAGATCACGATCCGCGGCGTGGACTCGCTCAGACCGGTCTCGGCCGAGATCATTCCGGACCGGATCGAGACCGGGACCTTCATGGTGGCGGCGGCTCTCACGGGCGGCCACGTCACCATCACGAACTGCGAACCGCAGCACGTCGGCGCTACCATGGATAAACTCCGCCAGGCCGGGGCGCGGATCGCTGTGCAGGGCCGGACGCTTACGGTCGCGGGCCCCGAGAAAATCACCAGCGTCGACATCCAGACCCAGCCTTACCCCGGCTTCGCGACCGACATGCAGGCCCAGTTCATGGTCCTGATGAGCGTGGCCGGAGGCGTCAGCGTCATTTCGGAGACCATTTTCGAGAACCGCTTCATTCATGTGAGCGAGCTGCGGCGCATGGGGGCCGACATCCGGGTGTCCGGCAACACCGCCACGGTTAAGGGCGTAGCGCACCTCTCGGGTGCACCCGTAATGGCGACCGACCTGCGAGCCAGCGCCTGCCTGGTCCTGGCCGGCCTGGTGGCTGAAAATACCACCGAGGTGCACCGGGTTTACCATTTGGACCGGGGCTACGAGGCTCTCGAGGACAAGTTCGTTGCTCTGGGCGCGGACATTCGTCGTGTGAAGTGACGATTTTCCCGCTTGTGGCGGGAAAATGTCCAAAGGATCATGCAGGCTGAAAGATTCTATCGTCGCCCCTTCATCCCGCTGACTATCGCCCTGATGGCGGGCATCGCTCTGGGCTCGGCGGCCCCGGGATATGGGTCCGGGGCGTTGGCGCTGGCCTTGGTGTGCAGCCTCGGTATTGTCCGCTGCCTGATCCGTCGCGCGCCGGCCGCTGTCTACCCGCTGCTGCTTTTCATTGCCCTCGGGTATCTTTCCCTGCAGCCCTGGGTTCACCCCCGCCTCCCGGCCAATCACGTGAGCCGCTTTATCAATTCCGGGCACTGGCGCATCATCGGCGTTGTGGATGCGCGGCCGCTGGAATTTGAAACCCGGACCAAATTCGTCCTGCGGGTGGAGTGCCTTGAACGCGGCCTGGAAGCCCACGAGGTGACCGGTCTTCTGCGGGTCACGGCGACCGGAGAGGCCACCACCCTTGACCAGGGAGACCGCGTCGCCATTCACAGCCGGATCCGTTCCATCCGCAATTTCAACAATCCCGGAGGGTTTGATTTCAAGCGCAGCATGGCCTATCGGGAGATCTGGGGCAGCGCATTCATTGAGGGGCAGGAACTGAACCTCCTCGAAAATCAAGTGGAATCCGGCCTTCTCGGGCTGATCGACAGGGTGCGCTCCGCAATTGCCCGGCTGATCGACCAAGCGGGCCTCGGGTCCGAGGCCGCGGTGCTCAAAGCCCTCGTGATGGGTGACCAGTCGGGAATTGCGCCGGATATCCGCCAGGCCTTCACCCGCACGGGAACCAGTCACATCCTGGCAATCTCAGGCCTGCACATCACGATCGTTGCTTCCATCGCTTTTGCACTTTTCCGGTGGCTGTTGAGCTGGATCCCGATTGTCCTGAGATATGCATGGACGCGCAAGGGCGCGGCCGTGCTGACCCTGATGCCGATCACCCTCTATGCCCTCATCGCCGGCTTTTCGCCTTCCACCCAGCGCGCTCTCATCATGGTCGCGGTTTTTCTGCTGGCCTTCCTGGTGGAGCGCGAAACCGACCTAATGAATACCCTGGCGCTGGCCGCCCTGGGCATTCTGGCCGTCCAGCCGGCGTCGCTCTTTTCAATTTCGTTTCAACTCTCGTTCGCGGCCGTGTTGTCCATCGTCTACGGGCTGGATCGCATGCAGGCGGCTCGTTCGGAGGCTTCGCCCGACCTTGAGGGGCGGGCGACAAAAATCCGGCGCGGCCTGCTGGTGTTTTTCGGGGTGTCGCTGGCTGCCACCTGGGGAACTCTATCGCTGGGCATGTATTATTTCAATACCGTGTCCGTCATTGGTTTGCTGGCGAACTGTGTCGCGGTTCCCCTGATGGGCTACGTCGTCGTCGCGCTGGGTTTAGTCGCAACACTGCTCGCGCCGTTGAGCGCCGAGGCGGCGGTGGCCGGTTACCAGATCAGCGGTTTTGTTCTATCCAAATCCATCGCCCTCTTGGAGCTCATGGCGGCGCTGCCCTATGCCGCGGTCCGGACGGTGAGCCCCTCGATCGTGGAAATGGCGCTGTTCTACCTATTGAGCTGGGCGGCATTCCACCTCGCCACCGGGCGAACCTTGGCGGCGGATCCGGTTCCAAATGCCCCCGCGACCGGCTGGGTCACATCCGCTGGGGACCCTAGCCATGCAATGCCCGGGCATCTGCGCCGCTTCTTCTTCCAAACCGTGCGGAGCTCAACCCCCGACCGGAAAGCCGCGGCGGCCGTACTCCTGCTATGCCTGATCGGTGCGGGCGCCGACGCGGGCTACTGGATCTACCAGCGCTTCGGTCGCCAGGACTTTCGGCTGACCCTTCTGGATGTCGGCCAGGGCAGCGCCGTGTTACTGGAGTTCCCCGGAGGGGCCACCGCCCTCGTCGATGGCGGCGGCTTTGGAGACATGGCGGCCTTTGACGTGGGGGCCAACGTCGTGGCACCCTTCCTGTGGCGCCGGAAAATCGCCACGATCGACACTCTTGTTCTGACCCACCCCAATAGCGATCACCTCAACGGCCTGCCCTTTATCGCTGCAAACTTCCACGTGCGTTCGCTGTGGACCAACGGTGAATCCCGTACGATGCCGGGATATGCGGGCTTGATGCAAACGGCGCTGGAACGGGCCATAGCCGTGCCGCGGTTTGCGGACATCCCGCGGCAAACCGCGATAAACCATGCGCATCTGGAGGTGTTGTACCCTCCGGCGGATTTTCTGGGGCGCGTTGAGGACGACCGGTGGCGTCGGGACGAGAACAACAACAGCCTGGTGACGCGGGTGTCCTTGGGGGAAGTCTCGGTTCTGATACCGGGAGACATCATGCGGCCGGCGGAAATGGAGCTGGTCGCCCTGATCGGCGACCAACTGAAGAGCACCGTTCTGATCGCGCCGCACCACGGCAGCCGCACCTCTAGTTCAGAGGAGTTCCTGAAGGCGGTGGCCCCGCAAGCAGTTTTCATCTCCTGCGCGGACCGGCCGGGATCCGGGATTCCACATCCCCTGGTCCTCGAACGCTACGAGAGACATGGCGCCCGAGCCTACCGGACGGACCGGGACGGTGCCATACAGCTCACCAGCGATGGCCGCCGCATGGCGATTACGACTTTCCTAAATGCGGATTGATCCCCGAATGTCGTCCGTCTGAATCTCCCTTCCAGCCATTCGTCGGGTGTTGAGGTTGAAGTCGGCGAGGAGTTCTCCCCGTCGCCAAAAAAAACCCGGGCACAGGCCCGGGGTTTTTTAATTGAAATGGTTCGGTTCGGGCTAAAAATCGATCTGCCACTTGGCACCGGCGTACCAGTCGTATCCCTGGTTTTGGCCGTCGGCGCCGTCCATGAAGTCTTGGTAACCCACTTCAGGGATTATGTAGACACCGGGGGCCAGGGTCACGACCGCCTGCACATAGCCCTGCCAAAAGTCATCATTATCGGAACCGGGCGTATCAGGGTCATCGTTGCGGTAGCCGGCACCGACTTCAAATTTCAGGCGGTCGCTGACCGCCAGGCCGCACGCGAACCCCAGCATGTAACTCGTGGCATCATTGGTGCTGCCGCCGCTGTTCTTCAGGGTGGCTTGGCTGGAAGTGACGTTGTTGTAACCGTTTTTCCAGTTGGCGTTGCTCCAGTTCTGGCCGTACTCGCCTTCGACCGTGATGTAGAAGGCGCCGAAGTTGGCTTTGACATTCAGGCCGCCCACGTAGGAGATAATGTCGGCGCTGTCCGTGAGCGTTCCGGCCGCCCGCGTATCGGATGTGTCGGAAATCTGGAAGTAATTGAAGCCGCCGAAGGGGGTAATCTGGAAATTGTCAAGCTTGAGCGTGTAGCGGGCCTCGACCTTGGGCAGGTTGTAGTCCGGGTCGCTGTTGGCGGGGAACTGCCCCGCCGAAGTCTTCAGGGGATTGGTTAACAAGGCCAGCTCGAGACCGCCGAGGATCAGGGTCAGCCCGCCCGGGCGGCGGCCGTGGAAGGCGCCGCTGCCCTCCATGTCGTCGTCATTGTTGAACACCTGGTTGGACCACAGTTGACTGACTGGGGAGTAGTCCTTGCCGACTTTGAGGGCGGCCTTGTCCGAAAAATTCCACACGCCGTAGGCGCGGCGGGTGGCGACGTCGAGGTCGCTGCCGTCGGTGCCCTTCAAAGCCAGTTCAATCAGCCCGCTGACCTTGTCGGCTTTGACCTTGGCGCCCAGGCGGGAGTTGGTCTGGAAATCCCAGATCAGCCCCCAGTCGTCCTGCTCGCCGGTGCCGGGTTGGTTGGCGCTGCCATAATCGGTGTACTGGTAGAATGTGGACATACGCGCACTGCCATAGAAGGACCAGTCGGCGGCCAAGGCCGGGAATGTAAACAACACAACGGCTAACGCTGCGCTAAGCTTCTTCATCTGATTGATCCTCCTTGCTGTTTAAACGGTTATGGTCAAGCCCAACAATTTCCTTATATTATTGGCGCTGCCACTACCCCCTTTCTTACGGCACACCCCCGAAGCAGTCGAGCGCACCATCGTTTGGACACCGTGGCCGCCGCAGAGCTTCCGAGGGACTTTCATACCAAGAAATTTTTTATGAAATCAAGTGATTTTTCTGTTAAAAGAAACACATGATATTATTGAGGCGGCGAGGTTCCTATGAAAACGTCGGCAAAGCTCGGACGGCTTACCTGGATTGTGATCGCCGTAATCCATTTCGGTTTGAGCAATCTCATTCTGCCGCTAACTTTGGCCTTGACGAAACAGGCCGCCGCCACACCCGAAGGGACCGGTATGGCGGTTGCACTGCTGGTACGCGTGACCAGACTGCTGCATTTTCCACTGGTCACCCTGGCGCTTTACCCACGGGAGTGGTTTCCCGGGAACTGGGTCTACGTGCCGATGGCGGTTAACAGCCTTATCTGGGCTAGCGGGATATACTGGCTGATCGGGCTTTTTCGGAAAGCCCGCTGAGGCGTTGAAGCGGCTAAGGGGCTAATCGATCGCGGCCAACACGTTGAAACCCTCTTTGGTGAGGGCTTTCTTGATGATGGCTGTCTTGCAGGCGGCCAGGCGGAAGTGGTAGACCCGCTTGCGCGCTTTTTCCAAGGTCATGATGACGTTGATCACATCTCCGCCGTTGTCGCTGATGATCTGCAGCATTTTCTTGAGGGACTCGGGTTTGTTGCCGGCGGCCACATCCAGGCGGGAGGTGGAGGAAAGGATACCCATCATATCGATGAAGGCGCGCAGCATGTCGGTTTCGGTGATGATGCCCACCAGTCGGCCGTTCTTGGTCACCGGAAGGCCCCCGATCTTGTGCTTGTAGATGATCTGCGCTGCAGTTTCGATGTCGTCCTCCGGCGCTACCGTGATGGGGTCCGTGATCATGAGATCCTTCAGATCGACGTCGCCTAACATGGACGGAATCAGGCCCTGTTTGAGGTCGGCCAGGGTCACCAAGCCTTGCAGCTTACGGCCCTTGGACACAACCGGCAGGTGGCGGATATGATAGGCCTTCATCAGCTCAATCGCATCGCTGATGGACGCGGTGGCGGTGATGGCGATGGGGTCGGGGATCATCAAATCGCGAATCTTCATTTCTCCCCCTTGACGCCTTCTTAAAAGTCAAGCTTTTGCAGCAGGTTGGTTCAAAGATAAATGAAGCAAATTCGATGATAATTTATATCGAATTTGCTTCATTTAGCAAGAAAAAAAACCTAGCAGGCGCGATGCGGGACGTGGCTGCAGAGAGGTTCCTCGGCCAGGTAGTCTCCGGTGGCCTCGAAGGCCCGCGCACGGCAGCCGCCGCAGACCCGCTTGAACTCGCATTGGCCGCATTTGCCTTCCAGCCGGTCGTAGTCCCGCAAGGCCGTGAAGACCTCCGCGTGTTTCCAGATATGGGCGAAAGACGCCTGCCGCACGTTGCCACAGACGGTGGCGAGAAAACCGCAGGGCTGGACGTCACCCACGTGGGAGACGAAGCAGAAGCCGATGCCACCCAGACAGCCGCGGGTGACGGCATCCAGTCCGTGGGTCTGAAACGAAACCGATTTTCCCTCCCGGGCGGAGCGCTGGCGCAGAATGCGGTAGTAGTGCGGGGCGCAGGTGACCTTTAGCTCTAGGGGGGTTTTGCCCAGCTGTTCATAGAACCAGTTCAGGGTGCGCTCGTACTCTTCGGCGGTAATGGCTTGGTCCACGATGTACTTCCCGCGGCCGGTGGGAACCAGCAGGAAGATGTGGTGGGCCACCGCTCCGAGCGCGACCGCCAGTTGCTGGATCTTCGGGATCTGGTCGAGGTTGATTTGGGTGACGGTGGTGTTGATCTGAAAGGGGATGCCGGCACGCTTGATGTACTCGATCCCGCGCAGGGCGCTGTCGAAGGCTCCCGACACTTTGCGGAATTCGTCGTGGGTGTCGGCCGCGGCGCCGTCCAGGCTGATGCTCAGCCGCTGGATTCCGGCTGCGGCCAGCCGGTGGGCGATGTCCTCCGTTATCAGGGTGCCGTTGGGGGCCATCACCATGCGCAGCCCCTGCCGGGTGCCGTATTGCGCGATGTCAAAGATGTCCGCCCGCAGAAGCGGCTCGCCTCCGGTGAGGATCACGATCGGCTTTCCCACCTCGGCGATCTGGTCGAGCAGGCGAAAGCCCTCCTGCGTGTCGAGTTCTCCATGATACGGGCCCATCGTGGCCGACGCCCGGCAATGGACGCAGGACAGGTTACAGTTGCGGGTGGTCTCCCAGGCCACCAGGCGCAGGGCCGAGGCCTCGCCGGCGCCCGGCTGGATATGGGGACGAGCGGTATTCGAGTGCTGTTGTGTCATAGCGTTTTTTATTCTTACATCATTAAAATAAATCATCCCCGCCGCTTGCGGTGGGGATGATTTATTTTAGCTATGGATTACTTTTGCCGCGTCCGCGGCAAAATAGGTGATGATCAGGTCTGCGCCGGCGCGTTTGATCGCCGTGAGGGTCTCCATCATCACCCGCTGACCGTCCAGCCATCCCAGTTTTTCGGCGGCCTTGATCATGGAGAATTCGCCGCTCACATTATAGGCGGCCACGGGCAGGTCGAACTCCTGGCGCACACGGTAAATGATGTCGAGATAGGCCAGGGCCGGTTTCACCATGATGATGTCGGCGCCCTCCTCGACGTCCATGGTGACCTCGCGCAGCGCCTCCAGGGCGTTGGCCGGGTCCATCTGATAGGTGCGGCGGTCGCCGAACTTGGGAGCCGAATCGGCTGCCGCCCGGAAAGGACCGTAAT
>Ga0316621_10000192_pt1 | contig 11127 bp, 5 predicted proteins | sample OWC_Aug_OW2_C1_D_2_FD_207664 | JGI IMG/M metagenome (GOLD analysis project Ga0316621, IMG submission 207664) | Wetland soil microbial communities from Old Woman Creek delta, Ohio, United States - OWC_Aug_OW2_C1_D1_C | ecosystem: Environmental > Terrestrial > Soil > Wetlands | place: USA: Ohio... | reverse complement strand
TCCGCCAGGATGGGTGCGGCGTCACCGTGCACCGGCGACGACCGATCCGCCCCGGGCCGCCGATCCTCGAGGTTCTTAGTCAGCCCGCATTATTCGCGAGGGTCGTTCGCGATTAATGCGGGCTAGCTCGCCCCGTTCCGGACGATGGTTCCACCAAACAGACTCAGGGCCTCCTGGATCAAGGGGTGGTCCTGTGGTCTGGTCTCGGCGGCCCCGGCCGCCACGCTTGTGGGCGCCGTGGACGATGCCGGCTCCGCGGGGGCGAACTCGTATTCCACGCGGAGCCGCGCGCCAAAGGCCGCCGATGCGGTCTCTCCGAGCATCTTCCGCGCTTCGTGTTCCTCCAGCGTGTCGCGCACGAAGGCGTTCCCGTTGGGGACCCTGAGCACCAGCCGGTCCGCCTCCAGGCGGGCGGGGCGAACCTCCGCCAGGACCGAGGCGAGCCGCTTCCGCCCTTTCAGGCGAGCCACCGTGGCGTCCCACCCGGAGGCGATATCGGCGGGCGGAGCGGCCGCGTCGTGTTGCGGCGTTTCAACCCGCTGGCGGGGCGGATTCGGCTCCACGGCCTGTGGCGTGGGACGCGGCACCGCGGCGCTTGGCGCGGTCGGCGCCGGATCCGCGGGACTCGCGGTTGGCCGGTCGAATAAGGGCAACACGGGCGGCCGCGATGCCCCTCCCTGGGGGCCGGCGAGCCTGGTCTCCAGTGTGGCCAACTGATCCAGGATTCCCTGCACGCTACGCACGCCCCGGATTTCCGTCAGGCGGATGACCGCCATCTCCAGAACGAGTCGCGGCTGCGTCGACCGCCGCATCTCCGCCTCGGCCTGTTGGAGCGCGCGCAGCATGGCCTCCAGCTCCGAAACGCTGGCCACGCCGGCTTGGCGTCGGCTGGTCGCCGGATCCACCCGGGCCCCCTCCAGCAGCGTTCCCGGCTCGCTGCAGACCTTGAGGATGGCCAGATCCCTGAGGTGAGAACCGAGCTCCACCGCGAACTGGCGCAGGTCCTGGCCGTGGCGGGCCAGCTCGTCCACCAGACGGAGCGCTTTACCCGCCTCTCGACCCAGGATCGCCTCGGCCGCCTCGGCCAGCACCTCGGACCGCACCAGACCGAGGAGTTCGGCGACCGCGGCGGCTTCCAGACGATTTCCCAAGCACGCGATCGCCTGGTCGAGCAGGCTCTGGGCGTCGCGCAGGCTTCCCGCGGCTGCCTGGGACAGAACCGTCAGGGCGCCTTCATCGGCCGCGATTCCCTCGGCCTCCACAATCTCGCGAAGGCGGCCGCCGATCTCCGCGATACCCAGCAGTCGGAAATCGTGCCGCTGGCAGCGCGAGTGGATGGTCGCCGGGATGCGGTGCGGTTCCGTCGTGGCGAGAATGAAGATAACCCGGGGCGGCGGCTCCTCCAGCGTCTTCAAGAGCGCGTTGAAGGAGCTGGTGGACAGCATGTGGGCTTCGTCGATGATGTAGATCTTGTGGTGGCCGCGCGCAGGGGCATACTGCACGGTTTCCAGGAGCTCGCGCGTCTTCTCGACCTGGGTGTTGGAGGCCGCGTCCACCTCGATGCAGTCCATGGACCGGCCGGTCGCGATCTCTTGGCAGGGCGGGCAGGTGCCGCAGGGCGTCGCCGTGGGTCCCGACGCGCAATTCAGGGCCTTGGCCACGATCCGCGCCGTGGTGGTCTTGCCCACCCCCCTCGGCCCCGCGAATAAGAGGGCGTGGGCCATGCGGTCGGCCGCGATGGCGTTCTTCAGGGTCTCGGTGACATGGCGCTGGCCGACGATCGTCTCGAAGGCCTTCGGCCGCCACCGCCGTGCAATCACCTCGTAGGGCATCGTGCTCCTGACATCGTCCGCCGTCGCCGAAAGTGCGAGCGCCGGACGGCCCATGCAACTCCGATCGGGTGGACTCGCGGCACCGGCCGCTCGCTGTTTACCGTTGCTTCCTTCCGGACCTGGCGGGTTTCACAGGGCTACCATGCGCGAGACCCGATCATCAACGCCACACGAACCGTCCGGCGCCCACCCGTGCGGTGGCCCTCGCCGACCCCTATCCTGCGCCTTGCTGTCGCGACGTCTCTCCTGGCTGCCCGTCCCCGCCGACTCGGGCCGGCAAGGTGGCGGAGAGGCCGGGATTCGAACCCGGGGTGGAGTTACCCCCACACACGCTCTCCAGGCGTGCTCCTTCAACCACTCGGACACCTCTCCGCATTCCAGCCGGAGCGTCATCGCAGAACGATACCCTCGGGCGGACCCGCCGCGCCCCTTTGGGCGTGCTCGCGTTCGTGGCGGAGAGGGTGGGATTCGAACCCACGTGGGAGTTGCCCCCCAACCCGCTTTCGAGGCGGGCCCGTTACGACCACTTCGGTACCTCTCCGTCTCCGCCGACGTGGGGCGCCTAGCGCTTCGGCACCCCGTCAATCAGCGTGATTCTATACGTCGGATGGTCGAACGGCTGCATCTCCGGAAACTTGCTGAAGAGCCAGCCGTGGAAGACCTGCTTCCCCCTCTCCGTGATCGTCACCAGCGCCGCGGGGTTGCTGGGCTCGTTCGACAAGGAGGTGATTTCGTTGTCCTTCACCTGCAGCGCCGGCAGAAACTCGTCGGCGCGGAGCGTGAGGTCACTTCCGGGCACCGCAACCTCGTTCCCGAGGTTCGCGACCAACGGCTGCGCCGCGCGGCCGGCGCCCTTGATCTCGATCTGCAGCCTGACCGCTTGCCACTTCCCCCGGATCGCGTCCGGCACCCGCACCGCGCGACCCGTGCCGCCCACTTGCGGATGCGTGCGATCGGCCGCGGGGCCCGTGCCGGCTCCCCCAATCGGCGGGTGGTCCGCCGGAAGGCCTTTGGCGGCGGCGGCCGGCCCGGCGACCGGACCGGGCGGTACCAGAACCGCGAAGTACAGCGCCACGGCTGCCAGTGGGATCGCCACTGCCACGCCCAGTAGGATCAGTCGTCGCGTGACGGGTCCGCCTGCAGAATTACCCACCGCACCCCTCGCCCAAAAAGCGATCGAAGGCGCAACCCGCGCCCTCGAGGCGGTCGCGCCTCCGCAACAGAGCTTGCTGCTCGGCCTGATTTGCCGGGGAACGCCCCGGCGGATGGCGGAGAGGCCGGGATTCGAACCCGGGGGCCAGTTTTACCCAGCCAACCGCTTAGCAGGCGGTTGCCTTCGGCCGCTCGGCCACCTCTCCGTTTTACAGGCCACCCCGTCAACTGCTTTTTGGTGAGCGGCAAAGCTGGATCAACCCGCTTGCCGCCGTGTGGTCGTCCGCTCCCTGCGCGTGTGGCGGAGGGGGTAGGATTCGAACCCACGGACCTTTCGGTCATCCCGTTTCAAGCGGGACGCCTTCGACCACTCGGCCACCCCTCCTTGGCGGGCCTGATGATAGAGAACCCGGCCCAGAAAGGGAAGCAGAAATGTGGGCTAAGATTTCCCGATGCGCTCAAGCCCGTCCAGATACGGTCGCAGGGCCTCCGGGATTCGCACGCTGCTGTCGGGGTCCTGGTAGTTCTCCAGGATGGCGAGGAACGCGCGTCCGACCGCGACCCCCGATCCGTTCAGGGTGTGTGCGTACTCCGCCGGGGCCTTCGGGGCGGGGCGGTAACGGATGCTCGCCCGGCGAGCCTGAAACGCCTCGCAGTTGCTGATGGACGAAATTTCCCGGTAGCCACCCCCACCCGTCTGGCTCGGGAGCCACACCTCCAAGTCATAGGTCTTGGCGGCGGAAAACCCCATGTCGCCGGTACACAGCGCCACCACCCGATAGGGTAACCCCAGGCGCTGCAGGACCGTTTCTGCATCGCGAGTCATCTGCTCCAGCGCCTCGTACGACCGGGCCGGCTCCACAAACTTCACCAGCTCCACTTTGTTGAACTGGTGCTGACGGATTAGGCCCCGGGTGTCTTTCCCGTACGACCCGGCCTCGCGTCGGAAGCACGGCGTGAAGGCGACGTAGGAGAGCGGCAGCGTCCCGGGAGGCAGAATCTCTTCCCGGTGCAGGTTGGTGACCGGGACCTCGGCCGTCGGGATGAGGTACAGCGACTCGTCTTGCGTCTTGAACAGGTCCTCGGCGAACTTGGGAAGTTGGCCGGTGCCGGTCATGGCGGCGGCGTTCACCAGGAGCGGCGGAAAAATCTCTGTGTAGCCGTGCTCTTTGGTGTGCAGGTCCAGCATGAAGTTGATCAGGGCCCGCTCGAGGCGTGCGCCGAGCCCTCGGAGCACGGTGAAGCGCGCCTGCGCCATCCGGCTGGCTCGCTCGAAATCCAGGATCCCCAGCGCCTCGCCGATCTCCCAGTGGGGCTTGGGCGGGAATTCGAACTGCCGCGGTTGGCCCCAGCGCCGCACCTCGGCGTTCCCGCCGCTGTCGGCCCCGACGGGAACCGACGCGTGCGGGAGATTCGGGACCGTCAGGAGGCACTGCTGGATTCGCTCCTCGTGTCTCCGCACCTCGTCGTCGAGCGCCCTGATCTGGTCGCCCGCCGCTCGCATCTCCGCGATCAGCGGGCTTGCATCCTCGCCCGCCTTCTTCCGTCGCCCCACCTCTTCGGAGACGGTGTTCCGGCGATGTTTGAGCTGTTCCACCTCCGTCAGCACGCGCCGGCGGCCCTCGTCCGCCGCCAGGAACTCGCCGAAGTCCTGCGCCAGGCCCCGGTCTCGCAGCCGGGCCTGCACGGCCCCTAGGTTCTCCCGCACGAGCTTGGCGTCCAGCATTCGTCCCGCGTCCTTTCCCTAGGCGTCGCCTGCCGGTTCTGCGTCGGTGCCGGTCGGCTCGCCGTCGGTTTCGTCCGCCACCAGGCTGGTGACGGCGGCCACGCGATCGCTGGCCTGGAGTCCCTGGAGTCGCACGCCCTGGGTGGCCCGACCGATGACGTTGATCTCCCGGACGTTGACGCGGTTCACCTTGCCCTCCTGAGAGATCATCATGACCTGATCTTGCTCCTGGACCTGGAGGGCGCCCACCACCGGGCCGTTCTTCTCGGCAACCCGCACGTTGATGATTCCCTTCCCCCCGCGCCCCTGCAGGCGGTATTCCTCGAGCGCGGTGCGCTTGCCGTACCCGTGCTCGTTCACGGTGAGGATCGCGGTGCCCGGCCGGACCACTTCGGCCGCCACGACCTCGTCTCCCGCCTCCAGGGCGATGCCGATCACGCCCCGGCCGGACCGCCCGATGGCGCGGACCTCTTCCTCGCCAAACCGGATCGCCATGCCCAGCTTGGTGGCGAGGAAGATCTCGTCCTGCCCCCCCGTGAGGCGCACGGCGATCAGCTCGTCCCCCTCGTCCAGGGTGATTGCGATGATGCCGCCGGCGCGCGGGTTGGAGTAGGCCTGAAGCTCCGTCTTCTTGACCACGCCGCGGCGCGTTGCCATGACCAGGTGGCGACCGATCTCGAACTGCCGGATGGGGATCATGGCGGTGACGATCTCGCCCGGCTGGACCTGGAGGAAGTTGACCAGGGCCTTTCCCTTGGCCGCCCGGCCGAGTTGTGGTGTCTCGTGGACCTTGAGCCAGTGGACACGCCCAAGGTTGGTGAACAGGAGGATGTGGCTGTGCGTGGTGGCCACGAAGAGGTGCTCCACGTAGTCCTCTTCCTTGGTCGCCATGCCCGTCATGCCCTTGCCGCCGCGTCGCTGCGAGCGGTAGATCGCCAGCGGGCTCCGCTTGATATAGCCGCCGTGGCTGATGGTGACCACCATCTCCTCGTCGGCCAGCGTATCTTCGTAAGAGATATCCGCCGTCTCGTCCATGATCTGGGTCCGTCGCGCGTCTCCGTACTGCGCCTTGAGCGCGGTCAGCTCTTCCTTGATGATCTCCCGCACCAGCGCCTCGTTCCCGAGAATCGCCTGGAGCCGTGCGATGAGTCGGATGGTTTCTTCGTACTCGTCCTGGATCTTCTGCCGCTCCAGCTGGGTCAGCCGCTGCAGCCGCAGATCCAGGACGGCCTGCGCCTGGATCTCGCTCATGCCGAACTCGCTCACCAGGCCGCTGCGCGCCTCGTCGACGGAGCGGGAGCGCCGGATGAGCTGAATGACGGCGTCCAGGTGGTCCAGGGCGATACGATACCCCTCCAGGATGTGTGCACGCGCCTCTGCTTGGCGCAGCTCGTATCGCGTCCGGCGGACGACCACCACCTTGCGGTGGTCGATGAAATAACCGATGACCTGCTTCAGGTCGAGGACCCGGGGCTGGTTGTCCACCAGCGCCAGCATGATCACCCCGAAGGTGGACTGCATCGCCGTGTGCTTGTAGAGCGAATTTAGAACGGGCACCGCGGGCTCGTCTTTTTTCAGCTCCAGCACGATCCGCATCCCTTCCCGGTCCGATTCGTCTCGCAGGTCCGAGACCCCTTCGATTTTCTTCTCGCGGACCAATTCGGCGATGCGCTCCACCAGCTTGGCCTTGTTGACCTGGTAGGGGAGTTCGGTGACGATGATGTTCTCGCGGCCCGCTCGCGCCTTCTCGACAAAGGCTTTGGCTCGGACCTGGATCAGGCCCCGGCCGGTGCGGTAGGCGTCCAGTATCCCTTGCCGCCCGTGGATATACGCCGCCGTGGGAAAATCGGGTCCGGGCAAGAACTGCATCAAGGCATCGATGGTAATGTTGGTGTTCTCGAGGTGGGCGATGACGGCGTCCACCACCTCGCCCAGGTTGTGGGGCGGGATGTTGGTGGCCATGCCGACCGCGATTCCAGAGGAGCCGTTCACCAACAGATTGGGGACGACGGTGGGGAGGACGACCGGCTCCACCGTGGATTCGTCGTAATTCGGGACGAAGTCCACCGTCTCCTTGTCGATGTCGCGCAGAATCTCGTGCGCCAGCCGCGCCAGCCGCACTTCCGTGTATCGCATGGCTGCCGGCGCATCCCCATCCACCGATCCGAAATTCCCTTGCCCGTCGATGAGGGGATACCGCATGGAAAAGTCCTGCACCAGTCGGACGATGGTGTCATAGACGGCCGTGTCGCCGTGTGGATGATATTTCCCCAAAACATCGCCCACCACGCGCGCCGCCTTGCGGTGTGGCCGGTTGTGAGCCAACCCCATCTCATCCATGGCGTGGAGAACCCGCCGGTGGACCGGTTTCAAGCCGTCCCGGACGTCGGGCAGGGCGCGGCCGATGATGACGCTCATGGCGTAGTCGAGGTACGACCGCCGCATCTCCTCATGGATGTCGGTGGGGTGCACCTCGCCAACGCGTTGCTGGGCTATGCTGTCGTTCTCTTCGGGCACGGGAAGCCCTCTCTCTGGGTGCGGGGCGCCGGAACGGGACCGGTCCGCGCGGGCACCGGGATCGCTAGATGTCCAGGTTGCTCACCTCGAGGGCGTGGCTCTCGATGAACTGGCGGCGCGGTTCCACCTGGTCGCCCATGAGCGTGGTGAAGATGCGCTCGGCGGCCAGCGCGTCTTCGACTTGCACTTTGAGCAGGGTGCGTGTTTCCGGGTTCATGGTGGTCTGCCAGAGTTGTTCGGCATTCATCTCGCCGAGGCCCTTGTACCGCTGGATGGTCATGCCCTTCTTGGAAAGGGCCAACGCCTGTTCGTAGAGGGCTGTCCAGGTGTGCGCCTCGGTGGTGGGGCCGCCCTCGCTCTGGATGGTAAAGGGCGGGGTTCCCAGCGCGTTCAGCGCGGCCCCGGCCGCCTCCAACTCCCGATACTCGGCAGAGGCGAGGAGAGCCGGACTGACGATGCACGCCGGGCGATCGCCCCAGGAGGGCTGGGTACCCAGACTGATGACGAGTCGGTGCGCGCCCTGCTCCTCGTCCCACTCCGCACGGCCCTCCACGGACCCCAGGCGATCGGCCTCCTGGCGCAGCCGGCTGAGCAGTCGGTCGAGGAGGCGCGCCGATTTGTTGCTATCCTTCAGGGCCCCCCGGGGCACGCCGCCCTGCTGGACCAACGCGGCCACCACGTGGGGGTTTTGCCCTCGCTTCTCGAGGGCATGGAGGCAGCGCTGCCAAGCGACCACCTTTTTCAGGCAGGCGCTGAGGCGCTGCCCCGTCCAGGGCCCCCCATTGCCCGCCGCCTCGACCGAGAGCGACTCGGCGCCGTGCTCGATGAGGAACTCCACCATGCCGCGATCGTTCTTGAGGTAGCGCTCCGTTTTCCCCTTCTTCACCTTGTACAGCGGGGGCTGCGCGATGAACAGGTGGCCATCGTCCACAATCCTGCGCAAGTGGCGGAAGAAGAACGTGAGGAGCAGTGTTCGGATGTGCTCACCATCCACGTCGGCGTCCGTCATGATAATGACGCGGTGGTAGCGGAGTTTGGCGGCGTCGAATTCCGGATCGATGCCGGCGCCGAGCGCGGAGACCAGGACGCGGATCTCTTGAGACGCCAGCATCTTGTCCGCGCGCGCCCGCTCCGTGTTCAGGATTTTCCCGCGCAGGGGAAGGATGGCCTGAAATCGGCGGTCGCGCCCCTGTTTCGCCGAACCGCCGGCCGAATCGCCCTCCACGATGTACAACTCGCAGAGCGCGGCGTCCTTCTCGGAGCAATCGGCGAGCTTTCCAGGCAGGTCGTCGCTGTCGAGGGCCCCCTTCCGCCGCACCAACTCTTTGGCTCGGCGTGCGGCTTCGCGGGCGCGCGCCGCGTCGGCCGCCTTCTCCACGATGCGGCGCCCGATCCCTGGGTTTTCCTCGAGGTGCTCGCCCAATTTTTCATTGACGATCGTTTCGACGAGACCCTTGATGTCCGGGTTGTTCAGTCGGCCCTTGGTTTGCCCCTCAAACTGCGGGTTGGCCAGGCGGACGCTGATGACCGCGGTGAGGCCCTCACGGACGTCGTCGCCGCTCAGGCTAGCCTTCAGATCTTTCAGGAGATTGCGGCCGGCAGCGTAGTTGTTGATGGTGCGCGTCAGCGCCGACCGAAACCCGATGACGTGCGTTCCGCCGTCCTGGGTGTTGATGTTGTTGGCGAAGGAAAATACGGTCTCCGCGTAGCCGTCGTTGTACTGGAGTGCGATCTCCACCGCGGTCTCGTCGCGCTGCGCTTCGATAAAGATTGGGCGGGGGTGAAGCGTGGCCTTGTTCTCATTGAGGAGTTCGACGAATTGCCTGATACCGCCGGTGTAATAGAACTCCTCCGCCTTGTCGGCCCTCTCATCGGTGAGGGTGATTCTCAATCCTCGATTCAGAAAGGCCATCTCGCGAAGGCGATTACTCAAGACATCCAAGCTAAACGCGCGGTCGTCGAAGATCTCGGCGTCGGGCAGAAACGTGACACGGGTCCCCGTCCGGCGGGCCTTTCCCGCTTCTTCCAGGTCGCCGGTTGGCTTGCCGCGCTCGTACCGCTGCAGGTGTTTCTTTCCCCCCGTCCACACCTCCACCTCGAGCCATTCCGAGAGGGCGTTCACAACCGAAACCCCGACACCGTGCAAACCGCCGGAGACTTTATACGCCGAGCTCCCGAACTTTCCGCCGGCGTGAAGGGTGGTGAGGACCACCTCGACACCGGACCGGCCGGTTTGTTCGTGGATCTCGACAGGAATACCTCGCCCGTTATCGACGACCGTGACGCTGTTGTCGATATGGATGGTGACGTCGATCCGGTCGCAGGCGCCTGCAAGGGCCTCATCGACACTGTTATCCACGACCTCGAACACCAGGTGGTGGAGGCCGTCGAGTCCGGTGCCGCCAATGTACATCGCCGGGCGCTTTCGAACCGCCTCAAGTCCTTCCAGGATTTTGATTTGGTCGATGCCGTATGTGTTGTTACTTTCTTGCGGCCCATTCATCTTCGCCATACACCCTCACAAGGCAACCAAAGACCGCCCGGTGCAAACCGGCCCGTTCTCGCTCCGGCGGGGCGGGTTTCGGTCATTTCCAAGACGGTTTGCGTTCCGACCGTGTAATGGTCCGGGGTGGTCGGCGGGACCATCCAATCAAACCGAGAGCGCGCCGCCGGAAGCGGAGAGGTCTTTCGGTGTCTGTATAGACCGAAGGGCGTGTTGAGTTTGAGTTGTTGCGTTAAAACCCGGCAGCCCCGTGTTGTTTGAGCGCTGTGATTTATTGGATGAAACAAACACGAATCCGTCGACTGTCTTCCGAACAGGGGTGCGATCGTATTCAGGATCAAATCCGCATCGGCATAATAACGCAACTATACCGGTCATCCCCCGCGGCTCTAAAAATAGCCGGGCTTAACGGGTCGGTAAGGTGTATGGTGATTTGTTCCGAATCCACCGCCGATAAGAAGTCCATGATATAGCGTGCGTTAAAACCGATTTTGACTCCTTCGCCGGCGTACGCGACCTCGACCTCTTCATGGGCCTCGCCCAAGTCCATATTCACACAACTCACCAGAAGCCGCCCTTTTTGAAAATCAAACTCGGTTGGTGTTGTCCTTTCTCCCATGATCGCTGACGTCCGGCGGAGCGCTCCATGTAGAACGTCTTTCGCGATGTTGATCTCACTCGGGGTCGTTGATGGAACAACCTGGTCGTAGTTTGGGAATTGTCCATCGATCAAGCGCGCGACCAGGGTGGTGGTATCTTGTTGTAAGATGATTTGATTGTCGGAGAGGCGGATCCTCACATCACCCAATTCTTCGCGCGCGATCTTTGCCGCTTCAACCATTGCTTTTTTGGGGATCAGTGCATCAATAACGGCGGTACCGGAGGTCTCAGGACGAATCATGCGCACCAATGCGAGCCGGTGCCCGTCGGTGGCTACCATATTCAGCGCGCTGGATTGAGCCTGAAGAAGGACTCCCGTCAGGGCATAGCGTGTTTGGTCTGACGAAACTGCAAAGAGCGTCTTCCGAAGCAAATCACGGAACAATTTTGCAGAGAGGAGTAACTCGTCACCCTCGCGCAGGTCGGGAGGAGAGGGAAACTCCTCACGCGTCAACCCCTTCATCCGAAAACTAGACCGCTGGCACGAGATGGCGACTTGAAGGTCTGGATCCGCATGTAATTCTATGGTGGTTGATGGAAGTTCCTTGACGACCTCGTACAGTTTTTTCGCGGAAAGTGTCACGGCTCCCGGTTTAATAACCTCCGCTTTGATTTGCCGCCGAAGGCCGACATCCAGATCTGTTCCAAATAAAGACAGGTGGTCAGCTTCCGAATGGAGTAACACATGGGAGAGAATCGGGAGGGCTTTTTTGACCTCGACGACACTTTGTACGGGC
>Ga0316621_10000189_pt1 | contig 11153 bp, 10 predicted proteins | sample OWC_Aug_OW2_C1_D_2_FD_207664 | JGI IMG/M metagenome (GOLD analysis project Ga0316621, IMG submission 207664) | Wetland soil microbial communities from Old Woman Creek delta, Ohio, United States - OWC_Aug_OW2_C1_D1_C | ecosystem: Environmental > Terrestrial > Soil > Wetlands | place: USA: Ohio... | reverse complement strand
ACACCGTGATGGCGCGAGGCGCCTTCGGGAGCCTGCACGACGTGTCCGAGGTCATCGTCAAGGCAATCCCTTTGATGCTGTGCGGTCTGGCGGTCGCAGTGGCCGCCAAGATCCAGGTGTGGAACGTGGGCGCCGAGGGCCAGCTCGTGTTGGGCGGGATCGGCGCCGCTGGTGTGGCGCTCTTCCTTCACCCGTACCTGCCGTCCGTCGCGATGCTTCCCCTCATACTGGCTGCGGGTTTCCTGGCGGGGGGCCTCTGGGCGCTCCTGGCGGGAGTCCTCCGGGCCAAGCTGGACGTCAACGAGATCCTGACAACCCTGATGCTGAATTACGTGGCCATTTTCTGGTTGGAACACCTCTACTTCGGACCCTGGCGGGATCCGATGGGGATGGGGTTTCCCGGTACGGCCATGCTTCCAGAGAACGCCTGGTTTCCGCGTCTCCCCGGAACACGGATCCATCCCGGTATCGCTCTGGCGCTTGTCGCCGCGGTCCTCTGCCAGGTGGCGCTGTCGCGGACGCGATGGGGATTCGAGATTCGCGTGATCGGAGAGAGTCCCAAGGCCGCTCGCTATGCCGGGATGCGCATCGGCCGGACGATCCTCTGGGTGATGTTCCTCAGCGGGGGACTGGCGGGACTGGCGGGAATGGCCGAGGTGTCCGGGATCCACTACCGACTTCAGCAGGGACTTGCCGTGGGGAACGGGTACACGGGAATCATCGTGGCCTGGCTTTCACGCCTCCATCCGGTCGGGATCATCCTGACCGGATTCCTCATTGCGAGCGTGCTGGTCGGCGGGGACCAGTTGCAGACCGTCATGCACCTCCCCTCCGCCGTCGGCCTCGTCTTGGAGGGTACCCTGCTGTTCTTCGTATTGGGGAGTGACGTCGTTTCGCGCTATCGGGTACGCTGGGGGGCGCCGCATCCATGACGCTTTCGACCCTGATCTTCGTGCTCTCGATCACCATCCAATCGAGCATGGCCGTGCTCTTCGCGAGCATAGGCGAAGTGTTCACGGAACGGAGCGGCGTCTTGAACCTCGGCGTCGAGGGGATGATGTTGGTAGGCGCGTTGAGTGGGTTCGCGACGGCTCAAGCCACGGGGAGCCTTGCACTGGGAGTTCTGGGGGCCATGGCGATGGGCGGACTCCTCGCCCTGATCCACGGAGTGTTCACGATCACGCTCCGCGCCAATCAGGTCGTGTGCGGACTGGCGTTGGTCATACTCGGGACCGGCCTGGCGAGTTTCCTGGGACGTCCGCTCATCGGCAGGGTCGGGGTGCGGTTCCTGCCGTGGCCCGTCCCGATACTGAGTGAGGTTCCGGTTCTGGGGCCGGTGCTCTTCGTGCAGGTTCCGCTGGTCTATCTCGGGTATGTTCTGGTGCCTGCCGCGTGGTTCTTTCTGTTCCACACTCGCCCAGGGTTGAACCTGCGAGCGGTGGGGGAGAACCCAGCCGCCGCGGACACGGCGGGTATCCCGGTCGCACGAACCAGGTATCTCTGGACGGCGTTCGGAGGGGCGCTGGCCGGCCTGGCGGGCGCGTATCTTTCGCTGGCCTATACGCCGGGCTGGAAAGAAAACATGACGTCCGGCCAAGGGTGGATCGCCATCGCCATGGTGATCGTCGCGCTCTGGAACCCATGGCGGGCGGCCCTTGGCGCCCTCCTGTTCGGCTGCGTGAACGCGTTCCAGTTCACGCTGGAGGCGCGGCAGATCAATGTGATCCCGTCGTATATCCTGCGCATGCTCCCGTACCTGTTTACGATCTCGATTCTGGTGCTCATCACGCGGTTGCAACAGGTGCGCGGGCGGGGAGGGGCGCCGGCGAGCCTCGGTGTGCCATTCGAACGGGAAGGATAGTCCACCTCGGCCTCTCAGCGGTCCGCGCCGAGGTGCTTCCGACGAAGCTCAAGTGAAATCTCAACGGTGTGTTGCATTTCTTTCGGAAACGCCGGTGTAAAAAATCCCTAATGGATTCATTACGTTGCACCGCACGATACAATCTTGGCTTTGAGTTCACGAGAACCCTCAAGCGCTACACGAGAAACCCTCCAGGGCGTCGGTTCGTCGAGTAATACAACATCAAGAGACATAACGACCCCGGCTGAAGAATCAACCGGGGTCGTCTCCGCGACAGCCGATCGGAATCGGGAGTTCATTCACGGCGAGGTCGGCGGGCGGTTGGTGTCGCCAGCCAAGGCCTCCTTGGGCAGGCCCAGGTACGCCTCCTTCACCCGGGAACTTTGTCGCAGTTCGCTGGCCGAACCCTGCAGCACGATACGTCCGGTTTCCAGAACGTAGGCGCGATGCGCGACCTGCAGCGCCATCAACGCATTCTGCTCCACCAGCAGAATGCTCGTTCCTTGCGAGTTGATCTCCTTGATGATCCGGAAGATCTCTTCGACCATGATCGGGCTGAGCCCCATGGACGGCTCGTCCAGCAGCAACAGGGTGGGCCTGCTCATGAGTCCGCGCCCGGTTGCCAGCATCTGCTGTTCTCCACCCGAGAGGGTTCCGCCCAACTGAGCGGCCCGCTCCTTGAGGCGGGGGAAACTGGCGAAGACCCGCGCCATGGACTGCGAGATCTCGGCCGGATCCGACCGGGTGAAGGCTCCCATCTCGAGGTTCTCACGCACGGTCAGCGGTGCGAAGATTTTCCGACCCTCGGGCACGTGGCCGATACCCAACCGAACGATCTGCTCGGCGGGAGTCATGGTGATGTCCTCGCCCCGAAAACGGACAGCACCACGGCGGGGGCGGAGCAGACCGGAGATGGTGCGCAGCGTGGTGGACTTTCCCGCACCGTTGGCCCCGATCAGCGTGACGATTTCCCCTTGATCCACACTGAACGAGATCCCTTGGAGGGCGTGGATCGCCCCGTAGTAGACGTTGAGGTTTTCCACGTCAAGCAGCATGCGCGGCTCCCTTGCCCAGATACGCCTCGATGACCTTGGCGTTGCTCTGAATCTCCTTGGGGGCGCCGCGGGCGATCACCTCACCGAAGTCCATCACGGTGATGTGCTCGCAGATGCCCATCACCACCCGCATCTGGTGCTCGATCAAGAGGATGGTCAGGTTAAAGCGGTGACGGATGAAGTGAATCAACTCCATCAGGGTCACGATCTCGGCGGGATTCATCCCAGCGGCGGGCTCGTCCAGCAGCAAGAGACGGGGGTTGGAGGCCAACGCCCGCGCGATCTCTACCCGGCGCTGCTCGCCGTAGGGCAGACTGGAGGCCTGTTCGTTTTGAATCTTCTCCAACCTGAAGATCGCCAGGAAATCCTGGGCTTGCTCGGTCAACTCCCGTTCCGCCCGGACGAAGGCGGCGGTGCGCAATATGGCGTCCGCCATCCCATAGCCCACGCGCGCATGATACGCAACGCGCACGTTGTCGAGGACGCTCAGGTTGGGAAACAGGCGAATATTCTGAAACGTCCGACCAATGCCGAGTTGCGTGATCTCGAACGGCTCCATCCCGAGGGTGCTCACCCCCTGGAAACGGATATCGCCGGCGGAAGGGACGTAGAGCCCTGAGATCATGTTGAAGACGGTCGTTTTTCCCGCTCCGTTCGGCCCGATGAGGCCGGCCAGTTCGCCGCAACGCACGCTCAGATCAAGGTTGCCCACTGCGCGAAGGCCGCCGAACCGTTTGGTCAGACCCTCGATCTGGAGGGTGGGTGGTGCCGCATCCGACGTTGAAAGAGCCATACGGACTCCAGAAAAATCCCCGAAGGGAAATCACCCCCGCGGGAACGCCTCGGTTAGGCGGCGGGCGGCGGGGACGCCGCCTTGTTGCCGTCCGTCCGGAACCGAGACGGCACCCACGGGGCGCGCAGGAATCCCCATTCCACCGTCCCCAGCAGCCCTTGGGGACGCAGCAGCATCAGCAGAAGCAGGGCGATGGGGTAGAGGACAAACCGCCACGTCGGCGCCTCGGTACCCAGTTGGCCCAGAATGACCCGCAGGAGGCCTTCGAGGAAAAACGTCCAGCCGAACGACGCGGCAAGAGTCCCGGTCATGCTCCCGAGGCCGCCGAAAACGACGATGATCAGCGGGTTGAATCCGACCAGGAAATCGAAGGTGCCCGGACTCAGGAACCCGATGAAGTGGGCGTACACGCCCCCGCCGATCCCGGCAAAGAGACTGCCCACCACGAACGCCAGCAGCTTGTTGTTGGCGACATCGATCCCCATGACCTTGGCCGCGGTCTCGTCCTCGCGCACCGACAGGATGGCCCGGCCGGTGCTGGATTGGAGCAGATTCCGCATCACCACGATCACGCCAAGGAGGAAGACGAAGGCCCAGAACCAGGTCGTCAGTTTCGGGATCCCGATCATGCCACGCCCCCCCTTCATCTCCGGGAAGGGGAGGATGGTGTCCGAATTTACCATCAGGGTGTTGATGACGATGGTGAAGCCGAGGGTCGCGATGCCGAAATAGTCGCTACCCAGGGACAGGACCGGCAGGCCGAAGAGGAAACTGACTTCGGCGGCGACGACACCAGCCAAGAGCACGGCAAGGCAGAAGACAACCTGAAGGACCAATGGGCTATGCAGCGGGCCCGGCGCGCCCTGGCTTCCGAACAGAGGCGCCACCACGGTGTGCCCGAGGTCCCCGATGACAACGGCGACCGCCCCTGCTGCGACGGTGCCGATGAGATACAAGGTGAAGGCGGACATCACCGGGACGCCCGTGTACTGCTGCAGGAATCGCCGCACGCCCAGGATCACCAAACCGATCAGGATCACGCCGATCCCCACCACCAGCAGGCCGCGCGCATCCCCGTTGGTCCACCGGAACGTGATATCCGCCGCGGCATACGCCCCGATGCCATAGAAGCCCCACTGTCCCAGACTGAATTGTCCGTTGAAGCCGTAGATCAGGTTCAGCCCGAGGGCCACCATGGCCATGGTGCATGCCTGGAAGAGGAGCCCGCTGTCAAAGTCGCTGAAGATCTGGATGCCGCCCGGCGCGACCGAAATGGCCAACTGAATGACACCGAAGGCCGCCACCACGGCAACGCACTTCGTCGAGAGTGAGTCGCGGCCCAGGCCCCAGAGGAGGCCGTATACCCAGGCCACAAGAGCGGCGATCTTGACGATGCTGATCAGAAGGAATCCGACGTTGATGTCCATCGGCCGCCCCTATGCCTTCTCTTTCTCGGGCTCGCCGAAGATGCCCGTCGGTCGTACCAGGAGGACCAGGATGAGAATCGTGAACGCCACCGCGTCCCGCATGGGGGTGGAGATGTACCCCATCGTCAGCGCCTCCGCCTGCCCCATGATGAGGGCGCCCACGAAGGCGCCCGGGATGCTTCCGATCCCACCCAGGACGGCGGCCACGAAGGCTTTGAGGCCCGGCAAGATCCCGAGTTGCGACCAGATCGAGGAGTACGCGATGGCGTACAGGACGCCGCCCAGCCCCGCAAAGCCGGCCCCCACGGCGAAGGTGAAGGAGATCACCTGGTCCACGTTGATCCCCATCAGCCTGGCGGCCGACTTGTCGAACGACACCGCCCGCATGGCCTTTCCGATCTTGGTGCGCCGGACGAGGAACTGGAGAAAGACCTGCGTCAGGACCGACGCCAGCGCGATGAGAAGGAAGATGTTCGAAAACGTGATGCTGCCATCGGGTGGCGCGTCCGTCGCGCTCACCAAATGCACGCCGTCTTTGATGTACCACGTCACGACTTCAAAGGGGCGTTGGTAGGGGATGAACCGGGGCGAGAAGACAAAGCTCAACGCCCCAAAAAACTCCAGGAAGAACGACACGCCGATGGCGGTGATGAGAGCGGCGATCCGCGGGGCGTCGCGGAGCGGCTTGTATGCCACACGCTCGATGGTGATGGCCAGCGTCATGCACACCACCATGGACAGGAACATCACCGTCAGGGACCCGATCACGACGACCAGTGCGTCCGGGAACTGGGGGAACACCGCTGCCGGCCACACATGGAGCTGGAATCTGGTGACCGCGTAAAAGCTGACGAAGGCGCCCACCATGAATACGTCGCCGTGCGCAAAGTTGATCAAACGCACGATGCCATACACCATGGTGTAGCCAAGGGCGATCAGGGCGTACACGAATCCGAGCTGGAGCCCGCTGATGACGATCTGGAGGAACAGCTTCGGGTCGTGAATCAGATTGCGGACCAGAATGAACGCGGTCAGCAAGCCCAGGAGACCCAGAAAGCTCTTCCCGATCCAGCCGAGTCTCGAGCCAGGTTTCCGGGCCATCGGGCCGGCGGGGGCAGCGGTGTTGGAGCGCATAAGAATCTCAACTCCAGGTGCCAGAACGCGCGAGGGACCACATGCGTAGAGGGCGCCCGGAGGCGCCCTCTACGCGGACGCGACACCGACGGTGATCCTTACGGATTCACCACGGAATTGAACTGGACCTTGCCGTCCTTGACGGCGAGGATGGTGGCCGACTTGACGGGGTTGTGATTGGCATCCAGCGTGATCTTGCCGGACACCCCGTTGAACTGGATCTTGGCCATGGCGTCCTTCACCTTGGCCGTATCGTCCGCACCAGCCTCCTTGATGGCCTGGAGCAGCATGTTGGTCGCATCGTAGGCAAGAGCCGCCAGGGCATCCGGAACCTTCGGCTGTCCCTTGTCGTCCTTGAACTTCGCGCCGAACGCCTTCACGAAATTCTGCACCTCGGCTCGGCTGTCCTCCGGCGAGTAGTGATTGGTGAAGAAGCCACCCTCGGCAGCCTTCTTGTCCAGGTCGGCCGAATCCCAACCGTCACCGCCCATGAACACCGCCTTGATGCCCTTCTCCTTGGCTTGCTTGGTCACCAGGTTGACGACGTTATAATAGTCAGGAAGATAGACCACGTCCGGCTTGGCGGCAGCGACCTTGGCCAGAATGGCGCTGAAATCCGTGTCCTTCGCGGTGTAGGTCTCCTTGCCGACGATCTTGCCACCGCCGGCGGTGTAGGCCTTCTCGAAGAACTCAGCCAACCCCTTCACGTAGTCATTCGCCTGGTCCAGCATGATGAAGGCGTTCTTGGCCTTCAGCGTGTCGAGAGCGAACTTGGCGCCCACCGTCCCCTGGAACGGATCGATGAAGCAGGCGCGGAACACGTAGTCCTTCACCTTCCCGTCCTTACCCACGGTCACGTCGGGATTGGTGGAGGTGGAGCTGATCTGGACGACTTTCTTGGCGTTGGCGATCTCGGACACGGGGATGGAGGCTTTGGAGCATACCTCACCCATGATGTACTTCACCTTGTCCTGGTCGATCACCTTGTTGGCCGCGTTGACGGCCGGATCCGGAGTGCACTGGCTGTCTTCAACCACGGGGGTAATTTTCTTATTCAAGACGCCGCCCTTGGCATTCCACTCCTCGATGGCCAACAGGGCGCCATCCCGCGTCATCACGCCGAACGTCGGAACCGGTCCAGACAAGGGGGCCAGGATGGCAACCTTGGTCGTGTCGCTTCCGCCGCCGCCGCAAGCTGCGAAGATCATTACCGAGAGACCGAGCAAACTCGCTAGTTTGAGTGCGCGCATTGCTACATCTCCTCCGCCGAAAGAGTTCTGAGGGAAGGCCATAGAAACATCGGAGCCAAACTCGAGAGCCGAAACTGGGAGGCCCGATCCCTGTTCAGCGTTCGTCGCCGATCCGCGTAGGCGCAATCCCCCCTTTCTGAAAGCAGTTGCCGGATACACCCTGTCTGGCTTGGTATCCAACAGCACACATGACTGAAGGAAAATCGTGCGATGCCCGATCGAGATGGTATGTTCCGATCACGCAGCGAAGGCCATTCCCGGCAAAAACTCGGGTCTTTAATATCGAAGGTCCGACAAAATGTCAAGCGACTTGACAGGCTCTGCGCAGAGCATATATAAGGTGACGGTCAGGCTCGATCCCGCCGGCCGGGTGCGGGATAATAGGATCACGGGTCGGAAGGAGATCTGCGATCATGCAACATCGTCCCCTCGCCACTCGTCGTGCCATCGTCGGGATCCTTACCCTCCAAGTGATTCCGCTGCTCCTGTTTCCGCCGGACTCCTTTCGGCCCAACTCCCAGGAGTGGTGGCTACCGCTGCTCCTCGCGATCATGGTGGTGACTGCCGACATCAAACTGCTTGTGTGGCGCAGCCACGCGGTGTGGCCTTGGCATCTCATGATCTTCGCGCAGGGCTTTAACATCATCAGCCGCATCATGATGCTGTGGGCGCATGCGACGAAAACGGTGGGAAGCGCGACGGTCCTCAACCTTCCGTACCTGGCCTTCACGCTGGTGGCCATGGCGTGGTCCGCGTTCCTGCTGTGGTACTTGGAGCTCCCGGAGGTTCGCCTGGGGGCGACACAGGACTGAGCGGGGCCGGCGAACCGTCTCGAAGACCTCGGTCGGGAGTTGCGCTCAGTCTGTGGGCCGCTGACCGCGCCAGCCCGTCGTGACCGCACCAAACCAGGTCACCAGGGCCACCCCCCCGACACTCACCAACCCCAACGCCAGGAACACCGCCGCCAGTCCGAATCGTTCTGCGAGAATCCCCATCGTGCTGGACGCCAGCGACCCGAACCCAAAGGCCAGGCTAAAGGTGATACCAAAGACAGTGCCGCCCAGCCGCGGCGGGGTGTGGAGTGCCATGAAGGTGTTGCTGATCGTCCCCAGCGCGAAATAGGCGAAGGAAAAGAGAACGCTGCATAGCACCAGGGACGCACCGCCCACGGTCCCCATGCCGACGAGGCAGCAGGTGCTCGTCGTGACCGTGACTAGGAACAGCGCTTCACGATGCCGATACCGCATCAATCGCCCCGCCGTGAGGTGGCCGAGCCCACCGAACAGCAGGGCGAGGCTGGCGAAAGCACCACCCCGCCGCACCTGTGCGGCCGTGAGTGCGGCGAATCCCGCGTGGCCCGCCAGGTGTGCGGGCAAGAAGGTAGAAAACCCCTGGAACACGAACCCCATCAGTGTTTCTAGGCCGAAGAGTAGAACCAACGGGACCGTGAACGCCGTGCCCCTCGGACCCGTCCGCTGGGATGTTCGGTCGCCCGGGGCGTGTCGTTCCATTGGGGTCAGGAGGGCTTGTCGCCACAAGGGGAGAAACAGCACGATCCCCGGAACGGCCCCCACGAAGAACGCGGCACGCCAGCCCCAACGGGCCCCGATAGCAGCCGTCAGAATGGGGGACCCCGCCAAGCCCAGATTGCCCAGGATCCCCGAACGGCCGAATGCCCGGGCAACGTCGGCGCCCAGTCGCTGTCGCAACCCGACGAGGATTCCGGAGCCCGCCGGATGGTGTAGGCTTGCGAAGAGGCCGAGGACGCCGAGTCCGGCACCCAAGGTCCATGGACCGGTGGCGAGGCCAATCGCGCAGCATGCCAGGCTGCCACCCAGCAGCCAGACGGCCAGTACTCGCTCCCCACCCAGGCGGTCCGCCAGTATTCCCGCCGGAAGCGCCAAGAGGCCGTAACAGAGGAAACTCGCGCTCGCCAGCATCCCGAGGCCGGCGTAACCAAGGCCGAACTCTGCCTGGACGAGCAACAGCACCGCAGGAAAGATCAACATCACGAAGTGATTCGTGGCGTGGGAGAGGCCAACCAGCCAGATCAGGCGCTCGGTGGTCGCCTTTTCCAGATCTGCTGGTCGCGGCTGCACTGGAAGCACGGATGGAGAGGTGGCACGCGTTGACATGAGGTCGGCACTATACCAAATCCCCCGAAAACCCCGTAGTGGAATCGCGCATGGCGAACAGGCCGAGAAAACGCCTTGCCATCATCGCACATTTCTGTATAGTTTGAGACGTTACGAGAAAGGCCCGCGGCAACCCGGCGGATCGAGCGTTGTGCTCTGTGAATCCCCCGGCTGGGAGTTTACACAGGGCCGTCATGCGGGGATGTCCGGTCTGTCAAACAACCGACACCTATGCGGCCCATCGACAGGGATGGCTCGAACGCGGTCCCTTGACTTGGTTTGGGATCCTTCCGTTTCGTTGCGAGCACTGCCAAACCAGATTCTTCCGGTGGGCACCCCGGGACCCGCGTCGTCGTACCCGCCTAGCGGTTGCCGAGACGCCGACTCACGTGCGCGCGCGGCGCTGGGAGTTCCGCGCGGCGACCACGGCAACGATCCACCAGCCCGGGAAACCGCCGATCACCCTGACCGGAGAGACCGAGAACCGAAGTGCCGACGGTGTGTGTGTGCGACTCCCAGCAGAAGCACCGGTGGGATGTCGGGTCCAGGTGACGGTGGACGGTGCGGAGATACGGTCCGGTACGGTCCGGTGGGTAAAGCCGCAAGAGGGCGCCTGGTTCTCCCATGGGGTCGGATTCGACGCGCCGGCAGGCCGACGCGGGATGGTCAGTCCGCAAGTCCGTCGGTTCCGCCGTCGGCAGCGGGTGCGACGGATGCTGTTCTGGTTAGTGACGCTGGGCGTGATCGCAGTGACCGCGGCAGGATTGGTTTGGCTGATGGATGGCCTCCGGAACTACCAGCCGCAGTATTATGAGCCGAAGGATATCGAACGCGAACGACACGAGACGCAACGTCGCCTGGAGAACGGGAATCCGCCCCCATCTCGCTGAACCAGCCGAGGGGTGGGCTGGCCGGGCGGACGCGGCGTCCTCGCGCGAGGCAAGGCGGGGCTTGACACCGTCGGTACGCTTCTTTATTATGCGCTGGTCCGCAGTGAGCCCACCCTTCGGTGACGTGTCGTAACTTCTCCCGTGGCGGCGTAGCTCAGTTGGTAGAGCGGGGGTCTCATAAGCCCTATGTCGGTGGTTCGAATCCACCCGCCGCCACCATTCCTATCAATGGGTTCCGACGGTGGCCACTCGCCGCTTTCCGATAACGTGCCCGAAAACGCGCCCGTGAGCCTCCCGGGCCTCCTGGAGGTCACCCGGGCTGACGATGTGGTAGCGGTCGAGGACGGCCCGCGTCTTGTGTCCGGTAATCTTCATGGCCACCCGTTCGGGCACGCCGCGGTTGACCATGTTCCGCACGGCCGTCCGTCCGAAGTCATGCCGCAGCATTCTGAGGAGGCCCGACTCTTCGCCGTTCGCCTCGGCCTGCACCAACGCGGCCTTGCGCCGTGCGCGCGCCTGCCCGTCGAGTCCCTCCTGTGGTGCCTGGCTCCAGTCTGATGGTACAGGCGTTGAGGTCCACCTGGCGCCGTTGGTGATGCGTCATGGTC
>Ga0316621_10000188_pt1 | contig 11158 bp, 11 predicted proteins | sample OWC_Aug_OW2_C1_D_2_FD_207664 | JGI IMG/M metagenome (GOLD analysis project Ga0316621, IMG submission 207664) | Wetland soil microbial communities from Old Woman Creek delta, Ohio, United States - OWC_Aug_OW2_C1_D1_C | ecosystem: Environmental > Terrestrial > Soil > Wetlands | place: USA: Ohio... | reverse complement strand
CCACGCCGACCGTGCTGCGCGCGCCTACAAGGACATCAACATGCTCGGCTTCCGCCTGCTCAAGCCGGGCGGGATGCTGATGACCTATTCCTGCTCGGGCGGCGTCGGGCTGGATCTGTTCCAGAAGATCGTCGCCGGCGCCGCGCACGATGCCGGGCGCGAGGCGCGCATCGTGCGTCGCCTGGCCGGGGCGGCCGATCATCCGGTGGCCCTGAATTTCCCGGAAGGCGAATACCTCAAGGGCCTGCTCGTCCAGGTCGATTAGAATCACCTTCGTGAATCCGTTGCGCCACCTCCTGCTCGTTGCCGTTCTCCTCTTTGCCCAGTTGGCGGCAGGGGCGCATGCCGTTGGGCACGCGGTGGACAACGAAGGCGGGTTGCCGGCGCACACCTGCGAGCTTTGTCTGGCGGCGCATGACCTCGGCGCCGCCCTGCCGGCGCTGGCGTCCCTGCCGCCAGTCGTCGTACCACAGTTGGTTCCCGAAGCGCTGCACTGCCATGCCCGCAGCGCTTTCCCGCCGCCTGCCGCAGTCCAGCGCGGCCCGCCCGCCGCCTGAAAAACGCCTCTATTTTGCCGTCGACCGCAGTCATCGAAACTGCGCTCGCGTTCATCGCGTTTTCAGGAGAATTCCATGTTGCACAAGCCATTTGCCCTGGCTGCGCTGCTTGCCGCTTCGTGCGGCGCGCAGGCGGCCAACGACGCCGATCTCGCGGCCATTCGCGGCCAGATCGACGAAATGAAAAGAACTTACGAGCAGCGCATCGCTGCATTAGAAAGCAAGCTTGCCCAGGCCGAAGCCGACGCCAAGGCGAAACCCTTGGCGCCTGCTGCGGCGAGTCCGGCAGGCGCCGACCGGTCCGCAACGGCCGCCGTTGCCGCAGCGGCGCCGACCAGCGCCAGCGCCTTCAATCCCGAGATCTCGCTGATCCTGCAAGGGCAGTACGTCAACTCGAAAGACATTCCCAATCGCAGCATCAGCGGCTTCTGGCCGAATCAGCTCGATAACCAGCGCGGTTTTTCGATCAACGAGACCGAACTGGTCATCGGCGGCGGGATCGACCCCTACTGGCGCGGCCAGGCGATCTTCGCCGTCAACGACAACGAGGTGGGCGTCGAGGAGGCCTGGTTCCAGTCGCTGGCGATCGGTCATGGCATCGGCGTCAAGGGCGGGCGTTATCGCTCCAGCATCGGCTACCTGAACGAACAGCACCCGCATCAATGGGATTTCGCCAATGCACCGCTGATGTACCTGGCCATGTTCGGTTCCGAGGCCAGTTTCCGCGAGGATGGCGTTCAGCTCAAGTGGCTGGCGCCGACGCCGATGTTCCTGGAGTTCGGCGCCGAAGCCGGGCGCGGCGCCAGTTATCCCGGCACCGACAGCAACAAGAACGGGGTCGGCGCCTGGGCCTTCTACGCGCATCTCGGCGACGACTTCGGTGTTGCCAACAGCTGGCGGACGGGGCTCTCCTACCTGAGGACCTCCGCCGACAACCGCGAAGCCGAGCGCTACGATATCAACGGCGTTCCGGCGCAGGCCACCTTCAATGGCAACACCGACACCTGGCTGGCCGATTTTGTCTGGAAATGGTCGCCTGACGGCAACCCGAAGTATCAGAACTTCAAGTTTCAGAGCGAATACTTCTGGCGCCAGGACAAGGGCGACCTGAGCTGCGCCGGCCTCGGCACCGCCTGCGATCCTCTGGCAGCCGGCGATGTGGTGAGCGGGAACTACAATACGCGGCAGCGCGGCTGGTATGCACAGGGCGTATTCCAGTTCACCCCCGAGTGGCGTGCCGGCCTGCGTTACGATCAACTCGACAGCGGCGTCCAGGATCTTGGACCCAACGCCGGCAATCTGGTGGTCGAGGATTACAAGCCGAAGCGCGCCACGGCGATGGTCGATTACAGCTGGAGCGAATTTTCCCGGCTGCGCCTGCAGTTCGCCCAGGACAAATCGATGCTTGGAATCACCGATAACCAGTGGATCCTCCAGTACATCATGAGCCTCGGCGCGCATGGCGCGCACCGGTTTTGAGGAGGACGACAATGATCAGATTCCTGATGACAATGCTGCTGGCGACAGCGAGCCTGCCCGGCCTTGCCGCCCTGCAGATTTTCGCGACGGTGCCGGAATGGGGTGCGCTGGCGCGTGAAATCGGCGGCGACAAGGTCAGCGTGTTCACCGCGACGACCGCCCTGCAGGACCCGCATCGCATCCAGGCGCGGCCTTCGTTGCTCGCCCAGGCGCGGCGCGCCGACCTGGTGGTGGCGACCGGCGCCGATCTCGAAGTCGGCTGGCTGCCGCTGGTTCTGCGCGACTCCGGCAATGCCAATATCCAGCCCGGCCGGCCCGGCTATTTCGAAGCCGCGCGCTTCGTCACCATGCTCTCTGTGCCGGTAGTGCTCGACCGTTCCCAGGGCGATGTGCATGCCGCCGGCAACCCGCATGTCCAGCTCGACCCGCGCAACCTGTTCAGGATCGGCGAAGCCCTCGCTCTTCGGCTCGGCGAGATCGATCCGCCCAATGCGCAGGCCTATCTCGCCGGCTACCAGGCTTTCGCCGGCAAGTGGCTGGCAGCCATCGCCCGCTGGGAGAAGGATGCGCTGCCGTTGCGCGGTGTGCCGGTGCTCGTGCACCACGACTCGTTCGTCTATCTGGCGAACTGGCTCGGCTTCAAGACGACCGGCACGCTGGAGCCGAAACCGGGGGTCGAACCGACCAGCGGCCAGCTTTCCAGCCTTGTCGCGCGGCAACAGAATGTGCCGGCAAAGATGGTGCTGCGCACCGCCTATCAGAGCGATGGCCCCAGCCTGTGGATTGCCGAAAAGGCGGGAATTCCGGCGGTGCTACTGCCGTTCACGGTGGGCGGGACGGCGGAGGCCGGCGACCTAGCCGGCCTGTTCGACGACACCGTGCGCCGCCTGCTGAAGGGACTGCGTTGAGCGATGCGCTGATCCGCGCCCGGGCGCTGGTCGCCGGCTGGGAAAGCCCGGCCACGGCGCCACTCGATTTTGTCGTGGAATCCGGGCGAATTCTCGGGTTGACCGGCGCCAACGGGGTGGGAAAGACGACGGTGCTCTCTGCATTGGCTGGCCGGGCGCGGGTGTTCTCCGGCGTGCTGGAGGCGCGCCTGGGTCTGCGCCTGGCGCTGCAGACACAGGACGTTCCGCCGGTGGGCGGCGTGCCGCTCAGCGGGCGGGAACTGCTGGCCCTGACCGGCGCCACGGTGGACGGCCTGCCGCCGTGGCTGGCCGGGCGTATCGACGATCGCCTCGATCGTCTCTCCGGCGGGCAAAGGCATTACCTCACGCTGTGGGCAGTCCTGCAGGCGCCGGCCGATCTGGTGCTGCTCGACGAGCCGACCAACAATCTCGACAGCGCCGGCGTCGCCCATCTGGCCAGCGCGCTGCGCCGGCTCGCCGGGTCGGGCACCGCGCTGGTGCTGGTCAGTCACGACCATGAGTTCGTCGAGCGCATCTGCGATCAGGTGATCGTGCTCGGGGAGCCCGCAAATGTGGTCTGATCTGTTCGTGTTGCCTTTCCTGACCGGGCTCTGCCTGGCGCTGGTGCTCCCGGTCCTCGGCTGTTTCCTGAGACTGCGAGACGAATGGCTGGCGGCGCTGGCCTATGCGCACGTGGCCGCCGCCGGGGCGCTGCTGGCGCTGATCGGTGGCGCGATGCCGGCACTCGGCGGTATGGCCGCAGCCGCGCTTGCCGGGGGCGGGAAGCGGCTGTTCGCCGGGCGCCTGGCTGGTGGTGCGGCATTCGCCTTGCTGCTGCTGGGCGGCTGGGCGGTTGCCGTCCTGCTGGCCGCCAATCAGCCGCTTGCCGAGCAGCTTGGACATTCGCTGTTCGATGGCCAGCTGTATTTCTCCGGTGTGGCGCAACTGGCATTGGTGGCGCCGTGGTCGCTTTTCGCCGCCGTGGCACTCGTCTTTCTGTCGCGCCACCTCCTGCTGGCGCGGGTCTATCCCGACTATTTCGCGGCGCGCCACCTGCGCGCCTGGCCCGTGGTGCTCGGATTCGACCTGGTGGCCGCCCTGACCCTGGCCCTGGCGACGATGACCATGGGCGTCATGGGCGGCTTCGCGCTGGTCTTTGTCCCGGCCTGGATCGCCTTCCGCCGTGCCCGCAGCTGGCGCAACGGGTTGTTGCTAGCGGCGGTGATCGGCATCGCCGGCTATGGCGCTGCCTTCCTGCTGGCGCTGGGACTCGACCAGCCCTTCGGGCCGGTGCTTGCATTGCTGCTGATCGCCGTAGGGTTGATCATTGCATGACGCCGGTGACCGTGCTAAAAGTGCGGTTCTCAAAGCAGGAAGATCATGGTCTTTTCGTTTTTCAAGAAGAAGGCTGACAAGGCGACCGAGGGCGAGGTAGTGCAACCGAAGCCGGCCTTCGTCCCGACCGGCCAGAAGCCCGCTGCCCAGCCGGAAGGCGGCGAGGAGGCGTCGCGGATCCGGGAACCGCTGCCCGATCTCGAATATGTGCAGGGTGGGTCGACTGTGGCCAGCAAGAACACTGCCACCAAGCCAGCCAGGACCGATCACGAAAACATGATGTCGGAGTTCGACCGTGAATTCACCGAGTCGAACGTGATGGCGATCGACGTGGAACACGGCACCGACTCGCTGCAGGCCGATATCGAACAGGTCGCCGTGCTCTACGCCAACAGCCAGGATGCGGTGGTCAAGCCCCTGTTGGAGTCGCTGCTCGGCGCCTATCCGGGGGACGAGGGCGTGCGCCTGTGGTGGATGCTGTTCGATTTCCTGCAACTGAAAGGCGATCGCGGGGGGTTCGAGAAACTCTGCGTCGAGTTCGCGCAGGCGTGCGAGACATCGCCGCCGACCTGGCGTGAGCAGGTACACGCGGTGGCTGCCGCGGGGGCGACTGTCGCGTCCGCTGCACTCAAAGGTGTGCTGACGGCTGATAACGCGACCGCGCTCGAGCCGCTGGCCGGTGCGATCAGGGACAAGCGGCCCTTGCGGGTCGACTGCAGCGGGCTGGCGGGTTGCGATGACGAGATTTCGGGCCGACTCGTCGACCTGCTGACCAGCGCGCGGCGGCAGGGGGTGGCGATCGTGCTCGAGCAGGTCGACGGCATGATCCGGCGCCTGCGCGCCCGCCTGACCGTCGGGGAGGCCGAGGGCGCGCGATCCTGGCTGCTGCTGCTTGAACTGTTGCAGCGTCACGGTACCCAGGAAGAGTTCGAACAGTGCGCGATAGACTTCGCGGTCACCTTCGAGCGCTCGCCGCCTTCCTGGGAAGCTGTCCCCACCCCACGCCTGCCGCAGCGGCAGGTTTCCGCGCCGGCTGACGATGCCCACTACCTGAGTGGCGAAATCAAGAACAGCCGCTTCGACGACCTGACGGCGGTGCTGCACCTGAAGGACAACATCGTTCTTGATTTCTCGGCGGTTCGCCGCGTCGATTTCTTCTCGGTCGGCCAGCTGGTCAATCGCCTGGCGCCGCTCAAGGGCAGCGGCCGCGAAGTTGTCATTCGCAGCCCGAACCATCTGGTAGCCGAGCTGATGGCCGTTGTCGGCATCAACAAGCTGGCCCGCATCATCGTTCCCAGGTCCTAACTTTCAGGAAACAGCATGGAGCAATATCACGGCACGACCATCCTGTCGGTGCGCCGCGGCGCTTCCGTCGCCATGGGCGGCGACGGCCAGGTGACGCTCGGCAACATCGTCATCAAGGCGACGGCGAGGAAGGTGCGCCGGCTATACCAGGGTCGCATCCTGGCCGGCTTCGCCGGCGGCACGGCGGACGCGTTCACGCTGTTCGAGCGTTTCGAGGCCAAGCTGGAGAAGCACCAGGGCAACCTGCTGCGTTCGGCAGTCGAACTGGCCAAGGACTGGCGCACCGACCGCATGCTGCGCCGGCTGGAAGCCATGCTGTCGGTGGCCGACAAGGAGGTGTCGCTGATCATCACCGGCAACGGCGACGTGCTGGAGCCGGAGCAGGGCATCGTCGCCATCGGTTCGGGCGGTTCGTACGCGCAGAGCGCGGCGCGGGCGCTGCTCGAGAACACCGAGCTGGGTCCGCGCGACATCGTCACCCGCTCGCTGGAAATCGCCGGCGACATCTGCATCTATACCAACCGCAATTTCACGATCGAGGTGCTGGAATGAGCGCGGGAGGATCAATGACGCCGAAGGAGATCGTCTCCGAGCTGGACAAGCACATCGTCGGCCAGCAGAACGCCAAGAAATCGGTCGCCATCGCGCTGCGCAACCGGTGGCGGCGCGCCCAGGTGGCCGAACCGTTGCGCTCGGAGATCACGCCGAAGAACATCCTGATGATCGGCCCGACGGGCGTTGGCAAGACCGAGATCGCGCGTCGCCTGGCGCGTCTGGCCAATGCGCCCTTCATCAAGATCGAGGCGACGAAGTTTACCGAGGTCGGCTATGTCGGGCGTGATGTCGAGACGATCATCCGCGATCTCGTCGAAATGGCCATCAAGTCGCAGCGTGAACGGGCGATGAAGCAGATGCGCGCCCGCGCCGAGGACGCCGCCGAGGACCGCATCCTCGATGCGCTGCTGCCGCCGGCGCGCAACGGCGCCTTTTTGCCCGAAGGCCACGAGTCGACCGCAACCGAAAGTTCCACCCGGCAGAAATTCAGGAAAAAGCTGCGCGAGGGCGAACTCGACGACAAGGAAATCGACATCGAGGTCACCGCGCCCTCGATGCAGGCGGAGATCTTCGCGCCGCCCGGGATGGAGGAACTGACCCAGCAGATCCAGGGAATGTTCCAGAACCTCGGCGGTGGCAGGAAGAAGTCGCGCAAGCTGAAGATCAGCGAGGCGATGAAACTGCTGACGGACGAGGAGGCAGCGAGGCTGGTCAATGACGAGGAAGTGAAGCTGGCGGCGGTCAGGGCGGTTGAACAGGACGGCATCGTCTTCCTCGACGAACTCGACAAGATCGCCAGCCGTTCGGAGATGCAGGGCGCCGACGTCTCCCGCCAGGGGGTCCAGCGCGACCTGCTGCCGCTCGTCGAGGGCACCACCGTATCGACCAAGTACGGCATGATCCGGACCGACCATATCCTGTTCATCGCCTCCGGCGCGTTTCATCTGGCGAAGCCATCCGACCTGATCCCGGAGCTGCAGGGCCGTTTCCCGATCCGCGTCGAGCTCGATTCGCTGTCGGTGGCCGATTTCGAGCGCATCCTGACCCAGACCGACGCCTGCCTGACCCGGCAGTACCAGGCTTTGCTGGAGACCGAAGGGGTGAGCATCGAATTCAGCGACGACGGCATCCAGCGGCTGGCGGAGATCGCCTTCCAGGTGAACGAGAAGACCGAGAACATCGGCGCCCGCCGCCTGCACACGGTGATGGAAAAGTTGCTCGAGGAAGTCTCGTTCGAGGCCGGCAAGGCCGGGCTGGAGAAGGTGCTTGTCGATACCGCCTACGTCAACGACAAACTGGGCGAAGTCGCCGCCGACGAGGACCTGTCGCGCTACGTGCTTTGAACGACGGCAACCTGGCGCTGCGCCTTGTCGCCATCCTCTTCCCGATCTTTGGCATCGTCGCCGCCGGCTACTTCTACGGTCGCCGCGTCAAGCCGGAGATGGCCGTCGCCAACCGCCTGAACATGGATGTCTTCGTGCCGGCGCTGGTTTTCGCGGCGATGGCCGGCAAATCGTTCGACCTGGCGGCCTTCGCGCCGCTCGCGCTCGGGGGCTTTCTCGTCCTCGCCACCTGTGGCTTGCTCGCCTGGCCGGTTTCCCGGCTCGCGGGCGTGCAGCCGAAGACGCTGGTGCCGCCGATGATGTTCAACAACTCCGGCAACATCGGCCTGCCGCTTGCCGTGCTGGCGTGGGGCGAGGATGCCCTGCCGGCGGCGGTGATCCTGTTCATGGTCGAGAACACGCTGCACTTCTCCTTTGGTGCCCGGCTGCTCGACCCGCATGCCCGCATCCTGACGCTGTGGCGGGTGCCGGTGGTTTTTGCCGCCCTCGCCGGGTTGACCGTGGCGATGCTGAAAATCCCGGTCTGGCAGCCACTCGTCGTCGCCATCAGGATGCTTGGCGAAGTTTCGGTGCCGCTGCTGCTCTTTTCGCTCGGCGTGCGCCTGACCGATGTCTCTTTCCGTGAGTGGAAGGTACCTGTCGTCAGCGCCGTGGTGCGGCCGCTGGCCGGCATGCTGATCGCCGCCGGGCTCGTTCCGCTGCTCGGCCTGCACGGCCGCGACGCGGCGATGCTGCTGGTGTTCGGCGCGCTGCCGCCGGCGGTGCTGAACTTCCTGTTCGCCGAACGTTACCGGCAAGAGCCCGGGCGTGTCGCTTCGATCGTGCTGATCGGCAACCTGGCGGCGCTGATCTTCCTGCCCCTGGTGCTCGCGCTGGTGTTGGCCTAGCCGGGGCCGGCGAACGGCCCCTACTGCTCGAAGAGGTAGTAGTGCTTGTTCAGCCAGGCGGCCACGCTGGCCTCGTCCTCCGGGAACCAGCCGGCGCTGACCTGGGCGTTGCAGGCGCTGACCCGTTGCAGCAGTTCCAGCCGGTTCGACAGCATGCGCCCGTCACGCGAGTACATCTTGCTGCCGTCGCCGCCATACATCCGGATGTGGCAGCCTGTGCAGTTCTTCTCATGCAGCGCCGGGGCGGCTTCCAGGTCGACCTTGCCCCAGGGTTCCTCGGCTGTGGCGGCAACCGGCAGCAGCAGGATCAGGGCGGCGAGGAACAGGCGCATGGCAATCTCCAGTCGGTCAGTGCAGGTTTGGGGCGGTCCGCACTCCAGCCGGATCGCATCCGCTGGTGGGCCAGGGTGAATCTTCGCCCGATCCACGCATCGCGTCCATCGTTTCGTGCGCGGCGTGCCGCAGCGAATGCAGCGATTGAAAGGCCGCCGTCAGCGATTTAATATATAACCATTTGTGGATATTGCCTGGTTCAAAAGGGGGGGAATCAAATGGGCTACAAGCATACCGTTCGGTTGGCTGCAGGGCTGCTGGCGGCGGTGGCGGCGCTACCGGCGCTGGCCGATGCCAAGGCCGACATGGCGCGGGCCGAAGAGATCGTTGCCGGGCGCTGCTTCCTGTGCCACGGCATGGAGGGCGAGTCGGCCAGCGCGGTCTTTCCACGCCTGGCCGGGCAGCATTCGGAATACGTTGCCAGGCAGTTGGGCGATTTCAAGAGCGGCAAGCGCAAGAGCGAAACCATGAAGCCGCAGGCGGAGGAACTGACGCCGGCGGAGATGAAGGCGTTGGGAGCTTTCTTCGAGAAGAAGAAGGCCGCCGCCAAAGCGGCGACCGACCAGGATATCCTTGGCGTAGGCCGCTACATCTTCGCCAAGGGCAACCGGTTCTCCGGTCTGCCGAGTTGCGCCAGTTGCCATGGGGCCAAGGGCCACGGCACGCCGCAGCTACCGCGCCTGGCTGGGCAGCATCCGCGCTACATCGAGGATCAGCTCAAGCAGTTCAACAGGCGCGAGCGGACCAACGACAACGCCATCATGCACACCGTCGCTTCCAAGCTGACTGAACTCGAGGCGCATGCGGTGGCCGAGTACGTCGCGACGATGGAATAGGGCCCGGCGCCCGCACAAGGAAAGGGTCGCAGATGCGGCCTTTCTGTTGGGTGAAGCGCGGCTCAGGTCAGCATGTCGGCCCAGATGTTTTTCGCCCAGCCGAGCGCCAACCTGCCTTCGATCTCATTGCGCGCCGCCGAGACGCCGCCGGCACCCTTGACCGGCTGCATCGTCCTGGTCGCCCGATCGTAAGTGTGCACCGAGGCGACGTGGACCGCCTGCCTGGCGTCGACAAAGCTGTAACAGGTGTTCATGACCAGCGGCGTCTGGCTCGGCTCGCTGCCGGACAGCAGGTTGAGGATGGCGGCCGCCGCCAGCTTGGCTTGCTGGTTTGCCATGTGGCCAGACTTGGGCATGGCCGGCGCCGGGAAGACGGCGTCGCCGATGACATGCACGCCCGGCGTACCGTTGACTTCCATCGACAGCCAGTCGATGTCCACCCAGCGCTTGTTGATCAGCTTGAACCCCGACCTGGACGTGATGTCACCGGCGCGTTGCGGCGGGATCACGTTCAGCACGTCGGCCTTGAACTTGTCGAACTCGAGCACTGCCGTGTTGGTGGCGGCATCGACTTCCTTGACCTCGCTGTTGTTGCGGTACTCGATGGTGTCCTTGTAGAGGTCGGCCCACGCCGTGGTGAACAGCGCCTTCTTGGACTGGACGTCCTCGTTGGCATCGAGAATGACGACCCTGGACTTCGGCTTGGCCTTCTTGAAGTAGTCGGCGACCAGGCAGGCGCGTTCGTAGGGTCCGGGCGGGCAGCGATAGGGCGCCCTGGGGATGGAAATGGCAAAGACGCCGCCGTCCTTCATCGATTCCAGCTGCTTGCGCAGGGCGAAGGTCTGCGGGCCGGCCTTCCAGGCATGCAGGATCCTGCCCTGCGCCTCGGCGCTGGCGAGGCCGCCGATCTGGTCGAACATGAAATCGACGCCTGGCGACAGCACGAGGCGGTCGTAGCTCATGCTGCCGCCGGCTTTCAGGGAAATCGCCTTTTTTACTGCGTCGACCGCGACGACGTCGTCCTGGACGACGCGCACGCCCCACCTGTTCTTCAGGCCGTCGTAGCTGACGGTGATGTCTTCCATGGTCTTGGTGCCGCCGATGACCAGGTTGGAAATCGGACAGGAGATGAAGGTCGGGTTGCGCTCGATCAGCGTCACCTGGACACTGCCCTCGCTCCACATGCGCAGGTACTTGGCCATCGTCGCGCCGCCGTAACCGCCGCCGACCACGACCACGTGGCCGCTCGGCTTGCCGCCGCCGGCACAGCCGTGGAGTGAGGCCATGGCACCGGCTGCCGCGCCGGCCTTCAGGAAGTCACGTCGTTTTATGAGCATCATGGTGCCGTCCCCTTGCTCTGCGCGGCGAAATGGGTGGCAATCAGCTCCAGTTGCTCGTCCGTGTAGCCCTTCGCGATCTGGTGCATGATCGAGGCTGGTTTGGCGCCACTCTTGAAGTCGGCCAGCTTCTGCAGAGCCTTGGCCTTGTCCATGCCGGCCAGGTCGTCGAGTCCGGAACCCGGCAGCGCCCTGCCGTGGGTGCCGTGGCAGTTCGCGCAGGTGGCGGCCAGATTGCGGCCGAGGTTGGGGTCGGCGGCTTGGGCGGTGCCGGCAAAGGCCA
>Ga0316621_10000185_pt1 | contig 11198 bp, 11 predicted proteins | sample OWC_Aug_OW2_C1_D_2_FD_207664 | JGI IMG/M metagenome (GOLD analysis project Ga0316621, IMG submission 207664) | Wetland soil microbial communities from Old Woman Creek delta, Ohio, United States - OWC_Aug_OW2_C1_D1_C | ecosystem: Environmental > Terrestrial > Soil > Wetlands | place: USA: Ohio... | reverse complement strand
CGCACTTTAAAAAAACCCCTTGGCCATGTCAAGAAAAATTCGACACCCTAAGCAGATGGCAGAGACAAGGTTAAAGAGGATTGATTTTCACACCCCAATCGTCTAGGGTGTTTCATCCCTCTGGACAGGGAAGAGCAAAATCCTCACCGACTCGGAGCGGGGGTCAATGGTTGCGAGTGACAAAACGAATGGTCGGATAAGTGTCGGTTTTCACCACGCTTTAGCGCTCCTGATCCCTTATGTGCGGGACCGGTTGGCCAACCAGGTCAAGTCGGTTTGGCTCATCATCGTCTACCTCATCCTTTTCCAAACCCTTGTCCTTCGAATAGGCGTTTCGGAAGCGACGGTGATCGCCCTGGGGATAGCTCTCGTGGTTGCGGGCCTCACCCTTTTCATGGAAGGCCTGTTGTTGGGTCTCATGCCGCTCGGAGAGCGGGTAGGCCTGAAGCTCCCGCAGAAATCCACCCTTCCGGTTGTTTTGATTTTTGCCTTAATCCTGGGGTTCCTGGCGACCTTGGCAGAACCTTCCATTCAGATTCTCCAGACCACAGGGCGTTCGGTAAAGGCCTGGGAGGCGCCTCTTCTTTATTTGATGCTGACCCATCACTCTCAGGCGCTCGTTTACGCTGTAGGCGCCGGGGTGGGGGTCGCCGTTTTGCTGGGCATGTTCCGCTTCTATCGCTCATGGTCCTTGAAACCCTTGATTTACTGTCTTGTCGCCGGGCTGATCGTCTTCACGGCCTGGGCGTATCGCGATCCGAATATGATCCACATCACGGGCTTGGCATGGGATTGCGGGGCTGTAACGACGGGGCCCGTGACCGTCCCGCTTGTCCTCGCGCTCGGAATAGGGATCTCCAGGATGGTAGGTTCACAAGAATCCGGTTCCATGGGTTTCGGTTTGGTGACCCTTGCCTCCCTGGTTCCGGTTTTTGCCGTGTTCCTTCTGGGCGCTTTTTATCTGCCCCATGTTCCGGGTCCCATGAAAGAGATTGATTTTTTCAAGATCGAAAATCGCGAAAAGATAAAGCCCCTGTTTCGAACAAAAGAAGAACTCCTTCACTATCTCCTGCTGAACGCCACCCCTGCCGGGCAGATCGCCTTTTTTGACGGGAAGCCTGAGAACATGACCGAATACCTGGAGCAGCTTGCCAAGGACTCTTTCCTGAGAAAAACTGTTTTTGCTGGAGACTCTGACGGTTTCTATCGCTGGGCAGCTTCTAAGGGGACAGAGGAGCAACGCCTGATTGCCTTTGAGAGCCCGGAATCCCCAAAACTCCTTGGGGTCAACCCCTCTGCGCCTACGGCAGAGGAAATCAACGTGCTCGATCTCCTCAAGAGAAACCTCTCCGTTGCCTTAAAGGCCATCGCTCTCCTCACCCTTCCTCTTTTCCTGGTGCTTTTTCTGGTCCTTCGGGAGAAACTCCAGCAGGCCGACGAGGTCTTCCTGGGGCTGTTCTTCTGTATCCTGGGTTTGGGCCTTTTCAGCATCGGCATTGAACTCGGTTTGGATAAGCTGGGGACCCAGATCGGGAATCGGCTCCCTTCCAGCTTCAAATCCATTCCTCTCCCTGAGCAGAAAAGAACGATTCTCGAATTCGATCCCTCTCTGGTGCAACGTTCCATCAGCCCGGACGGTCAGAAGCACGCCTTCTTTTACACCAAAGACGGCAGCAGGTATGTCCCTGTCCCATACGATGAAAAAGGCTATGACGCAACCAGCCGAGAGTACCGGTTCACCCCCACGAGAGGCCCCCTTTTCGGGCACGAGTGGAGTTTGTGGGGGATCGGCGTGGTTTTGTTTTTTGCTTTTGTTTTGGGATACGGAGCCACCCTTGCCGAACCGGCGCTCAATGCCATGGGCCTCACGGTGGAAGAGCTTACGGCAGGGACATTCAGAAAGGCCCTCCTGATGCAGGCTGTAGCTGTTGGGGTCGGCATGGGCGTGGCCCTCGGGATAGCAAAACTCATCTGGCATATTCCTCTTTTCTGGCTTCTCATTCCCCCCTATGGGCTGTTGCTGTTCATCACGAGGATTTCATCGGAGGAGTTCGTGAATATCGGCTGGGACAGCGCAGGCGTCACCACCGGACCGGTCACGGTTCCTCTTGTCCTGGCCATGGGGCTTGGGTTGGGCTCTCAAGTCGGCGTCACTGAGGGCTTCGGCATACTTGCGACAGCCTCCGTATGTCCGATACTGACTACCCTGGCCCTCGGCCTTCTCATCGCGCGAAAGCGAAAAGCTGTTTTGACGGAATCCGTGCAAGCGACCAAGGAGGGATCTCCCCTTTGAATCTTCCTGGAAAAACGGTTTGTCGCATCACGGCCCTGCTGAACAGAAGCATCTCCAAAGAGGTCATCGATGCGCTCAGAGAAGCGGGGGTCGTCGACCTGCTTCTGATCCCCGCCCGGTCTCCGGTGATGGAGCGAAAGAGAACAGGGTGGTCACTTTTCAACCGGGGCCACATGTCAGAGGACCCCGTGGACATTCTTTTTTTCATCGTCGGCATGGAAATGGAAATCCCGCTGCTCCGTCTCATTGCCGAAAAGGCGCTTCTTCACTTTCCCGGTCGAGGTTCCGTGTTCAGCGAAGAAGTGAAGCTTGCCCTCGGTCATGACCTGTGCCAGGAAAACCGGGTCGCTTTGCCCCAAACAGAAACCTCGGTCCACGTTGCCGAGAGACTGGCGGGCGTGTTCTGCATCGTCCAGCGAGGGAATGGGGACCACATTGCACGCATTCCGCTGGAATCAGGGATTTCTGTCCCCTCCATCCATTTTGGCATCGGCAAAGGCGTCCGGGACAAAATGGGTCTCCTTCGGATCACCATCCCTGCCGATAAAGAAATCATTTATACCCTCGCCAGCGCTTACGACACCGACCTCCTGATGGACCGGATGATCGAAGTCGGTAAGCTGGATCAGCCGGGCAAGGGGTTCATCTACGAGGTTCCGCTAAAACGAGGGGTCATCAACATGAAAGTGACGCGAGGAGACCAGCATCAGGCAGCGAGTATCGAGCAGCTTGTTGCTGCCGTGGATCAGCTGAAAGGCGGAGCCGAGTGGCGCCGGCGATCCGCCTCTCTGGGCAAGAAAGTCGTTAGGAAGAGGAATTACATTCACCATCTTGTGGATTTCACCCTGCTCTGTGACGGAGGCACGGGTGTGGACCTGGTCAAAAAAGCTTTGTCGGCCGGCGCCGCAGGCGCGACGATCGCCCATGCCAAACACATCCGGCCAGCCGATTCCCCTCTGAGTGCTATCCCTCCAGTCAGAGAAGAATGCAACATGGCTGTCACGGAAGACCAGATTGACTCTATTCTCAGTGCCCTTCAAGGAGCAGGCGCATTTACGGACGATTGTCACGGGCAGGTCCAGTTGAGACGGGTCTTAAGGGCTTTCACGTATTTTCCCAAATGAAGGAACACTCTGTCCAGAGGGGATTCGATTCAGTCATGGGGGTCGCTCCAAACAGATTCATGAAAGCCGGTGTCGCCTTAGCCGTTTTGTTCATGCTGGCTCTGACGGCCTGCGCCCGTCATGCCCCGCCCTCCCCGCCTTCTTCCAGGGTTCTCACCCTTCCTGAAACGGAGAGGACCAAGGGTCTCAAACCTTATGTGGTGAACGGGGTCCGCTACTATCCTCTGCCCGACGCCTATGGATTCGTGGAATACGGCAAAGCCTCATGGTACGGCAAGGAGTTCCACGGCCGGCCCACGTCCAGCGGGGAGATCTACAACATGTACGGAAAAACGGCAGCCCACAAGCTGCTGCCCTTGGACACTGTGGTGAAAGTCACCAACCTCACGAACCAGAAGACCCTTATTGTGCCGGTCAACGACCGCGGGCCTTTCGTGAAAGGGAGAGTCATCGATCTCTCTTACGGGGCGGCCCGAGATCTGGACATCATCGGCCCAGGAGTTGTGGACGTGAAAGTCGAAGCCCTGGCGCGGGAAGTGGGCAATGTGAAAGGCCGGGACGGATTCACGCCCCTCATTGAGGTGCAGGATTTTCGTCGTGGGGAGTTCACCATTCAGGTGGGAGCGTTCGAGAGTCAGCAAAACGCTCTCAAGCTCGCAGAACGCCTGAGAGAGAACCTCGACGAGGTTCGGGTCACCGTCTATGAAGATGCAAGAGGCAAGACCTTCCACCGGGTGCAGGTTTCAAAAACGGAAACCCTCGACCAGGCCGAAGCTATGGAGAAGAAGTTGGAAGCGATGGGTTTTGCGGACGCCTTTAAGGTGCGGATGGAGGCTCCCCGTTGATTCTCTTCCGGAGCACCCCGGAGGTCCTGAAAATCACGACCCGTCTTTCTCTCAGCTGGATATCTGCCGCCGTCTGGGGATTCCTGCCTCGCCGGGACGCCTTTTGTTTCACCACGAATTTGCCGAACCCGCTCACGAGAAGGTCCTCCCCTCGCTCAAGGGTCTCCTTGCAAATCTCGAAAAGCTTCTCCACGACAGAGCGGGATTGACCCTTGCTCAGTCCCACGTTGTTGTAAATATCACTGATGATCTTGTCTTTGGTCAGAGACATTCCTCGATCTCCTCCCCTTGGTCAAAAGGAACTCCGCGTCCCCGGATCGTTGAGAGACCCCTATATGAACGATTGGGCAAGGGGCTGTCAAGATTTTTTTAGTACCCGAATTTCTGTTTCAATTTCTTGCAGACGATCGGAGGGACCAGCCCGCTCACCTCTCCTCCAAGGCTCGCCGCTTCCTTGATGATCGTTGAACTCGTGTAAAACCACTTGTAATCGGTCATCAGAAAAATCGATTGGACCTCGCGGTTCAGCTTGCGGTTCATCAACGCCATCTGAAACTCGTACTCGAAGTCCGACAAGGCCCGCAATCCCCGGATTACCACATTCGTCTTCTTCTGGATGACATAGTCCACCAGCAACCCGTTGAAAGAGTCGACCTCCACGTGGCGTTGGTCCTTCAACACGTCCCGGATCATTTGCATTCTTTCTTCCATGGTAAAGAGGGGAAGCTTTTGGGGGTTGTTCAGAATGGCAATCACCAGACGGTCGAAAATCTTCAGCGCTCTGCTGATGATGCTGATGTGACCGTTGGTGATCGGGTCGAACGTTCCTGGATAGATCACCACTTTTGAGCTCATTCCTGTCCCTCGTGTCGATATAGGGTTATCCGGGTTTCTCCGTATATTCTTGACTTGACCCTCTCAAGACTCTCCACGCGGGGAGGCAGAACCTCCCTTTGTTCCGACTGGGCCACAAGGGTCGCGGGGGATCCGAGAATTCCCAGGCTGCAGAGTTCTTCGAGAACAGGCAGGATCATGTTCTTTCGATAGGGGGGGTCCACAAACACCAGACCCACCTTTTCCTCAAGCAGGCGATGCCTGCGCGGAAACCCCTTGAGCAGGTCTTTCCGCAATACAACCCCCTGGTCCTCAAGCCCGCACAACGTCAGGTTCTTGCCGATCAAGTCTATGGCTTTTGGGGAGTGGTCGATGAAGAGCGCCCAAGCCGCTCCACGGCTGAGGGCTTCGATGCCCAGACTCCCCGTCCCCGCGAAAAGGTCCAGCACCTTTTCTCCCGGCAGATGGTGACCGAGGAGATCAAAGATCGCTTCCCGAACCCGATCAGAGGTGGGCCGTATCTCCATCCCTTTGAAGGACGCGAGACGCCGACCTCTTAACCGACCGCCGGTAATTCTCATTCAGAATCCATCACTTCTGCACTCTGCGGATCAGGGATAAAGCAAAAGTCTGATGACACACCAAGCGTTAGGTTAGGAGATCAAGAGGTCTCGGCAGGCTCCGGGCCTTCTTTTTCACTGAGCCTCTTCGCTTCCGGTGCCCCTGAAGAGTCGACCGCTTTCCTTCCAAAAGGGCTTCTCCGATAGAGCCGGTAAAACGTGATGGTCGGGCCTGACAAGATATAAAGAAGCATGATGAGAAAAAGCATCACCATGGGTTTGTAGGCAATCACCAGAGCCACCAGGATGATGGACACCAGCGCATTGAAGGGTTTGTAGTGCCTGAGATCCAGTTTCTTGAAGCTGTAATAAGGAATGGTGCTGACCATGAAGAAGGAAAGGACGTAGATCATCACCAGGATGAGGAGAGACCTTGTCTCCAGCTCTCCCTCCCAGAAGCTCACGAAAAGAACCAGGGAGGCGATGAAGCAGGCTGCCGCAGGAATCGGAAGCCCTTTAAAGTAATTGACATCCTCCACGCTTTTCTGAACATTGAAGCGTGCAAGCCGCAGCGCTCCGCACACCACGAACATGAACGCCGCGAGCCACCCCAGCCGGCCAAAGGGCGCCAGGGCCCACTGAAAGGCAAGGAGAGCCGGCGCGACCCCGAAGGCGACCAGATCCGACAGGGAATCAAACTCCACCCCGAACTGGCTGGTCGAACGGGTCAAGCGGGCGACCCTCCCGTCCAGGCCGTCCAGAACGCCTGAGAGAAAAATCGCCACAGCCGCAGCCTCGTATCTCTCTCCCATGGCGCTGATGATCGCGTAGAATCCGCAAAAGAGACTTGCCGCCGTGAACAGGTTGGGCAGAATGTAAATGCTTCTTCTTTGCTTGTCCTTGAACCGTTTTTTCCTTTTTCCTCTCATGGCAGATACCCCAGGATGGTTTTTCCCGCCTTGACTTTATGGCCCGGCTGAACCACCACACGGCTCCCTTCCGGCAGATAGACATCCAATCTCGAGCCGAACCGAATCAGGCCGAACCGCTGACCCGCCTGAACCTCATCCCCCTCCCGGATCCAACACGCAATGCGGCGTGCGATCAGCCCGGCGATCTGAACACAAACGATCTTCCTTCCGTCTTGGGTCTCCAGGAAAACGGCATTTTGTTCATTTTTTTCCGAAGCCTTGTCGAGGTTTGCGGCGAAAAAAGCGCCGGGGCGGTATGAAATCTTCGATATCCTGCCCCCGGCAGGGATGCGGTTGACATGGACATTGAACAGGGACATGAACACGCTCACCTTCACGGCCCTTGTTTCCAGTGGATTGTCGCCCCGCTCCAGGTTCCAGACGCCCAAGACTTTTCCGTCCGCCGGTGTGAGCACGGCCTTTTGCTCTGCTCCCGCCTCTCGGTCAGGGTCCCTGAAGAAATAGAGGACAAACAGGGTGAGAGCCCCGGCAACAATCATGAGGGACGAAAGCCCCAACAACAAGAAAAGAAGGGCGATCAGCAAACCGATTCCAACAAAAGGAAGCCCTTCTCTCGCGATCCCTAGTCGGTTGTGGATTCTCCTTTCTTGCGCTCTGGAAGATCCTATGCTCACGTCAAGAATTATGATCTTTCCCCACGGAATTGTCAATGCTATTGCATTTGAGGGCCTCCTGCCAAGAACCCCGTTCGCCCTTCGATACCCTGGTCGCCTCTGGCGCCGCTGAAGGCGGGTAAACCTCAGGACGAACGGACCAGAGGGACGCTGACAGTTTCCTCTTCCGTTCGTGGTGAGGTATCGAACCATGAACGGAATACGGATCCCGGGTTTCCTCCGAAGGCAAGTTAATTCTAGTGCAGTGTCTCCGTGAGGCCTTTACAAGTCTGTCATTTCGAGCGAATGCGAGAAATCTTAGCGTTCAGCACACTTAAAAGATCTCTCCCTTCGGTCGAGATGACAAGCAAAGGTTGAGACACTACACTAGCTTTTCGAAACTTTATAAGGATTCGGACGAATGTCCGGCGGCCTCAGGTAGGAAGGCACGACATCCTGGACGTCGTCAAACCCTTGAACTCTCGCCCGTCTTGCAGCCAGCATCCCCAGGGTGGCTGCCCTGAGGCTCCAAAAGGAGGGAGGCGCAAAGACCGCCCTGTCACCGGCTGCCGAAGCGATGGGGCCCCTCTGGCGATTGAAGTCCGTGCCCACGACAAAGGCCCTTTTCTTGATGAAACCGGGAAGATCTCTGATCTTAAGACACGTCTCCGGCTCCAGCCTCACGAGTTCCTGCTCGTCAGACCAGTTGTAGAGGGCTGCAAAAACCTCCTCTTTCCTCGAATCGATCACCGGGCATATGGGGATGGAAACACCGGGACACTGGCTCGCCAGAACCTCCAGGCTGGACAGGGCGACCATCCGCACACCGAGTCCTTCGCAGAACCCCTTGGCCGCCGAGAGCCCTACCCGGAGACCCGTGAAACTGCCGGGGCCTTTGGCCGCGGCCAGACCTCGAATTTCCTCGAGCGCCACTCCTGAAACCTGAAGGAGATGATCGAGAGCGGTCATGAAATGGCGAAAGTCCTTGGTCCTGGGTGACAGGGTCCACTCCGCCAGGAGAGCGCCGCCCTCCTCAACGAGGGCCAGGCTGAACTGCGGCGTCGAGGTGTTGATGGCAAGAATCACGTTACCCAAAGAGCTTCTCGAAGAACTCAACCACCTTTTCAAATCGGGTGACATCATTGAAAGTAACCACAACGATCAGGGCTGCGAGCAAAAAAATCCCCACTTTTTGCGCCACCTCCCGCTTTTTGAGGCTTATCGGTCTCCCCAACACCAGTTCTGCGAGCAGAAAGACGAGCAAACCGCCGTCCAAAACCGGCACCGGCAAGAAGTTCAAAACGGCCAAATTGGCGCTGAGCACTGCCGTGAAGGGGATAAGGCTCCAGAAGCTTATCTCAGCCACCTGGCCTGTCATTTGGGCAATGGCAAGGGGGCCACCCAATGCTTTTAAAGGAACGACGCCCTGAAAGAGTTTTATAATGGTCACAAAGGTGAGGACCATCCAGTCCCAAGTCCTGACGACCCCTCCCTTAAGAGCCTCAAAGAATCCCATCTCCACGTCGCGGTATTTTTCGCCTGAGACAACTCCGATCAGACCGGTTTTTTCGTCTTCACCGAAGAGGTTCTTCTCCACCCTTTCTTCCGGCACCACCGTGACACTGATCATGCGGCCTTCCCTCTGCACGGTGATGATCACCTCCTGGCCTGCGGCATCCTTGATCTGTCTCTTGATGTCGACCCAAGTCTCTGTGCTTTTCCCGCGCACAGAAACAATCATGTCGCCTTTTTGAATTCCCGCTTTGTACGCCGGGGAGTTTTCCGTGACCTGTCCGACCTCCGTGGTCATCACTTTTTCACCGAAGATCATCAACTGGCCCCAGAAGAGGAAAACCGCCAAGAAGATGTTAAATACAGGGCCCGCTGCAACGATGGCCATTCTCTTCAGCGCATGCTGTCGGTCAAAAGATCTGTGGGCTTCCTCAGGGGAGAGGTCTTCGGATTCCTCCTCATTCTCTCCGAGCAGTTTGACGTAGCCACCCAGAGGAACCGTCGAAATCAGGTATTCCGTCTCCCCCCATTTTTTCCCGACCAGTTTGTAGCCGAACCCGAGAGAAAATTTGAGCACTTTCACGCCAAAGGCCTTGGCCAGGAGAAAGTGCCCCAGTTCATGAAAGAAAATCAAAATGCCCAGAACAACGACGAAGGGAATGAAAGTGTACAAAAGAAAATTCATTGGCTTAACCTCTGTGTGAACCTCTGTCCGTCTCAGCGAATGCCGCAGTCCTCTGTCTCGCCCAGGCATCCGCCTCCATCACCTTCTCTAGGCTGTCGATGACAAAAGGGGTGTGAGCCTTCATCGTCTTTTCGATGAGGGAAGGGATCTGGAGAAATCCGATTCTCCCCTGAAGAAAAAGCTCCACCGCCACTTCATTGGCGCCGTTCAAGACTGCGGGCATGCTCCCCCCCGTTTCCGCCGCTTTCAGCGCCAGGTCCAGGCAACGGAACTTCTTGGTATCTGGTTTCATGAATCCGAGAGTCCCGACCCGCTCCAAGTCCAGGGCAGGGAGCGTGGTGTTCACATGGCGCGGGTAGGACAAGGCATAAGAGATGGGTGTGATCATGTCCGGAATTCCCATCTGGGCGATGATCGAGCCGTCTTTGTATTCCACCATGGAGTGAATCACGCTCTGAGGGTGAATGAGGATGTGGATCTGGTGAATGTCCAACCCGAAGAGCCACTTGGCTTCGATCAGTTCAAGGCCTTTGTTCATCAAGGTGGCCGAGTCCACCGTGATCTTCGGGCCCATGTTCCAGTTGGGGTGCTTCAGGGCCTGCTCCGGAGTCACCTTCTCCATCTCTTCACGGGAGAAGTCCCTGAACGGTCCGCCGGAGGCCGTGAGGATCACCCGCCGCACATCGTCTCTCGCGTGTCCCTGGAGACACTGGAGAATGGCGCTGTGTTCACTGTCCACAGGCAGAAGGACCACTCCCCTTCTCTTGACTTGCTCGATCACCAGAGGGCCGGCCATGACCATCGTTTCTTTGTTGGCCAAGGCGATGTTTTTCCCGGCTTTGATCGCTGCATAGGTCGGAACGAGGCCTGCGGCTCCCGTAATGGCCGAGATAACGGTGTCCGCCTCCTCCAGGGTAGCCAGATGGATCAATCCTTCTGTGCCGGAAACAACCCTCGTTTTCACCCCGCCGTCAAGCCGCTTCTTAAGGCTTTCGGCTTCCTCGTGGCCGAAGACCGCCGCCTCCAGAGGTTTGAACTTCCGAACCTGCTCTGCAAGCAGATCCATGTTCTTTCCCGCTGCCAGGGCTTTCACCTGATAGGCTTCAGGGTGGGCCTCGATCACCTTGAGGGAACTTCGCCCGATGGAGCCTGTAGAACCGAGGATGGCGATTCTTTTCATGCGCGGCCGGAGATCTCCCTGAAGTAGGCAATGGTCTTCTGCAGCCCTTCCTGGAGCTCCACCACGGGTTCCCAACCCAGCTTCTCTTTGGCCAGGCGGATATCCGGCTGCCGTCTTCTGGGATCGTCCATGGGCGAGGGCTTAAACTCGATGCCGCTCTTGGATCCTGTGAGACGGATAATCGATTCGGCGAGTTCCAGCATGCTGTACTCCCCGGGGTTTCCCAGGTTGACCGGCCCCACGAACTCATCGGGACCGTTCATCATACGCACGATTCCTTCAACCATGTCATCCACGTAGCAGAAAGACCGGGTCTGAAGGCCGTCTCCGAAAATCGTGACAGGCTCATTCCTCAAGGCCTGCATGATAAAGTTGCTGATCACCCGGCCGTCGTTGGGGTGCATGCGGGGCCCGTACGTGTTGAAGATCCTCACGACGCGGATGTTGACTTTGTTTTGCCGGTGATAGTCAAAGAAGAGCGTCTCCGCGCATCGCTTCCCTTCATCATAGCAGGCTCTGAGTCCGATGGTGTTGACATTCCCCCAGTAGCTTTCCGTCTGGGGGTGGACCGAAGGGTCGC
>Ga0316621_10000182_pt1 | contig 11299 bp, 9 predicted proteins | sample OWC_Aug_OW2_C1_D_2_FD_207664 | JGI IMG/M metagenome (GOLD analysis project Ga0316621, IMG submission 207664) | Wetland soil microbial communities from Old Woman Creek delta, Ohio, United States - OWC_Aug_OW2_C1_D1_C | ecosystem: Environmental > Terrestrial > Soil > Wetlands | place: USA: Ohio... | reverse complement strand
CTTCACCGGGACCTCCTTCTGGGTGCGCCTCGAGGACTCGACCGCGGTCGTTCTGCTGACCAACCGCGTGCACCCCACGCGCGCCAACATCGCCATCCGCCGCTTCCGGCCTGTCCTGCACGATGCGGTCATGGCAGCCGTCGGGAGCCATCCGCCGCCGCAAACGGCGTAGTTTTCGCTTGTGCTCGTGCGCGCCTTTTGGTAGCGTATTATGATCGTTATACACAGAAGGACTGCCAACCGAGCCGCCGGCAGAGCGGGGTCCGTGCGCAGCCGTGATCGTTACCGTTCCGGCAGCGCGCGCCTTCTTCCGTAAAACCGCACTCCCAATGGGCCGGGAGACCCCGCCGGACCGGACACTATATGAAATGAGGGACCATGTCGTTTTTTGATGGATTGCTGGGAGTATTTTCAAATGACCTCGCCATCGACCTGGGGACGGCGAACACCCTGGTCTACGTCAAGGGCAAGGGCATCGTGCTGAGCGAGCCCTCGGTGGTGGCGGTGAGCACCAGCCAGCGCGCGAAGAACCGCGTCCTGGCGGTGGGAATCGAGGCCAAAAAAATGCTGGGCAAAACCCCGGGCAGCATCGTGGCCATCCGACCGATGCGCGACGGGGTCATCGCCGATTTCGAAGTCACCGAGGCCATGCTGCGGCACTTCATCCACAAGGTGCACAACCGGCGGACATTTGTCCGACCGCGCATCATCATCGCCGTTCCTTCGGGGATCACCCAGGTGGAGAAACGCGCGGTGCGCGAATCCGCGGAGTCGGCCGGCGCGCGGGAGGTCTTCCTGATCGAAGAGCCCATGGCCGCCGCGATCGGCGCGGGGCTTCCGATCACCGAACCGACCTGCAACATGGTGGTCGACATCGGCGGCGGCACGACCGAGGTGGCCGTCATCTCCCTGAAGGGCATCGTCTACAGCCGGTCCGTGCGGGTGGCAGGCGACAAGATGGACGCCGCCATCATCCAGTACATCAAGCGCAAGTACAACCTGCTGATCGGCGAACGCACCGCCGAAATCATCAAGACCACCATCGGCAACGCCTACCCCGACCCCCAGAACCTGGAGACCATCGAGGTCAAGGGCCGCGATCTGGCGTCGGGCATTCCCAAGATCCTGTCCATCGACTCGGAAGAGATCCGCGTCGCCATCTCCGAGCAGATCGATGCCATCGTGGAGACGGTCAAGATCGCGCTCGAACAAACCCCTCCGGAGTTGTCGGCGGACATCGTCGACCGGGGGATCATTCTCACCGGCGGCGGGGCGTTGCTCAAGAACCTGGACAAGCTGCTGCGCGAGGAGACCAACCTGCCGATCACCGTGGCCGAGCGCCCCCTGGAGACCGTTGCGCTGGGCTCCGGGAAAGCGTTGGACAACCTCGACCTCCTGAAGGAAATCGTGGTTCACTAGGCGGTGGCTGAAAACCGGCGTCTCGGTCCGTGATCCCGCGTTGCGCGGATTTTGGCCATGCTCACATCCCATGGCGGATGCTGCGCTGCCAAAAGGCCGTGCGCCTAGTCTGACGGCCCGATATTTGTTTTTCAACCACCTTTCAAACCGGGGCTATGTTTTCCAAAAAGACGGTACTGATCCTGGCCGGGATCCTGCTGGTCACCCTGAACATCCTTCTGCTGGCGATCACCATCCGCCGTCCCGCTTTCTATGGTCTGAACCGGGCGATGCTGGCCTTCGCGGCTCCCTTCCAGGAGCTGGCTTCCCGGAGCGTGACCGCCGCCGAGGCGGTGTGGCGGGACTATTTTGCCCTCGTCACGGCCGCACGCGAAAACCAGGCCCTGAAACGGCAGCTGGACCAGACCTTGCGGCAGAACACGCAGTACCGCGAGCTGGAGCTTGAAAATGCCCGCCTGCGCGAGTTGCTGTCCTTCAAGCGCTCGCTGCCGGGGGCGGCCATAGCGGCCGAGATCATCGGCAAGGACCCGTCCGCTTGGTTCAGGACGGTCATCCTGGACAAGGGCGCAGCGGACGGCGTGCAGCGTGGGTTGCCGGCCGTGACGACGCGGGGAGTGGTTGGGCAGATCGTGGAGGTCTCCCCGCACCAGTCCAAGCTGATGCTCATGATCGATCGCAACAGCGCTGCCGACGCATTGATCCAACGCACGCGCGCCCGGGGCATCGTGAAAGGCGCCTCCAGCGAGGAGTGTTACCTCGACTATGTCCTGTATGAGGACGAGGTGCGCGTCGGCGATGAGGTGGTGGCCTCCGGATTCGACGGGGTCTATCCGAAGGGGCTGCTGATCGGCACGGTCACGGCCGTGAACTTCCAGGGCTCCGATTTTTTCAAAGAGGTCAAGATCACCCCTGCCGTGGACTTCGACACGCTCGAAGACGTGCTGATCATCCTGAAGGCGGCACCACCGCCCCCGGCGCCGCCGCCGGCGCCGCGCTACTCCAATACCCGATGAACTACTTTCTCTACATTGCGAGCGGGCTTTCCCTGGCGATCTGCCAGACAACGATCGTTCCGCGGCTGCCGGTCGTGACCCATTCTTTCGACCTCCTGCTGCCGTGGGTCATCTATATCGCCGCCTTCCGGCCGGTGCATGAGACCCTGCCCTTCGTGCTGTTCATGGGGGTCCTCATGGACAGCCTTTCGGGAGGGCCCTTCGGGCTGTTTTTGACCTCGTACCTCTGGCTCTTCATGGCGGTGCGCCTGACGGCCACCGTGATCCGGGCCGAAAACCCGCTGCTGCTGGTGTTCATCATCATCGCAGCTGTGGTCGGGCAAAATGCCCTGTTCTTTGCCGTGCTCGGCACGGGAGACGACGACTCGAATGCGTTGGCCGCCGGGGTGCGGGTGGTTTCGGAGCAGATCGGGTGGGTACTGCTGGTCGGGCCCCTATTCGCGCTGGCGATGCGCCGCACGCACCGGCTGAGCTCGCGACGGCACATCCGCAAGCCCGTTGATCTCCAGCCGGGGGCCGAGGCCTGAACCGCAGGAGGGAGTCCGCTGTGCCGGACATGAACCGTTACATCAAATCGGTCGATACCGACTGGTACAAGCAGCGCGTCATCGCCATGATGATGTTCGTGCTGGTCGCATTCGTCGCCTTGGTCGTGCGGTTGGTGTACCTCCAGGTCGTCATGGGCGAGGACTACTACCGCCTTTCCATGAACAACAGCATCCGGCTGCAGACGGTCGACCCGCCGCGCGGCCTGATCCTGGACCGCAACGGCACGAAGCTGGCCGAAAACCGGCCGTCCTTTGACGTGAGCTTCACCCCCAAGGACGCCGGGGACGTCCTGAAGGTCCTGGCGGAGCTCTCGTCGCACCTCAAGGTCGCGCCCGAGGACCTGCAGCAGAAGGTCAAGCACAGCCGCGGCCTGGCTGCGTTTCGGCCGGTGTTGCTCAAGCAGGACATCGGGCGCGACACGCTGGCCGGTGTCGAGGCCCGCAAGATCGACATGCCGGGCGTGTCCGTGCAGGTGCGGCTGCGCCGCAACTATCTCCATGGACTGAACGCCTCCCACGTGATCGGCTACCTGGGGGAGATCAGCTTGGACGAGCTCAAGAGCGGCGACCACCCCGGGCTGAAAAGCGGCGACTACGTCGGCAAGTTCGGGGTCGAGCGCACCTACGAACGCTTCCTGCGGGGGAACCCCGGCGGCCGGCAGGTGGAGGTGAACGCCAACGGTCAAATCATGCGGGTTCTGCGGACGGTGTCGCCCAAGCCCGGGAACAACGTCCACCTGACGCTCGACCTGGAGCTGCAGGAGCTGGCTGAGCGGCTGCTGGATGGGGTTGCCGGGGCGGCGGTCGCCATCGACCCGACCACCGGATTCATCCTGGCGCTCGCCAGTTCGCCGACCTTCAACCAGAACGCGTTCGCCAGCGGGATCGCCTCGGCCACCTGGGAGACCCTGATCACCAACCCCTACCGGCCGATGGAGAACAAGGCCATCCAGGGGGAGTACCCTCCGGGGTCCACCTTCAAGATCGTCACGGCCCTGGCGGGCCTGGAGGAGAAGGTCATCGACGAGAACACGACCTTCGAATGCACCGGGGCACTTCATTTCGCTGGCCGCGATTACCGCTGCTGGAAGAAAGAAGGCCACGGCCGGGTCGATGTGCGTCGGGCGCTGGCGGAATCCTGCGACGTGTTCTTCTACCGGGTGGGGCAGCGGCTGGGGGTCGACCGCCTGGCCTGGTACGCGAAGTCCTTCGGTTTGGGGGCGCGCACGGGTGTGGCGCTGGACCAGGAGTCACGCGGTCTGATCCCGTCGTCCACCTGGAAGAAAAAGCGCTTCGGGGTGCCCTGGCAGGACGGCGAAACGCTTTCGATCTCGATCGGGCAAGGGTATGTGCTCGCGACCCCGCTGCAGATGGCGATGTTCGTTGGTGCGGTCGGCAACGGCGGCATCCGCCATCGCCCGGCCATCCTGAATCGGGTGGAGTCGATGGAGGGGGAGGTCGTCTTCCAGGCCGTTCCCCAGGAGATCGCGCGCCTGCCGGTCAGCGCCCGCAACCTGAAGATGGTGCAGCAGGGGATCTGGGCCGCGGTGAACGGCGACCGGGGGACGGCCCGGCGCGTTCACCTCAGCGACATCGAGGTCTCCGGCAAGACCGGGACCTCGCAGGTGGTCGGACGCAAGGATGTGGGCGACAACTACGTCCCGCCCCACCTGCTGCCGCACGCCTGGTTCGTGTGTTACGCGCCTGCGGCGGCGCCGCGGATCGCGGTCGCGGTGGTCGTGGAGAACGGGGAACACGGGTCGAGCGCCGCCGGTCCCATTTCGCGGGAGATGGTCAAGCGCTACCTGCGCCGGCTCCCCGGCGGCCAGAAGGTGGCCAGCGAAGACATCCGCGTCGCCTACGCGGGAAACGGCTAACCGCGTCCGGCGGCCGTCGCCGAAACCAATACGAGCGGGGCGAGGCCCCGCCTACGATTACAGGAAGTCATCTCAACCGCCTATGTTCGACCGACGCCTGATTCACAACTTCGACTGGGGTCTGCTGCTGGTCGTGCTGCTGCTGGCCGCGATCGGACTGACCACGGTCTACAGCGCCGTGACGGCCGACCCGCCCCCCGCCGTCCAGAAGATCCTTTTTTACAAGCAGATCATCTGGTTCGCCCTGGGGACGATCGTCATGATCGCCGCCTTTTCCTTCAACTACCGGCTGCTCGACCGCTGGGCGCACCCGATCTATGTCGCCTGTCTGCTGCTGCTCCTGGGGGTGGTGGTCTTCGGTAAGCTGGCCGGCGGGTCGCGCCGGTGGCTTGTGCTCGGTCCGATCCACCTGCAGCCCTCCGAGTTGATCAAGATCGCGGTGGTCCTGGTTCTGGCCAAGTACTACTCCAAGGACGCCACCACCCGCGGCTTCACCCTGCGAGAGTTGGCGCGTCCCATCCTGCTGACAGCCCTGCCCTTCGGCCTGATCGTCATGCAACCCGACCTCGGCACGGCGGGCCTCGTGGCCCTGCTCGCAGTGGCGATCACGCTCTTCGTCAAGGTGGAATGGCGGTCGCTGCTGATGCTCGTCCTGCCGGTCGGCGGCATTCTGCCGGTGGTCTGGTCTATGCTCAAGGACTACCAGAAACAGCGGATCACCACCTTCCTGAACCCGGACCACGACCCGCTGGGGGCCGGCTACCACATCATCCAGTCCAAGATTGCCATCGGTTCGGGCCTGGTCACGGGGAAAGGGTTTTTGCAGGGCACGCAGAACGCCTTGTCTTTCCTGCCGGAGGAGCACACGGACTTCATCTTCTCGGTGCTTGCGGAGGAATGGGGAGCGGTGGGGTCGATGCTCCTGATCCTGCTGTTCCTGGTGCTGGTCCTGTGGGGCATGAACATCGCCTACCGCTGCCGGGACCCCTTCGGGACCCTGCTGGCGGTCGGGATCACCTCCATGCTCGCCTTGCAGGTGAGCATCAATATCGGCATGACCATGGGCCTGCTGCCGGTCGTGGGGGTGCCCCTGCCGCTCATCAGCTACGGAGGGTCCTCGACATTGACGGTCGCCATCTGCATCGGGCTGCTGATGAACGTCAGCATGCGCCGATTCATGGTGGAGTGACGACTTCGCGGGCTGAAAAAACATTTTGACAACCTCCCGACCCGATGCTATAGACCGCGCATTTCCTTTTCATCCCTGCAAAAAATCACATCAGGCCAAGCAGTTTCATTTACCCGTGGAATGGAGGTCATCTCTATGGGACCAACTGGTATGCGCTGGAGGTCGACGGGCGCTGCCCTGCTGGCGGTCGGGGGGCTTACCCTCTTGCCTGCGGCCGCACTGGCCGCTGAAGGCGGCGGAGTGACGGTCATCCCCGACTGGTCCGTCAGCATTCAGATCGTCAACTTTCTCTTCCTGATCATCGCGTTGAACCTCCTGCTGTACCGCCCCATTCGCCGAATCCTGAAAGAGCGCAAGGAAAAAACCCAGGGCATGGAGCAGGCCGTCCAGAACGCCGACCAGAGTGTCCTGGAGAAAGAGGCGGCCTTCGCCAAGGCCATCAGGGACGCGCGCGCCCGGGGGCTGAAGGAAAAGGAGGCCATGATCCAGGCCGCCGCCGCCGAGGAGCGTCGGTTGATCGAGGGCATCAACGCCAAGGCCCAGGCCGACCTGGAGGAGATGCGCCGGAAGATTCAGGCCGATGCCGAACGTGCGCGGCAATCCCTGCAACAGGAAATCGGGGCTTTCGCCGGGCAGATAACGCAGAAAATTTTGGGGAGGGCGGTCTGATGGGTAGCCAGAAAACACCGGGGGGCCTGGTCCGGGTCGCGGCTGCGGCAGCGGTCGCCATCCTGGTCACGGGCTCCGGGCTGGTCTGGGCGGCGGCCGGCGGTGACGCGGCGCCCGGCGCCCACGGAGGGTTCAGCTCCACCGACTGGTTCCGCGTGATGAACTTCGTGGTCCTGGCCGGGGCGCTGTTCCTCCTTCTGCGCAAGGCCGTCCCGCGCGCCTTGAACAGCCGCATCAAGGGCATTCAGGAGCAGCTGAGCGACCTCGAGGCCAAGAAGGCCGCGGCCGAGACACGACTGGCCGAGTGCACCCGGAAGCTCGGCGCGCTGGAACAGGAAGCCGCCCGCATCATGGCCGACTACGTCCGCCAGGGGCAGGACGCCAAGGCGCGCATACTCAAGGAGGCTGAGGTCTCGGCTGAGAAGGTTCAGCTCCAAGCCCGGCGGAACATCGAACACGAGTTCCAGCAGGCCAAGGCGCAGCTGCAGCGCGACATCTTCGAAAGCTCGCTCGCCCGGGCGGAAGATTTACTTCGTAAGACCATCACGGCCCAAGATCAGCAGCAGCTCGTCGAGGACTATCTGCAGAAGGTGGTGCGGTCATGAAGAACCGGACAATCGCACGTCGGTATGCCAAGGCGCTGCTGATGATCGGCCAGCAGGACGGCCAGGCCGAGCGCTACCGCTCCGAGCTCCAGACCGTGGCCGATCTGGTGTCCGGTGAGCCCCGGCTGTATCAGGCGATTACCAACCCCCTCTACGAGAGCTCGGCCCGCCGGCGCGTCCTCGAGACGCTCATCGGGCGACTCGGCGTCTCCGCCGCCATGTCCTCCTTCCTGATGCTGCTGTTTGAAAAGGGACGCTTCCCGTTTCTGCAGCCCATCAACGATTTCTTCCAGAAGCTGTCGGATGAGCTCAAGGGGGTCGGCCGGGCCACCGTCACCGCGGCGATCGAGCTGTCCGCGGAGGCGGTCGAGCGGATTCGGGGCGCCCTGTCGCAGCGGACGGGCAAGAGCATCATCCTGGACGTCCGGACAGACCCCGAGTTGCTCGGGGGCGTCATCACGCAAATTGGGGACTTGGTGCTGGACGGCAGCATTCGCACGCAATTACTCAACATGAGAGAATCTTTAAAAAGGGGCGAGGGGATCTAAATGGAACTGAGAGCTGAAGAGATAAGCCAGATCATCAAATCGCAGATCACGGACTACGAGAAGAAGGTGGAGCTGAGCGAGACCGGCATCGTGCTGTCGGTCGGCGACGGGATTGCTCGCGTCTACGGCCTCGAGAAGGTGATGGCCATGGAGCTGGTGGAGTTCCACGGCGGGATCCTCGGGCTCGTGCTGAACCTCGAGCAGGACAACGTCGGTGTCGCCATCATGGGCGAGGACATCCACATCAAGGAAGGCGACACGGTCAAGCGTACCGGCCGCATCGCCCAGGTTCCGGTCGGCGAGGCGGTGCTCGGCCGCGTGGTGGATGCCGTCGGCGAGCCGCTCGACGGCAAAGGGCCGATCGATGCCAAGGAGTCCCGGCGCGTGGAGATGGTGGCCCCGGGCGTCATCGCCCGCAAAAGCGTGCACGAGCCCTGCTACACCGGGCTGAAGGCCGTCGATGCAATGACCCCGGTCGGCCGCGGCCAGCGCGAGCTCATCATCGGCGATCGGCAGATCGGCAAGACCGCTATCGCGATCGACGCCATCCTGGCACAGAAGGACAGCGGCATCCGCTGCATTTATGTCGCCTGCGGCCAGAAGAAGTCCTCGGTTGCCCAGGTGGCGGCCATCCTCGAGAAGCATGGCGCGATGGAGTACACCACGATTGTCGCCGCCTGCGCGAGCGACCCGGCCACCCTGCAGTTCGTCGCCCCCTACGCCGGCTGCGCCATGGGCGAGTACTTCCGCGATAAAGGGCAACACGCGCTGATTATCTACGACGACCTGTCCAAGCAGGCGGCCGCCTATCGTCAGGTCTCCCTGCTGCTGCGCCGCCCGCCCGGGCGCGAGGCCTTCCCGGGTGACATCTTCTACAACCACTCCCGCCTGCTCGAACGGTCCGCCAAGCTGAACGACGAACTCGGCGCCGGGTCGTTGACCGCCCTGCCGATCATCGAAACCCAGGCGGGCGACGTCTCGGCCTACATCCCGACCAACGTCATCTCGATCACCGACGGACAGATCTACCTCGAGCCGGGCCTATTCTTCGCGGGCGTCCGTCCGGCCATCAACGTCGGTCTCTCGGTGTCGCGTGTGGGCGGTGCCGCCCAGGTCAAGGCCATGAAGCAGGTGGCCGGCACTCTGCGCCTGGACCTCGCCCAGTACCGCGAGCTCGAGGCGTTCGCCGCCTTCGGCAGCGACCTCGACAAGGCCACCCAGCGCCAGCTCACCCGCGGCGCCCGGCTGGTCGAGCTCCTGAAGCAGCCGCAGTACCAGCCGCTCCCCATGGAGAAGCAGGTCACGATCTTGTACGCCGGTACCCGCGGGTTCCTGGATAAGTACCCCGTGAGCGCCCTCGGGCGTTACGAGGCCGGGCTGTACGCGTTCGTCGCCGACCGGTTCCCGGCCGTGTTTGCGCAGCTCAAGGAGAAGAAACAAATCGACGCCGACCTGGACACGCTGATGTCCGAGGCCCTCAAGGCCTACGACGAGGAGTTCAAGGACACGGTGAAGTAAGGGAGCTAACGCCGACGGGGAGGCGGCAGCGGCCGCCGCTCGGGGCAAGCGGAGTGAAGGCGGAGCGGTATGGCGACATTAAAAGATGTCAAGAACAAGATCAAAGGGGTCAAGAAGACCAAGCAGATCACCAAGGCCATGAACATGGTGGCGGCCTCGAAGCTGCGCAACGCGCAGGGGAGCATGGAGGCCTTCCGGCCATATGCCCGCAAGTTTTCCGAAGTGCTCGGCAGCCTCGCGGAGCGCGCCGGGGAGGGGGCGAACCCACTTCTGATCCCGCGCGCGGACGTCAAGAAGGTCCACCTCGTTCTCTGCACCTCGGACCGCGGACTGTGCGGCGGGTTCAACACCAACCTGATCGAGAAGGCCGAGGCTTTCGTCAAGGCCAACCCGGCGCTCGAGGTGTCGTACACGGTCTTCGGCCGCAAGGGTCGGAACTGGTGCCGGAAGCTCAAACGGCCGATCCTGGCCGAGCACATCGGGATCATGGGGACCTCCGTCACGTTCCATGAGGCGTCCTCAGCCGGTCGCCCCATGATCCAGGGCTTTCTGGACGGGTCCTTCGACGAGGTGTGGGTGATCTACGCCGAGTTCCTCAGCATTTCCAGGCAGACGCCGGTGATCAAGAAGCTGCTGCCCATCCCACCGCTGGAAAAAGCGGAGGCCGGGAAGGCACCGGCCGGCCCGGACGGGTACCTGCCCGAGCACATCTGCGAGCCTTCGGCGGCCGAGCTGCTGGGCGAGATGCTCCCGCGCAACGTGTTCGTGCAGATCTACAGCGCCCTGCTCGAAACCAGCGCGAGCGAGCACGCGGCCCGCATGGTGGCCATGGACAACGCCACCCGAGCCTGCAACGACATGCTGACGAACCTCACGCTGGTCTACAACAAGGCGCGCCAGGCGGCGATCACCGCCGAACTCATGGACATCGTCGGCGGGGCCGAGGCCCTGAAGGGGTAACGTAAACCAACTGCGTTCACTGCGGTTTCATAGGAGGTCGTTCAATGGGAGAGAACATCGGTAAGGTTGTGCAGGTCATGGGACCGGTCATCGACGTGGAGTTTCCCCAGGGCAAGCTGCCGACGATCTACACGGCGCTGACCCTCTCCAACCCCGCCATCAACGCCGAGGCGGACAACCTGGTCATCGAGGTTGCCCAGCACCTGGGCGACAACGTCGTGCGCACCATTGCGATGGACATCACCGACGGCCTGGTGCGGGGCATGCCCGTGAAGGACACCGGTGCCCCGATCCAGATGCCGGTCGGCAAGGCCGCCCTCGGCCGCGTGCTGAACGTGGTTGGCCGCCCGGTGGACGGGCTGGGCCCGGTGAGCCAGGAGAAGATGCGGCCGATCCACCGCGCCGCCCCGAAGTTCACCGAGCAGGACACCACGGTGCGCGTGCTCGAAACGGGCGTCAAGGTCATCGACCTGCTGGTCCCGTTCCCCCGCGGCGGCAAGATGGGAATGTTCGGCGGTGCGGGCGTCGGCAAGACGGTCATCATGATGGAGATGGTGCACAACATCGCCATGCAGCACGGCGGCATCTCCGTCTTCGGCGGCGTGGGCGAGCGCACCCGTGAAGGCAACGACCTCTACCACGAGATGAAGGACTCCGGCGTTCTGCCCAAGGCCTCGCTCGTTTACGGGCAGATGACCGAACCGCCCGGGGCACGCGCGCGCGTGGCGCTTTCGGCCCTGACCGAGGCCGAGTATTTCCGGGACGAGGAAGGCCAGGACGTTCTGATCTTCATTGACAACATCTTCCGGTTCACCCAGGCCGGCTCCGAAGTTTCGGCGCTGCTCGGCCGCATGCCCTCGGCAGTCGGTTACCAGCCGACCCTTGCCGTCGACTTGGGCGAGTTGCAGGAGCGGATCACCTCCACCGACAAGGGATCGATCACGGCGGTGCAG
>Ga0316621_10000180_pt1 | contig 11316 bp, 14 predicted proteins | sample OWC_Aug_OW2_C1_D_2_FD_207664 | JGI IMG/M metagenome (GOLD analysis project Ga0316621, IMG submission 207664) | Wetland soil microbial communities from Old Woman Creek delta, Ohio, United States - OWC_Aug_OW2_C1_D1_C | ecosystem: Environmental > Terrestrial > Soil > Wetlands | place: USA: Ohio... | reverse complement strand
ACGACGCCTACAACGAGAAGCTGGCGGTTACGTGCTGGGACTACGTGAACGCCTATCGCGACTGGGCGTTCTACGTGGACATCCTGTTCAAGGCGATCGAGAAGAGCCTCGGCGGAGCTCCTCCACTCCAGATCGATCCCGACAGCGGCAAGATCACTGTCCGCCAGATGAAGAGGGATCCCCGCGAGGCCATGGGGGAGAGCCTGAACTGGACAACGGACATGATCAATCGCCAGATCCAGTTCCACCGGTACGAGGGAGTTCGTGCCGTCATCACGAAGCTGGAACCCAAGGCCACGGTACGCGCCTCCATGACCTTCGACGTCAAACTGCTCGCGAAGCTCGGCGTCCCCGTCATCACGATCCCGACGATGCACCTCCCGGTAGAGCGCGTCGGCGATACCGCTGCGCTGGCAAAGGCTGGGGCCGACTCGTTCGAGACACTCCAGAGCCAGGTTCCGATCTGTCTCATCTGGACGATGGGAGACACCCACTACTTCATCGACATGAGGGAAAAGGTGACACCGAACCAGCCCGGTGCACAGCCTGCACCGCTGGCCGCCATGATCAGCGACCTCCGCACCAAGCTGGGCAAGCCGCTCCACGTCAGTCTGATGATGTTCGGCGACCTCAGCCACATCGTCAAGGGAAAGCGCGGTCTTGTGGCCGCAGCCATCGACGGTGCCGGGGATTCCCACTGCGCCATGTCCGTGGAGGGCGAGGCGTTCGCGGAACTGTCCAAGGGCTCCGGGCTGAAACTGGAGGAGACCCTGGCCACGTCGCTCAAACAGCTTATCGCGGAGGAGAAGAAATGATCTGCGCGTTCGTAGATGGCTCCGTCGACTGCACGCGAAAGCGTGAGGCCGGCGGGGCCAACTACGGCGGCATCTGCGCCGTAGTTCTGCGGGAACACGATGAGATCTTCCGCGAGATGCACATCTGCGGGGAGCTCATTGAAAAGGGCGACGACATGGTCGTCACCAACAATACCATGGAGTTGAACGCTATCCGACTCGCGGCTCAAATGATGGAGACTGAAATAAGGAGCGGACAAGAAGTCCACATATGGACAGACAGCCAGTACGCCCAGGGTTGCCTGCGCCACAACACAACATGGGATCCGAAACAGAACGTTGAGCTGATCATCAGTGTCCGAGACCTGGTGGCAAAGCCCAACGTGTTCATCAATCACGTGCGCGGTCACCGCGGCATCGGATGGAATGAGCTGGCCAACCTTGGAGCTCAAAAGTGCGTGACCACGAGGGAGAATAGAAAAGGGTTCAGCGGAGTCAGAACACTGAATGTTGCACGGCAGTGTTTCTTCTGCCAGCGCTTCGCGTGCGATGAAAGAGACCGGCGTTTCGGTCTGGCAACGTCCAAGCTTCATGGCAGTTATAGTCCGAGTCCGTGCGGAGGAGCAAGGTTTCTCGCCCACTCGTCTGAGCGGATCGAGAGGTTCGTGTGGAAATCAACCTTAGTGACTGGATCGACCTCTGTGCAGAGCTGATAGGCGTTGAGAATAGGATCGCCGCAGGGGAGATCGCCCTGCTAGACACGCGCGATATAGTCATCAAGAAGCTGATCGTATTTTTCGTCCTATTCAACGCCATCAGCAATCGCCTGAGCGAGATCCTCGACGAAGAGCCGGAGTACGCAACCTTTGTCGAATACGTCGAGGAAGCGAGGGCAAAAAATGATCTGGGACAAACCGGCCCACAAGGAGTGGAACCCGGAAAGAATGCTAACGCCAGAGACGGGGTTCCCTCCTGGTACTCTACGAAAAGTCCAGTCGGCAAAATTGTCCAAACACATACAGCCGGTGAAAAGGGGAACCTTATATCTGCCAAGAACGATTGAAGACGTTCACGCCTTGGTGAAGGTCTCCGAGCCTTACATAGACACGATCCTTATGATCAGCGTGCCACGGCTCTCAGACCAGACTCAACTTCGTAAACAAATCCACCTCTACGAACGTCCTGTCGAGTCATGCCTGATGTTCGTCGATCTGTTGATCCTGTGGCTGACCAATAAGGGAAGCGAGGAAGACCAGCGACTCATGAACAGTCTGCTCTTCAAGAGAGCGGCAGCCGACAAGGCGACAGCCATCGACACGTTCACCGGCGAAGATATGAAGCGGGCCAGTGAGCTTTACTCAGACATCGTCCGCTTCGGTAAGGAATAACCCATGGACCTCCTCATGAATCCTGAAGCCCAACTTATCTCCAGGATTCTGTATTGTCCAAAAGAGTTCGACGACCTGGAGGTGGGCGGCTTCGATCCCGACATTCTGTCACTTCCATATGCGACCGCCTTTAAGGAGATCGCAAGAATCAGGTTTGCTCACGGCGATACGCCGAGCGCCAAGCATCTGCTGAAGATTTCTCCCAACGTCCAGATCATGAAGAGCAAACCGGCCAAGAAGGCGACGTTGTACTGGGAGCAGATCTATAGGCGCAGGTGGCGCGCCGAGTTACTCGGCTCGCTGCTCAAGATAAAGAGCGCAATGCCCGACGATATACCTGACGAGGCACTACAGCTTCCAGCGATCACGGAAGGGGCGGCCGAACTCATGGCCGGCCTGGGGTCCAAGTATTCATTTGACGCCGGACGTCCCGCTCTGCTCGGTGAAATGATGGGGACGCTACGAAAGGAATACGCGGCGCTGGAAAAGGGCGAGTCTATCGGAGTCCCAATTCCATTCGAGTTCCTTCAGGTGGAGCTGGTCGGCTGGAAGAAGGGGCGCATCTATATAGTGGCGGGCCGCCCAAAGACCGGGAAAAGCTGGTTCGCACTAATATGCGCCGCACACGCAGTCGTTACCAAAACCAAGGTTCTGTTCGTGTCATTGGAAATGACGCAAGAGGAACTCAGCAAGCGCATGGCGTGCCTGTTCGGCAGCATCAGTTACAACCGCGTGGTCAAGGGAAAGCTTGAGGCCAAGGAAAAGAAGAAATACTTCGAGTGGCTGGACAAGCTGGAGAAAGACGACCTGGGCCGATTCATCAAGATCGTCGGGCCGGGGCAGGCCAAGACACCGGAGACAATAGCAGCCCTGGCTAAGGGCTTCGGAGCAGGCATGGTCGTGGTGGACGCGTTCTACCACGGTGTGATAGAGGGCACTGGAGAAAAGGGCTGGGAGCAGATCCGAGAGCTCATGAGGAGATACAGGAAGGTGTCGCTCCAGTCCTCGTCCACGTGGATGCTTACGACGCAGTTCAACAGGCAACAAAAGGGAAGGGGCTCGGCCCACCTGGGCAACCTGGCCTTCGGCGACGCCATAGGTATGGACGCCAACGGTATGATCTACCTTGTCAGAGACGCCTATCTGAAGAAGGCAAGACAGGTGGATATCATCCTCGGTGAGGCCAGAGAAGCGGACGACGTTCGCGCATTCCGATACAACTGGAATTTCATCACCATGGACTTCTCAAAGGTTGGTGCCGTCGAGTACGGCGCTGACGACAGCTCTCCTTTCGGATAGACACATGAACTACAGCGATCTGCGCGACCTTATGACAAGGTTAGGCGTGCGCACGGTCCGAAGGAGCGGGCCTCGTCACATCGCGATCCAGTGTCTCTTCGCCGAGTGGCGGCACGAACACGGTGCTGACAACCGACCATCGATGACCGTGAGCATCAACCCCAATGGTGAGTCGTGGCTGAAGTGCCACGCGTGCGAATACAAGAAGCCGCTGTTGTCGGCCATCAGGGAACTCTCAGCCAAATCGGCTTTCGGCCGACTAGCCGAAATACGCGAGTGGGTCGAAAAGAACGAGGGCCGAGATTTCTCGGTAGAGGCAGACGACGGATGGAAGGAAGACGTATTCGACTACACGGACGAGGCCAGACGTCTGCTCAAAATCCCGCTGCCAAAGAAGGCGCTGGAATTTCTGGCAACGAAAGGCATCACAGACCCCACCATCATCCGGGACTACGTGCTATGGGATCCGGAGCAAAGAGCCGTGGTTATACCGACCCTCAGCATGCAAAAGAACCGGCTGACGATCGTGGGAGCCGCTGCCCGTCGTCTGGAAAAGGGCGGGCAGAAATACTGGACTATCTGGGAGTACGAGCCGTACTTCCACCTCTACGGGGAACATCTGCTGAGCCGGTACGAAGGTAAGGTAATACTGATCGTGGAGGGCCAGTTTGACGCCCTGCACTGCTGGCAACTCGGTATCCCGGCCGTTGCCCTCATGGGCGTAAACTACGGCATACCAAAGGGCGAGTTGCTCAGGCAGGCAAAGATCAAAGCGGCAGCGCTGCTGCTGGATCCGGACGTCTACTCGACGCCGCACAGAAAGGCAATGGTCATCGATTCTGCGCGAAAGGCGCTGCTGGAACTGGGTATACCGACGATCGACGAAAAGCTGGAAAAAGATCCGAAATATCTTGACGCCCAGTTCCTACAGGGTATCATAAAGAAAGCTAGTAATGCAGCAATCTAGAACGAAGTGGAGGAGCACATGGCCAAGAAAGCGATCAAGAAAACGGACAAGAACGTGGAGGAAAAACCCAAGGAAGGCGGGTCTCTGGCTGACATCCAGAAGGAGATGGTGAGGTCCGACGAGGATCTCTCCAGCCTCCCGCTGGAGCTCCAGCTGGTGACCGGAGCGGCCAAGGACGCCGCAGACTCTCAGCGCCGCGGCCCCGAGGTGTGGGCTCCGATCTGGGCGCAGCGCTGCCCGGCCAAGCCGTACGACGACGGCACCAGGCCGAAGATCTTCTCGTGGATGGTGGAGCCCGGCGAGGATCCGCCGGCCGTCTGCGTCATCGCGCAACTGCCGATCCCGATCGTCGTGCACACGGTCTACTACGGGCGCGGGACACCCAAGCGCGGAGGCGGGGCGTACTTCCTCAAGGAGAAGGTCCGCTGCCTCGGGCTCACCTACGGCGTCGATCCGGAGACCAAGGTGCCCAAGGTCCTCTCCACGAAGCAGAAGTGCCCGCTCTGCGCGTTGCTGGGCGACCGCTGGTCCATCATCCAGGTTGGCGGCGTCGTCGATCTGCGCAAGCAGGACGAGCCTTTCGTCGACAGGCGGGGCATCAGATACGACCAGCCGCCGAGGCTCCTGATCCTCGACAGCGACTCGACGCAAAGGGCTGTCTCGGACGGACTCAAGGAGCGGTTCCGCAGGGGCTCCAGCCCCATCGGCACGGTGTTCAAGGTCATGCGCGGCATGGAGAAGAACTCCGCACGCGTCGGATCCAACTGGGTCGTGCAGCTGGACATGAACGTCACGAAGGCCCAGATCAACGAGATCTACTACCCGGTCGACCTCAACATGGCGTATCCTCTCCTCGACGGAAAGAAGGACAACGCTTTCCCAGCCAAGAAGCACGAGGAGATCCTCACGGCCATCATGCAGCGCCACGTGTCACTGTGCATCAAGCACGAGCCCGGCAAGGGCTTCGACGCGCACGCGGCCAAACTGCTCGGGCTGAAACTCGATGCAGTGGACGAGGAGGGCGGCGAGGAAGAGGGCGAGGGCGAAGGAACCAAGAATCCCTCAGAGCGCAAGCTGGGCATGATCAACATCGACACCATCAGCACCTCGGCTTCCACCAGCATTCCGTCCTCCACAGGTGGCATAACAGCTGGCAAGCTGCCCGGACTCACGGACCTGGGCGACAAGATCGAGGACAAGGAAGAGGAAGAAGAGGAGGAGGAAGTCGAGTCCAAGGAGGAGGAGGCGGAAACGGAGACGGAGACGGAGACAGAGGAGGGTGAGTCCGAGGAGACCGAGGAGATCGACCTGGAAAAGCTCCAGAAGGAACTCCTGGACAAGGACGCAACCCCGATCAGCAAGGTCATCGAGGTCGCGGAGGAATACGGTGTCAAGTCGATCCGCGACGGCAAAGGGAAGGTGAAGCGGGAAGCAACGGTCAAGGCACTCATCGAGTACCTGGAGAACGAGGATGAAAGCGGAGGAAAAGGCGAACCCTGGAAAGAGTGAGCTGCGCAGGTTCTGGAACGTGGCCAAGTTCACCGGGGGCTTCGCCTTCGACTTTGAGAGCGTGGATGCGCAGGGCCGGCCGACGACCGATCCAATGGTCGCTCGGCCGGTCCTGCTATCTTTGGCCACGGGAAGACACAAGCCGTACAAGGCAATGTGCATGGAGTGGAACCAAGAGGCCTCGGAGTTTCTCCGTGGTCTCCTGAAGCAGCCCGATCTCACGGCTGTTGCCCACTATCACAACTACGACCTCATGCAGGCCCACTGGATCGGGTGCGTCGACATACACACGGTCAAGGCGCGTATTGCCGATACTCGTATCCTGTGCTGGCTCTACAACGAAGAGGAGGATCTGGACCTGAAGACGCAGGTCTGGAAGAAACTGCATCACAGGATGGTTAGCTTCAAGGAAGCGACATCCGGATCTGAATTCAACGTAGCGATCTCGATTCTGCAGAATGAGTTGGAGGGGTTGTCCAAGGAGTTCAGGCTGAGAAGCATCACACTCCGGCGTCAGGTCAGAGAAACGATCCGTGCCCGCAAGCACGAGATCGAGGCCCTAAAGGGACAACTAAAGGGCAAGGAGATCAACGAGAAAAAGAAACAGGTGGCGGCTGAACTGGAGGCCGAGTGCGATCGAGACATTGCCGAAATCGAAAACTATACACAGCAGAAGACAATCCTGCTTCTAGCCAAGATCGAGCAGAACCAACAACTGCAGGCCAAGCTGTTCAAGAAGTACGCCATCGATGACGCAATACAGTGCTGGCGGCTCTACCTTAAGCAGATGCGGTGGGTGAGGAAAGAGAAGCTGGACCACTGGCTCGTGATCGAGGAGGCAAACCACAAACGCGCCATGATCATGACAGCGGATGGAGCGTTGGTGAACCAGGAAAAGACAGTAGCGCTGCAGAAGCGCAGCGAGCCGCTCTTGGAAGAGTTCAAGGCAGATATCTTCAACATCGCCAAGCGGCAGTTCAAGGTAAACTCCAACAAGGAGCTTCCAGAGGTCCTATATAAGGATCTCGGAATCGTGCCGCCGGCCGGGACCAAGCCGAGCAAGTGTGCGAGCATCGCCGGTGAACCGTGGGCTTTCTCAACAAGAACAGAGGTACTGCAACGCATCGATCACCCCATCGCACAGGCAATTCTGGACTACCGATCGGTCAACACGATCTATCAGAATTTCATGCTGGGTCTACACGAGCAGGCCAAGAATGATCCGGGCAGGAAGTCCAGGGTGCATGTCACCTTCAACAGCACGGGAACCGTGACCGGCCGTTGGACCAGCTCGTCAGGATAACCGTGACAACTCTAGGAGTGATCATCGATGAAGCTCACCGACAGCAGCCCGATGCCGTTCGGGAAGTACAAGGGACGCAAGATGAAGGAGGTCCCGGCCAGCTACCTTGACTGGCTTCACGGGCAGGCCTGGATAGAGGATTGGCCCCTGGTGCTCGATTACATCAAGGCAAACCGAACTGTGATCGACCAGGAGCTAAATGATCGGGAGCTGCACGGGGACTGATATCGAGAGTAGGAGACAACCATGGACGAGGTGCAGGTGGACTTCGGCAAAGCCCTCCGGGAGGTGCATGCCGATTTCGGCGGTAACATGGTCGGGTTCGTTCTCCTCTGCATCAAGAAAGATCCGGCAGTTCCGTTGGCCGAGATGAAGTCGTGGTTCGGCGGGGCTGATGAACTCAGGATTAGCCTTATTGTGGAGGCAGCTAAACTCACACTCGACAAGATCATGGCCGACAACCAGTGCTCTGTACTGGAGGGCATGAAGATCCTGACAGGAAAAGTCCTCGAAAGAAAATTCATGCGAGACAGGCAGTTCAGGGAACAGCAGGGGAAACGCTGATGGCGCAACTTCAAAATATACCCAGCCGGAACAAACCAAACGAGTACGATCAGCGGATTCAGAAACTCGGACCGGAGATCCGCGAAGTATTCGAAGCGGAGAAGGGACACAAACTGATCGTGGTAGACTTGTCGCAGCTTGAACTGCGGCTCGGCGCTCACTTCACGCACGACCCAACGCTGCTCGGCGTATACAAGGAGGAGGTGAACTTCGAGGGGTTTGTGTTCTATACCGGTGATCCGCACGCTGAGACATCCAAACGGATGAACGTGCCGAGGAAGCTGGCAAAGAACCTGAACTTCGGCTTGATGTACGGAATGATGGCCGAGAACTTCGCTCGGTACGCCAGACTGTACAAGCCGGGCACGAGGATCTACGATGTCGACGCGGCAGAGGGATACGTCAACGCGTTCCACCAGACTTACGCTGGTGTCTTCGCCTATCACGAAAAACTGAGACGCGCCTGGTGGCAGGGACAAAGGGCGTTCGAGACGATAGCTGGCCGATTAAGGCATTTCGACAGCTACGACAAGGTAGCAGCTGGTAAGATCTACAACTCAAAGATCCAGGGATCGGCAGCCGACGTGATGAAGGCACAACTGTGGGCCTTCGAAAACTTTATGTTGCCGCTGCCCGAGTTCAGCACAGTCAAGCCGATCATACAGGTGCACGATGAATACCTCTTTGAGGTGCCGGAGGAAGACGCACTGAAATGCGCGGTTCTCATCAAGTTCATCATGGAGTGGCCGTTCTTCAGCATGGACGTTCCGCTCTTGGCGAGCGCCAAGGTCTGCGATAACTGGAAGCAGAAGGATGACGATTCCGTACCGGAGGTAGGCACATTCTGCGCCTTCGTGAAGAACCAGAACAACGATGCGTTCCCTCGCCTGTTTACGGCCAAGAACTGGCCCGAGTACCTTAAGTTGGACGAGGCGAAAGCAATAACCAGGAAGAGCGCCGTAGCCATGCTCTCGGCAAAGCAGAAGGCGTGGGCGCGGCGATACCTACCCGATAATCCGCCCGTGTTCGGGCGTCAACAGGCGGCAAAGATCCTCACGTTCGAGGAGTTTGTTAAGGAGAAAGAGAATGCCTCTGAGTGAAGATGACGTCTACCGCAAGGAAATCGACGACGCAATCGCTGACGTGAAGCAGCAGATCGTGACGGCCAACGCTCACGGCGTGTCGCCCAGGCTGCCGGACTACGACGAACTCTTCGGGAAGATCCTGAAGAGCGCGGAGCGTGATCCTCGCATTCGCCCCAAGGCAGTGGACGAGCTCAAAGACCACGCCAAGAAGAACTACCAGGAGCTGGCCACCAAGGCTGGCTTCAGGGGTAGTTTCAACATGGACACCCACGTCCTCAGGGGACTCCAGGTCCATGTTGCTGTCATGGTGACTCAGGGCGCGACTTACGTCGAGACCTACGCTGATGAACGCCATGCCGCCAACGCGGTGGATCGGTTCCTGGAGAAACAGAGCGTCAAAGTGTCCGCGGCCCAGATCAGCCTCTGGCAGACGAAAGCTTGCGAGGGCGGTACATCGGCGTCAGAGCACCCCCTCTACGGGACGTCCTGCATGGGTACGAGGGTCGAGACATGCACAATCAACTAGAGGAAGACCTCTTCGAACTCATCGCCACTGCCCACGTCTCGACAGACGGAGTCATCCGTGTGTCGAGCCGTGGGTTCCAGTGGTGTGCGTACAAACAGACCAACAAGGAACTGATTAGCGGAGACGGTCCGCAGTTCGAGATCATCGTCAAACAAGGCGATGAAAATCCGTCAGGGACTAGCTACGGCACGGCTAAGAGTGCCGTGCACGCATTCGTCCAGCGATTTTATCTGCTTGGGCAAAGGTCCGATCATCCTGGGATCTTGAGTCCCCTGGACAATGTCGAATTCTGTTTCTCGGATCACCACCCCAACGTAGCTGTGACCTGGCGACACCTGAAAGCTCGCTTCAAGGGCATCAAGCTCATACTCAGCGGCGACAGAAAGATCATGGAAGAAATCATCGAAGAAGCGGCCTCGATGTGAGGAGGTTATCGTGATCGTCTACAACTTCCCGGATAAATGCCCATCGTGCGGCAGCGAAGATATCGTGCCGGCGATGGTGGACCCTGGCGGCGGCGTCGAGATTCCTGCGGGCAAGCAACCGTTCATGTGCAAAGCCTGCAATGTCATGTGGGCCGAGCACCTGGTCACGAGCAAGGCCTGGTCCTGCTTTATCTGCATCCTGGCCGACGCGTGGATGCTGCCCAAGGGAATCCTCGTCAACACACTGCTCAATGACCCCAGGAAGGGGGCAAGATCGCTCCTGGGAATTCCCGACAAGGGAGACCATATCGTCATCCCCTTACAGAAGGTACTGGACGATGGAAACGAACAAGCCGAACTCGTCCGAAAAGGCGTCAAGAAGCTCTGGACTCCGCCCGCAGGTGGCTAAGTACATCTTCGACGAGCCCGAAACATTCGTTGGGGAGGTAGCGGCCGTAGCAGCGGGCTTGCCGCTACCTCCCATCAAGAGGACTATCCTGGGCTGTCTGAAGGTACTCGGCGTACACTTCGGAGGCATAACTCAAGAAGAATTGGCCATGGCTGTTTTGGTGGTGCAGGTATGGATTACTTCGCAGAAGAGCGAATGAAGGCTGCTGAAGAGGTCATATGCAGATTACCAGACACGATCTATTCCGCGGCTAACTTCGCCGGAAGTCTGAGCCGAGAGCAGGTAAAGGAATACCGGCAAGCGGTGAAGCACCTGACGCTGACAAAGGATTCGAAGCTTCACAGGGCTTTCAGGAACATCGTCAAGCTCGGGATGCACACCCTGAAGAAGGCGGCGGCCAGCATCGAGAAGAAAGGCTTCAAACTGTGTCCGGGAGAGCCGGGCTGTAACCAGTGCTGTCGTCGTCTGGTCCTCGTCCCATCCAAGGCGGAACAGGCCGCCATCGTCAACGAGATCCGAATCATGCCCGTGCAGACCAAACAGCAGCTGGCTCTCAATCTTTCGATCAGAGAGCCCAAGTGGCGAGCTGCCTTGATGACTTTCGGACTCATGGGTGAGGAGCACGCCGGGGATTTCTGGGAAAACGTCGGCGCGTGCTTCGCGGAAATCGGAGGAATGTGCCCGGCAGTTGGTCCGACCGGGTCCTGCATGATCTACGCCGCCAGGCCGTGGTCCTGCCGCACCTACAGAACAATTGGCGGGGTCTGTGTTCCAGCCCGCCGGTTCAACATCGCCAAGTTCTCGGACATCGAGGCTGCCATCCAGGATCTGCTCACCAAGTCTGGAGAGATCAATATGTCGATCTTTCCTGTCATAAGACAAGCGTTAGAGCTCTAGCCCTTTTCTAGCAGCTCGATATATTTTTCTTGCTTTCTTTATACCTATACGGTATAAGAGGACTCATGATCAGACGAGGACCACTGCTGGTGCCCTATGACACCTTCGATAAGGTGCGGGCCAGGCTGAAGGCCACCGCTCTGGACTACT
>Ga0316621_10000179_pt1 | contig 11360 bp, 9 predicted proteins | sample OWC_Aug_OW2_C1_D_2_FD_207664 | JGI IMG/M metagenome (GOLD analysis project Ga0316621, IMG submission 207664) | Wetland soil microbial communities from Old Woman Creek delta, Ohio, United States - OWC_Aug_OW2_C1_D1_C | ecosystem: Environmental > Terrestrial > Soil > Wetlands | place: USA: Ohio... | reverse complement strand
GCTGCGAGAGTGCGGACTGGCTGAGCCCGATCAACGGCTGCAGCTCGCCCACCGACTTCTCGCTCTCGGCCAGCTGGCACAGGATCAGCAGCCGCGACGGATTGGCCATCGCGCCGAGCATGCCGCAGGCGCGGGTCGCGTTCTTCTCGAGTTGCCGGATCATCGTGCGGTCTACGACGAACTCCGGCGTCGCCTTCCTTCGAATGGGCATCGTTAAAGGTTCCTCGGGCCTGCCTTCGTGCTGCGGCCCCATCGTCTGCTGGTTGCAATGTTAAACGGTTTCTCGGTCGGTTTTCCGGCACCGATCCGCAGGTTTCAAGACATGCGACGTGGGGCCCACGGTGGCGCAACAATCCGTAACTGTTCGAACTCGAGGTGAGCTACAGTTGTGATCGCCTCGCGACCCGTTGAGGGCAGTCGACAAGTGATGAACGTCATTCCGGGGCTGCTGCTCGCCTTCGCGCTCGCGGTCGCCGGTGACTTCGTGGCCGACCGGCTCGCGCTCGCGCTCGGGCTCGGTCCGGGTGCCATCAGCGGCATCATGGTCGCGATCCTGCTGGGTCTCGTGCTCGGCAACCTGCTCAGGTTGCCGACGGCGCTGAAACCGGGCATCAGCTTTGCAGTGAAACGGGTGCTGCGGCTCGGCATCGTGCTGCTTGGTCTCAAGCTGAGCATCGTCGAGGTGGGCGCCATCGGCCTGAGGTCGCTGCCGGTGATCATGGTCACGATCCCTGCCGCAATCCTGATCGTGACGTATCTCGGCCGCCGGCTCGGCCTGCCCGATCGGCTGGGCACGCTGATCGCGGTCGGCACGAGCATCTGCGGCAACACGGCCATCGTCGCGGTCTCACCCACCATCGGCGCGAAGGAAGAGGAGACCAGCTACGCGGTCGCGTGCATCACGGTGTTCGGCCTCTTCGCGATGCTGGCCTATCCCTTCGTGGCGCACTGGCTGTTTGGCGGCGACTCGGCCAAGGCGGGGTTGTTCCTCGGCTCGTCCGTGCACGACACATCGCAGGTGGCGGGCGCAGGCATGGTGTATTCGGACTACTACCGCGACGCACAGGCGCTCAATGTCGCCACGGTCACCAAGCTCGAACGCAACCTGTCGATGCTGCTGGTGATCCCGCTCATGTCCATCCTCTACCACCGCCGTTCCGCGGAGGGCACCGCGCCACCGCCCTGGTGGAGCATGGTGCCGCTGTTCGTGCTGGGTTTCGCGTGCATGAGTGCATTGCGCACGATCGGCGACCTCGGGGGCCGGCCGTTCGGACTGCTGACGCCGGAGCAGTGGCGCTCCTTCCTCGACGTGAGCAAGCACGCCTCGACGTACTGCCTCGGCATCGCGATGGCGGGCGTGGGCCTCGGGACCAGCATCAAGGGACTGAAGGCCATGGGCTTCAAGCCGCTCGGGCTCGGGCTCGTGTCGGCGCTGATCGTGGGCATGATCAGCGCGCTGCTGATCAAGACTCTGTATTGAGGGCGGCGCTTCCGGGGGACGGCGATGGATGGCCGTTCCTTTGTTTGCCGCGTGGCGGGGTGACGCCCCGTGTCGACCGGGGCGTCACCCAGGAAAACGCTACTTGCCAGCCTCGGGCGGGCCGACCTTCAGCAGCTCGACGTCGAACACCAGCACCTGGCCCGCGAGCGGGCCCTGGTCGGCATACGCAAGCTTCGGCGGAATGACGATCTGCCACTTCGCACCTTCCTGCATCAGCTGCAGCGCTTCGGTCCAGCCGGGGATCACGCCCTCGACCGGGAAGGTGGCCGGCTGTCCGCGCGAGTACGAGCTGTCGAATTCCGAACCGTCCACCAGCGTACCGCGATAGTTCACGGACACAGTGTCCTTGGCGGTGGGCTTCTTGCCGGTGCCAGGCGTCAGTACCTTGTACTGCAGGCCGCTCGCGGTGGTCGTGACTCCCGGACGCTTCGCATTCTCGGCGAGGAAGGCAGAGCCGGCCGCCGCCGCCTTCTGCAATTCCGCCGCCTGGTTCTTCTGCCGCTGCTCGTTGATCTTCTTCTGCAGAGATGCGAGCAAAGCCCCCATCTCGTCGGCGTTCAACTGCGCCTTGGTGCCGGCTTTGCCGTCGGCGAGGCCCTTCTCCAGGGCGCCGCTTCGGATGTCGACACCGGCCATGTCACGGCCGAGCTGGTAGCCGAGCGCATAGCTTGTCTTCGACGCTTCGTCAGTGAGGGTGGCTGGGTCGGCGCCAAGGCTGACCGAGGCGAACAGGGCGAGCACTAACGCAATCGGACCGCGGGTAAGGGAACGGGGCATCTGGGGCTCCGGGACGTAAAGGGGCGGGCATGTTACGCGGTCGGGTGCCGGGGAGTCACGCGGCAGGACCGGGACAGCCCTGACCGGTGGCGTGCCGCACTTGCTAAAGAACCGATTACTGGGTCACCGTGGCAGCTTCGAGGCTCACAGGATGGCCGTCAATGGCGGGGGTAGGCCCATGACCGGGAAGGGCTGGCACGACGAAATCGCCGAAATCCGCCGCCGTCAGGCGCTGGCGGCGGAAATGGGTGGCACGGAACGCGTCGATCGGCAGCGCTCGCGCGGCAAGCTCACCGTCCGGGAGCGCATCGTGGCGCTGCTCGACGACGATTCCTTCCGTGAATGGGGCAGCCTCGCCGGCGAGGGACGCTACGGGGCGGACGGTTCGCTCGAGGGATTTCGGGCGTCGAGCTGCCTCGTGGGGCGCGGCACCATCGACGGGCGCACCGTCGTCGTCAGCGCGGACGATTTCACGATCCGCGGCGGCTCTTCCGAGACGTACCACCACGAAAAGAACGTGCAGGCCGAATTGATGGCCGCGGAGTACGGGCTGCCGCTCGTGCGCCTGCTCGATGGCACCGGCGGCGGAGGCTCCGTGGCCGAGATCGAGCGACTCGGCGCGACCTATGTGCCCTACGTGCCGGGTTTCGACCAGGTCGTCGCCAACCTCGGGCTCGTCCCGGTCGTTGCGCTCGGCCTCGGGTCGGTCGCGGGCCTCGGTGCGGCGCGGCTCGTCGCGAGCCACTACTCGGTGATGGTGCGCGGTCTCAGCCAGATGTTCACGGCGGGCCCGCCGGTCGTCGCTGCGGCTGGCGAAAAGGTCACGGCCGACCAGCTCGGCGGCGCCGAGCTGCACGCCTCGACGGGCAGCGTCGACGATGTCGTCGACAGCGAGGCCGAAGCATTCGCGCGTGCCCGGCGTTTTCTTTCATACCTGCCGGGTCGGGCAGGCGTGAGTCCGGTGAGGGTCGAGTGCAGCGATCCGGCTGATCGGGCGGAGGCATGGCTGGACGAGGCCATTCCGCGCGATCGTCGCTGGCCCTACGAGGTCCGGCCGATCCTCGATGCGGTGCTCGACCGCGGCAGCCTGTTCGAGATCGGCCGCGCGTGGGGGCGCTCCGTCGTCACGGCCCTCGCGCGGGTGCGCGGCGTGACCGTGGCGGTAATCGCGAGCGACCCGGGACAGATGGGTGGCACCTGGACGGCGGCCGCCTCACGCAAGATCGCCCGCCACGTGGAACTCGCCGAGACCTTCAGGCTGCCGATCGTGCATTTCGTGGACGTGGGCGGATTCACGATCGGCTCGCAGGCGGAGAAGGCCGGGACGATTCGGGACGGCACGCGGGCGATCGCGACGATCTTCCAGTCGACGGTGCCCTGGTGCGCGGTCATCCTGCGCCGCGCGTTCGGCGTGGCAGGCGCCGGCATGATGGACCACACGCGCCACCGGTTCCGCATCGCGTGGCCGAGCGGCGACTGGGGATCGCTGCCGCCCGAAGGCGGCGTCGAGGCCGCGTTCAAGGCGCAGATCGAGGCAGCACCCGACCCTGAGGCGGCGCGCCGCGAGATCCACGACCGGCTCGAGCGGCTGCGTTCGCCGTTCCGGTCGGCCGAGCGGTTCTACGTCGAGGAAATCATCGCGCCATCGGAGACCCGGCGCTGGCTCGCGGAGTTCGCCGACCTGGCTGCAGCCGCGCCCCCGGGCAACGCGCGTGGGTTCGTGTACCGGCCATGAGCGAAGTCGAGCTCGCCAATGCGGCGCTGATGCGCCAGTACTACGAAGAGGTGTTCAACCGGCGCAACCTTGCATTCATGCGCGAGCACCTGCATGAGGACGTCGTCGGCCACGGTCCCGGCGTCGACGACGTCGTCGCGGGTGCGGAGCAGGTCGCCGCATTCTCGGCGTATGTTTACCAGGTCTACGACGATTACCGTTTTACGGTGGAGAACGTTGCAGCGCAGGGCGACCGTGTCGTCGTGCGCGGCAGCGTGCGCGCCACGCACAAGCCGACCGGACGGACCGTCCGTTTCTTCGGGATCACCGAATACCGGATCGAGGGCGGACTTATCCGCGAGTACTGGCGCGCGTACGACCGCCACGACCTTTACGAGAAGCAACTCGGCGGCTGGCGGCCTTGACCGGATCGGAGGCGCGGTGGCCGAGGAAGCCGATCACGGCGCCCTTGAAGAACGGATCCGCGACCGCGCTCAGGTGCGTTCGGCCGGGCACGAGTACGGCGCGGGCGCCCGGAATCGACGCTGCAAGGGGCACCGGACTGCCGGCGAGCGTGTCCTTGCTGCCGCAGACGACCAGCGCGGGCGTGGCGACGCGTGCGAAGTCCTTTGCACTCATGTTCGGAAACGCGCCGAGCAGACAGGCCGCGAGGGCGCCCATGCGTCCGCCGCGCCGCGTCGCTCGGTGGTAGAGAGGAACCATCGCAGGTATCGCCAGCGACTCGGTCTTCTCGTTGTCGGCCGTGAGCGCGTACCCGCGTGCGGACCATCGTCGCGCTTCCTCGGCTGCGAGCAGGTTGAGCCCGGTGCCGCCGATGACCACTGCATCGAAGCGATTCGGGTAATTCGCGAGCAGCCAGGCGGCGTTGCGCCCACCCATCGAGTAACCCAGCAGGCTCGCCTTGCGGATGCCGAGGTGGTCCATCAGCCGGATTGCGTCGCCGGCGATGCCCTCGGGCCGGTAGGACTCGACGTCCGACGGCTTGTCACTCTGGCCGTGGCCGCGCGCGTCGAAGGCGATGACACGGTACCCGGCGGCGTTCAGCGTGTCGTACCAGCCGGGCAGCTTCCAGTTGAGCCTGCGGCTGGCACTGAATCCGTGCAGCAGCACGATGGGTGCGCCTTTGCCGACGTCGTCATATGCGATGCGGATGCCCTGCGACTTGAAGTAATGTGTCATGGCGTCGTCCTGGGCGGCGGTCCGGGCAGCCATGCTCGCGCGCCGCGGCGGCTCAGTCCAGAAGGTCTATTACCTAACCGGTTCGGCCGGGCTGCGCGGTTACGGAATCCACGGAGTCGATGCCGGTCTGGCCTCGGGGTAGGCTCAGGAATCCTGAAGAGGCAAGGCAGGCGAGGAACAGGCGATGGACGAGGCGGGAAGCGGGCGCCCTGAAGCCGGGGTGGCGGGCGGGCGGGCCAAGAAGAAGCCGGCCAGGCGGCGCGCCAGCAAGGTCGTCAGGCGTGTGGCAAAGGGCGACGTGCCGCCGCGTCTCAGCGCGGCAGGCATCGCCGAGTTCTCGATCTCCGAATCGGTGTCGGCCGCGAACGAGTCAAAGGCCCATGCGGTGCGCGACATTCTCTCCCATGCCGCCAGGAACGAAGGTAAAGGCATGGCGGAGTCGTTCGAGGCGATCCTCGCAGGAGCTTCGCCGGACGACGTGCTGGCAATCCGAAACCTGCTGATGCGGCACGAAGAGGAAGCGACACATCATCGCCGGCAGAAGGCCGACACCGAACTTGCCGATGACTGGCGCGATGGCGGCTATCCGTATCGCAACCTGATGTCGCGCCGGAATTACGAGCGCGAGAAGTACCGTCTGCAGGTCGAGCTGCTGAAGCTGCAGGCGTGGGTGAAGGAAACCGGTCAGCGCGTCGTGTTCCTGTTCGAGGGCCGTGACGCGGCTGGCAAGGGCGGCACGATCAAGCGGTTCATGGAGCACCTGAACCCTCGCGGCGCGCGGGTGGTCGCGCTGGAGAAGCCGAGCGAGGTCGAGCGCGGACAATGGTACTTCCAGCGCTACGTCGAACACCTGCCAACGCGCGGCGAGATCGTGATGTTCGACCGGTCCTGGTACAACCGCGCAGGCGTCGAGCGCGTGATGGGCTTCTGCACCGACGAGGAGTACCAGGAGTTCGTACGCCAGGCGCCGGAGTTCGAGCGCAACCTCGTGCGGAGCGGGCTGCACCTGATCAAGTTCTGGTTCTCAGTGACGCGCAAGGAGCAGCGGCGCCGGTTCAGGGAGCGCAGGTCCCACCCGCTGAAGCAGTGGAAACTGAGCCCGGTGGACCTCGCGTCGCTCGACAAGTGGGACGAGTACACGCGTGCCAAGGAGTCGATGTTCTTCTCCACGGACACCGCGGACTCGCCCTGGACCGTGATCAAGTCCGACTGCAAGAAGCGCGCACGGCTGAATGCCATGCGCTACGTGCTGCACAAGCTGCCTTACACCAACAAGGATCTCGCGGCGATCGGCACGCTCGACCCGCTGCTGGTAGGTCGGGCGAGCGTCGTATACGAGCGCGGCGAGAAGCACCCGACGGCGATCCTCTAGTCTGTTGCACCAGCGAGGACGAGAATGCTGACGCTCTACTGGTACTGGTCGTTCAACCCGCAGAAGGCCCGTCTCGCGCTCGAGGAACTGGGGCTCGAATACTCGCTCGTTACCGTCGATCTCAGCCGGGGCGGACAGCATGCGGACCTGGTCGGCGAACTCAACCCGAACAAGAAAGTGCCGGTGCTCACGTGGGGACCGTTCAAGCTCTGGGAGTCGAACGCGATCGTCACTTATCTCGGCGAGCGCACGCACCGGCTGTGGCCTACGGATGCCGAGGGCAGGGGGCGCGCAGCGAAGTGGCTCTTCTTCGAGGCGCGGCACCTGTCGGAGCCGATCGGCGAGCTGTGGTTCAACGGGTACGTCGCGCGGCAGATGGGACGCACGCCGGATACGCTGGCGGCGGAGGCAGCCAGCAAGAAATGTGCGCGGTACCTGGCCGTGCTGAACGACCACCTCGGCAAGGATGCCTGGATGCTGGGGAGCGAGTACTCGCTCGTCGATTGCTGCTACGGGCCGGTACTCGACGCTCTTGCGCTCGCTGGCGACTACATCGAGGCCTATCCGGCCCTCAAGACGTACCTCGCGAACATCCGAGGTCGCAAGGCCTGGCGCGCCTGCGCCTTCAGGCAATAGGGAAAGAGGGGACATTCTCCTTTTCCGCATCCTGGTGCGGAAAAGGAGAATGTCCCCTTTTCCCCCTGTCTTCGGGTTCCCCGGATTGCCGTCCCGACGGTCTCTGGATAAATGCGTATGCAAACCAGGATGCTCAAATGAACAGTACTTCAGCAGGGCCCGGCTTCGAAGTCGTGGCCAGACAGGATTTCTCGGACGTCACGTTCCTGCTCGAGATCCGCCACCCGATGCTGGCGAAGGCGGCCCGCCCGGGCCAGTTCGTCATCGTCATGTCCCATGAGCAGGGCGAACGCATCCCCCTGACCATCGCCGACTTCGACCGCGACAAGGGCACGATCACGCTGGTGATCCAGGCCGTCGGCAAGACGACGCTTGAAATGCAGCGCGATTGCCGCGTCGGCACGCGGCTCTCGGCGCTGGTGGGACCAATGGGGATCCCGAGCCACATTGGCTCGGCGCGCAAGGTCCTGTGCGTGGGCGGCGGACTCGGAGTCGCGCCGGTATACCCGCAGGCGCGCGCCTACAAGGAAAGCGGAGCCTACGTGATCGGCATCCTCGGATTCCGGACCAGCGACCTCGTGTTCTGGGAGGAGAAGTTCCGCGCCTGCTGCGATGAGCTCATCCTCTGCACGGACGACGGCTCCGCCGGCATCAAGGGCCTGGTGACCGAGGGCATCCGGCAGGCCGTGCTGAAGCACCCGGACATCGACGAGTGCGTCGCGATCGGCCCGCCGGTGATGATGAAGGGCTGCGCGGAGGCGACGCGGCCGCACAAGATACACACCATCGTCAGCCTGAACCCCGTGATGGTGGATGGCACCGGCATGTGCGGCGGCTGCCGCGTCAAGCTCTCGACCGGCGTGAAATTCGCATGCGTCGACGGCCCGGACTTCGACGGCCACCTCGTCGATTTCGACGACCTGGTGTTCCGACTGCAGCGCTACAAGGCGACGGAGCGCGAGGCAACCGAACGCTTCAACGAAAGTTGCCGCCTGCGGAGCCAGGTCCCGTGACGGCGCCGAGGAAGAAGAAAACGATCCGGATGATTCCGCAGGCGCGGACGCCCGCGCGCGAGCAGGATCCGAAGGAGCGTGCCTGTAACTTCCAGGAGGTCACGCACAGCTACCTGGTCGAGGACGCGCTGCTGGAAGCGGAGCGCTGCCTGATGTGCCCGGATCAGCCCTGTGTCCGTGGCTGTCCGGTCAACGTCGCCATTCCGGATTTCATTCAAAGGATTACCGAGAAGGACTTCCGCGGAGCCTACGACGTCATCACTGGAACAAACCTGCTGCCGGCGGTCTGCGGGCGCGTGTGCCCGCAGGAAAACCAGTGCGAGGGCGTCTGCACGGTCGGCGACACGCTGGAGCCCGTGGCCATCGGACGGCTGGAGCGCTTCGTCGGCGATCTCGCGATCAAGGACGGCTGGTCGAACATACCGTACATCGAGCGCAACCGGTTCCGGGTCGGCATCGTCGGGTCCGGCCCCGCCGGCATGGCGTGTGCGGCCGACATGGCGAAGTCGGGCTGTGATGTCACGGTCTACGAGGCCTTTCACGAGGCGGGCGGCGTTCTCAAGTACGGCATTCCGGACTTCCGCCTGCCGAACACGGTCGTGGACGCCGAGATCGGCAAGCTCGAGCAGCTCGGAGTGAAATTCGAGTGCAACACGCTGGTCGGGCGCCTCTTCACCATCGAGCAGATGGTCGACGAGATGGGTTTCCATGCCGTGTTCGTCGGCACCGGCGCGGGCTACCCGAGCTTCATGGGCATCCCGGGCGAGTCGTTGAACGGCGTGCTCTCGGCCAACGAGCTGCTCACTCGCTGCAACCTGATGCACGCGCGGGATTTCCCGAACTTCGACACTCCGATGCAGCCGGGAAAGCGCGTGGCCGTGATCGGTGCCGGGAACACGGCGATGGATGCGCTGCGCGTCTGCCTGAGGCTCGGCGCCGACTCGGTGAGCTGCCTCTACCGGCGCAGCCGTGCGGAAGCGCCTGCGCGCGCCGAGGAAGTCCACCACGCGGAGCAGGAGGGCATCCAGTTCCACTGGCTCGCAAGCCCGGTGGAAATCGTCGACGACGGAAAGCGCAGCGTGCGCGCCGTGCGCTGCGTGCGCATGACACTCGGTGAGCCCGACGAGTCCGGGCGCCGCCGTCCGGTGCCCGAGCCGGGCAGCGAGTTCGAGATCGAGGCCGACATGGTGGTGTATGCGATCGGCACGAACGCCAACCCGATCATCGGGCAGACGTCGAGGCTCAAGCTGAACAAGCGCGGCTACATCGCGACCGACGAGAGCCTCGCCACCTCGATCCCGGGCGTGTTCGCCGGCGGCGACATCGTCACCGGCGCCGCCACCGTGATCGAGGCCATGGGCGCGGGTCGTCGCGCGGCGCGCGGCATGAAGGCATACCTCGGCCTGCGTGACACCGAGTACGTCTACCGGGACGAGCAGGCCGGTCCGGACACGACGCTGTTCGGCATCGATCGGGCCGAGCACGGCTACGCACGCGTGCGACTGCCGAGGTGAATCCATGAAGCAGTTGCTGGCGCTCGACGAGGCAGTAGTCGAAATCATGAGCGACTCGGGGGAAGGCGCTCAGAAATGCGGGCAGTCCTTCGGCGCGATCGCGGCGCGGATGGGCAACGGCGTCTGGACCGTCGAGATCATCCCGGCTGAGATCCAGCCGCCCGCGCGCAGCGTGGCAGGCGCGAGCGGCAACAGGATCCGGCTCGGGTCGAATCGCATCACGAACGGTGGGGACGAGGCCGGTGTCGTGGTCGCGTTCAACGAGCAGGTGCTGCTTGGCCGCGTCAACGCGGGCGAGCTGAAGCCGGGCTGCATCGTGCTGCTCGAGAGCATGTGGGGCACGAGCCAGGATCCGAAGATCGTGGCCCAGTACGCCGAGACACGGGACCGGCTGCTCGCCGAAGGCTACCGGCTGCACGAAGTGCCGATGGAGCAGCAGTGCAAGGCACTGGTCCCGGATCCGCGCAAGGGCAAGAACATGTTCGTGCTGGGGATGCTCTGCAATCTCTACAGCCTCGACATGAATCTCGCGCGCGACCAGATCGCCTTCATCTTCGGCAAGAAGGACGAGAAGGTCATCAAGTCGAACGTCGCGCTGCTCGAGGCGGGCTGGACCTGGGCCGAGGACAACCTGGACTTCAAGTACAGCGTCCCGGCCGTGAAGGCGACCGAAGCCCAGGTCGTGATCAACGGCAACACGGCGCTCGCGCTCGGCATCCTCGCTTCCGGCATGGACATCTGCGCGATGTACCCGATCACGCCGGCGACCTCGGCGTCGCACTACCTGAGCGACATCTTCGAGAAAGCCGGCGGCATCGTGCACCAGGCGGAGGACGAGATTGCGGCCTGCGCGTTCGCAATCGGCGCCTCATATGCTGGCAAGGTCGCGGTCACGATCACGTCCGGGCCCGGATACTCGCTGAAGCAGGAGGGCATCGGCCTCGCGGTCATGGCGGAGATCCCGCTGGTCGTGGTGGACGTGCAGCGCGGCGGGCCGAGCACGGGCCAGCCCACCAAGGTCGAGCAGGGCGACATGCTCAGCGTGATGTTCGGCAGCCACGGCGACGCGCCGAAGGTCGTGATGGCGGCGAGCAGCATCGAGGATTGCTTCTACTCGATGATCACCGCGAGGCGCATTGCCGAGACGTTCAACATGGTCGTGGTGGTGCTCTCCGACGCGGCACTGTCCACCGCCCAGCAGCCTTTCCCGCGGCCCGAGTTCGACGCGGACTGGCTCGCGCCCCCCATCGACCAGAACCCGGTGCCGGAGGGTGCGCGGCCCTATGACTGGGACCCGGTCACGGGCTTGAGCCGCCGCTTCCAGCCCGGCCAGCCAGGCGGCATGCACACGCTCACGGGATTGGCGCATGACCAGGCCAGCCGTGTCGCGTACGACCCAGAGATCAACGCACAGGGCCTGCACGCCCGCAGCCTCAAGCTCGCCGCGCTGCAGAAGACGTTGATGCCGCCGACGGTGTTCGGCGACGAGTCGGGCGACCTGCTGATAGTCGGCTGGGGCAGCACCCGTGGCGCGATCGAGGAAGCCGTTGAGCGGCTGCGAGGCGAGGGCCACAGGGTGTCGTCGCTGCACCTCACGTTCCTGCAGCCGATGCAGCCGGGCATCAAGGAAGTG
>Ga0316621_10000177_pt1 | contig 11370 bp, 7 predicted proteins | sample OWC_Aug_OW2_C1_D_2_FD_207664 | JGI IMG/M metagenome (GOLD analysis project Ga0316621, IMG submission 207664) | Wetland soil microbial communities from Old Woman Creek delta, Ohio, United States - OWC_Aug_OW2_C1_D1_C | ecosystem: Environmental > Terrestrial > Soil > Wetlands | place: USA: Ohio... | reverse complement strand
CGGCACCCGCAAGTCATGACGCGCACCGAGGCCGACCCGGGAGCCGCCCGCCGGATCTGCGAAGCCCTGCTCCGCTACCGCCGCATCGTCGTCACCTCTCACATGCGGCCGGACGGCGATTCCATCGGGTCGTCGCTCGCGCTGGCCTGGGCGCTGCGGGCCATCGGGACCGAGGCCCGCGTCGTGCACCGCGACCGCCCGCCGCTTCAGCTCGCCGACTTCCCGGGCGTCGCGGACATCGAGATCGGCGAAACGGTTCCCGCCGGCACCGACGCCGTGGTCGTGCTCGAGTGCGGGGACCTCGCGCGAACCGGCCTTTCCGGCTTCGACGGACTGCCGGTCGTCAACATCGATCATCATCCGGGCAATACGGGGTACGGCGACGTGCACTGGTTCGACGGCACGGCGTCCGCGTGCGCGGAGATGATCTTCGAGATCATCGTCGAGTTCGGCGTGCCCCTCACCGCCGACATGGCCACGCAGCTGTTCGTGGCGGTGGTCACCGACACGGGGTCGTTCCGCTACCCGGGCGTCTCGCCGCGCACGTTCACCACCTGCGCGCGGCTGCTCGAAGCCGGGGCCGACCCCGTGAGCACGGCACGCAAGCTGTTCGACAGCCACACCCTCGGCCGGCTGCGCCTGCAGGGGGCCGTCCTGCGGACCCTGGAAATCGATCCGAGCGGCCGCCTCGCCATGCTGACCCTCACCGACGCGACGTTGACGGAATCGGGCGGCATCCCGGAAGAGACCGACGGCCTGATCAACCTGCCCCTCGGCGTGAAGGCCATCCAGGCGGCGGTGTTCTTCAAGGAGGCCGAGGGCGGGCACTGGCGCGTGAGCCTGCGGTCGAAGGGCGACATCGACGTCGGCCGCGTCGCCCGGAGTTTCGGCGGCGGCGGACACAAGAACGCCTCGGGCTGCACGCTGGAAGGCCCCCTGGACGGCGTACGCGCGAGGATCCTCGACCGGATGACGCCCGAGTTGGCCGCCCATGCCGGCCCCGCTGCCGGTCCCCGGTCTTCCGGAGCCTGAGGTGCCGGAGGCTTCGCGGCCGGCGGATGCCGGAGCCGCCGGTCGAGGCGGCGTCCTGGTCGTCGACAAGCCGGCCGGACCCACGTCGCACGACATCGTGGCCGCCGTGCGCCGGAGGTTCCGCGGCGCCAAGGTCGGCCACACGGGCACCCTCGATCCTTTCGCCACGGGCGTGCTGCCCATCGTCATCGGGCGGGCGACGCGCCTCGCGCGCTACCTGAGCGGCGCCGAGAAGGAGTACGACGCCCTTGTCCGGCTCGGGCGCGCCACCGATACGCACGACTCCACTGGCTCGGTCGTCTTCGAGGCCCCCAGCGGCCTGCCGATCCCGGCGGGCGACCGGCTGGCTGCCCTGCTCGAGGGCTACCGCGGCACCTGGATGCAGACGCCGCCAGCGTACTCGGCGAAGCTCGCGGGCGGCGTCAGGGCGTACGACCAGGCCCGGCGGGGAACGCCGGTTGCCCTCGCGCCGGTCGAAGTCACGGTGTCGGCCATCGAGCTGCTGTCGGTCGAGGGGCCCCTGGTGCGGCTCAGATTGGTCTCGTCGGCGGGGTTCTACGTGCGGGCGCTCGCGCACGACATCGGCCTGAAACTGGGCACGGGCGCGACGCTGGAAGGCCTGCGGAGGATTCGGAGCGGGACTTTCAGCCTGCGAGACGCCGTCACGCTCGACGTCGTGGCGGAATCCGACCTCGAGCCGCGGATGCTCCCCCTCGATTCGCTGCTGGCCGACTGGCCTGCCGTCCTCCTGACCCGCGAGGGCGCCGACTGGGTCGCCCACGGCCGGCACGTGGGCCCCGCGCAGTGCGGCAGCGGGCTGGCCGGATTGCCGGCGGGGGCGGCGGTCCGTCTCCTCGGGCCCGGCGGGCACCTGCTGGCCGTCGGGGAGACCGGTTTGGGCGGTGTTTTGCATCCCACCGTCGTCCTGATGTAACATTAACGTTTTGCAGGGGTTGTGAATTTCGTGACGGCGGAGCCGGGCCGCAATAGGGCGGTGCTGGACCGTGCGTGGAGGCAACAAGACGTGGCACTGACCAAAGACCGGAAGACGGAACTCATCAAGTCGTTCGAACGGCACGAGGGCGACACGGGGTCGCCCGAGGTCCAGATTGCGATCCTCAGCGAGCGCATCACGTACCTGACCGAGCATTTCAAGGTCCACGCCAAGGACCACCATTCGCGCCGCGGGTTGCTGATGCTCGTTGGACAGCGCCGCCGCCTGCTCGACTACGTCAAGAGCAAGGATCACAAGCGGTACGCCGCCATCATCGAGCGCCTGGGCATCCGCAAGTAGCAGCCCCGCCATCCCCTCGCGGCCGGCGCGCGGCGCGGGCCCCGGGGAGGAGACCAAGGGGCGCACGGTGGACCGCGCGTGACACCCATCGAAGACTCTCCCCGGCTGGCCGCGGCCCTGGCCGCGCCCGAGGCGCCCGGTCGGGCGCTCCCGGGGTTTTCCCGAGACGGTTCGGCGACCTGCGTGCGGCGCGCGGCCGGCGCCGCGAGCGCGGTTCGGAGAGCCGCTTCTTCCCATGACCCGATGCCCGGCGGACGCCCCGCCAGGGACGGAGAGAGAGCACCATGCACAAGCGAGAATTGAACCTGGGCGGCGCCACGTTGTCGATTGAGACCGGCCGCCTGGCCAAGCAGGCGAGCGGGTCGGTGTTCGTGCGCTACGGCGACACCGTGGTGCTCGTCACCGCCTGCTACGCGCCGACCGAGCGCGAAGGCATCGATTTCCTTCCCCTGACGGTCGACTACCGCGAGTACGCGTACGCGTCGGGGCGCATTCCCGGCGGCTTCTTCAAGCGGGAGGGCAAGGCCACCGAGAAGGAAGTGCTGACCAGCCGGTGCATCGACCGGCCGCTCCGGCCCCTGTTCCCGGCGGGCTGGCACCACGAAACGCAGGTCATCGCGCTGACGCTGTCGGCCGACGAGAACTACGACCCCGACGTGGTGGCCATCACCGGCGCGTCGGCGGCCCTCGCGTTCTCGGCCATCCCGTTCCAGAAGACGCTGGCCGGCGTCCGCGTGGGCTACGTCGACGGCGCGTTCGTCATCAACCCGAGCTACGCGCAGCGCAAGGTGTCGGCGCTCGACATCGTCGTCGCGGGCAGCAAGGACAGCCTCGTGATGGTCGAGGCCGGTGCGAAGGAAGTGAGCGAAGACGTCATCGTGCGCGCCCTCGAGGCGGGCCACGACGCGATCAAGTCGATCGTGGCGATGATCGACGAGATGCGGGCCGAGATCGGCAAGCCGAAGCGCGAGGCGCCCGAGAAGGCCATCGACCCGGCGATCGCGGGCGAGGTCGAGGCGAAGATGTACGGCCCGCTCGCCGACGCGATGCGCATCAAGGACAAGCTGGCCAACTACGCGCAGGTCGACGAGGTGATTGACGCCTACCTCGGCTCGTTCACCGAGGAGGAGGCCGAGAAGAAGGCGGCGGCCAAGAAGGTCATCAAAGCCCTCAAGGAGCAGGTGCTGCGCGACGAGGTCCTCGAGCGCGGCGTGCGCCTCGACGGCCGCGCGTTCGACGAGATCCGCCCGATCTGGACGCAGGTCGGGGTCGTCCCGCGGACCCACGGCTCGGCGGTGTTCACCCGCGGCGAGACCCAGGCCCTCGTGACGACGACGCTGGGCACCTCCGACGACCAGCAGAAGATCGAGACCGTCGACGGCGAGACCTACAAGCGGTTCATGCTGCACTACAACTTCCCGCCGTTCTCGGTCGGCGAGGTGGCCTTCATGCGGGGCCCCGGCCGCCGCGAGATCGGCCACGGTGCGCTGGCCGAACGCGCGCTCGCGCCCATGATGCCCGCCGAGGAGCAGTTCCCGTACACGGTCCGCGTGGTGTCCGACATCCTCGAGTCGAACGGCTCGTCCTCGATGGCCAGCGTGTGCGGCGGGTCGCTGTCGATGATGGACGCCGGCGTGCCCCTGAAGGCGCCGGTGGCCGGCATCGCGATGGGCCTCGTCATGAACGAGCAGACGGGCAAGTACGCCGTGCTGACCGACATCGCCGGCGCCGAAGACCATTACGGCGACATGGACTTCAAGGTGGCCGGCACGCGCGAAGGCGTCACGGCGCTCCAGATGGACATCAAGGTGACCGGCGTCACGGCCGAGGTCCTGCAGGCGGCCCTCGCCCAGGCGCGCCGCGGCCGCCTGCAGATCCTCGACACGATGGCGGCCACGCTGGCCGAGTCGCGCGCCGACGTGTCCAGCTACGCGCCGCGCATCGTGAGCATCAAGATCCCGGTCGACAAGATCCGCGACGTCATCGGGCCGGGCGGCAAGATGATCCGCAGCATCATCGAGCGGACCGGGGTGAAGATCGACGTCGAGGACGACGGCCGCGTCAACGTGGCCTCCTCCGACGAGACCTCGTCCAAGAAGGCGATCGCGATCATCATGGAGCTGACCGCGACGGCCGAGCTCAACAAGACCTACATGGGCAAGGTCCAGCGGATCACCGATTTCGGCGCCTTCGTCGAGATCATCCCGGGCACGGACGGCCTCCTGCACGTCTCCGAGATCGCCCGGCACCGGGTGCAGGACGTCCGCGACGAGCTGAAGGAGGGCGACCAGCTCCTCGTCAAGGTGATCAGCATCGACCCGTCGGGCAAGATCCGGCTGAGCCGGAAGGCATTGCTCGCCGAGGAAGAGGGCGGAGAAGGCGGCGGAGAAGGGTCGGCGGAGCAGCCGTCCGAACACGCTCCGCGGCCGCCTCGTCCCCACGGCACGCACGACCGCGGCCCCGGCGGCCGCGGCGGCAGGCCGGGCGGGTCCGGCAGCCGGGACCGCCGCCGGTAACGTTGTGGCGCATCGGGACGCGGGGCGTTAGAATCAGGACAGCTGATGACGCCCCGCGCGCGTCTCGACGTGAGGAGAAACGGAGTGCCGCCAAGGAACCTGTCCCGTCGTGCATTCGTGGCGATGGCGGTGCTTCTGGCGGCCGCCGCCGGCCGGGGCGCCGTGCCGGCAGCCCAGGAGCAGGGCCGTCACGAGATCACCATCACGGCCAAGCGCTACGACTTCTCGCCGCCGCGCATTGAGGTGGCCGCCAACGACGTCGTGAAGATCACGCTCGTCGCGGAGGACATCCCCCACAGCTTCACGATCGACGAGTACCGCATCTCGAAGCGCGCGGCGCCGGGACGGCCGGTGACGTTCGAATTCCGGGCCGACAAGGCGGGCTCGTTTCCCGTCTACTGCAATCTGACCATCGACGACGGGTGCCGCCAGATGCGCGGCCAGCTGGTGGTTACGCCCCGCCGCCCCTGACGCGGGTCGGCGCCGGCGGCCCGGCCGCTGCGTCTCCCTGTTCCTCCGCCCACGTCCGAGCGAACGCGATGCGCTCGTCAACGGGCGGATGCGTGTGAAAGAACAGCCTGATCAGCAGCGAGGGTGACGCCTCGGCCAGGTTCCTGGCGCCGAGGCGCCGCATGGCGCTCACAAAGGCTTCGGCGTTCCGCGTGAGGTCGAGAGCGGCGCGGTCGGCTCTCCTCTCGTGGGCGCGCGACACCGCGTTCTGAAGCGGCGAGGCCGCCCAGGCCACCGCGGTCATCGCGAGACCGGCCGCGGGAATCCCCGCCGGGTCCGCCAGCCCCTGCAGCGCCGCCGGCCCGGCAATTGCCCGCAGCGCCGCGTCGGCCGCGAAAAAGGCGAACAGTCCCGCCAGCGCGTCAACCGCCATCCCCTTCCAGATGTCGTGGTTTGCGTGGTGGGCCACCTCGTGGGCCAGGACCGCCTCGACTTCCTCGGGTTTGTAGTCGCTCAGGAGCGTGTCCGAGAGGATGATCCTCCGCGTGCGGCCGATTCCCGTGAGCGCCGCGTTGGCCCGGGACGTGCGATCGCTCGTGCGCCACTCGAAGACGCCGAGGGCCGGCACCCCGGCGCGCGCCGCCAGCGCGAGCAGGCGTTCCCGCAGGGAGCGGTCTGCCAGCGGCACGAACCGGTAGAAGAGCGGCAGCAGCGCCACCGGCGCAACCCACGTGGCGAGGATGCCGGCCGCGGTCAGGCCGGCCCACGCCGGGATCCACCACAGCCCGGGAGCTGCCGCGAGCCAGGCGTACATCCACACGGCCGCCGCCCCGGTGAAGACGAGGTTCAGGGCCGCGGCTTTCGCGTGGTCGCGGAACCATGCGGAAGCCGGCTGCCGCGAGAGGCCGTAGCGCCGCTCCAGGGTGATCCCGGCGAAGGTGGTCATCGGCAATGCGCCGAGGTCGTGCACGACGGTCAGCACCGCGATGAAAGCCAGCACCGTCAGGGAAGGCTGGAGGAATGCGGGGAACGGATGGACGGCCGACGCGAGGGCGTCACGAAGGGCCGGCGCCAGGCCGGAGACGGCGAGGAACGCGAGGAGAAAGACCCGCCACGCCGCCGCCAGCAGGAAGGCGCGGCGCCTGAGCCGGTGATAGCGGGTGGCCTTGTCTTCGTTCATCTCTCAGGAACCCGGGCCCTCGTTCGCCGCGCGCCGGACCCGGGTGCCTGGACAGCCCGCGTCTAGGTGGCCCCGCCGACGCGGATGCTGCCGTTGACCGTCTCGAGCCTCAGCGCGGCGCCGCCGCCGTTGATGGCGCCGTCGAGCTTCCGGCGGGAGCCTTCGCCCGACTTCTCGAACGGGATGTCGGCGACCTTGATCCCGCCGTTCACGCAGCGCGCCGACAGCGTCGCCTTGGCGTCCGCAGGCAGCTTCACGTCGATGCCGCCGTTGGTGGTCTCGAGCGTCACCCCGTCTCCGCCCAGCGAGGCCATGCGCACCTTGATCTCGCCGTTGGTCGTGGTCGCCACGACGGTGTTCGCGAGGCCCTCGCCGTGCACGGCGCCGTTGGTCGTCTCCGCCTTGAGGCCCGCGAACGCGCCGTTGAGCGTCAGCCGGCCATTCACGTTCTCGATGGCCACCTTCGCCGACCGCGGCGCGCGGATCGTGTAGCTGACCTCGATGCCGTGCCGCCCCAGCTCGCGCGGGTACTTGGCCTGGAGGCGCACGCGCGACGCGTCGGCCTGCTCGGCCATCTCGACCTTGGCGAGAACCTTCTGCGCCTCTTCTTCGGTGGCGCCCCGTGCGCTCAGCACCGCTTTGATCTCGAGGCTGTTGCCGTCGACGGCTTCCACGTCGAAGGTGCCGTTCACGTTGACGATGTCCACCGCGGCATCGGCGCCGGCGAGCGTGTAGGTCCGCGTCCAGGTCTGCTGCGCCTGCGCCCGGCCGCCGTGCACCGTGCTGACCATGACGTCGCAGGCCGACATGCCCGCGGCCGCCACCAGGACCGCCGCCGCGCGGGCCACCAACCGGATGCGCTGAATGTGACGCATGCGTGCCTCCCCACGAGGGTTTGACGGCGGCCGGGGCGCTGAAGTTCCTCGACTCACCGGCCGTCAGTTCAGCCGGACCGAGATGAGCTTCGACACGCCGGGCTCCTCCATCGTCACCCCGTAGAGCCGGTCGGCGATCTCCATCGTCTTCCGGTTGTGGGTGATGAGGATGAACTGCGTCTGCGCCTGCAGTTCGCGGAGCATGTCCAGGAACCGCCCGGTGTTCGCGTCGTCGAGCGGGGCGTCGATCTCGTCGAGGAGGCAGAACGGGCTCGGCTTGTACTTGAAGATGCCGAACATGAGCGAGATGGCGGTCAGCGCCTTCTCGCCGCCCGACAGCAACTGGACGTTCTGGAGGCGCTTGCCCGGGGGCTGGGCGATGATCTCGATGCCGCTCTCGAGGATGTCCTCCTCGTCGATCAGCGTGAGGCCGGCCCGGCCGCCGCCGAACAGCGTGCCGAACATCTGCTGGAAGTTCATGTTGATCGCGTCGAACGCCTCGCGGAACCGCTGGCGCGTGGTCTGGTCGATCTTCCTGATCGCCTCGCCCGTGTCCGCAATCGACGCGATGAGGTCCTTGCGCTGGGTGGTGAGGAACCCGTGGCGGACGTCCAGCTGGTCGAACTCGTCGATGGCCATCATGTTGACCGGGCCGAGGCGTTCGATCTTGCGCTTCAGTTCCTCGATGGCCTCTTCAGGCGTCACCGACCGGGCGGGTTCTTCGGCTCCCGCCGCCAGGCCTGCCGGGGCCGTCTCGCCCGGTCCTGCCGCGGGCTGCTCGACTGCCGCCGCCGCGGACACCTCCGCGCCGGCGGGCCCGGCTTCGGCGGCCGCGGCCTCTTCGTCGGGCTCCTCCGCGTAGATCGTCCGCCAGTCCGGGCTGACGTCGCCATCGCGCTCCATCTGCTCGACCTCGGCGATGACCGTCTCCAGGCCGCACGAGAGCATCTCGACGCAGGTGTCCTCGAGATGCGAGAGGTCGCTCGCCGCCTTGGCCCTGGCGACTTCCGTCTCCGCGCGGGCGCTGCGCACCGTGTCGAGCGCGCGCCGGGCTTCGCGGATGGAGGCTTCGGTCTCGTCGCTTCGGGCCCGGAGCTCGTTGATCGCGTCGTCCACGACGCGGACCGCCTCGCGGGCCTTCTCGAGGGACTCGATCTCGGCGTCGAGCGCGCGGCGCGCGGCGGCCACGGCGTGCGCGAGCCGTTCCCGTTCGGCCGCAATCTGCCCCTGCTCGTCTTCGCGGGCGGCGAGGCGCGCCTCGATTTCGCGCTGCGCTTCCTCGGCCCGGGCGGCCTCGAGGGCGAGCGCGGCGGCCCGCTCCAGCAGCCGGGCGTGCTCGGTCATGGCATCGCGGACGCGGTCGCCGCGGACGCGCGCGTCCTCGCGCGCCTCGAAGAGGCGGCGCTGGGCGGCGGCCAGCCGCTCGTCGACCACGCGCTGGTCTTCCGCCAGCCGGATCACCGAGGCTCTCGCGTCGGCCTGCCGCGCGTCCAGGCCCGCGATTTCCTCCTCGGCCCGGCGGGCGTCGAGCGCCACCAGTTCCTGCTTCTGCCCGATGCGGGCGATGTCGTCGTCGGCCTGGGCGATGCGGAGCTCGAAGCCGACGGCCGCCATCTCCTGCCGGTGGATCTCCGCCGTCAGCGATTCGATCGCCGCGCTCCCCAGCGCCAGGCGATGCTCGAGGTCGGCGGCGGTTTCGACCAGGCGGCTCACCGTCGAGCGCTCGGCCGCCAGGCGCTCGCGGAGGTCCTTCAGGTCGCGCTTGGTGCCGAGGATGCCCCGGTGCTCGTCCCGGACCGACCCGCCGAGGACGACGCGCCGGCCGTGGCAGACCTCCCCGTCGGGTGTCACAATCGGCGCGCTGGTCGCGGCGGCGGCCGACACCGCCTCGGCGTAGGAAGGGGCCAGCCACGCGCGGGCCAGAAGCGGCCGAATCGCGTCCGCGTACGGGCCTGTCGGGGACACGACCGACGCCAGCGGCCTCAGCCCCGGCACCGGCGCCTCGGCAGCGGCAGCGCCGCCGGCCCCGTCGTCGCCGGCCACGACGAACCCGCACCGGCCGGCATTGCGCTCCCGCACGAAGGCGAGCCCGCGGGCCGCCTCGTCGTGGTTCGGCACAATCACGTACTGCAGCGCGTCGCCCAGGCAGGCCTCGACGGCGCGCTCGTAGCCGGGCGCGACGTCCAGGTAGTCGGCCACGGAGCCGGCTTGCCGCACGGCGCCGTGCGAGTCGGCCAGCACGAGGCGCGCCGCGTCTCCGTACGCCGTCCTGGCGGCCTCGAATTCCTCGAGCGACTTCAGCCGCGCCGCCGCCTCGGCGAGGTCCTGTTCGTGCCCGCGAAGGGTCAGAGCCAGGCGGTCCCGCTCGCCGCGGAGCGAGGACACCTCGGCCTCGCGCACGGTGCGGTCCCGCATGATGGTGTCGAGCTGCGCGCGGGCCTGGCCGAGCGCCGCCGACGCGGCGTGGCGCTCGTCCTGCGCCCGCGCGGCTTCGACCTGGAGGTCCGCGGCTTCGGCGGACCAGCGCGCCAGGTCGCGGGACACGCGGTCGCGGGCGCTGACGGCGTTCTCGATGGCGTGCTGGAGCGCCGTGGCCGCGCTGGCGGCCGCGTACTGCTCGGCGCGCACCGCCTCGACATCGGCCTCGAAGCCGTCGAGCGTCGCCTGCAACGCGGCCTGGGCCTCGTTGGCGGCCGCCAGGGCGGCCGCCGCAGCGTCACGCTCCCGCGCCGCCTGGGCCGCATCGCGCTGCTTCGCCGCGAGCTCCTCGGCCGCCGGGCTGCGGCGGGCCGCCAGCGCTTCGATCTCGCCGGTGATGTCGGCGCCGCGCTTCGCGAGGGCCGCCTGCTGCGCGTCGTCGCCCTGGATGCGCTGATCGAGGCGCCCGATCTCGACCTCGTGCGCGTGGGCGGCTTCGCGCTTCTCGCGGCCGTCGCTCTCGCCGCGGGCGATCTCGATGCGCAGGCGCTCCAGGCCGGCCTCGCGCTCTGCCAGGCGCGCCGCCGCGGCGGCTTCCTCCGCCTGCACCTGGACGATGCGGGCCTCGGCCGCGGAGATCGCCTGCGCCAGCACGCGCTGGCGGCGGGCGAGCAGCACCTTCTCCCACCGGCGCAGCTCGTCGCGCAGCCGATGGTAGCGCCGCGCCTTCGCGGCCTGCCGCTTCAGCGTGCCGCGCTGCTTCTCGACCTCGAAGATGATGTCGTCGATGCGCGTGAGGTTCTGCTGCGCCGCGTCCAGCTTCAGTTCGGCCGTACGCCGGCGCGCGCGGTACTTCGTGACGCCGGCGGCCTCCTCGATCAGCTGGCGCCGATCGGTGGGCCGCGAGCTCAGGATCATCCCGATCTTGCCCTGCTCGATGATGGCGTAGGCCTTCGCGCCGAGCCCGGTGTCCATCAGCAGCTCGTGCACATCGCGCAGGCGGCTCACCTCGCCGTTGATGAGGTACTCGCTCTCGCCGGACCGGTAGAGGCGCCTCGTGACCTCGACCTCCCGCACCATCGGGCGTCCCTCGTCGTCCACCAGCTCCGCGCCGGCGCCCGAGCCGGACTGGACCGACACCGGCACGCCGGCGAGCATCAGGCGCACCTCGGCGGCCGCATTGGGCTTGCGGGCGTCGCTGCCGCTGAAGATGACGTCCTCCATGCGGTCGCCGCGCAGGCTCTTCGCGCTCTGCTCGCCGAGCACCCAGACGATGGCGTCGGCCACGTTGCTCTTGCCGCACCCGTTGGGCCCGACAATCGCGGTGACCCCGCGGTCGAACGCCAGCTCGGACCGGTCGCTGAAGGACTTGAACCCGGTGATTTCCAGCCGCTGCAAACGCATCGTTTCGAACCGTGTCAGAAGATCAGGCCCCGCGGGGCCGGTGTGGTGGACCTAGCGGGCTCCGCGCGAGGCGCGCCCTCGAGCCGCCTGCACCAGCCGCTCCGCCTCCTCAAAGCACGTGAGGGCGAGCTGGGCCTGCGGGTCGGTCGTGATCAGGTGGCGCCGCGCGTCTTCCACGGTCCACAGGTTGAGGTCGATCTC
>Ga0316621_10000174_pt1 | contig 11391 bp, 21 predicted proteins | sample OWC_Aug_OW2_C1_D_2_FD_207664 | JGI IMG/M metagenome (GOLD analysis project Ga0316621, IMG submission 207664) | Wetland soil microbial communities from Old Woman Creek delta, Ohio, United States - OWC_Aug_OW2_C1_D1_C | ecosystem: Environmental > Terrestrial > Soil > Wetlands | place: USA: Ohio... | reverse complement strand
ACAGTTCTTCTATCCCTTGGGGTCTGCCCGCTATGCCTTAGATCATGTACGCACCCGGGGTCTGTGTTGGCTTTTCGTTCCTTTGCCCCGGGTATTAGCTGCCGTGTTCTTTCATCATGACAGGTGTAGCACTCACTGTGACCTCTATGCTTATCATCACCTTGATGGCAATCAAAGCAGTGGTTGGTGCCATAGTGCGGGTTGTGTGGTTCTTGGATACGACGAACAGTTCCATGTAGAAACCAGACTGAAGCAAACAACATGCAGATTGCAATGAACCCTGCGAGGCGGGCAGGAAGACGGGCTTCCCAAGTTCTACGTCCTATTGACCGTGCCATTCTAGCCATCTCCTCCCCTTCCATTACTTGCCCTTGTTGAGCATGTAGTAGAGCTGGAAGAGCAAGCCGATTGTTGTTAGAATGCCTGAGGTGACAACAACCATCATCACCCGCTTGTAGTTATCCATGAATCCACGGCACCACAGAAGAACAGCCTCGTTCTCTTTCTTCCAATCCCAGAGAATCTTGAGTTCCTTCTCGATCTGATCGACGCGCATCTCTAGCTTGGCAAAGGAGACCTCATTGGCTGCGTCTTGCTTCTTGAGGATAGAGGCGGCAACGCCAGCGGATATTGCATCCGCTATTTCTTTCTTATCGTGTTCATCCATGTAGAAAAGCCCCCGAGAGCAAGGTTTAAGCCATTATCCAAAGCCTCCCCCGCCCCCGAGGTCTGGTAGTATTTTGAGGCCACAGCCCTATTTAGTCAATAGTCAAGAGCGTTTAGCCTTCTTCATCTTTTCGATCTTCGGGGGGTCAACTACCTTGTCCAGAATCTGCCAGCGATCGGCTTTGTTCAGGCCCCACGCAGCAATGGCCTGTGTAAGCTTCTTGGTCAAAGGCTCAACGGCGTCCTTGGGTATCGTAGAGATCCCGATGGCGGTCAGAACCTTGACCACGGGAATGAGGTTCGGATTGTCAGAGTCTGGGTCGAACTCAGACGGGGGCAGATCTTCCTCAGGGTTGAAGCCACCCGCTGCAACCAGAGCATCGAAGTCAACCTCGCTGTAGGGCATGGTCTCAAGAAGATCCTCACGAGAGAACTCATCCATGATATGCTCAATGACTTGACCCAACTTGACTGGATCTGGATCGAAACTCTGCTCGTTGGTCTCGATGGCCACCCGCTCGGCAGCGGCCTGAGAAACCTTGCCCAAGTTGTAGCAGACGGCATCCTTGTACTTCAGAACCTGAAAGGAGTCGAGACGGTGGTTGCCGTTGGCGATCTCGAACTTGCCCTTGCCAAGATCACGAACGATGATGTTCTGCACCTGACCGTTGCGCTTGATGTTTGCCGTCAGCTTCTCGGCCTTCTCTGCATCGTCCGTCTTGTAGTTCCACGGTGCCTTGATGAGACTGGAGATTGGAAGACGCACCCACCCGACTGGCACCTTTCTTACATCCTTCACGAGTTCCATACATACCCCCTCTTTGCCCAGTTTGCTGTCAGTTGCCGCTCAAGAGATGCAAAAGCATCAACGGCCCTCTTCATCTTCTCAGGGCCGGGAAGAAGAATACCATAGTGGCTCAGAGTTCCCCGCTTCTTGGCAGTTCTCTTGTACCTAGCATTCTTGGTCGTGATGTAGTCACCATAGAGGCCGGACACCAACCAAGTCTTGCTATCGACTGAGTAGAAGGGGAAGTACATCATGGTCTTCATGCTCGTGATGCCAAGACCGTGAACCTTGATATGCTTTGGTATTCTGTTGAAGCAGTACTTGAGAAAGTCTGCTTGAAGATCTCTAGAGAGCTTTCCCTCAGCCATCCCGCCAAGACTGATGTAGTCGTACCTCTCGATGAAGTGATCCAAAAGGCACCTATGCTCTCGACTTCTCCAGTCTGAGTAGTGATAGACGGGCAACGGGGTGATGCCAGATGTCTCTAGAAGAGTCTGGTTTCTCTGTGACTCGTTTGCGTCTTTCGTATCAAGGTTGAGGCAAGCGGTGAATGAGCCGCGCATCGCTGAGAGAAACGCCAGATAGTCTCTCACTGCAATACTCTGCCCTTTCTTTCTGACAGAGAACCCCCCACTGTCTAGAAGAATATCCTGACCGGCCCAATCGGCTCTGAGCGTCCTAACGGGGGTCTTCTTGCAGTAGTGGTACGAGATGAGAAACCTACCCATCGTCGCTCTGGCATGAGCAAGAGCCTCAGGGTAGGGGCATTGCCCTGCAAGGTAGATCTTCACGCAACTGACCTGACTCTGTGCGCGATTGAGTGCTGATCAAGAAAGTCTCTCAGTTCATTGTCCGCCTCTTTGAACATCTCTTCCTTACGATCGAGGTGGGCATGCTTGTACTTCTTCCACGTAGGCTTGACGTACACCACCTCATCGATCTTCTCAAAGAGTAGCACCAGCAGATCTTCCATGACCTTGAGGTACTTCGGCCTCGCGCCTCTGATCTTCGCCACGACATATTCTGTCAGAGGTGTCTCATCGATAAAGATCGTCTTGTGTTCACCTGTCTCGCCCATGATGTGAAGGCAGTTCATCACATGGGTGTATCTGTCCAAAAACAGGTAAAAATAGGCATATTCCTCAAATGCACCGCCATCGAAGAGATTGCTCTTGGGTGTCTCGACCCGGGTGAAGTGAACAACGTCAGGAACGATCGCGATGTTCTCTCCCTTCATTTTCCCACCCAAGAAGTCCTTGGCAATCAACGTGCTCTTGCCAGCCCCGCTCACACCAACATACGCAATCACTCGCATGGCATAAAACTCCAGTCTCCCGTGAACCTGATGGCCTTGTCATCGATGTACAGATCTGCTTTTGGCTTTCCCATGACAAGCTTGTCGTAGGGTATGCCGTGTTCCTTCAGCCACTTCTCAGTTCTCTTTCTATCCTGCTCTCTTCTCGAAGTGTGCAAGACTATCTTGTGGCTACGCTGAAAGAACCAGTACGTGATTCTCTCCTTGGCTCCAATGATAGGCTTGGCCTTGGAGTAAGGCTTGGTCTCTTCGCAGATGACCCCATCGATATCTATGACGATCTTCATCGGTGCGCCAAGTCGAAGTTGCCAAGGTGCTCAACTTGCCATGAGTGGTTGTAGTAGCAGCCAGAGCAGTTAGCCACATCAATAGCACGATCAGCAATGTACTGATCTCTCTTTGCAGGGTTAAGCAGATCTTGCAGATGGTACTCCTTGAAGCCAACTGCATTTCCCCTGACATCAACACAGGTCATGAGAGACCCATCTTCGTCGATGGGGATGTAGGCTGGAGTTGAGCACTTCCAGTTCAACTTTCTTCCGAAGGTGTGCATGTTCTCGATATAGGATCGAACATTATGTATCTTTGCACCCTCATCATAGAGAGACAGCAACTCGCGCTGAACTACCTCTATAGTCTCAACAGGAAGTTGCTTCAAGCCCAGACCGCTGGGGCTTCGGTAGTCCCAACCCTCATCACTCAGGCAGTCTTGAAGAATCCCGAGAATCACCCAGACATCGAGACCGCTAAAGAACTTGACGATGGCAGGGATTTCTTGAAGGTTCTTTCGATGAACCACGACATTGGCAACAACATCTCTAACCCCGGCCCGTTTCATCTCAAGGATGGCTCGGACACCGTCGGCGCTGCGACGGTCTGCTGTCTTCAAGGTGTCAACCGACGCGGTGTAGTTGTCTAGGCCAGATGCAACAAGATCAGCCACCGAAGTCGTGTTGATGTAGGTGCTGTTGGAGATGAAGGCATAGGGCAGCTCGATCTTCTTGGCATAGGAGACAATGTCTAGGATATCTGGTCTGAGCATTGGCTCCCCACCAAAGAGGACGTTCATCTCAAACCCAATATCCTTCATTGTATCCATCAGACAGAGAACTTCGAATGTCGATAGCTGCTTTGCTCTACGCTGCGAAGGAACCTTGCAGTACTTGCAGCGAAGGTTACAGTGCCGAGTTAGAAAGAAGGCGCTCTGCTTAAAGAGCTGATCCATGATACTTCTCCACCGCCTCGATGATATCTCTGTTTCTAGCCCCGGCGTACCTGCTCCCCACCAGAGCCTCCCGGTAGTACTCAAGAAGAATGGCATCGCTATAGAACTCAATGTCGATACCATTCAAGTACAGCGCTGCCCACTTTCTGAAGCATGCCTTACACTTTCCGCAGTAGTAGACGCCACTATAGCAAGAGACCGTGTTTATCAGATCTCTTGGGTTACCCCCATTGTGGAGATACCAACTAACTAGGTCGCGCTTCGTCATTCCCCAAAAAGGTGACTTGACTAGAATATCCTTGTTTTCAAGCCTCGAAAGGAGATTTGAGAATTCAATAAAGATCGCCTCTGTCTTGTCACTTACCACATCGTCAGCGTTACCCGCCATGATGATGGTGTCACCGTAGTGCGCGGCCTGACACGCGAGAAGTAGATTACGAAAGGGAACATAGGCAGACGGCTCTTCTCGGGATGACAGATCAAGAGAGGTGTCAATGAGGGTGTCGGGAATCAATCTGTGAACGGTTATGATTTCGATCATCGAATACCGAGAACGAAGATCGAAATAGACCGTTGCCGGTTTCTTGCAATAGTGCCACGCTACGAAGCTGTCAACGCCACCCGAGAAGAGAAGAACCTCTTTGCTCATCGCCCCCTCACCAGTTGCATGAATTCGTTGCGTGTCGTGATTTCTTTGAACTGGCCACGGATCGCGCTCGTGACCATCTGGCTCTCTTGCTTTTCAACGCCTCGCGCCAACATACAGAGGTGTTGTGCCTCGACAACGACCATGCAACCCTTCGGGGCAAGATGCTCTTGGAGTGCATCCGCGATCTCGGCAGTGAGCCTCTCTTGAATCTGGAGTCTACGTGAGAACACCTCAACCAGACGGGCCAGCTTGGAAAGTCCGACCACTCTTCCATCTGGAAGGTACCCGATGTGGCACTTGCCGAAGAAGGGCAGCATGTGGTGTTCGCAGTTGCTGTAGAATTCGATGTCTCGGAGGACGACCATCTCGTCGCAGTGTCCGTCGGTGAACACCGTTCGTAGTACGTCAGCTGGGTTGATGTTATAGCCACCATACAACTTCTCCCACGACTTGATCACACGCTTGGGGGTATCCCGAAGACCCTCCCGATCCGGGTCATCACCAATGGCACTGAGTATTCGCGTGACGGCTTCGATGTCTAGAGAGTTCATACCCCCCTCGTCTTTCCAAAGAAGACCGTCTGGAGTCTGGGAGAAAAACCCACGCCGTTCTCTTCGCATTGTAGCCACAGTGTTGCCCCCGCCTTGAGGATGTCTTTTGTGGTCGCCGCCATCGGCTGCATCCAGATGCGTTCCTTGGGAACTTCCAGTTCGGCCATGAGGTTCATCGCGAGATCGAAAGACCACGACTTCTTGCTGTCGATCACGAACTTGAAGTGCGCCCCGAGTTCTGAAAGCGCTTTCAAAGCCTCACGGTTCTCTTTGCCGATCTTCGGGCTGACGACGAACTTGGGCTGGTAGCGCATGACGAGAGTGCGCGAGGGCTTGATCGTGCCATTGGTCTCAAACCAGACGTTGGCCCGCTTGGCGCTGCGGGCGAAGAACGTGCCCAGTAACGACTCGACGGCTTCGGTCTGCAAGAGCGGCTCACCCCCCGTGATCACAAAGGGGTAGTCTCTTCCATGCTTCTCGGTCATCGCAAGCATCTGGTCTCGCACCACGGTGACATCGCCTGCTTCGTCGCCTGCCTTCTGCGCGTAGGGCGTGTCACAGAAACTGCACTTGAGATTACAGCCTGCGAGACGAATGAAGAATGCAGGCCGACCTTGAAGTGGCCCTTCACCTTGAATAGAGTTGAATGTCTCAGAAAGACGCATGATCCCCCCGCCCATTAGCTACCAGCACAGCACAGAGACAGAACCCAATAACAAACCCTATTCCACCAGAGAGAATGATTACCCAGAGGTTCATCTCTTCACCGTTACGATCTTTCCCGGGCCACCCATGCCACGATTGAGCTTTCCCCTTGCCATGTTTGGGTGCGGCTTCTTTTCTTTCTTCTCTTTCTTTTCTTCTCTCGTCAGCCCACGAATACCCTCAAGCTCCGAGTGCTTCCCGTTGTACTCCAACCCAAACCCAACAACGTAAGCATCTTGGGGCGTGGCAAAGACCGTCATCTCCGGTGCCACAACTTCCTGAACCCCCTTTACCACCATCGCCCCGATGTGCATCGACTTGATATTGTGGTATCTGAAGTCCAAGTAATCCTGCACTGCCAGAATTGTGGCACCCGTGTCTACTGCCGCATTGAGAATGATCAAACCCTTCTTGCGAATGCTGGGGTAGGCTGGGAGGTCGTGAACGGCGTACTGCTCATCGCCAACTTGCTGGCAGCCGATGCCCTCGACTTCAAACCGAACATTGTAGAAAGCTCCGAGAAGATTTCGCACCATGTCGGCAAACTGCATGGACTCTGGGTTCACTGCCAGAATGACAGGAGCCTCTAGACCGAGGTTGTTGATCTGGTCGAGCAGGCCCCCGTGCCTCGTCCCATCCCCAAGCTGCTTCAACGGCAAAGAGAACTCAGGGTCATCCAGAGTGATCATTTCCAACCACCGTAGTGCTGGTTGAGCGCCTCCTCCAGAATCTTCGCGGCCTCAATGAAATCACGAAGGTCTTCGAACTGAAAGAAGTCACCAGCCACATTGGTCACCTGACCGCTGAAGTCGCTGAAGACCTGTATCTCAAGGCCCTTGTCGCTTGTGACCTTGAACCTTCCGTGCTCGATTTCTGTTTTTACCCAACCTTCGGTCGCCATCACTTATCTCCCTCTTGCCCCGCATCTTATAGTTCTTGCAGATGTCACAGGTGCCATCGCACGACAAGTAGTCGGCAACCCCTTTCCACATCGCGGTTTCAATCCGGCGGTTCTCCGCGTCAGCCAAGCTTTGGGCTTTAGCCCTTTTCTCTATCTCCTGCTCACTTAGCCTTCGTGTCACTATGCTGATGCTCTTTGACACCCAGATCGGTAGAGGTAGTTTTCAGGCTTTGGCTTCTTCCCGTCACGGGTCTGCGACCAATGGTGTCAAACCCTTCTGGGAGCTTCTCATGAGGAACGTCTCCGGTCTTTGCGACCTTGGCCAGTTCCTTCTCCTCATCAGTAATGGGGCGAATCTCAGTGAGTTCCCGGTAATGGCCATTGAAGTCCATACCGAAGCCCACAATGAACTTATCCTTCGGCAGCTTGAAAGCCACAGCATTCGGGTCGAGCCAGTTGGGCAGATTGCCCTTGGCACACATTGCCGCGCCTTTGACTTCATTGGGTCTGAACTGAGAGAGAAACTGAGTCACCGCCCGCATCGTGTTTCCAGAGTCCACCACATCGTCAACCAGAACCACGTTTCTCTTCTTGAAGAGGTACTGGCTCGGGGGGCCGTAGATCATCACCTTATCCTTCTGCGTGTCATCGACATAGCTCTTTGCCCCGATGAAGCACGTTGGGTACAGGTGTGAGTTCTTCAGCCCCTTCTTCGCGTCCTCCAGCATCTTCACCAGAACCATCGACCCCGTGAGAATTCCACAGATCGTACACCCGTTGGGGTACACCGCCCGAATCCACGCATAGATAGCATCTATGCCCTGAGTGATTTCTTCGGCGGTGACGGGGAAGTCGGCGTCGGTGCTAATTTCTCGTAACATCGACGGGAACCTCTTCTTCGGCTACCTCTTCCTTCTCCTCAGCCACAGCTGCTTTCTTGGGCATGCGCTCGGGGAAGTACTCATTGAGAAGGGTGTCCATCGCAATCGCGCACCCGAAGTACCTGTTGTAGAACGGGTTCGTCTTCGACTCGATCTCCTGCCCCTTCCCCTCCGCCGCGATCGTCTTCATCTGCTCGATCGCCACTCTGAACGAGTTGATGATCTCTTCGTACAGCTTCTCGCAGCGCTCACACTTCACTTCTTCCGCCATCACAGCCTCCCCCATTTCTTGCCATCGCCCATTAACGTCTCGCTGTACACCGTCTGTTCGAACGAGATGGGTAGCAGACTATCACACTCTGCCCACCCTGTCTCCGTCTCCCACACCCGCACCGCCTTCACCCGCGCCCGATGCGAAGCCAATCGCGTACACGCCTCAGAGAAGATGTGCGCGGCCATCATCTCGGCTGTCGGGTCATAGGGTACGATGATGTAGCGCGGGTTGAGGGCGTTCATCAGAATCACGGGAGAGTTGAGGTAGAGGTCATCGAGGTAGCTGAGAATCAGCGAGTGGTCAAAGAGGTCGATGAAGCTGCCAATCGCAACCTTCACATCCCCAAAGTCCACCACCATACCATCCCTCAACCCATCATCGAACCCCTCGATGAACACCTCGACCCTGTAGCTGTGACCGTGCAGACCGGCGCACCGCCCCCGGTGCTTCGGCAATCTGTGCGCTGCTTCGAATTTGAACTGCTTACGAACGATCACGGCTTGGCACCGCCGCGAATTTTTGCAGACTCGCGCCTGAACACGTTCTGCGTGGTGGCAAAGCCGGTGGAGAAGGAGGTGGGCTTCTGCTGGCGCTGCACCTTGTCTGCCCTCACCTCTCTGGCCCTGCGCTTGTACTGCGTCATGTTCACATCGTCACCCATGTCTGCCTCTCGTCTGCTCATGACTCGATTAAAAACCCCCTCTTGATCAGCGTGTCCACGATGTCATACTGCGTGTACCACCTACCAAACAAAACGAGGTCTACGTCCTCTGGCCGATGCCCATAGAGCTTCTCGACCTTTGAAACGTAGACCCCGTCCTTCCCATCCCTCGACGTTCGCTGCCACTCTTTGAACTCACCAAAGTTCCCCGCGACAACGAGCGTCTTCATCTCAACCCTCTAGCACTTCGGTTTCTTCTTACCCACCTTCAATCACCCCCTGTTCGGATTAGGAGATGGTCAGCACGATGCTGTCGCTGACGCCGAGAGACACGTTCCCCGCGCCGTCCTTCGCCCACCCGTACAGCGTGTAGGTGCCGCTGCCGACTTGCTCAGCGACGGGGATGGTGTAGGAGGAGGGGGTGACGCCGACAGCGCCCCAGACCGACGCATTGGCGGCGGGTGCCGTGGCAGAGGTCGTGATGGCCCGATAGACCGACCCACCCGCCTCGGTGACCGTGAAGGTGCTGACGGTGACCGCGTAGTCGGTGCCGGTCGCCGGAATGACGAAGGCGCTGACGACGGGGAGGATCGCGTCGGCGGTCAGGGTCGAAGCCGTCACGAAAGCCCCGGCAACCGAGCCGGTGACCGCCGAGTGCTTGTAGGTCAGGGCATGTGGGTTGCCCACGAACACCGTCGCCTGATCCCCGAGAACGAAGTCCACATCCACGGTGGCGTTCCACTGCTGATCAGTCGCCGGGGTGGTGTGCTTCAGCACGAACGTGGCCGAAGTGTTGTCAACCCGCGTCACCAGCAGCGTCCAAGTGTTGGTGAACGAGCTGCCCTCGACGATGGTACCCGCCTGTAGACCGTTCACATCCGTGTCCACACCGAGAACCGTGTTCAGCGCCGGTTCGGCCCCGTTGGCAACCCACGCCACCGAGCTTTCAACACCAGCCGCCGTCTTGACCTTGACCGCCGTGGTGCCAGCGGTGATCGAACCGCCAGCGCTATCGACGTTGACGAGCGCCTGACACTCACCCGCCTTCACCGCGTTGATGCCGGTGCTGGGCGACTTCCCGAGTCCGGTGAACGTGGTGAGAGAACTTTGCACCCCGGTGAGAAGACCGAGTTGCGCGAAAGGCCCCGCCGTGAAGATCTCCCGCTCCGTGATCTGCTTCGGGTAGACGTTCGCGTACAGGGTAGAGACATTCACTGCCGATTGCTGCCGGGTCTTGGGGGTATTCATGTTCGCTTCCTCCTTCTACCTCATGTGGTACTACCATTCCCGCCCATCCACCACGAATTATAGCAGCGAACAGTTTGCAACTACAATGGCCCTATCGTCCGCCCCGAAAATTTTCTATAAATTTTTCACCCCCTGACATATGCCTCGTAGTGAAAGCGCTTTCACACCGTAAAAGACCACATGCTGTGGGCTTTCAAAGCAACTTGATGTGAACTCGCTTGAACCCGCCTCGAACCCGCTCGAAACAACCTGAACCCGCTCGAACCCTGCTCGAAACAGCCTGAATCTGCCTGAACCTCGTTATCAGGCCCCCATAAACAGCATTTATAGAGGGTATCTGCCCACTAGAGTGCATTCGTAAGTCAGATCCTCGACACAAACAGAGTAAGTACAGATCTTAATCGTCTGGGGTAGCAGTAAATCGCTTAAAACAAGGGGTCTACGCGCATACGCATTAACGCACGGTAGAAGTTTTCTGGCACTTGCATCGCATTGGTGAGAAGCAAGGGCGCGGCGAATGGCGCGGCGCTCGCGGTTTCTCACCGTTGCCGATGCGGTTTCATCGGATTGGGGGTGTACCATGATTCGTTTCACGCACAGCAACACCGCACAGATTCGCGCTCTCGGACTCGCCCGCAAGGCCGCAGAGAAGGCCGGCTTCAACAAGAAGGCCGCCAAGATCCGCAAGCAGCAGGCGGAGGTCCTGGACAAGATGGGCCAGACCAAGGCCGCGTACATCGCCTTCATGCAGGAGGTGGGGTACGACAAGATCCGCAAGGCGGCCAGCCGCGCCTAACGCACACATGGATGAGGCCCCCCGTGGGGCCTTGTCCCTGTTAGTAGATCCGGTGACAACAAGGGGGTGTGCTATGAGTGCAGTCGTGGTGAAGGTGTATGGGAGTGGGACTGTGATCACCCGTGAGCAGGCGCTCGCATTGCGTGAGGCGTACAAGCAGTGGATCGCTGGGCGGTAATGCCCAGCTCCGCTGTCCGCGTCCATTCCGTGAGTGTGTGAACCCTGCCTCGATTCCGAGGCGCAACCAACAGGAGGTAGTAGCCATGGCGTCGAACAAGTCCCAGATGCACGAGAACACCCGCCAGTCCCTGTCCCTCATGCTGAGCGCAGACGAGTGCATCAAGGAGATGAACCGCATCATCCTCGCCTCGTGCAACCTCGACCCCTCCCTCACGGGAGTGCGGACCTGTGGCAACTGCGCGAACTACCGGGACTTCTCGCCTGACAGCGACTGCACCGTGGGGGCCTGCGTCCGCAACCTGCGCGACGATGTGGTGCAGTCCATCTACGATGCGGGTTCGGACTGGGACATCGGCAAGGTGAGCAAGATGGTGGACGAGTTGGGCATCTCGCTCGGCTCGGACTACATGGTGTGCGACCACCACAACCGCTAGGACGCACACAGACAGCACGGGAAACCGGCCCCTATCTGGGGTCGATTTCCTGTTAGTAGCTCCGGTGTTTGGGCTATAGGTGACAATCGCTAACACAGGAAGGGAGGCTAAGTCTGCG
>Ga0316621_10000170_pt1 | contig 11415 bp, 10 predicted proteins | sample OWC_Aug_OW2_C1_D_2_FD_207664 | JGI IMG/M metagenome (GOLD analysis project Ga0316621, IMG submission 207664) | Wetland soil microbial communities from Old Woman Creek delta, Ohio, United States - OWC_Aug_OW2_C1_D1_C | ecosystem: Environmental > Terrestrial > Soil > Wetlands | place: USA: Ohio... | reverse complement strand
GTTTTTTGGCGCGGTTTAGGTCCATACGATCAAACTGTTGCACCATGACCGAGAGTCGCGGATTTGCAGCGAAGAAATCCCGGTGCCTTCCGATAAATCGCCAGAAGAGGCTGTCCCAAATCTCACACCAGCCGCCTGTGCGGAAATCGCCCATCTTCCTGAGGTAATGTGATCCGCTGAGGTAAGGCTTGGTAGTAATCAGTCCTCCGTCAGCATACTGGCTCATGCCATACACATTCGGCACCATGACCCAGTCATAGGCATCGATGAAGAGCTCCATGAACCACCGATAGATGTCATTCGGGTCGATTTCGCAGAGGAGCATAAAGTTCCCCAGCACCATGAGCCGCTCGATATGGTGCGCATAGCCATGGTCCATGATCCGGCCGATTACCGTGTCTATGGGGCCGATACCGGTTCTGCCTGTGTACAGGGAAGACGGGAGGCTTCGTTTGTGCCCCCAGTAGTTGGATCTCCGCTGCTTCTCACCCTCAAGGAGATAGATGGCCCGCATGAACTCCCGCCATCCAATCACCTGACGCAGAAACCCCTCCAGTGAATTCATATGGACAGAGCGCTCGGCACCAACACGCAGCGTCTCTTCGACCACTTCCGAAGGCGTGAGGAGGCCGATATTCAGAGAAGGCGTCAGTACCGAATGGAAGAGGAAGGTCTCGGTCTCGAGCATCCCGTCCTCATAGTCGCCGAAGAGATCGAGCCGCTCAATCAGGAATTCTCGAAGCCATCGGCGGGCATCCTTCGGGGAAACGGGATAGATAAACCCCTCGGTCGAGCCGGGATTGTCGGGCCATTGATTATTTACATATGCAGCGGCCTCCCGGACGTAGACGCTGGGTGAAGCCGGACGGATCTGAGGGGCAGAGATTCCCGCCGGGATCTTCCGCCGGTTCTCCGAATCGAAGCTCCATTTGCCGCCGACAGGTCTGCCATCTTTGACAAGGATGCCCATCCGCCTCCGCTGTGCAATATAGAAATGGGCCATCGAGTAGTGTCGTGTCCCGTCAAGGACCTGATGAATAAACTCCACAGGGGTGAGGAAGTTCGGGGAAGGCTCCATGACTATCGCTATCTTGGCCTCGATGCAGGCCGACCTGAGTCGCTCCTCAAGCAGATGGTCTGCAGGGTCAACGAGTCGGATAGTCTTTATTTTCTTTTCCCTGAGCATCCGGATAAGTTTTCCACATGCATTACCCTGCCCGATCTCGATATATACTGTGCGGTATCCCTGCTTCCTGAGACGGTCATGAGAGAACCGCATGGAGGCCCGGTGGAGGAGGAGCTTCTTTTTGTGAAATCGGAAGTCAGTAAAAAACCGGTCATCCTCCACGTACCAGGCTTCACGTCCCTTTGCAATGCAGGGATGACGCTCGAAGAGCTGATGCGGAAATATAATTACTGCCTCATTCGCCATAGCAACCTCTTCCTTATCCGATCGTCACGATGCCGAGATATCCGTCAACGGTGACCGTATCACCCGTATGGATGAGAGACGTCGCATCCGGTATTCCGGTGACGCAGGCGATTCCATATTCTCGCGCGATGATAGCGCCATGAATGAGCATGCCGCCTCTCCGTTCCACAATGCCCGCGGCAAGCGGAACGATAAAGGTGATCGAGGGATCGACAGCATCGCAGACAAGGACCTCACCTGCCCTGAAACGGTGAAGGTCAGATGCATCAGCAATGACCCGCGCCTTACCCCGGGCGATACCCGGACCTGCCGGCTGTCCCGTAATCTGGCGTGCCTTTGACCTGAATCCCTCTTCCTGCATATTCTTCCCGGGGCCCTTTGGCGGAACGGTATCAGGCGCGCTGATGCCTTCAATAGCCTTCTTCAGCTCAGGTTCTGAGATGCTGCCGTCCTTTGAGAAGCGGCGCATATACTCATCTATCGCCATGATCGCCTGGCCCTTTACCCTGCCGAGATAGATGTTGTCGTCGTCCCGCGTCTTGTAGCTTGTCCGGGCAAGATCAAGGAGTTCCTCTGCATGGCTCCGCTCCTGTCCATCAAAGTGGGCGAGAAAAGATCGCTCCAGAGCAGCCACATCTTTCTGAGCGTAGCGACCTCTGTCTTCAGGGACTGATGCAAGCTCAATTACCAGATCAGTGATCGAATCCGGCCCCTGCGAACACTGCTTTGTGCCGCAGGAGAGGTCGCCGAATCTTGCCATGAAGGCGAGCAGAAGATCCTGAAACCTTTTGTCATCCGAAAGTCGTTCCCTCAGATTGTCCGAAGTATAGGGAGCACTTCTTACCAGTGCAGCCATGTCTTTCAGCATGCGGTTCCGCTGCACTCCCTCCATCCCGGTTCCGGCAAGGAGGTTCATGAACTCATACGGGTCTTTGGGTCTTATGGCATCGTTATAGGCAATGCCGAAGAGCCTGATGCCGTGGGCAAAGGGGATCAGGTCTTTCCAGTAGACTGCCACCCAGGAGTTATAGATATCGACCCTGCCGATTATCTCTGATCGCAGCTTCTGTTCCGTAAGGCTGGCCAAATCTCTTGCCGCCATCTGCTCCGCAGCAGCGATCATGGAAGGGAGTATCTCTTCTTCGATCTTCTTCCTGAGGAGGCTGAGATTGTCGAAACTCCTCTTCAGGCTGAGATACCATGGCCGTTTGTCATCCTTCTCTTCATTTGCCACAGTGGTGAGCGGCCTCGACTGGAGCAGGAAGAGGTCGCTGCCCTTCATGGTCCACTCCATATCCTGGGAGGCGCCGAAAAACTTCTCGGCATTCAGGAGAAGGCTGTAAACCCGCAGGATGTCTGTTTCATCAAGGGGCGGTCTATTTTTCAGTTCATCAGGGAGAGGTCCGGCACCAACGCCCCCCTCGTGTGCGACAACACGGTTTTCCCTCACAGCAGCAACATGGGAAATGATTCTGCCGCCCTTGCGCTCAAGAAGCCAACGGTCAGGTTCCACAGTGCCATCAACGAGCCCCTGGTTCAGACCATGAACCGCTTCTATGACTGCACGGGTTTCATCATTGGGGTCCCTGCTGAAGGCAACGCCGGAACGCTCTCCGCGGACAAGCTCCTGAACAACCACAGCCATGGAGCTCCTGCTGACATCGAGACCCAGCTCGCGACGGTACAGGAGGGCAGCGTCAGACCAGAGAGATGCCCAGACGAGCCTGACATGATCGATCATGGCCTCCTTGCCCCTGATATTGACGTATGATTCATGCAGGCCCGCAAACGAAGCCCTGGCTGAATCCTCATCAGGTGCTGAAGACCGCACCACCACTGCTGCATCACCGAATCGCTGCAGCAGCGGTCTGCTGAGATCCCCATAGAGCTGCCGGGGAAGTGGGGTTGTCAGAAACGTATTCCTGATCCTGAGCGCAGCATCCCAGACCTCTTCCCATCGCATATCAGCGAATCGTTTGCGGCTGAGCTCCAGTCGGATCTGATCCGCAATGCCGGTTGACCTCACATATCGGCGGTACGCATCAGCTATAATGCAGACACCTGAAGGCACCCTGGCACCGGTTTTTGCCATAACACTGAGTGCATAGGCCTTTCCGCCGACCCTCGGGCGGTCCTTTTCAATGATCTGTTCGAACGGGAGGATCAGGCTCATGAGGTAAGATGGAGTTCCTGAACATTCTGAAAGCGGCTCACCATGATGTAAGTCTTTACGTCGACCCTGAGAAGGGCCGTGGTCGGGGATTCGACGAACTCTCTCAGATAGGGGTGCTTATTAAGATAGATGCCGGCAAGCTCCTGCTGTTCATGATCAGCAATCTCCTCAACATCTCCGAGCACCGTAATCGCGGCAGCATCTGCAAAGTCTGCTGTCTGGTTTGTCCGGGTGTCGATGACCATTGCAACCCCTCTGTTTTTCAGAAGGTTGGCGTATTTTCTCGTTGCGCGGGTTGTTGCAAAGAGAAGGTTCTTCATATCTTCTGTGGCGACAAATGCGACAAGACTGCCATAAGGCCTTACCTCTCCCTGTGTGGCGAGGACTGCCAGTCTCTGGGAGTCGAGCATCTGCTTTATGGTCACTCTGAGCTGATCAATATCCTGCATGATTAATCTCCCCGGTCCGGCATACCATAGGGCAGCCGGGATGCATACTGCGATTATATCGCTTTTTAAACAAAAAGACGATAAACTATGAATATACGCATTAAAGCTGAAACGCTGGCAGCTTGAAGCGGTCGAAACGGTCAGTTTTTCGGGCTGCGGAGGATACTATGGGAAACGACAAACCGGATCCAAAGGCCTTTATCGACAATCTGAAGGGTTCGATGCCCATTCAGAAGAAACTCTTCTCTCTGTTAAAGAACAATGCCCTCAAAATAATCACGGCAAAGAGCTGCTGCGGCCATCCGGGAGAGCCTGGGTGTTGACAGGGGGCTGATCCCCCTCCCGGTCAATGAGGGAAGAAGCTGATTGAATGATGTTATCGTGATTTGAACGAGTTTGAGACGGAAAAGATCCTATGTGCGAAGGAGGATACTGAGATGAAGAACGTGATCTGGACTGCAGTGTGTACCGCGTTGCTGATGGTCGGTGCGTCATTGTCTTTCGCTCTTCAGGTGGGAGACAAGGCGCCCCTCTTTGAAGGCCTTTCAACAACAGGCAAAATCAGGCTCGAAGATTACCGGGGAAAGAGCCATGTGGTCCTGGCCTTCTATTTTGCCGATTTCACCCCTACCTGAACAGGCGAAATGCAGGCCTTTCAGAAGGATCTGAAAAAGTTTGAAGGCCTGAATGCCCAGGTGCTGGGTATAAGCGGAGACAGCCTTGAGACGCACAAGAAGTTCAGTGATGAATACAAGCTGCAGTTTCCCCTGATAGCGGATGTATCAGAACAGATCAGAAAGCTCTATGCCCCGGGAAGAATTACCTATCTCATCGACAAAAATGGCATTATTCGATTTATTCAAGAGGGCGTTCCCCGGAACAAAGATTTTCTGAAGGCAATCGAAAAGCTCGAACAGAAACCATGAGGATCATGAAACGAAACAGACGATTCCACCTGAGAATATTGACCGTGATGCTCATGGCTGGGGGGATGCTCTGCGTCATCATCGGTGCCCCCGGATGCAGTAGAGATAACCGATCCCTTGCAGGTGTATGGATCTCCGGTGGAGAGGAGATGACCATACCAAGCACCGGCCGGCATGCCAGGTACTTTGTCGAGTATGAATTTAAGCCTGATGGAACATACCGGAGCACTGACTACACGATTTATGATGACGGCACCATTGTGGAAGGGAGCAAGACATACTCACTCAATAACGGCACATACCGGCTGGAAAAGAGCAGGCTTTTCTACACTCACCAGGGATCAACAGAACAGGAATACGGCGTTGCAATAGAGGCAGGCAGTCTTAAGCTTATTACATCGACATCGGTGCAGGTTTTTCAGCGCAAGGACGGCAGGTTCGCGGAATAAGACCATCAGCGAGTTCGTTGCTGCAGACAGGGCAACTTGAGGGGGCGCGAGCAGAAATCTTCTCAGAAAAAAATGCAGGTTTCAGTTAGTGACAGATTTGAAGAACCCCTGAACTAAACACCCGTGATATAATTTTCCGACAGTCATGTTACGAATGTAATTCAATAGAAATGATGGAGGGAAGAAAATCAGTTCCTTTCTGTTATCAACGGTTAAACGACCGACACAATCACTTTTTCTTACTCCTGCAAATCATCAGTGACGACAAAATGCCTTCAAAAGCAGTCCAATCCTGAAGTTTCACCCGTGTGGATTTCGAATAAGCGTCATTCAGCAACTACCGCAGCAGAATGACGCTTATTCGAAGCACAAATGAAAGCAACTGAACTCCTTGCGTTGTTCTGTGAGAATGTGAGAGAAATGCAAGAGCCTGATTGTGAGACCTTACGGGGTGTTCTTCACCTCCGACAGAAAAGCATATTACCTTTGAAAATTCTCAAGTTGCTCAAAATAGCAATGCCTGAGGGTAAGGAGGTGAATCCGGTTCGGATCACGAGCATTGCTGCGTTGAGTAGCAGTATCAGGTGGAAAGAAGACGCGGAGGGGATAGATCAGTCTGTGATGTCCACCCCGACTTAACAGCTATGGAAAGCTGCCACTGCTGCGGATTTTCGGAACCCTATCTGGGACATCCTATAGTGATGTCCCCATAGTGCCTCTCCTCTCGAAGCATGTGGACACTTTCCATGCGGCCTGTTCTGCTTTCGATGGTTACGCCGCATGAACAGGCTTGATCCTTGAACCCTTCGGCCTTCTGTTCCAGCCAAAGGTCTATGGCGCTTTTGGCGTTAAGTTAGAATTCGGGCTATTCCGGAAAAGACGCGACAGGCGCAACGCCATATCAGGAGTTGTTGCCCTGTTTTTGCGGAGCAGCTCATTGACGGTCTGACGCGACACCCCCTATCTGGCGTGCCAGACCGGCATATGAGGACAGGTTAGTTAACAAGATAATCAATTCATCACCATCCCGAAAACTCCTCCATTGCACACGTTTTTGAAAGCTCCAGTAGTTACCAGGACGTATCTGTGGTAACGTAGAGAAATGAGTATGGTAAGCACGGTAAAAAAAGTCCTGACGGGCATCATCGCCTGTCTTTTATTGACTGCTATGGCTGAAGCGGAGTTCCGCGATGTGACGCCGGACTATCAACCGGAATTCCCCCGGGACCTCTATTTCAGAAAAGACTACCGGGTGCAGTGGTGGTATGTTACCGGCCACCTCTTCGACAATGCAGGCAGGGAGTTCGGTTACGAGCTGACTTTTTTCATAGTAGGCGTCCAGCGAAGGGAATTCACCTCTGTCTTCGGGGTCAATAACATCTACATTTCGCATTTCGCCCTCTCCGACATTCAGGGAAAAGAATACCATTTCGATGACAAGGCCGACTCAGGCGCCTTCGCTTATGCCGGAGCCAAAGAAAAAGAGCTCAAGGTCTGGGTCGGTAAGAACATGCTCAAGGGCACCATGGGGAGGATGGAGATCAGTGCCTCGGGCAGGGAGGCCTCTCTCGATCTTTTGCTGAGGCCGGCAAAACCCCTTGTCCTGCACGGCGAGAAGGGATACTCCCGAAAGTCCGAGGCTTCTCCGCTCAATGCTTCGATATACTTCTCATATACGCGGATGGAGACTGAAGGGACCATCAGGATCGGCGCGAAGACCTTCCCGGTGAAGGGGCAGAGCTGGTTCGACAGGGAGATATCGACAGAAGGGCTCAGCCGTAGCAAGGCAGGGTGGGACTGGTTCTCGCTTCAGCTTGAGGACGGCAGGGAGGTGATGCTCTATCTGATCAGGAATAAAGACAACAGCATAGACCGGTACTCATCAGGCACGGTAGTGCTGAAAGACGGCATATCGCTTCACCTTGCAGCCGATGATTTCCGGGTGAGGGTGAAAAAGCACTACCGGTCAGGAAAGACAGGGGCACGATATCCCTCAGCCTGGGAGATCGAGGTCCCATCCCAAGGACTCCAGCTGCGGGTGACGCCGCTCATCGAGGATCAGGAGTTCATCGGTGCGGGGACTACCGGGAATTCATACTGGGAAGGAGCCTGCCTTGTAGAGGGTACGGTGGCCGGCAGGGCCTACGTCGAGATGACAGGGTATGAATAATAGGTCGCATGATCAGGCTTGAGAAGGTAGATAAATTCTATGGCAAGGCACACATCCTGAAGGGTATCACCCTCGGGATCGGAAAAGGAGAGTTTGTCTCGATCACGGGAAGCTCCGGCTCCGGCAAATCGACCCTGCTGAACCTTATTGGCGGTATGGACAGGCCTGACGCAGGTGGGATCATCATCGATGAAGAGGCGATTTCGTCTTTCACTGACGAAGAGCTGACCCTCTACCGCCGCAGGAAGATCGGCTTCATATTTCAGTTTTTCAACCTTCTGCCGAACATAACCGTCTTCGAGAATATCAGGATGCCCCTTCTGCTGAACGGTTCCAATGATAAAGATCGGGTGAAGTCGTTCATACAGCGTGTCGGCCTCCGGGGAAAGGAGGAAAGCTTCCCCTTTGAGCTCTCGGGAGGGCAGCAGCAACGGGTCGCAATTGCCCGCGCACTCGTCCACGACCCGGATATCATCCTCGCGGACGAGCCGACAGGCAGTCTCGACAGCCAGACCGGTGAGGTGATCATGGACCTTATCAAGGAACTCGCTTCAGAGTCCTGGAAGACGGTCGTCCTCGTGACCCACGAGGCATACCTCTCACGGTTCGCTGACAGGACCCTGAAGATCAGGGACGGTGTCATACTCTCATGAGATTCCTTCACCTTGTGAGGCTTATCATCTTCAGGAATCTCAGAAGGGAATGGTTTCTGACCGCCCTCTCGGTGATCGGCATCGCTCTCGGCATAGGCCTTTTTATCGGCGTGAAGGTCGCCTCTGACAAAGCGGTCTCGTCCTTCGAGTCCGATATCAGGGGAATGAACACCGCCATGAACTTTGAGATCGTCGACACCTCAGGCATCGATTTTCCTGAAGGTGTGTATCATGCCGTTGCCGACCGGGTCGATAACTGCCTTCCTGTCCTGAGAGCAGGCGCTCATCTGCAGGCCCTGAACGAGACGATCACGATAGAGGGCATCTATACGACGCGGCTCATGTCCCTGATGAGGCCTGCCTCCGGGGAGCCGTATGATCTGGAACGTTTCCTGAGAGAGCCTGATGGCGTCGTGATTACGAAGCAATTGGCCGAGGTGCTCTCCCTGAAGAAGGGAGAAAAGGTCACGGCACTGGTCTATGATCGTGAGTACTCCCTCAACATTGTCGATGTGATCGATGAGCCGTCTCTCCCCGGAAAGATTGTTATGATGGACATCGGAAACTTCCAGGATTACTTTCAGAAGACCGGATACCTGTCGAGGATCGACCTCGAGGCCGATACTGAGACCGCTCAGGCAGTCATGGAGGCGCTGCCGCCGCATCTCGCCCTTGTCAGCAAGGAGCAGTCCCTGCAGGACCGGAAGGCGCTCCTCAAGTCCTTCCGTTACAACCTCCAGTTCATAAGCCTGATAGCCATTCTCGTCGGCCTATTCCTCCTCTATAATACAGTATTTCTGTCGGTGATCAAGAGGAGAACCGAGATCGGCATCCTGAGGGGCCTCGGCGTTCATCGTACGACCGTGGTGATGCTCTTTCTCTCTCATGGCCTGCTGTTAGGGGCTCTCGGATCTGTTGCAGGGGTCGTCTTCGGCCAGGCCGCGGCATCCTTTTCTGCCCTCGCTATAGAGAGGACCATCTCGACCATCTACAGCCCGATCGCCATCTCAGGCGCCCTGATCACGGCAAAAGATATACTGCTTGCCTTCGGCCTCGGCATTGCAGTCTCCCTCGGCGCTTCGGCGCTGCCTGCCTATGAGGCCTCAAAGGTGAGGCCGAGCGAGACCTCGCGGGAGGGGTCCTTCGAGGGCAGATATCTGAAGTACGTGAGTCTCCTCGCTGCTGCCGGCTTCGCATCCATAACCTTCGGGGTGATCATCTCCTGGTATGACTATAATGCCATGCCCTTTGACTTCCCGTTCCTCGCCTACGCAGGCATTCTCTGTATGATTGCAGGTTTTGCCCTGGCCTCGCCCTTCTTTCTCTCAAATGTCCTCAGGCTCATCAGGCTTCCTGCTGAAAAGACCTTTGGCGTTACAGGACAGATCGCGATCAACGACATGCAGGGCAATGTCTATCGCTTCTCTGTCGCCCTCATGAGCGTGGCTGTAAGCTGCGCACTTATCATAGCGCTGCTTACGCTCATATTCTCGTTCCGCGGGTCCCTGAGGTCCTGGATCAGGCAGAATATCAATGCCGATGTCTACGTTAAGCCGTCGTCATGCAGCTCGAACTTCTGCTTTTTCCCCCTGTCGCCTGAACTGGTCGAACTCGTCTCCGGTTTTGAGGCGGTTGATGCTGTCGACCGTTTCAGGACGTTACATATCGACTTTTTCGGAAAGAAGGTCGTTGCTGGTTTCGGCGATATGCAGCTCCAGAAACGATACCGTGGTGGTCACCAGGAACTGGCCCCCGAAGAGGCAGGGCAGGACAAGAGCGTCGGCATCTCATCCTACCTGGGTTTCAGGCACAACCTGAAGATCGGCGACACCGTCGATATCCGGACGCCCAGGGGCACCGAGCAGTTCGTTGTCCGCGATGTATTCAGCAGCTACTCGACAACCGCCGGCTTTATCTACCTCGACAGACAATGGCTGAAGCAGTTCTGGGGTCGCGAAGACGCAACTCAGGTCGCACTCTATCTGCGGGAGGGTTCCGACATCGACCGGTTCATCGGCAGGCTGAAGGAAGCGGTACGGGGGCGATATGCAGTCGATATCATGAATAACGATGAGCTGCGTAAGAGGGTCCTGGCGATCTTCGACAAGACTTTTGCCATCACCTATGCCATCGAGGCGATATCGATCGCTGTTTCGCTGATCGGCGTCGTCAACACCCTCCTGACCTTTGTCCTGGAAAGAAAGCGGGAGATCAGCGTCATTCGGTACCTGGGCGGGAGCTGGCAGCAGATAACGCGCGTCCTCGTCCTTTCTGCCGGCGTGGTCGGCCTCGGCGGCATCTTCCTCGGATCGTTTATGGGCTTGGCGATGAGCGTCATCTTCATCACGGTGATCAACAAAATTTCCTTCGGCTGGGAGATACAGTTCAGGGTCCCCTATCTGTATCTCTCCGGCGTTACGGCAGTACTCTTTCTGACGACCCTGCTCTCCGGGCTGATCCCCGCAAGGGTGGCCCGCAGAGTGGACCCAAAGAGGTTCATCAGCTTCGAGTGAACGGATAATCCTTGTTTCAGCAGTTTTTTCTGCAGACGCGCGCTATTTCGGACGCCATTACCATCGAGAGAGTGGCGTAAGGTTCAGTTCAGGCGCAAGGGGTCTGTTATTTCTCCTTATCTGCTTAATATCATGAGGCTGTAGGGAATAAATGGGGACAGATCCGAATGGCACTAATTTAAGGGTCATTTGCATGAAAAAGCGTTTGAAAATATTAGAGAAGAAACAATGGGATTTAAGCAAAAGGAGTCACTATTGATAAGCTCAGACTTCGCTGAGGCATAAACTGCGCTGCGGAGGAAGATTAATGATACGAATGCTTAAGTTAGTGCCATTCGGATCTGTCCCTATGTATTCCAAAAATTAGTGCAGCGATATGGTTCAAATCACATTGTGTAACTCCATAAATAATGTCGGTAAGTCTATCTGAGGATGACTTATTGAGGCTCGGGCCTTTTTTCATTCATCTTTCGGTGCTACGTCTACCCGTGTGATATCTGCCATCTGCTTTCCTGAATTCTCTTAAGCAATCAAATCTGTGGCCCTGAATCTTCTGCTATCCTGCGCCCCCTGCGGATGCAGCACTGAGGCCCTTGCTGAATTCCGTCGGAACGGTCGTCACCCTGCCGGCCAGTTCACGGTCAAGCATC